>Ga0184626_10000790_pt1 | contig 10348 bp, 10 predicted proteins | sample PLM3_60_b1_FD_133142 | JGI IMG/M metagenome (GOLD analysis project Ga0184626, IMG submission 133142) | Groundwater sediment microbial communities from an aquifer in East River, Colorado, USA - PLM3_60_b1 | ecosystem: Environmental > Terrestrial > Soil > Riparian zone | place: USA: East River... | reverse complement strand
TCGCTTCAACAGACTCTCATAATGTAATCCCGAAAGAATGGTTTATGCTGCGAGGCTTGCGGCATCTTTAAAGCTGAACGCTCCACTGTAGAGCGCTTTCCCGACGATCACTCCCTCGACGCCTTCTCTCTCCAATGGAATCAAGCGGCGAATATCGTCCAGCGTCGCGACGCCGCCAGAGGCGATGACGGGAATCTTCACTGCCCGCGCGATTTTCAGAGTCCCGTCGATATTCACTCCTTCCTTTGTGCCGTCGCGGCTGATGTCGGTGTAGATGATCCGTGCGGCGCCGTCGCCTTCGCAGCGTTTGGCCAGCTCGACGGCGTCCATGGAGGTAGTTTCCTTCCAGCCTTTGACGGCGACTTTGCCCTGTCGAGCGTCGATGCCGACGACGATCTTTCCGGGAAAATTATTGCACAGCGTGCGCAGGAACTCAGCATCGTTGTAGGCGGCGGTGCCGATCACGACGCGTGACACGCCGAGAATGAGCGCGGCCTCGACGGCTTCGATCGATCGAAGACCGCCACCCAATTCCACGGACAAACCTGTTTGGCAAATCGCTTCGACTTCTTTGGTGTGCACGGGGCGTCCTTCGACGGCACCGTTGAGATCGACGACGTGAATGAAAGTTGCGCCTTCGGCGAGCCAATGTCGGGCGGCTTGAACTGGATTCTCAAAGTACACAGTTTCCCTGTCCATTTCGCCTTGAAAGAGACGAACGCAGCAGCCGTCTTTAAGATCGATCGCGGGAATGATCAGCATGGAATCAGTTTGACGCTACGAAGCGTCCGAAGTTGGCAAGAATGCGCAACCCCAGCTCCTGACTTTTTTCCGGATGAAATTGGCAAGCGAAGAGTCTATCTGTCGCGATGCTCGAGACAAACGAATCGCCGTACTCCGTCGTTGTCGCAACGATGGAGCGGTTGTCCGGGACGACGTAGAACGAGTGCACAAAATAAACGTAATCGCCGTTGGAAATGCCCTCCAGAAACAGCGAGTCGGTTTTCTTCTCGATCCGGTTCCAACCCATGTGCGGCACTTTGAGATTTTCGTCGGCGTGAAAGCCGACGACTCTTCCCGCAAATAAATCGAGTCCTTTCTGTTTGCCGAACTCTTCGCTCTCGGAAAAGAGCAACTGGAAACCAAGACAGATGCCGAGGAAGGGCTTTTTCTGGCGCACGATTTGGCGAATCGGTTCGGTGAGTCCGAACTTGCCGAGATTTCCCATGCAGGCGCTGAAAGCGCCGACGCCGGGCAGCACCACGCCGCGGGCGGAGAGAATCTGGCTCACATCGCGGGTCACGATAGCGTCGATGCCGACACGTTCCAAGCCCTTCTGCACGCTGCGCAAATTACCCATGCCGTAATCGATGATCGCAATCACGTTTTAAACAGTTTGAACGATTTGAACCGCTTGAACGTTTTGAACGAAGTCTCTAGAGACTTCCCTTAGTCGACAACACGCCGTGAACCCGCGGATCGACTTGCGTCGCCGTGTCCATGGCGCGGGCAAACGCCTTGAAACACGCCTCGATGATGTGATGTGGATTTTCTCCACGAGGCACATCGATGTGCAGATTCATGCCGAGCTGATTGGCGAACGCAGCATAGAACTCATGGGGCAAGTCGGTGTCGAAATCGCCGACACGGCCCGGGCGAATCTTGACGTTGTAATAGAGATAGGGCCGGCCGCTCAAATCGACGACGACCTCGGCAAGCGCCTCGTCGAGCGGGCAACTCGCCTCGCCGAAGCGGCGAATGCCGTGCTTATCGCCGAGGGCGTCTTTGAACGCTTGCCCGAGGGCAAGACCGACGTCCTCGACCGTGTGATGGAAGTCGACTTCGAGATCGCCCTTGGCGGCGATTCGAATGTTAAAAAAGCCATGCCGGCTGAAACTATCCAGCATGTGATTGAAAAACGGCATGCCGGTTTGAATCGATGCCTGACCCGCGCCGTCGATTTCCAACTCGACCGTGATGTCGGTCTCTTTGGTCTTGCGCGAAACTTTTGCCGTCCGTCCCATAGTCGCTCCTTGTCAGCGAAAGCGCGCTTCCACCGAGCGCGCGTGGTCATCGAGTCCTTCGAGCCGAGCCAGGTGGGTAATTTTTGGCGCCAAAGCTTTTAATGCGCGCTTCTCGGCTTGGATCACCGTCGTGCGCTTGAGAAAATCATAGGTGCCGAGCGGCGAGAAAAAGCGCGCGCTGCCGCCGGTGGGCAACACGTGATTGGGTCCGGCGAAATAGTCGCCCAAGGGCGGCGCCGAGTAAGGGCCGAGAAAAATTGCGCCTGCGTTACGAATTCGCTCGGCCAACTGGCGCGGCTGTTTGACGATCAGTTCGATATGTTCGGGCGCGATAGAGTTGGCCAGCTCGATCATTTCATTCCGGCCGCGCGCGACGATGATCGCGCCATATTTCTTCAGCGATTTAAGCGTGATGGCTTGTCGTTTGGTGCTTTGCAGCAAATCGTCGATCGCTTGTTGAATTTTCAGCGCTACGGGCAGCGAAGTCGTCACACAGAGAGCGGCGGCCATTTCGTCGTGCTCCGCCTGCGAAAGCATGTCGGCAGCGACATGTACCGGGTCGGCGCTCTCGTCCGCCAAGAGTAAAATCTCGCTCGGTCCGGCGATCGAATCGATGTTCACTTCGCCGAAAACCATGCGCTTGGCGGTGGCGACAAAAATATTTCCCGGGCCGACGATCTTGTCAACTTTCGGAATCGTCCGCGTACCGAATGCCAACGCTGCGATGGCCTGAGCACCGCCGACACGAAACACTCGATCGATCCCGGCGAGATGCGCCGCGGCGAGCATAATGGCGCCGTCATTGCCGATCGGCGAGGTCATGATGATTTCTTTGACGCCGGCGACCTTTGCCGGGATCGCATTCATCAGAACTGTCGAAGGATAAGAAGCCTTTCCGCCCGGCACGTAAACACCGACCCGTTCGAGCGGCAAGATTTTTTGCCCCAGGATCATTCCCAATGGATCGCGATATTGCCAGCTTTTCACCAGTTGACGGCGGTGAAACGAGGCGATTCGCTTGGCGGCAAGCCGGAGCGTAGCAAAATCTTTGTTCGTTACGTTGCGCAGAGCATGCGTGATCTCGGCCGGTTTTACTTCCATTGTCGCCGCCGTCAAGCGCACGCGGTCGAACATCCGCGTGTAACGCACCAGTGCCTTGTCGCCCTGGCGCTGCACCGCGGTAACGATCTCAGCTACTCGTCGTTCAACGCCGTTTTCCCGCGTGCCGCGCCGCGCCAAGATTTTTGCCATCAGTGGCTTAAACCCGGCATCGGTTGTCTTGACCAACCTAACTCTCATCGCATTAAGCCAATTTTGGATTTTGTATCCCGGCACCTTGAACGTTTGAACTCTTGAACATTGAACAAAGCATTTTAAGCCTTCACCCGTTCAATTCTGGCGCCTAATTGAGAAAACTTCTTTTCAATCTGTTCATAGCCGCGGTCCAAATGATAAACGCGCGCAACTTCCGTCGTGCCGTTGGCGACAAGCGCGGCGAGAAGCAAGGCCACGCTCGCGCGCAGGTCGCTCGCCATCACCGGAGCGCCGGAGAGCTCGCGCACGCCGCGAATGATCGCGCGATTTCCTTCTAATTTAATCTGCGCGCCCATGCGGTCCAATTCCTGCGCGTGCATGAAGCGATTCTCAAAAATCGTTTCGGTGATCACGCTCACGCCGTCTGCGACGGCCATCAGCGCCATCATTTGCGCCTGCAAATCGGTGGGAAATCCCGGATAGGGCAACGTGGTAACATCGACGCTTTTAATTTTTCCGTTGCACTGAACCCTGATGCCGGCTGCATCGGCCAGGCAGACGACGCCGGCTTCCTTGAGCTTGATGAGAAAGGCTTCGAGATGATCCGCCCACGCACCTCTGACCAATACGTCGCCGCCGGTGATCGCCGCCGCGATGACGAAGCTGCCCGCTTCGATACGGTCGGGAATAATCTTGTGAGTGGCGCCGTGAAGCGCGTCGACGCCGTCGATTTGAATAATGTCGCTGCCCGCGCCTCTTACCCGGGCACCCATTTCGTTCAAGGCTTTCGCCAGATCCTCGATTTCCGGTTCCTTGGCGGCGTTCTCGATGACTGTCGTGCCCTCAGCCAGAGTCGCCGCCATCATCAAATTTTCAGTTGCGCCGACCGACGGTAGGTCGAGATAAATCTTTGCGCCGCGTAACCGCACTGCCTTGGCTTCCACGTAGCCGTGCGTTTGCTCGATGGTTGCGCCGAGCGCTTCCAAACCTTTGAGATGCAGATTGATCGGACGCGCGCCGATGGCGCAGCCACCCGGCGTCGACACTCGCGCTTCGCCGAACCGAGCCACCAAAGGCCCGATCACTAAGAATGACGCGCGCATCGTTTTGACCAAATCGTAGGACGCCTCGAACTTATTGATGCGGTCAGCTTGGAGGGTCAAACCATCGGCGCCTTCGAGCCATTTTCGATGGTCCACTTTCGCACCGAGGCCGGAAAGAAGCTTGAGCGTCGTGCGAATGTCGGCGAGGTGCGGCACGTGCTCGTACGAGCACGGCTCAGCGGTGAGCAACGAGGAGATCAGCACCGGCAGCGCGGCGTTTTTCGCGCCGCTGACGGTGACTTCCCCGGCGAGTCTCTTGCCGCCCTGCAGGACGATTTTATCCATGCGTTTGCTTCCTCAATTTGATCACACGCCTTTTGTCTTGTTCTGCGCCACAATCACCCGATCTCTGTCCGCGTAGTCGCGATAGACTCTCACGTCTGCATAATTGGCGACTTCAGCGAATATATTTGCGACTTCCGTGCCCATATCGGCGCCGATTTCCACCGCAACGGCGCCGTGCGGCGCCAAGTACGGAATCGCCTGCGACGCAATCCGTCGGTAGAAATCGAGACCGTCGACTCCGCCGTCCAGCGCGCCGCGCGGCTCCCAGCGACTGACTTCCGGTTCCAAAGTGTCAATCTCCGAGCTGCGGATGTAAGGCGGATTGGAAACGATCAAATCAAACCGTCCCGCAGCCTCAGCCGCCGGCTCGAACAGATCGCCACGCAAAAAATGAATTCTATCAGCCACGCCGATACGCCGTGCATTGCCGCCCGCGATTTTCAGTGCCGCGCCGGAAACGTCAGTCGCCCAGATCATCGAAGCCGGCAACTCTTTCGCCAAACTCACCGCGATAGCGCCACTCCCTGTGCCGATGTCGAGAATCCTTACTGCCTTGTCTTGAGTTAATTTCCGCGCAAGATCGAGCGCAATCTCCACCAATCGTTCCGTTTCCGGCCGCGGAAGCAAAACATCCGGCGTCACTTCAAAATCTAGCGACCAAAACTCTTGCCGCCCTAAAACGTAAGCGATCGGCTCGCGCCGGAGCCGGCGGAGTAAAAATTCATTGTATCGTCGCACTTGCTCGGGCAACAGCCGCAAATCACCGGCGAGGACAAGTTGCTCCCGCTTCAGCCCCAATGCATGTCCGAGCAGCACTTCGGCGTCCAGATGTGCTGTCTCATTGCCAGCATGGACCAATCTCTGAGTGCCCGGCGACAGAAACTGGCGCAGGCAATTTGAATCGTCAGTGGAAATAATTGTCGCCTGTGCCTCCATCGCCGTCAAAGATCAGCCCGTCGCCTTCAACGCTGCGGCTTGGTAGTGGGTAATCAGTCCGTCGACGATCTCATCGATCTGCCCCTCCATGACCCGGTCCAGTTGGTAAATCGTTAGGTTGATCCGATGATCCGTCAACCGTCCCTGAGGAAAATTATAGGTGCGGATGCGCTCGCTGCGGTCGCCGCTACCAACCATTAACTTGCGCGTGGCGGCGATTTCCGAGCGTTGCTCTTCCTGTTTTTTCTCCAGCAACCGGGCGCGGAGAATCTTCATGCCCTTGGCGCGATTCTTATGCTGCGATTTTTCGTCTTGGCAGGAGATCACGATTCCGGTCGGAATGTGCGTGATGCGCACGGCCGAGTCCGTCGTATTGACGCTCTGGCCGCCTGGGCCGGAGGAACGGAACACGTCGATGCGGAGCTCTTTCGGATCGATGGCGATCTCGACTTCATCGGCTTCGGCTAGAACGGCAACGGTCACTGCGGAGGTGTGAATACGCCCGGAGCCTTCGGTAACCGGTACTCGCTGGACACGATGTACGCCGCCCTCATATTTCAGCCTCGAGTACGCGCCCTGCCCCTCGATGCTCATGATGATTTCTTTGTAACCTCCCAGACCCGTCGGGTTGGAGCTCATCATCTCGACGCGCCAGCGCCGCGATTCGGCGTAGCGGGTATACATACGGAAAAGCTCCGCGGCAAATAGCGCCGCTTCTTCGCCGCCGGTGCCGGCGCGGATTTCCACGATAACGTTTTTCGCGTCATTGGGATCCTTGGGAAGAATCAAAATCTTTAACTTATTCTCCAGCAACTCTTTGCGCTCGCGCAGGACCGCCACTTCCTCTTTAGCCAGCTCCCGGATCGCCTCGTCATTTTCTTCCAAAAGCTGGCGATTCTCGTGGATCTCTCGCTCTACTTTCCGCCACTCCCGGTAGCACGTGACGATCTCCTCCAGCTCAGCGCGCTCCTTGGCGAGCTTGGAGTATTCGCGCTGCTGGCCGAGAAGCTGCGGGTCCGACATCATCTTCTCAAGCTCCATATAGCGCTTCTCAACTTCAGCTAATTTATCAAGCATGGCACTTCACGGTTCAGGCCGGCGATGAAATAAAAAAAGGGCAAAGGGATTGTCGCTGCCCTTTGCCCTTTCACATGCCGCAAAAGCTAGTAAATCACATTCAGCCCCGGTCCTCCGCCTGATTTAGTTCTTGAGTCCGTACTTCCTTCTATACTTTTCGACACGGCCCGCGGAGTCGAGGAGTTTCTGCTTGCCGGTAAAGAAAGGGTGGCAGTTGGAACAAATTTCCACGTGGATGTTGCCGACGGTGGAGCGCGACTCAACGACGTGGCCGCATGCACAAACGATCTTTGCAGCTTTATATTCCGGATGGATCCCTGTCTTCATAACTCCCTCACAATCGAAGAGATTCTATAACACAACGCATACCGCGCTTCAATCCGCTGGGACGATGACATGCTCGCCGAAGGGGCCAATTGCCCGGCGGAGCTCTTATAAATTTGCGATATCGACAGCCGCTGAAAAAGATTGCCAAACACGCTATTAACCCCTAAAATAGAGTCGAAATGCGGCCATGGACATGTGACCCCGAACCCAGTTACAGGATTTCCGCTTAGAAAAATTCTGCTGAAAATCGGAGGCCTTAAGCGAACTATGAGCAAACCAGAATTAGCCGTCGAATCAACTCAGACGCCGGTCCCGCCCGTGCCACTGAACGTCGAAACCATAGATCTCGATTATGGCTTCCTCGCCGACCTCACGTTAAAGACCGTTTACGCGGACGCCAACTGCACCACCGAACGGGCAGCAGCTAAACTCAAGCTATCGATGCCCGTCACTGAAGACCTGCTGCAGCATCTGTACCGGGAGAAGTTTGTCGAGATTCGCGGCCTGATCAGCTATGGCAACAGCCGCTATGGCATGCTCGACCGGGGATGGCAAAGGGCACAGCAACTGCTCGACATGAACGGCTATATCGGCCCCGCGCCGGTATCGTTGCCGGCCTACACCGACATGGTCGTCCGCCAGAGCGCGGCGCGCGAGCCGGTCCAACCCGAATCCGTCAGCGGCGCTATGTCGGGATTGATTCTTCCCGAAAGTACGGTCCAGACCCTCGGACTCGTCGCCAACTCGCGGCGCAGTCTGTTCATGACCGGCCCTTCCGGCAACGGTAAAACGACAATTGCCACTGCCCTGCACACTGCCCAACAGGGCGAAATTTGGATCCCCTACGCGATCGAAGTCGACGGACAGGTGATCAAAGTATTCGATCTGCACACTCACCAGCAGGTCCCCGTCAACGATATCGGCAGGTATGACCAGCGCTGGATAAGAATCAAACGGCCGATCGTGATCGTCGGCGGCGAAATGACGATCGAAACCATGGATTTGATCTACAGCACCACAGTGAGATTCTACGAAGCGCCGTTTCAAATGAAATCGAACGGCGGGACTTTGGTGATCGACGACTTCGGCCGCCAGCGCGTCGATCCCCACGATCTTCTTAATCGGTGGATCGTCCCCCTCGAGGGACGCATCGACTATCTAACCTTGCACACCGGCAAGAAAATCGAAGTGCCATTTGAGCAGCTGCTGATCTTCGCCACGAACCTCGATCCCAGCGATCTGGTGGACGACGCGTTTTTGCGCCGCATGGGATATCGCCTTTACGTCAACGCCCCGGATAGGGAGATGTATAGCGCGATTTTTCAGCGCTACGTTGAAACCAACGGATTCGAGTACGACCCGAAATATCTCGATTATGTCTTTCGCCTCTACGACGCGGACAAACGGCCGCTGCGAGGCTGCGAGCCGCGCGACCTGATACAGCGCTGCGCCGATCTCTGTCGATACGAAAATCGACCGATGGCGCTTACCAACGACCTGCTGCATTTGGCCTGGAAGAACTATTTCGGCGCCGCGACGGCGGTGCAGTAACCAAATCTCAGGACCTTCTTCTAGAGAAAAAAGGGTCGACGTAATGATCCCGAAACTGAAACATTCAAGATACATTCACCTGCTCATCATTGCGCTGTTGTCGCTTTATGGATGTATGTCATCGCCCGAACTTATTTCTGAGATCTCCGTGGAAGATAAAATTGCCAGACTCAGGATCGGCTAGAGCGACAAGTCCGAAGTCGAAAGCATATTCGGAGTCGAACACAGCAGTGATCGTACCCGATAGGCTTATAATTTTGACGAGAGCGCACTTACGAACGGTATCGTGGATTCGGAGATCGTCCAGTAAGTTCGATTCTTGCCTGAGTGGCCGATCCTAACAACTGATTAACGAAGAAATTCGGACGGATTTTTTGGTGGAGCCGAAGGGAATCGAACCCTCGACCTCTTGAATGCCATTCAAGCGCTCTCCCAACTGAGCTACGGCCCCACGTGCGGAAGGACTGAGTGCTGAGTAACGAGTACTGAGTCAAAATTAGGGAACCGGGCCAGAAAAGTCAACCTGCATGGAACAACGCGTAAGAATCTAACGTTACGAATAATCATCGTTACCACTACTCGGCACTCATGACTCCGTTGCTCAGTCCTTATTTTTGACCATCTCTTCGGCGTGGCGGCGGGCTTGGTCGGTGATCTTGACGCCGCCCAGCATGCGCGCCACTTCACCGACCCGCTCCCGTTCTGACAGCCGCTCGACACGTGTGAACGTCCGCCCTTTCTCGACTTCTTTGCGCACGACAAAGTGAGAGTCGGCCAAGGCGGCAATCTGCGGCAGGTGAGTCACGCTGATCACTTGATGGTGCGCCGCCACCTGTTTCAGTTTTTTGCCGACGATTTCCGCCACCCGCCCCCCCACTCCGGCATCCACTTCATCGAAAAGCAACGTCGAAACCACTCCTGGCGTGAGTACGAGAGCTTTGAGCGCGAGCATCAAGCGCGACAGTTCGCCACCGGAGGCAATCTTGGCGAGCGGTTTCACCGGTTCTCCCGGATTCGGCGAAAAATAGAACTCCACCTGGTCCATGCCGCGTTCAGTGAGTTTCTTACCAGCGATGAAAAACGGCGGAGCGTCGGCTTTTTCATCTTGCGTCACAAAGCGTACCTCGAACACGGTTTCTGGCATCCCTAGGCTTTTGATTTCTTTCTCTATCTCGCGTTTTATTTTTTTCCCGGCGCGTTGGCGCTCGTGGGAGATTTTTTCCGCCGTTTCCCAGGCGAATCGCCGTGCTTCTGCGAACGCTTTTTCCAAGCCGGCGATCTGTTCCTCCCCTTGCTCCAGGCTAGCCAAGGATTCGCTGATTTCGCCGTGCATGCGCAAAATCTCCTCGACGCTCGCGTTGTATTTGCGTTTGAGACGTTGAATCTCGGCGAGCCGGTCTTCGAGTTGTTCCAAGGCCCGCGGATCGAAGTGGACACGCTCCGCGTAGCGGCGAAGTTGCGTAGCGCCTTCCTGCAATTGCGCCAAGGATGACTCGAGCAGATCGACGGTGGGACGCAAATTCTGATCGATGCCGGCCAACTCTTTCAGCCTGACGGCGTATTTTCCCAGCCGGCTTACCAACGCGGCATCGCTCTCATACAATAATTCCTCTCCATCGCGGCATCCTTGATGGAGTTTTTCGGCGTGGACCAGGATGTTTTTGTCGGAACGGAGCTCTTCCTCTTCACCAGCTTCGAGCCGCGCCTGAGCGATCTCCTCCACTTGAGCCTCTAGCAGAGCCTTTTCCCGGCTCCGCTGCTCGATCGATGTGCGCGTTTCGTTGAGTCGCT
>Ga0184626_10000789_pt1 | contig 10353 bp, 7 predicted proteins | sample PLM3_60_b1_FD_133142 | JGI IMG/M metagenome (GOLD analysis project Ga0184626, IMG submission 133142) | Groundwater sediment microbial communities from an aquifer in East River, Colorado, USA - PLM3_60_b1 | ecosystem: Environmental > Terrestrial > Soil > Riparian zone | place: USA: East River... | reverse complement strand
TAAGTCTCCACCAACGCGGTACTGATATCGCGAAATGATTCGGTCATTTCCGCCAGACGGTACAACATGTCATAAATATCTCTGAAATAAACCTGCGCTTTCTGAGATATAAACTCATACTCATTTCGCGCAAGATGGTTGATCACCTCCCGCTGCGGAAACACCGTCTTCTTCAGCCTCAATAAAGTGCGTTTGATGGCAAGAATTTGCCGCAACACCTTAGGATCCGGTTTTTCGAAAATAACCTCCTCGATACTGTCCAACCGGTCTTCCATAGTTTCCAATACAGGCAAGTAGTTGCTTACGAGAATATCGAGAATGGCGTAAAGAAGAAAATCGAGTCCATGTTCAAAGAGCGGAGCGTTCTCTTTGCAACGGCGCAATATTTCATCGATCGAGCGCGCCGGTTTCTTATGAAAGGTGACCAGATAGTCTTTTCCCAGGAAGACATCCAGTTCCTTGGGAGCGAACCCTTCGGTTTCCGTGCGATCAACATCGACACCGTGGATGACAAGATACAGGTAGGTGTCATAGAAATCGACTTTAGGATAGTGAACATCTCCGACGCAATCCTGGATAGCCAGAGGATGGAAATGAAACTTCTCGGAAAGACACTGGATTTCCTCGTGGGTTGCCTCAAACAAGTCCCACCAGTAAAGGCGAGAAGGAGCACAGTGAAACTCACGCCAGTTCACGTTTTCGTGAATCGTGATCTGCTTCTGTTCCTTGTCGTATTCAACAATCGTGATCATTCGTTTGCGGGTCGTGCGGTCAGATCGTATTCCCCTGCGCCTGTGATCGTTACATTCAGAAATTCACCTGCAGGAATTTCCGGCGCTTTTACATGGACCACACCGTCGATTTCGGGAGCCTGGTGATACAGCCGGGCGGTCACACCGCTGGAAGTCGCGCCATCGATCAGCACGCGCATCGTTCTGCTTACGAGCGCGCGGTTCCGCTTTTTGGAAATTCCGGATTGCAAGGTCATCAGCTCTTTTCGTCGATGTACTTTTACCTTCTGTGGCACTTTTGGTGTAAGCGCGAAGCCACCCGTGTCCTCTTCATCGCTGTACAAGAATACTCCAAGCCGGTCGAATTCCACATCCTGAATAAACCGCAGTAAGGTGTCGAAATCTTGATCCGTTTCCCCGGGAAATCCGACGATAAACGTGGTTCTGATGCCGACACCGGGAACGGTGTGGCGGATATTCTCGATCATTTTGCGATACTGATCCGCATTGCCGCCACGTTTCATCCGGGCAAGCACCGGGCCGCTTGCATGTTGAAGCGGCATATCCACGTACGAACAAACTTTTTCGCTGGACGCCATCACGTTCAAGAAGGATTGTCTCAGACTTGTTGGATAGCAATACATGACACGGATCCATTCAATCCCTTCAGTTTTAACGAGCTCTTCGGTGAGGACAGCCAGGCCGTGTTTCAGACCCAAATCCCAACCGTAGATCGTGCTGTCCTGGGAAATCAGGATCAACTCTTTCACTCCCTGCTGCGCAAGATCGCGCGCTTCCGCACAAATGGAGGCGATCGTCCGGCTGCGATATTTTCCGCGCATAGATGGAATAGCGCAAAAAGCGCAGGTATGATCGCATCCTTCCGCAATCTTGAGATACGCGTAGGATGATGGAGTGGTCAGGATCCGGCGAACTTTGCCATCGTAGATGTAATCGGCGGGTTGACGGTCAAGACGCTCTTCAAATTCCGTTCCGCAGGCTTCGACAATTCGCTCAACGTCATTCAAGGAAACAAAATGATCTACTTCCGGCAACGTGTTTTTCAACTCGTTTCCATAGCGCTGGACAAGACATCCGGCTACGATCAGTTTTTTGTCCGGGTCCTGCTGCTTCCATTGTGCAGCGCGAAGAATCGTTTCAATCGATTCCTTCTTGGCCGGTTCAATAAACCCGCAGGTGTTTACGATGATGATTTCCGAATCAGCAGGATCGGGCGCAATGGTATACCCTTTATCGACAAGCTGACCGAGCATAGCTTCGCTGTCGATCAGGTTCTTCGGACATCCGAGACTAACAATCCCCACTCGTTTCATATATGTTTTGAACCCTTACGAAGGACCACAGGAAATATCAAAAATCAAATATCAAAAATCAAATAAAAATAAACAAAGAAATAAAAAAGTACAAACCAACTTGGTAGGGGTTCTGTTGTAGTTGTTTACTTATTTGATTCTGTCTCTTTGATATTTGATTTTTGATATTTGATATTCGCAATTCCTACGGATAAATGCGGTAGAGCATGCGCGGGAAAGGAATTGTCTCACGAACATGATCCAGTTTGCAAATCCAGGAAACCATTCGTTCGATACCCATGCCGAAGCCGGAATGGGGCACACTGCCGTAGCGGCGCAGATCCAGATACCATTCAAAGGCATCGATCGGCAGATCATGCTCCTTGATCCGCTGGAGCAGTAAATGGTAATCATGGATGCGCTGACTTCCGCCGATGACTTCACCGTATCCTTCCGGCGCGAGGATATCGACACAAAGGGCCTTTTTCGGATCGTCCGGATCCGGCTGCATATAAAAGGCTTTCACTTCAGCAGGATAACGATGGATCATGACCGGCCGGTCAAAGCTTTCGGATAGAACCGTTTCATCTGTCCCGCCAAAATCGTTTCCGTACTGGAATTCAAGTCCTTTTTCTTGCAGCAGTTTCGCCGCTTCATCATAGGAAATCCGCGGAAAAGGCGGTTTGATATTTTCCAGTTTCGAGATGTCCCGCTCAAGAATTTTCAGCTCCAGCTTGCGGTTTTCCACAACTCGCTGCACGATGAAGCTGATGAAGTTTTCCGAAAGCTCCATCACATCATCCAGTTCCGCAAACGCGACCTCCGGCTCGATCATCCAGAATTCGGTCAGGTGACGTCGCGTCTTAGATTTTTCCGCGCGAAATGTCGGACCAAAACAGTACACTTTTCCCAGAGCCATACATGCTGCCTCATTGTAGAGTTGTCCGCTTTGGGTCAGATACGCTTTTTCATCGAAGTATTTCGTTTCGAATAATGTAGTAGTTCCTTCACATGCAGCTGGAGTGAAGATCGGAGCGTCTACAAGAGTAAATCCTTCCCTGTGCAGAAAATCGCGGCAGGCACGGATGATTTCATCCCGGATCCGGAGAATTGCATGCTGGCGGCTGGAGCGCAGCCAGAGATGGCGTTTTTCCATGAGGAAGGCGGTTCCATGTTCTTTCGGCGTGATGGGATACTCTTCGGCCACACTGACAATGTCGTAGCCGGTAACATCGAGCTCATAACCGCTTGGGGCGCGTTTGTCCGCGCGTACCTTGCCTCTGACAATCAAAGCGCTTTCCTGTGTTATCTTGTCGAACTGCTGGAACACTTCGGGTGTCACCGCTGCCGCGCTGATCACGCCCTGAATGGTGCCGGTCCCGTCACGAATGATTAAGAACTGAATCTTTCCAGACGAACGTTTGGTTTGAAGCCAGCCTTTGATCGTGACTTCCTGACCTTCCTGTTTGCCGATGTCTTCAATGTATGTTTGCTTCATGACTTCTCTTTCTCGTCCTATCTCAGCGTCCTCTGCGCCTCTGTGGGTGACATCCTCATGCTAATTCCGGTATGTGTCTTGCCAGAAGTTTTCTCATTTCAGCATACTCCGGCACCTTCTCAAAATGTTTGCGCACATACTGAAGCGTTGGCGGCACAAAGTCCAAATAGAAGGTTCTTCCGAGCTGGGATGCCTGATATCCAAAAGTTCCAAGCGCTTTCAGGTTTCTCTGCAGACACATTCGCGGATATTCAAACCGCTGGATCTGTGCATCCGGATGATACGTAAAGAAGAGCCGCTCCAAATGCGCAATGAACTCTGGCGAATGTTGAATATAGGAATCGTAAAGGAGGGAAGCAAGATCATAGGTAACCGGACCAAATCGCGCATCTTGAAAATCAATGATGTAGATAGAGCCATCTTGAACCATCAGATTCCTGGAATGGTAATCGCGATGACAAAGAACCCGCGGCCGGTCCGACAACTCTGTGGCCAGATTCAAGAAGTGCTGTTGCAACTCGCTGAGCTCGTTCTGGCTGAAGGTGATACCACGGAGCTCCTGCAGAAAATATTTCTGAAAGTATCGAAGCTCCCAGGAAAACTTTTCCGTATCAAATGCAAGATCACTGGATGGTATACCGTGCTCGATTTGTCGCATCGCATCGAGCGCGCGCAGGTAGTAGTGCATTGCCGTTTTCGAATCCCACTGTGAATAGAGCTCATGGTAAGTGAAATCTCCCAGGTCCTGAAGAAATACGAAACCGCGGGAAGGCTGCATATGATAGATTTCCGCAAGACGAATTCCGAGCCGGCGGAACAGATGATAATTATTGAGATAGGGGAAGGCTTCCTCTTCAAACGCTTCCGGCATTTTCATCAACACCAGACTGCCGCCGACCGGCCTCTGGATGCGGAAATAACTCCGTGTGGAAGCATCTCCGGTAAGTTGGCAAACAGAATATCCTGCAGGGAATTGATCAGGCAATTCAAAGCCGGACAGGAGTTCGCAATCTTGTTTCATCTTTGCCTTTCAGTCGATGTGCCAGGGAAGGATCCCGCGGGCCAGTGCAACGTTGTTCCATGAGCGGGAAACCGAAACATTCCATCCAATAATAGAATGAACAACACGAATTCCCTGTGGGATGATCGCGCCGTCCATCACGATACTATTCACCGCTTCTCCTTTTACGTTTGCATGCTCTGAGACTACGCTAGATCCCATTTCCGGCGGACGCAAGTGCTCGGAAAGGGGTTCTTTGACCAAACGGAGAGCCGTTTCGAGATACTCCTTCAGCGTCCCGATTTCCAACCAGAGACCATCATACAAAAAGCCGTGAATGGAACGCTTTTGGATCAATTGTGGATAGATGTCCAGAAAAATTTCGCATTTCTGATTTTCAGGAATCAACGAAATGACGCGCGGGCTGACAATTTGAACTCCGGTGTAATGATACTTTTCTCCTTCACCTGCAGGGATTCCGGAAAGCACAAGCGGGCCGGATTCTGGCTGTACGAAGGGCAATCCGCCATAGCTCGAGTACAATTCGTTTTTCATGATCACCAGGGTAATGTCCGCTTCATAGCGAAGATGCTGTTCCAGCGCCTTCTGCAGTGGGATATCGATAAGCATATCTCCATTCATCACAGCAAAGGGTCTGTCTCCGAGTAACGGAGCAGCTTTACGGATCGCTCCACCCGTTCCGAGAATTTCGGGCTCGTGCGAGTAATGGATGTGCAGGTTGCGAAATCTTTCTCCCGCAGCCTGCCGGATAGAATCGGGATGGGCATGCAAATTGATCACTACATCCGAAATCGGTTGTGTATACAGATATTGTAGAGGATAGCGGACGAAAGGGACATTCAGTAGTGGAAGAACGGCTTTGGCGCGTTGAAATGTAAATGGACGCAACCGTGTGCCGAGACCTGCAGCAAGTAACAGCGCTTTCATGAAAATGTCATGTTTCCAGGCGTCACTCCTTTTTCCCGGCACCATTGGAAATACAGACTGACATAGCTATCCGTGATACGGTTGTTCCAGTCGTAGCCAAGCCGTTCCGCATATTCATGAATGGTCTCGACGTCTCCTTCCAGTTCTATAAAATTCCCAATCGGTGTTTCGTCGACGCAGATGTCCATCGTAACACCCTCGATTCTATAGACCGTCCTGTATTTCTGATATTGAAATACAGGCTCAAACTCGAGTCTTGATAAGATAGCGATCAGATTCTGCGGGTTCTCAAGTTCGCATTCGATTTCTTCCCGCTCTTTGACACCGCGGGAAGTATCTGGCTTTCCTTTCATGGTAAGGATACCTTTCCCGCCGACAGTCCTGACGCGGAGCACCATCCGGTTTTGCTGAAGTGAGCGTGTGGATGTATCAAAGAGGATGTTGTTTTCAAAATGACGTTCTTTGACAACGCGCGCACCCATAGATTCAATTTGCCGCACCGCATTTTGCAAATCTGAAACCGGCAGTTTAATTTCAATTTCCTGGTGCATGGCTTAACGAAAGAAGTTGCTGACCTGCGACGCAACAAAATCCAGTTGCTGTTCGGTCAATTCAGGATGGACTGGAATTGCAAGCGATGTATTTGCGCATTGCTCCGCATCCGGAAATTCTCCCAGTTGATACCCCGAATTTGAAAAGCAGGGTTGCAACGGAAGCGGAACAGGATAGTAAATTGCTGTTCCAATTCCCTTTTCTGAAAGAAAATTCTGGAGACGGTCACGCGCCTGACTCTTGATCACAAATTGATGATAGATATGTGCATTCCCGGGTTCCAGTGCAGGCAGCTCGACAGGCAGATCTTGCAGACGAGAATAGTAGTACCGGGCGTTCTCATTGCGCTTCGCGTTCCATTCGGCCAGATGCTTGAGTTTGACGCGCAGCGCCGCAGCCTGCAGTTCATCGAGCCGGCTGTTTGTCCCCACTATTTCATGAAGATATTTTGCGGATCCCTGTCCATGCGCCCTCAGCAGTTTGAGATGCGCAGCGATTGCCTCATTATTCGTTGTGATCAACCCGCCGTCTCCAAATCCGCCAAGATTCTTGGTGGGAAAAAAAGAAAAGCATCCTGTAATTCCTAGCGATCCTGCCATCTTTCCTTTGTGAGAAGCTCCGATGGCTTGAGCAGCATCTTCGATGACAGGAATTCCAAGATCCTCGAGCTCTTCCATGCGGGCGCACTGGCCGAAAAGATGGACCGCTACAACAGCTTTTGTTTTTGATGTGATTTTGTGGCGGACTTGTTCGGATCGCATCAGAAAGGTGCGCGGATCGATATCTACAAAGACAGGTTTCGCCCCGATCCAGGAAATCATTCCGGCTGTGGAGAAGAACGAGTAAGCAGTTGTAATCACTTCATCTCCTTCCCCGATTCGCAGCGAAAGAAGGGAAAGCAACAAAGCGTCCGTCCCGCTGGCGCATCCGATCGCAAAGCGAGCGCTACAAAACTCTGCAATTTCGCGCTCGAAGGAAGCTACTTCCGTATCCAGAATGAATTTCTGCCGTGTCAGGACTGTATCAACCGCTGCCCTGATTTCTTCCCGGATCGTACTGTATTGTGTTTGGAGATCGACCAATGGGACTTGCATAGATTTTCAAAACCTACTCTATTTTGCAATTCGAAACAAGCTTTTCCACATGCTATCATCATCTCATTATGGAAAAAGATAAGAAGGAAAAGAGGTCGAAGATCGGAGAACCTGTCAAGGAAAGCGGAAGCTATGTTTGTGATAATTGCGGACACTATCAGTTCTTTGAAAGAGGAGATGAGTTTGAAGATTGCACCTCTTGCGGGGAAGAGGAAATTCACTGGGAAGAAGAGTAGTGCTTAAGTCACAAATTACAAGCATCAAATTCCAAACAAAACCGAAATCATAAATTCAAATGCTCCAAACCTCTCATCGGGCGACTTTGGGAGATTATAAATTGGGATTTGTTTGGGAATTGTCATTTGAGATTTGGTGCTTTTCAGTACTCGCTATTCTTTTGGTATTGCACTCCAACTGCCTTCGCCTGTGCCTCCGCTAACCAGAAAACGCCCGCGAAGCTGATTTCCTTCCAGTTTACCTACAAAATTGAGGCGGCGTGATTCCTTTTCTACAAAACTGAATTCGAATGGATACGATTTGTTTTTCGAATAAGTGCCGCTTATTTCGTACGTTCCCAGGCTCCGGTACGCCACGTTTTGAAAGCCGCCGCCACTTTCTCCGTAAACCAGCTTCCAGTTTACTTCAATCCGGCCCGTTACACTTCCGTCTTTCTGATTTAGAGTCAAGACGATGTCCAGATCAGGGTCTGATATTTTCGGATAAAGAATGTTCGACATCCTGCCTCCCCATTTTCCATTTACGCTGGTCAGTCTTCGCGGCAGCGATAGACTGAGCGACAAAAGTTTGGTTTTCTGGTCGGGAGGCAGCGAATCCAGAAAATCCTTCCGGTAGTACTTCACACGGTTATCCCAATTTGAATAAAACCTGTAGATGTTTTCTAAAACCAATCCGGCGGATCCGAGAACGCCCGTATCTCCAGGACTCTGGATTTGCACAAACACTTTGAAATAAGAGTCGAGCAACGCCTTCCACCATTCGGCCAGTTCCGCGGTATTGATCGGGCGCTTATTGATTTTGCTATAGGCAAGCGCATCATCGGAAAATACATGCAGGATTGGAACTTTCTTGCCAGAACCTGTTTCCGCGCGGATCGTCAGTGGAGTCTCCTTCACAAGATTTATTTTTGCTGTCGGATCGTTTTGAAACAGTTGTACGGAATCGTTGAGTGTTTTTGCGACTGCTTCCGCACGAGCCATGCTGTTTCCATATGTATCTTTTGCTACCAGCACAAGAAGCGGTCCGATGTTGGTTTCGACTATGGATTCATTGAATCCCAGGTTGCCTGAAGATGGTTTTGCGGCGAAGGTAAGTTGAAAAACCGGGGGCGGCTCCGCGGCCGGACGTTCCACTTTGAAATCGATACTCCCGGAAATCTCCTGATCGCCTGCATGCAGCTTTACGGGCAAAAGAAGGCCTGATTCCGGAATTGGTTCGGAAATCTCCGGGACAACAACGACCAGCTGGTTGGGTTCTGCAGATCTAATCGTGGCCAGATGCGGGCCAAAGTACACGGCAATTCTACGGGCATCGCCGCCTGTCTGGATTCGAACTTCGCTTCCCACCGGGCCGGACTCTGGATGGATTGCCTGCAGAGAGGGTTCTGCTAATAAAGTAAAACTCAGACTGTTTTTTCCTACGATGTTGCCCGCGCGAACTGTAACAGGAACTTGCAGTCCCTCAGGTGGAAGCGGATCCTGAACCGAAGGCACAGTGACAACCAGCTCGTTGCCGTTTCTGGATACGATCGTGGCCTGTTGAGGCCCGAAATGAACCGAAGCATCTGCGGTTCCACCGGTCGTCTGAATGCGTACCTCCGTTCCTGCTTTTCCTGAAGCGGGGTCAATCGAGACAATTTCCGGAGCAATCGAGAGCTTGAACGGAAGCCGTCCCAGAATCCCCTGATCCCCTTGCAGCTCGATTTCAGTTTGATACTCGCGCGCGCTCAGATGTGGGAACTCCGGAAGTTTTATCTGAATCCGGTTTGCGGTTTGTTCCACAATCGGTAACTCTTTTGACAACATCATCACTTTTCGAATCTTATCCAGCTTCTTTCCGGTAATGGTAATCATGTCACCAGGACTTCCACTCCGGAGCTCTAGTTGCGGCGGAGTCTCTTGTTGGAGGCGGGGAAGAAGGTACATGGCGAGCGCACCCACGCCCGCAAGGAACAGGATCACCACAGCGATGAGACCCGCACGGGATTTCTTCTTGGCTCCCGCGGGTGTTGTCTGTTCCAACGACACCGGTTGAGGAGCTTCTATCGCCTTCGGCTCTTCAACGGCTGGAACCTCAACCGGGGCAGGAGCCACTGGAACCGGCGCCGGCAGGTTGGATTCTTGGGCCATCTGGAGATTTACATCTTCGATCTTCTGGAGATCCGATCCGGTCACTTGCTTTTTTTCCGCCAGTGGATTGCCGTCCGTAATTTGCTCAGCCTCGATTTTGGAAAGCAACGCCTCCGCGGGATGGCTGAATATGATGCGAATCGGATTCGAGCTGGATTGCTGTCCCAGTTTGATTTCATCACGGTCGTGAAGCTTGTGACTTCCTGTGATTCGTTGATCGTTACAGTAGACGCCGTTAGGAGTCTTGTTGTCTTTTACTAATGCTCCACTCCATCCGAAAACAACTTCTGCGTGTTTTCGAGAAACGCTGGGATGGTCGATTACAATGTCGGCATCTTTTGCTCTTCCCATAAAGACCGTTTTTCCTTCGGTCAACTCAACCTGTTTTCCGTTGTTGGGGCCTCCCATTACTATCAAGTGCGGCCGTTCCTGGGTTTGGTTCTGCGAGGATCCAAGAACTTCCATCACCATCTGGCGGGCCACCTTGACCGTAGCTCCTGGATCAACCTGAGCGACCATTCCTGAGGAAAAGAAAATGTCAAATGTCTGGATCCGGATCTTATCCCCCTCAGTCAGAAGTTTTTTCTCTGCAGGCGGAATGCGTTGTCCGTTCAGATATGTTCCGTTGATGGAACCTCGATCGACCAGATAGTAGTTCGGAGATTCCTGGAGCACCTGGGCGTGATATCCCGACACGGTGGAGAGAGGAAGCTGGATATCGTTTTCCTTGAGACGGCCGATGGTCACTACCGGTTGGTCAAATTGGTACGTGTATTCTTTCTCGGAGTCCCCCTCGTTAACTTTCGCTTTTACGATAAGCTTCATCATATGCTGTCCATGTTATCGTGCAG
>Ga0184626_10000788_pt1 | contig 10355 bp, 6 predicted proteins | sample PLM3_60_b1_FD_133142 | JGI IMG/M metagenome (GOLD analysis project Ga0184626, IMG submission 133142) | Groundwater sediment microbial communities from an aquifer in East River, Colorado, USA - PLM3_60_b1 | ecosystem: Environmental > Terrestrial > Soil > Riparian zone | place: USA: East River... | reverse complement strand
TCAAGATCAGGATGGCGCCACCGGTCATTTGGAGGTTCCCTTGGCGCTCATTTGGCTACTTCCTCGATGACGAATTGGGGAATGTCGTCGCGGTCCTCGGGACCTTCGAAGCCGTGCTTCCAACCGTTGACGAGTTGCTCGATCGTGAAGAGGAAGATCAACACGCCTGCGGCGGGAACGATCGCCGTGTAGACGGTCAGCGGAAGCAGCGACGGCATCCGAAAGCTGCCGAGGTCGAGGATGGCGTTCTTCCAGCCAAACCAGATCAGGAGCAGCGACACGATGAGCACGATCACGCGATTAAGGATCTCGATCGCGCTCCGCGGCGCGCCGGTCATCCGCTTGGTGATCTCGGTCAGGTAGAAGTGATCGTTGCGACGCGTCGCGACCGCCATCCCCAGGAACACGCCCCAGGCAAAGAATGCCGTGGTGACCTGCTGCAGCCATAGCCACGGCGCCCCGATCGAGCGCGTGACCACATCGCAGAATACCGTCAGCGTGAACATGAAAATGCACACGCCGCAAAGCACCATCAGCACCGCTTCCAACCAGTCGAACGCCTTCCACTTCAGGTGTCGATGGCGTTGGAGGATCAGCGCGCGGAAATCGGCCATCTAAGGACCCATCGGGCGGTACGGGCGGGGAAAAATCAAATACCTGATTGCAGGACGGCGCCGGGGCGCCGCCTGCAACGTGCGATCCGCGGCTACTTCACCTCGCGTACGAGCTTCAGAATCTTGACGGCGTGCGGCCCGAGCTCGACGGCCAATTGATCCTGGATCGGTTGCGCCGCCTTGATGAAGCCGGTCTTGTCGACGTTCTCGACTACCTTCACGCCGAGAGCCTTGAGCTTGTCGGCCGAATCCTTCTCGAGCTTCAGCGCCAGCGCCGGCTCCGTCTTGCCTACCTCGGCCGCCGCGGCCTGCACCCATTGCTGCTGCTGCGGCGTCAGGCTGTTCCACGTCTTGTCGCTGACCCAGATGCAGTTGTTGTTGGCTTCATGCTCGGTCATCGACAGGATCGGCGCCACTTCATAGTGCTTGTTTGCCAGGTAAACGTTGACGCCGTTCTCGGCGACGTTCACCACACCGGTCTGCAACGACGTGTAGACCTCGCCGAACGGCATGTGCACGGTTTGCGCGCCGTAGGCCGGGAACAGCGTGTCCTCGGTCTTGGTCGCCTGGACGCGCACTTTCTGGCCCTTCACGTCGTCAACCGATTTCACTTCTTTCTTGCTGTACATGTTGCGCATGCCCATCGTCAGCAGCCCGAGCACCTGCGCGCCCTGTACCTGATCCTTGACCATGTCGCGGAACGCCTGCGTGATCGCCGGGTCCGCGAGCGCCTTCGCGAGATGCGCCTGATCGCGGAAGATGAAATGCAGCGAGAGCACGCCTGCCTGCGGCGCCAGCGTCGACGCATTGGCCGTCGACGTGATGACGAAGTCGATGTCGCCCGCGCGCATCTTCTGCAGCATTTGCGGTTCCTGGCCGAGTTGAGCGCCCGGGAACTGGTTGATGCTCATCGTGCCCTTGCTCAACTCCTTGAGCTTGGCGTCGAAGATGTTGGCGGCGATACCGTAGGCTGTAGTGTTCGGCTGGTCGTAGGCAAAGCTGAACGTGCGGTTCTGCGCGGTGGCCACCGTCATCCATCCGCCGATCGTCAGTGCGATCACGACCCCCAGCATCGCCCTGCGAATGTCGTTGCGAGTCTTCATGCTTCTCTCCTCCTGGTAATGACTGCGGCGGATCTGACGTCCGTAGTGGTTCGTACCCCGCGCCGAACGATAGCGGTCCACCGCACAAAACGCAATCGCCGCGCGTTGTCGATGGCCTTTGTTGTTTTCCGATTGCCGGTCATGCGCGCGCGCCGGGCGGCTCACGAATCAGCTTGACCAGAACTGCGGCTGCCGATAGCCTCGGTCAAGCGCTGCGACTGCCGTGGTTTGCCCCCGCGGTTCGTCCCGTCTTCCGCTGCATTCCCCCCCGGCCCCTTCTGCGCATCGGAGATGCATCGCAGGAACGCGGGGATCGTGCGGAAGCGAGCCTGTTTGCGGCGCGTACTTTGCTTGTCCCATTGCCTACATTCCGGAGGAAGCGGCGCCGTGCGAAGACACTTGATTGCTGCATGCATTGCAAGTCTGATCGCTGGCGTTGCCGCGGCACAAGCCCCAGCGGCGACCGCACCGTTTGCCAGCGGCCGTGGCTCCGTCAGCGTCGAGGCGCTCTTCATGTGGTTCAAGGCGAGCCCGACGCCGGTGCCGGTCATTACCGACGGCTTCTATGGCCAGCCCGGGACCAACGTGCTGCTGGGCGGCGGAACGCTCGACACCAATCCCAATCCCGGCTTCCGGATCACGGGCGCCTTTGCACTGGACGGACGCTGGGGCGTCGAAGCGATCGGATTCTATGTGCCGTCACGCTCGAGTTCCCGCAGCGTCAGCTCCACCGGGACGCTCGACTCGATCGATCTGCTGCTGCCATTCTTCGACGTGACGCAAAATCGGGAAAACGTCACCGAGATCTCGTTTTCGCCGATCTGGGCGGGCACCGCCCAGGAGACGCTGACCAACAATCTGGGCGGCGGCGAGCTCAACGCGACCTGGGCGCTGTCGCCGCAAGGCCCGTGGCGCATCGATCTCCTCGGCGGCTTCCGCTACCTCCAGTTGCGGGAGAAGTACACGATCACGACGACGAGTCCCAACATCCCGCCATTTCCGGCCGATATCTGGAACACCACCGACCAGTTCGACGCCACGAATCGCTTTTACGGCCTGCAGGTCGGCGCGCGCGCGAATTACGACCAGGGACCGTGGGTGGCCAGCGGTGTCGCCAAGCTGGCGCTCGGGACGATGCAGCAGTCGGTGTCGATCAGCGGCTCTCTCGAGACCAACGACTTCAACAACTATGGCGCGACGCAATTTTTCCCCGGCGGCTATTTCGCACTGCCAACCAACAGCGGCACCCATGACCAAAGCCGGTTCGCCGTCGTCCCCGAAGTCGGGCTGACGCTGGGCTATCGGATCACACTCGCAGCGACGATTTATATCGGGTACACGTTCCTCTACGCAAGCGACGTCGTGCGCCCAGGCGAGCAGATCAACCGCAACATCAACCCAACCTACAGCGTTTCCTATGGCGGCGATCCGCCGGCGCAACCGGTCGGCGCCGCGCAACCGACGTTCAGCTTCAGCACCACCGACTTCTGGGCGCAGAGCCTGACGCTCGGCCTGGCCTACCGCTTCTAGCGAGATCAAAATGAACCGCTCCGTAACGCTGTTCCGTGTTTTGCTTGCGGCCGCCCTCCTCGCCGGCCCGTCCGATGCCGTTCTGGCAAAGGATGCCCCCGACCCCTGCGGCACGAAGTCGGTACCGAACCTGCCTTCGCCCGGCAACGAGAACGAGGATTTGATCGTAAAGGGCGGCGACTGCACGGTGCCTGCGGGAACGTACAAGTATCGCAACGTCACAATTCACAACGGGGGCACTCTCGAGCTCACCGATGCGAACATCGACCTGACCGTCAAGTCGATCGTGATCAAGAGCGGCGGAGCGATGGTGACCGCCGGAGGCGCGTCGTCGCCGATCGGCACGGCGAACCGCGCCAACCGCGTGGTCGTGCGATTCACAGGCGACCGGCCGGCAACCGCCACTTTGGCCAGGATGGCCGCAGCCCATTCGCACGCCGATCTCGCGAAGAGCGCCGACGACTGCAATGACGTCGACAAGGGCATTGCGGTCATGTCCGGCGGTAAGCTCAGCCTGTTCGGCAAGCGCGGGGTGGCCCCGGACGATGGGCGCAGCGGCAATCTTGGTGGACCCAATCCGGGCACGGTCAGCTGGACGTATCTCGCCAAGCCCGCAGGTCCCGACAAATACCAGACGTCGACGGCACGTATCGGAGGCATAGTCCCGATGAACGGGGCTGAGGTTGGGGCTGAGGTCGACAAATCGGGCGAGGTGACGCTCTACGTGCCGGCGGACGTGTCGAAGGATTGGCTCCCCGGCGACTGGATCGTCGTCGGAACCACCAGCTACAGCCCGTTCGAGTCGGAGTTCGTGAAGATCGCCGCCGGCGAGGGCGCGCTGAGTTTTGCCGATGGCCTCACCAAGATCAAGCTCGATCCCTCGACGCCGCTGCGTCACTACCATTTTGGCAGTCCGGACCCCGGTCGCCCGAGCTCCGCCAATGCCAACGCCGACGCAACGACCAACTACGGCGTCGACGAGCGCGCCGAGGTTGGCCTCGTCAGCCGCAACGTCGTCCTCACCGCCAAGATGCCGAATTACGAATCGTCGATCGACACGAAGAACATCGCCTGGGGCGGCGAGACGAGATTCTGCAAAGGCTTTGCGGAAGCCAAGCTGCAGGGCGTGGAGATCGAGAAGTTCGGCAAGGACAGTCTAGGCAGCTATCCGATCCACTTGCACATGGTCGGCGACGTCGCGCCGGGCACCGCGCTCTTCAACGCCAACAGCATTCACCACAGCTACAACCATTGCATCAGCGTCCACCATACCAACAACGTCACGTTCAGCAACAACGTCTGCGCCCGGATCATCGGCCACATCTTCTACGAGGAAAAGGCGAAGGACACTCCGAGCAATACCATCGCCAACAAGGGGCTGCGCTTTCACGACAACCTCGGGCTCGGTGCAATGGCCAACGGCTTCGGCCTCGCCTCGAACGTGCCCAAGGTCACGATCGATGGCAAATCGGTCGCGAAGGGCTTCTGGGAGGGCGACTACCTGTCGCGCGAAGGCGACGGCTACTACAGTCTGCGAATTCCCAACACGGATGACCAGACACTGGCGGTTCACGGCAGCTGCTTCGAGCTCAACAAGACCACCGGCGCGCTTGAGAAACCGGTCGATCCCCCGTGCCAGGGCGCCAACGCATACTACTTCGAGCCGCCGAGCGGGTTCTGGACGGTCAATCCAGCCACGGAGATCATCGGCAACTCGATCGGTGGGTGCCAGAGCCTCGGTAAGGCCTATTGGTACGTCCCGCCCGTGACCACGACCGGCGACCGCGAGCAGCTCATGTTCCAGCCGGTCGGAAAATTCATGAACAATCGCGCGCACGCCTGCTTCGACGGCTTGTTCGGCGAGACCGATACCGGGATCAAGTCCCAGCAGCTCTTTCCCAAGGTTGACGGCAATCTGGTCAACAGGAACCTCTTCGCGCGCTTCGACGCCTTCACGGCATTTCGCATCCGCAACCGCGGGGTGTGGATGCGGCCTTCGTGGTTCGTGTTGGACAATGCGCGCGTGGCGACGTCCCGCGAAGGCGTGACGCTCGTCACCTCGGGCGGGCTCGACGGCAACTCGCCGGGGGTGTGGGGTCTGCTCAAGAGCTCGACGATCGTCGGCGTTTCCAGAAACAACGTCGACCGCTGGGGCCCTTGCAACGACAAGAACGACCAGGAAGGCCACGGGTGCGTCGATTGGAACACGGACTCGGCGACCGTCTTCGAAAAAGGCTATCCGAGTCCGGCCTGGAACTTCGCCGGCTTCTACATCTACGACGGCCCGGCGCGCATCCACGACGTGCGCTTCGTCAACTTCCACGTCGACCCGCGCAAGAAGCTCCTGACGACGGAAGATATCGAGATCCAGGACAAGTTCACGAAATACTTCCGGGGGAAAGTCTACGAGGGCGACGCCGCACTGGGCTGGTTCCAGAACAACCAGAGTGCGTATCCGACCGCCACCGACGTGCGCGGCCTGCGCTTCGACAGCGTCGACCTGCGCCACCAGGTGTTCACCGAGGAGGTCAACTTCGGCACTTTCGACGACGGCGACAAGAACACCGCCGTGATCGACCGCGACGGCTCGCTGACCGGCTTCAAGGTGGTGGGCCCGACCGGCGCGCCGGTGCACGACCAGTATCCGATCTCGCTCAACAACCTGCCATTCAACGCAGCCTCGAATGCCGTCGACGAGTGCCTCTCCCAGGGCGAGCAGGACACCAAGGCCGAGGGCCGGCCGACGTCGCTCATCTCGCCGGCCAATTACGGGACGCTCGAGTTCGAGGCGTTCACGCTGCCCGATGGCAAAGTACCGCCGCCACCGCCGCCGAAGCAAAGTCTCAAGCTCACCCAGCTCGTCACGTTCACCAAGGACACCGTCGACTACGGCGCCCATCAGTCGATGACGCTGCACAGCCGCAACAACCAGGGCATCTGGGAACCGAAGGTGGCGGGCGGTCACGGCTACACCGTCACGGCGCAGGCGGCCACCGGCCAGCAGTTCGACGATACTCGCCGGGATCCGGGCTTCCCGCGGGTCATGAGCGTCGGGGTGAACGACATCGTGATGCCCGACATCAGCGCCAAGAATCCGTTCTACGTGCGCGTCGGCGTGTGCTACACGAACAAGGACGGCACACACCCCGACGCCAGTTTCGAGATCAAGCGCGGGTGGCGCTCGTGGGGTGGCGGCAACGTCGACCCGAACGACAAGGAACTGCGTACGAAATACATCGCGCTCAACATGGAGTATCAAGATGAACAGTGCTTCAACCTCGCCGCCCAGAACCCGCAGATTCTCAACGAAGAGGCCAAGGGCTGCCCCGCACACGGCATCTTGCCCAACGACGACAACGCCGCCTGCCCTCCCGGCAGCTTCCTGACGACGCAGCGCAACAATTTTCCGGTGTGCGCGTTCAAGCCGACGGCGCTGTCGCCGGGCGAGTACCGAGACCTGACCAACGTCGACGGCACACCCAAGGCCTTCGACAAGTACTACTACGACAAGACCACCGGCATGCTGTTCTTCTACGTGATTCAGGACCGCCCGAATGCCGTAGGCAGCTCGCCACTCGGCAGCTGCCCCACCGGCACGAGCGATCCGGCATGTCCCAATCCGAATGACCCGAAAAATCCGGAAAGCTATTACGCGTGCCCGACCGAGGGTTGCTCCACTTATACGATACGGATGTCCGCTTCAACAACGTACGACCCGGGTCCATCGGCGTGCACGACATCCGATCCGGCGTCGATTTACAAGGCCAAGCCGGAGTATGCACGGGCCCCGCTCACCGGCATCCACCAGCTCGCCTTCGTCGTGCCGGACGGGACGTCGCCGACGCCACCGTTCCCGGATGGGGGAATCGTGAAAGAGAAGGACTGCACCGCGCCGGATGCGGCTAACGGCTGCCTCTTGACGACGAAGCCGGCGTATCCGCACCGGATCGCGACGTACGCGGGCAGCGCCGTCAGCCCGATCTGTACAGGCAAGCCTTGAGCCGGAGGGCCCGCAGAAGCGGGCGCGGGAGGATCGATCGCTGACGCGCGGTCTAGCGCACGCGCGCTGTCTTAGCGCTGAGGCAGCGTGCGCGCGTGGGAGAGAATCGGGTCGCCGTCGCCGCTCACCGGCGCCACGATAATCGGCGGCGCCCATTGATGACGCGGCGTTCCGTTCACGTGCAAGAGTTCCTCCATGGGAACGGTAACGGTGAGTCCGGTGCGTGGCAACACTACGTCCCCGCCCGCACCCGCCAGTTGTCCATCGTCGTGCCGATCACCGTGCCGCGGCGCATTGCATCGAGACCGATCGCCATGCCTTCGCCCATGCTGCCGGTCCAATGGTCGACGAGGACGACGAGGCGCCTTCGGTAGGTGAATGGACCGCGAGGCGCAACTTCCTCCAGCCAGTTGCGCTCGACGTCATCCTGCCCGTACCGTGGAATGCGGTGCCTCTGGTACGGCAGGCGCGTCGTCACGAACCGGCCGAGAATGCCCAAGGCAACGGTGCTGTTGCCACCGCTCGGTGTATCGCGCAGGTCGAGAATCAGCGCGCGCGCATCGCGCAGCGAGGCCAGCGCCCGCATCAAACGCTGCAATGGTTTCAACTTGGCCCAGCGAATTGTTGAAGCGGATGAGACCAATGCCGTCCGGCGTGCGCGACGACGTCAGCAGACCGCCGGGACGTTCGAAGCGACGAAGCGCGGGGAGTGTGATCGCGTGCGGCGGCTGGCCGGCGCGAGTCACGGTGAATTCGCGCGCTTCTTCGCGGCGCCCAGTGACGAGCGACAGCAATGCCCATCGGCGCGCGGCCGGATCGGCCGCGTTCACGGCGGGTCCCAACCGGTTGTCGATTGCCGAGGTCACAGCGACCCCACCGATACTGTCGATGCGGTCGCCGACGGCAAGTCCCGCGCGCGCGGCATCGCTTCCCGTCCTCACGGCGGTGACCCGGCCGCTCGTGCCGTCGGGAACCACCCACAGGTCGGCGTCTGTTGGAACCGGCAGCCCGCGGTGCTCGCTGCCGGGCCGCGCGCCGATGTGGAAGTCGTGCAGCTCGCTCAACGCGTCCTCGACGACCGCGGCCCAGGCGTTCACTGTCGATGCCGCGTCTAGGCGCTGCGCATACCGGTCGCGCACGGTCGACCACCAGGCGCGCTTGCCCTCCAGGTACACGTAGTCTTCCGCGACGGCGTTCGCGAGCGTTTCAAAGTCGGCGCGCCGGGCTTCGAGCGAAAGATCGGCAGCGCCCGCATGCGACAACCACGGAAGTGCGACGGCGAGCAGCACAGCCAACAACGATCGGCGGCAATTCATGCGGAGGGACACACCGACCTAGAATTCGCGCAACGCCGCCAAGGCCTGGTCGACCCGGTCGACCGTCACAATCTGGACGCCGTCGACCCCCTGCCTGGGCTTATTGGCACTGGGGATGAACACCGTCTTGAAGCCAAGCTTGGCAGCTTCCCGGATACGCTCCTGCCCGCGCTGCACGGGGCGGATTTCCCCCGCCAGCCCGACTTCACCAAACACAATAGATTTGGCCGGTAATGGGCTGTTTTTCAATGATGAATTGATGGCCAACAGGGCGGCCAAGTCAACGGCGGGTTCCTGGATACGCACACCCCCGACAGCATTGACGAAGACGTCGTAGCCGCCGGTATCGACACCGCCATGCCGGTGCAGGACGGCGAGCAGCAACGCGAGGCGCTGCGAGTCGAGACCCACCGCAAGGCGGCGCGGCATCCCGCCCTGTACCGGGTCGACCAACGCCTGGATTTCCACCAGCAGCGGGCGCGACCCTTCGACCGTGGCGACAATGGCCGATCCTGGCACGGCCTCGCGATGCTGCGACAGGAACAACGCCGATGGATTCGACACGCCCTTCAACCCGCGCTCGGTCATCCCGAACACGCCGAGCTCGTTGGCGGCGCCGAACCGGTTCTTGATCGCGCGCACCAGCCGGAAGCTCGAGTGGGGGTCCCCCTCGAAATAGAGCACGGCATCGACGATGTGCTCGAGCACGCGCGGCCCCGCGATGGCGCCCTCCTTGGTGACATGGCCGACGAAAATCACGACGACGCCACGCTGCTTCGCGAGCCTTGTGAGTTGCGCCGCGCATTCGCGAACCTGCGCGACGCTGCCCGGCGCCGACTGCAGCGCTTCGGTGTAAACCGTTTGAATCGAGTCGATGACCACAATCTCGGGCCGTGTCGCGGTGATCGCGGCGACGATGGCCTCCAGCTGCACCTCGGCCAGCAATTCGACCGGCGCGTTGACGAGTCCCAACCGCTGCGCGCGCAACGCGATCTGCTCGACGGATTCTTCGCCGGTCACATAGAGCGTGGATCGCGCCGCGCCTAGCGCGGCCGCCGCCTGCAGCAGCAACGTCGACTTTCCGATGCCCGGATCGCCGCCCAGCAGCACCACGCCGCCCGCGACCAGCCCTCCGCCAAGCACGCGGTCGAACTCCTCGAGGCCGGTCGGGATCCGTTCGTTTTGCTGCGGCGAGACCGAGGCGAGCGACGTGATGACGGAACGGGTCCCGGCCACGCTTTCGAAGCGCACTGCCGCGGTCGCCGCCACGCTCTCGACCAGGGTGTTCCACGCGCCGCATTGCGGACACTGGCCCTGCCACTTGGGCGCGGCGCCACCGCATTCGTTGCACATGTAGACGGTCTTCGCCTTGGCCACGTTCGGCTACAGTCTGCTGAGGACGTCGACCAGCGAATGCGCATCGGGAAAGCGGTGTTGCGCGACGACGGCGAACACGAGCGCCAGCACGAATACCACCGCAAACGCGAACCACGTATGGCCCACCACGCTGGCGATCCAGCCGCCTGACGTGATGTGTCGCGTGGAGCGCACGAGGCCCGCCGACAGCAATCCGGCGAACGCGGCGTCGGCGAGGATCGTGGGCGCGGTATAGATAAGGAACACGACACCACCGAAGATCGCGGCGACGAGCGCGATCAACGCGAGCAACACCCATCCGTCGTCGCCGAAGTCGATGCCGAAGCCGCTGCCGCTCGATGATGACGAACTACCGCTGGAGCTGAGCGCAACCCCCGGCGAGTCCGTGGTCGCGCTCGAGGAAAGTGACGACCCG
>Ga0184626_10000787_pt1 | contig 10356 bp, 10 predicted proteins | sample PLM3_60_b1_FD_133142 | JGI IMG/M metagenome (GOLD analysis project Ga0184626, IMG submission 133142) | Groundwater sediment microbial communities from an aquifer in East River, Colorado, USA - PLM3_60_b1 | ecosystem: Environmental > Terrestrial > Soil > Riparian zone | place: USA: East River... | reverse complement strand
GCCGTATCAGCCATGGGCAGGCGATGCGGTCGATCTTGGGGCGCGCGCGCGTCACCCAGCGGGTCGGCTCGGTGTACGTCGCGACGGCGCCGCCATTCGCACGCCACGCTTCGAGACCGCCGTCCAGATGGTAGGCAGGCAGCCCCGCTTGCCGAAGAAAGACCGCGGCGTCCTGCGAAACATTGTGGCCGTGCACGCAGTACACCACCACGGGGCGCCACGGCTCGAGATCCGCAAGCCAGTCGGCCACGGCTTCGGGATCGCGCTTGATGGCGCCCGGGATAACGAAGGGGTCGGCGTCGAAGGCCGCACGCCGGCGCACGTCGACGAGCGTCGGGCGCGGAAACGCGCCTAGTTGTTGTTGCAAATCGATTGGGTTGATGGCCGGTACCGTGTTCATCAGTTCGCCTCCTGTCGCGAGAGTAGCGACATCGAAGCAGAGCTTGGATGGCACGGGCCATCGATGCGGCGGGGCGTCTGCGGGAAAGCCCCCAACGCAATACTAGACGCACTGCGCGATCAGAGCAAGCCTTCGAGCAATTGCACGTCGACCGCCTCGCCGGCCGCGACATTGCCGGTCGCCGTCCCCAGCACGATGAAGCAATTCGCCTGCGACATCGACGACAGGATGCCGGAACCCTGGTCGCCGGTCGTGCGGACCTGCCAGCCGCCGGCGCCGTCGGGCGTCAAAATGCCGCGCTGGAATTCCGTGCGTCCGGGCGCCTTGCGGATCGGCGCCGCCAGGGTGGCCTTGAACATCGGCACCGGCATGACGTCGCGCTGTCCTTGCAGGATCAGCAGCGCGTCGCGTACGAACTGATAAAACGTCACCATCACCGAAACCGGATTGCCGGGCAGGCCGAAGAAATGGGCAGTGCCAATGCGGCCATAGGCGAGCGGCCGACCGGGCTTCATCGCGATTTTCCAGAACAGCACTTCGCCCAGTTTGTCGAGGAGCTGCTTCACGTAATCCGCCTCGCCGACCGAGACGCCGCCGGACGTGATCACCACGTCTGCATTGGCGGCCGCCGTCGCGAACGCGCGCTCCAATTCGTCCGGCACGTCGGCGACCACGCCCATGTCGACCATTTCGCACCCGAGTCGCGTCAGCATTCCGTACAACGTATAGCGGTTACTGTCGTAGATCTCCCCTTCGCCAAGTGTGGTGCCGATCGATTTGAGTTCGTCGCCGGTCGAGAAAAAGGCGACGCGCAGCTTGCGGTAAACCCGAACCTCGTTGATGCCGAGCGATGCGATCATCCCCAGCTCCGCCGGCCGTACCGGTTGCCCGGTGCGAAACACGGTCTGCCCCTGCTTCAGATCCTCGCCGGCGAAGCGGCGGTTCTGGCCTTCCTTGGTCACGGCGCCGGCAGCGACCCGCACGCCGCCTTCCACTTCCTGCGCTCGCTCCTGCATCACGACGGTATCGGCGCCGGCGGGCATGACGCCGCCCGTGAAAATGCGTACCGACTCGTCCGGTCCGATCGCGCCGCCATGCGGCTTGCCGGCGAACGACTCGCCGACTTTTTTCAGCATCGTGTCCTCACCGGACTTCAAATCCGCGAAGCGCACCGCCCATCCGTCCATCGCCGAGTTGTCATGACCGGGCACGGCAATGGGCGACACGATGTCTTCGGCGAGCACGCGGTTGAGGGCGAATCGCACGTGGACACGCTCGGTGGCGGTCACGGGTATCAGGAATTGTCGAATCAGCGCACGCGCCTGGTCGACGGCCATCGAGTTCGGATCGTAGTCGTCGGCGCACGAGGCTTCGCGCAAGGTCCTGGGTGCAGTCATGGCGATTCTCGAGGTCCGGGAAAGCGTGATTTTAAGGTCAGCGAGGGTCGCTCGAGCGCATGCCAGGAAACGGCAGCGACGGCGAGGACCATCGGCAGCGCCAACGCGAAGAGGCCCGCGGGCTCGAGTCCGGGCCAACGTTGCATCAGCGTCTGCTGCACGGGAAACGAATAGACGTAGAGGCCGTACGAGTAGTCGCCCGTGCGATTGAACGCCGGCCAGACGAGCCGCGGATGATAGGCGGCCACCAGCACCACATACGCGAGCAGCGGGGCGAACAACGCGCCGCGCGGCCAGCCGCCGGGATTCCATGCGACCAGCAGCACCGCGACGGCGGCACCGGCGAGCGAAACGGGAAGCCAATCGCGCCACACATACGCGACCGAACCCAGCGCGAACAGCAACGCAAGCTCGCGTACGACAACGTCGTTGGGCGCAAGCGGAAACCAGTCCGGACGCACGGCGAACAGTGCAACCAGTGCGAGCAAGGCGGCGAGCCACGCGAGGCGCCGCGCGAGCAATCCGGCGATGCCCGCGACGAGCAACGCCACGTACAAGCGCAATTCGATCGGCAATGTCCACAGCGATCCGTTGACGTCGTGCGGGAACGGGTTGACGGGAAAGGCGCCGGGCAATCGATACACCATCTCCCAGCCGAGCGCGACGTTCCACGCGTAGTCCAGCGTCTGCGGATGCGCAAGATAGTCGGCCCACGGGAGCGTGCTCGACGCGCCCGCCAGCACGATCGTGAACAGCACGGCTGCCACCAGCGCCGGATAGATGCGCAATGCGCGGGCGGCCACGAATGGGACCACCGCGTTGCGCGAGAGCCAGCTCTGCGTGACGAGAAAGCCCGAGATCACGAAAAAACACTTGACGCCGAGCGCACCGAAGTTGAGCTCCGGCGCGAGTCGCCACAGCGGCTCGTGCGTCCAGCGCCCGGTCAGCGCGTAGCTATGGAAGAGCACCACAAACGACGCGGCCAGCAACCGTATCAACTGGAAATTGTTGTCGCGGCCGTGCGCGAGCGCACCGAGACGCAGCATCGCAGCCGATGGCGCGTGGCCGAGCGCCACGCTCATGGTTCGCGATTCGCGGGAAGCGCCGCCGCCGCCAATTCGTCGGCCGTGTTGATGTTGCGAAATGCCGCCTCCTCGTCGTCGAACGGCACGGCCACGACGCGCAGTGTCGCGTACCAGGCGTCGATCTTGCGACCCCCGTCGCGCAGAAACGAAGCCAGGTGGGGCAGGACACTGCGCTCGACGAGCGCGAACACCGGATGCGGCTGCGCGAACGTATGCACGACAGCGAGTTGTGCGGATTCACGCGCCATCGCCTCGGCGAGTCGCGCGACGAGATCGGCCGGCAGGAACGGCGAATCGCACGGCGCGGTGGCGACATACGCAGTGACGGCCCGCGTCATGCCCGCGTGCAATCCGGCGAGCGGGCCCGCGAAGCCGCCCACTTCGTCGGGCACGACCGGATAGCCAAACGCCGCGTAGCGATCGAGGTTCTGATTAGCGTTGATGACGAGCGCACCCACTTGCGGCGACAGCCGCTCGAGCACGTGCGCGACCATGGGCCGGCCATCGAGCGGGACGAGGCCCTTGTCGACACCGCCCATGCGTCGTCCCATGCCACCGGCGAGGATGAGACCGGTAATCGCGCTCGCCGCGATCGTCACGGCGGCTTACGCAACGTGGGCAGCCAGGCTACGTGCTCCTCATAGAACGCGTGCCCCGCGGGCGATCGGTCGACGGGCTCGTCGAAGGCGACCAGCGCGACATGGGTCTCGCCGGCCCAGCGCGACGATTCGAAAAAGAGCTTGGTGCCGCAGTGCCGGCAGAACATGCGGTAGGTCCCGGGCGACGACTCATGCGTCGCCAGAATATCGGCACCCTCGGTGATTCGTACCTGACCCGATGGAAAACCAATCCACGTCACGAACGCGGCGCCGTGCGCCCGCCGGCAGCTCTCGCAATGACAGTGCGCGCAGAACCGCGAGGGAAAAGTGGCGACAAACCGGACCCGCCCGCAATGACAGCGGCCGGCCGCGCTCTCCAATTCACTCATGGACGAAGAAAGCGTTGCGCGCCCGAGAACAGCAGATAGTGCTTGTTCATCGCGCGGCCGATCATCGTGAGGCCGACCTTTTGCGCAATGTCGTAGCCCATCTGCGTCAGCCCCGAGCGGGAGACAAGAAACGGGATCTGCATCTGCGCCGCCTTGATCACCATTTCCGACGTCAGGCGGCCGGTCGTGTAGAAGATCTTGTCGCCGCCCTCGAGGCGGTCGAGCCACATGCGCCCCGCGATCGCGTCGACGGCGTTGTGGCGGCCCACGTCCTCGACGAACATCAGGATCTGCGCGGTGTCGCCGTCGTTCGCCGCGAGCGCGCAGCCATGGACGGCGCCGGCCTGCTTGTAGATGGTTTCGTGCACGCGGACGCGGTCCAAAAGATCGTAAAGCGCGGCTTGCGTCAGCGTCGCACCAATGGGCAGCTTCACGCTGTCGATTTCTTCCATGAGGTCGCCGAACACCGTACCCTGGCCGCACCCCGTGGTCTTCGTTCGCTTGGCGGTTTTCGCTTCGAGATCGGCAAGGCCATGCCGGGTCTTGATCGCGCACGCGTTGCATTCCCAGTCGACCTGCACCGACACGATCTCGTCGATCGAGTGCACCAGCCGCTGATTGCGCAAATAGCCGATGGCGAGCGCTTCCGGCGCGCCACCCAGCGTCATCAGCGTCAGCAGCTCCTGTTTGTCGACATAGAGCGTGAGCGGATGTTCACCCGCGACGGGTACGTCGCGCACCTGGCCGTTTTCATCGACCGACGCAACGTTGAACGTCGCCGGACGGGCAGCGTCGGTTAGCAGTGGCCGATAAGGCTCAGGCCTCAGTTGACGGTTGTCAGTTGACAGTTGCATTGGTGTTTTCATAGGCGGCGCATTAAAGCGCCGGGGACCATTGATTGGGCAGCAGAATGGCCAGGGGTCTCAACTCGGTTCTCGAAAACAGTGTAGCGACGCTAGATGCGCCGCCACCGAATACTCCTCCGCCTCTGTCAACTGCCAACTGTCAACTGACTCCTGTCATCCGCCGATGTAACTCATCTCGACCTTCGGTGCGCGCGCGGTGTTTGCGGTGCGAATTTCCGAATAGCGGTCGGCTCGCTGCCGCCAGATCGCGGCCACCGCTCTCGCCAGAGCTTCATCGTCGCAGCTGTCTCGCAACAGCGCGCGCAGGTCGAAGCCCTCACTTGCGAAGAGGCATGTGTACAGCTTCCCTTCGGTGGACAGCCGAGCCCGCGTGCAGTCGCGGCAAAAAGCCTGTGTCACCGATGCGATCACACCGATCTCGCCGCTGCCGTCTTCGTAGGTCCAGCGCTCCGCGACTTCGCCCTGGTAATTCGCGTCGCGGGGCTTGAGCGGCATCTCGCGCCCGATCATCTGTACGATTTCGCGCGCCGACACGACATCGTCCATGCGCCAGCCATTGGTGGACCCGACGTCCATGTATTCGATGAAACGGACGATGTGACCGGTGCCCCTGAAGTGTCGCGCCATCGGCACGATCGAATCCTCGTTGACGCCGCGCTTCACCACCATGTTGATCTTGAGCGGCGCGAGCCCCGCGGCCGCGGCGGCGTCGATGCCTTCCAGCACCTTTGCCACTGGAAAGTCGACGTCGTTCATTGCGCGAAAGGTCGCGTCGTCGAGCGAATCGAGGCTCACCGTGACCCGCGTGAGCCCCGCCGCGCGCAGGTCCATGGCCTTGCGTGCGAGCAACGCGCCGTTGGTCGTCAACGTCAGGTCGAGATCGCCCACGTCGCGCAGCATCTCGATCAACCGCTCGATTTTCTTGCGCAGCAGCGGCTCGCCGCCGGTCAACCGGATCTTGCGCACGCCCATGCCGGCGAACACGCGTGCGACGCGCGTGATTTCCTCGAAGGTCAGCAACTCGGCATGCGGCAGGAACGGATAATCGTGGCCGAAGACGTCTTTCGGCATGCAATAGATGCAGCGGAAGTTGCAGCGGTCGGTGACCGAGATCCGCAGGTCGTGCAGCGGCCGTCCCCGGGTGTCGGCGACCGGTCCGGGAAGCGCCGGGGCCCGCGCCGCGTCACGTACGAAGGCCGTGAGTGCCTCGACACGGCTTTGCGCGCGTGCATCGGCGAGTGGAATGATCGTGGCCATATCAGCGTTTGCAAGACTCAATCGGAAATGGTAGCAGACGACGGGGCTCGCTGCGTGAGAGCGCCCTCTGCGCGGGTGTATGATCGACTCGCTTGCGCTTCTAATGTGGCGCCCGGGCGAATAACCATGATGCCGTTATATTTTTCCGTCGATGTGTTGATGGAGCGCATCCCGCTCGTCAATCGCTGGGTCAGCGAAAAGTGGCAACCCGCGTCCGTTACGCCTGTTGCCGAGGGTCGCGTCGCGACCGGTGCGCCGATACGCGTTACCGACGGACCCAGCGGCACCACATGGCGCTTCCCCGGTTTCCCCGTCGAACTGCACCCAACCGAGGCCGAGGGCTACCACCTTAATTTGACTTCGGAAACTCCGCTGGTGTTCGTGATGTGGCGGCCCGCCGAGGACGGCAGCGAGCCCGCGGCGCGCCCGGAGATCGTGACGGTGAGCTACAACCAGGCCGGGCGGCTGATGGACGGCGGCGAACGCGTCGATCCGGTACCGATGCCCGCGGCCATTCGCGCGTGGATGGAACCGTTCGTCGCCGAGCACTACAAGCCGGAACCGCGCCGCAAGGTGAAGCGCAACGATCCCTTCAAGGATGGCGCGTTCTTGAAAGATCGCGATCGCGCCGACCGCAAATGACGTTGAATCCGCACCATGGCCGAAGAATCCAAACCTACTGAGCGCTTCTCGCTTTCGCGCTGGTCGCGCCGCAAGCTCGAGGCTGCGCGGGCTGGCCCGACTGCCCCGGACGTTGCGCACGTGCCTCCTGTGGTGCCCACTTCGGTACCGCCATCGTCCGGTGCTCCCGCGATTGCGCCGGTCGCCGCGCCGGGCGCAGCGCCGGCCGAGGGCGAACGGCCGCAGGTCGACGCGCTGACGTTCGAGTCGGACTTCGGCGCGTTCCTGAAGCCGGACGTGGACCCGGCCACGCAGCGCGCGGCACTGAAAAAGCTGTTCAGCGACCCGCGCTTCAACGTGATGGATGGACTCGATACGTACGTCGACGACTACACGCTGGCCGACCCGATGCCGGCCGGCATGCTGGACAAGCTCGGCAAGGTGTACGCGCTGCTGAAAGAGGACGCGCCTGCGTCCGATGCTCAATCGGCAAGGGTAGAGGGCGACCCGACGCCCGCGGCAACCGCCGATCCGCGCGCGATCGACGCACCCAAGCCGGCCGAGGTGTCGGCACCCGTTTCGCCAATTCCCACCGCTGGGGAGCCAGCAAAGCGCGCGCTCGAATGACCGTCGCCAGCAAGACGCTGTTCGTCTGCAATTGCAATCGCACCATGCCGCTCGACGGCGAGGCGCTCGGCCGTGCGCTCGCATTGCCATCGGCGCCGACGGTGCACCCGATGCTGTGCCACAGCGTGCTCGGCCAGTACGCCGCGGGTGCGCCCGGGGCTCTGCTGGTCGCATGCACGCAGGAACAGCGATTGCTGGGCGAAGTTGCCGAGGAGGGCGGCAAGGCGCAACAGATCCGCTTCGTGAATATTCGCGAGACGGCCGGATGGTCGGCCGAGGCGGGCATGGCGACGCCGAAGATCGCTGCGTTGCTCGCGATGGCGGCGCTGCCGGATCCCGACCCCGTGCCGAGCGTCGGCTACAAGTCGAACGGCCAGCTGCTCATCGCAGGTCCGCTCGACGTCGCGCTGCGCTGGGCCGACGCATTGCAGGAACGGCTTGCGGTCACGGTGCTCGCCACGGGTGCCATGTCCGGTGGTTCGCTTCCGGTCGAGCGCGCCTACCCGATCTACTCGGGGCGCCTGACCTCGCTCAACGGCTGGCTTGGCGCCTTCGACGTCGCGTGGTCGCAGGAGAATCCGATCGATCTCGACCTTTGCACCCGCTGCAACGCGTGCATCAAGGTCTGCCCCGAACAGGCGATCGACGAGAGCTACCAGATCGACCTCGATCGCTGCAAGGACCATCGCGCGTGCGTCGTCGCCTGCGGCGCGGTGGGCGCGATCGACTTCGCGCGCCAGGACACGGCGCGCTCCGAACGCTTCGATATCGTGCTCGATCTGCACGCCGCAGGATGGTTCGCGCAGCACCAACCCCCACAGGGCTATTTCCACCCGGGTGACGACGCGCTCGCACAGGCAAAGGCAGTGACCGAACTCGCCACGCTGACGGGCGAATTCGAGAAGCCGAAATTCTTCAACTACAAGGCGTCGATCTGCGCGCACAGTCGCTCGCGCAAGACCGGGTGCACGCAATGCATCGACGTGTGCTCGGCGCGTGCGATTCGTCCCGACGGCGATCGCATCGCGGTCGAGGCGCATCTTTGCGTCGGTTGCGGCGCGTGCACGACGGTGTGCCCGTCGGGCGCCCTCACCTATGCCTATCCGGCGGTACCCGATCTTGCCGCCCGGATCAAGACGATGCTCTCGACGTACGGCAAGGCCGGGGGGCGCGACGCGTGCCTGCTCCTGCACGCCGAGGAAGGCCGCGACGCCATCGCGAGAGCGGCGCGGCGGGGCAAGGGGCTTCCGGCGCGCGTGATCCCGCTGGAAATTCACCATATCGCCTCCGTGGGTCTCGACGTCTGGCTCGCGGCGCTGGCGTGGGGCGCCCCGCAGATCGCCGTGCTCGCGACGGGCCGCGAAGCGCCGCAATATCGCGACGCGCTCGCATTTCAGATGCGGGTCGCCGACACCATCGCCAACGCGCTCGGCTATCAGGGTGAACACTTCCGGCTCGTAGACGCCGATGCGCTCGACACGCTCTATCGATGGGCGCCCGCGCTCGGACCGCGGATCGCGGCGACGTTCGCGGCCACCGCCGAAAAGCGGACGACCGCAGGTTTGGCGCTCGAGCATCTGGCCGCGCATGCGCCGATTCCGCAAACGGTGATCCCGTTGCCGGCGGGATCGCCGTTCGGGGCGATCACGATCAACAAGGACACGTGCACGATGTGCCTCGCGTGCGTCGGGTCCTGCCCCGAGGCTGCGATTCTCGACAATATCGAAGCGCCGCAGGTCCGCTTCATCGAGACGAAGTGCGTCCAGTGCGGCATCTGCGCCGCGACCTGCCCCGAGCATGCGATCACCCTCGTGCCCCGGCTCGATCTCACGTCGGCCGCCAAGGCACCGCGCGTGCTGAACGAAGCGGCGATCTTCAAATGCGTCAGTTGCGGCAAGCCGCTCGGTACGCAGAAGATGATCGAGACGATGCTCGGCAAGCTCGCTTCGCATTCAATGTTCGCCGCGCCGGGGTCGCTCGACCGGCTCAAGATGTGCGCCGATTGCCGCGTGGTCGACCTCATCAAGAACGAGAGCAGCGTCGACATTCGCGACGTGTGACTGCTGGGGACCACAAAAATACATGACAAATTCTCCGTCATTCCCGCGAACGCGGGAATCCAGCGTCTTTGGTTGTACGCCACTGGGGCGAGCGCGAACGCGCTCGCGCCTTCGCGGGGACGACGAGAGTTTTGCGGATTCAATCGCCGATTTTGGCAATCGCCGGTAAAGCGATGGAAACGTCCGCCATCTCGCTCCATCCTGCGGTCGCGCCTGAAGACCAGTCCCGCGCCGAGTTCTATGCGTTGCTGGCGCGCCTTTACGCGAAGGCGCCGGATGCGCCCATCCTCGCTCTGATCGGCGCGTCGGAGCCGTGGGCCGATGATGGTACCCACCCGCTGGCGTCGTCGTGGAACGCCCTCATCCTCGCGAGCCGGGCGATGGACGCCGAGGCGGCGGACCAGGAGTACACCGACCTCTTCATCGGCGTCGGCCGCAGCGAGGTCGACCTGCATGCGTCGCACTGGATCGTCGAGGCGACGTCGGAACGGCCCCTCGTCGGCGTCCGCGCCGACCTGGCCCGGTTGGGTCTCGGCCGCCAGGCGGGGTCGACGCTCTACGAAGACCACTTGGCGGCGCTTTGCGAAACGATGCGTATCCTCATCACCGGAATGGATGACCGCCCTCCGGCGGGGCCGGCGACGCAACGCGCGTTTTTCGAGCGGCGAATCGCGCCCTGGGTCTTCGAATGCTGCAATGCAATACAACAAAGTTCTATTGCTAATTACTACCGCCGGGTAGCACAATTGACGAGTACGTTCCTGGCGGTCGAACGTGACTCGCTCGCTATCGATTGACGGCTGCTCCGGCGACCCGGAAATGCCGAACATAACGTCACGCAGTTTTGATTCGGAGGTACGTATGAGCACCTCGTCGCAGCGCGAAGCGCAAGCGTCGGACCCGACGCACGTCGCACAATCCACCGATCTGAAACGCCGCCGCTTCCTGTTCGCATTGGGGGCGGGCGGAGCAGGCGCCGCCGCGGTGGTCGCACAACCGCTGACGGCGCCACTTGCGCAAACCGCAGCACCGGTCGCACCGGAGGCCGGGCAGGG
>Ga0184626_10000786_pt1 | contig 10363 bp, 11 predicted proteins | sample PLM3_60_b1_FD_133142 | JGI IMG/M metagenome (GOLD analysis project Ga0184626, IMG submission 133142) | Groundwater sediment microbial communities from an aquifer in East River, Colorado, USA - PLM3_60_b1 | ecosystem: Environmental > Terrestrial > Soil > Riparian zone | place: USA: East River... | reverse complement strand
CAGTTACATCGATCGCAATTTGAGAATCATCAAAGCTCTTATAAAAGGCTTGTCGGAATCCATTCGCGCGCTGCAGACCGATCCGGCCATGGCGAAAACGGCGATTCGCGCGGCCCTGCGCACCGACGACGCTGAAACGGTGGACTATGCGCTGCAGCGCAGCATCAGGGTCCTGGATCGCCGTCCCTTCCCTACGCCCGCGGGGATTCAGACCGTCTTGCAAGAGTTCAGCAAAGAACTCAACGTCAAGGCCGGCAAGTTTGACGACTTCGTCGACATGCGCGCGCTACGAGAACTCGAAAAAGAGGGATATTTCAAATGATCCGCCGCGGTTGGACATTTCCATCGCTCGGTCCTTATCATCAGCAGCCTGGAAATGATGGAGGCTAGCAGCATGACGATCGAAAGAATTTTCAGCCCTCAGGTTGCCGAACCACCGCCGGGCCGATGGTCCAACGCCCTACGCGTCGGCGACATGCTTTTCATCTCCGGAATGGTCTCCCGCGGATTGGATGGAACAACCATCCAGGGAAGCGACGAATACGAACAGGCAAAAATCATCTTCGGCAAAATCCGTCATCTCGTGGAAGCCGCGGGCGGCGCCATGCCGGACGTAGTGAAAGTCACGATTTACGTCGTCAACATCAAAAACAATACCGAAGTGTGGCGCGCCCGCCGGGAATTCTTCACTGGAGATTTTCCTTGCTCGACACTGGTGGAAGTCCGCAGTCTCGCGACGCCGGAGATTCTCGTGGAGATAGAGGCCGTGGCGATTATTGGCGCCGGGAAACGCTAGAGCCGTTCTACGGACCCGTACGGCGTAATTCTGCCTCCAAGTCATCAGCTCCTGCCGGCTGGCTGCGCTATTCGTATAAGAGTTTCGCCGGATTGGCGTGCAGCATCGTGCGAATCTCCGCGGTCGAGAAGCCTTCCTCCAAAAGCAACTGTACCATGACGCGCAGGGACTCCACCGGCGCCGGGTTGTGCAATTGGCCGGCGTCACTTGAGAGCACCATGCGAGCCACGCCGATGCGCCGAATCCCGGCGGCAAAATCCTCTACCTTCACGCGCCACCACCTGGGCAACAACTCTCCGGCTGTATAATTGATGAGAGCGCCGCGGGCCGCTAACTTTTCTTGCTGTTCCAGGCTGAGTTGCGAAAAGAACGGGTGGTCCACGACCATCTTCTTCACCCCCACCGCACGCGCCGCCAAGAGTAATTGGTCCATCTCTGCGAACGACATGTGACCGACATTCAGAATGACATTCGCCTCGGCGATGAGGCGCAGGATTTCGCGAACCTCAGGTGACAGCGAGTTGTCACTACCGATGATGTGAATACGCGGCTGGCTGCGCGTGTATTGTGACAGGCCTCCGGGAATCACTAACCCCTTCCCATGTTGCCCAATCTCCCCACCGACGAGCGCCGCATGATTGTATGAATCCACGGTGGGAAACCAAACCTGCTTCGCCCCATATTTAAGCGCCGCTTCCACCGCGATCGGATTCACGCCCCCGACATGCAGATTTAGCGCGATGCCGCCAAATATATCGATGCCCGGAACCGCCTTGGAGGTGGCAACGGCATGGGCCGCAGTCGGGAAATTGTGCGATTTAATTACGATGGCCCGCATGCCCACCGCCCGCGCAGACTCGGCTAACTCCACATGGTCTTGGATACGTGGATAGAGATCGGGACCGGAGTGCACATGAATGTCTATAGCTCCATTAAGCAGCGCAAGGTCTTCACGCATCATTCGGCTCCTTTGTTCACGATTGACACCATGCCTTACCCCACCATTCGACTAAAAATCTCATAGCCTTTCGACCCGCACCAAAACAAGTGGAGCGTCGCCTTCGGGGCCTTTGCCGCTGCTCGTCAGCAGCGGTGATCGGAGATTCGGGTTAAACTTGCGCAAGTCCAGCCAGTCTTTTTCCGCCATGATCGAATATGCGTCACCTCGACCAATCTTTGCGGCAATCTCCTCCGCGGGGAGATCAAGCGTCTCAAGCGGATCGCCACGGTAAAAGACCACCGGGTCACTGTTAAAGGAGCCGCCGTACAGATACAGTTTGTGCTCCGGTCCTACCAGTCGATTGACCTCGATCATGAACGGGCGGTAGCTCTTTGCCTCGGCGATTTTCGGCACCACAAGGCCGCGGGCGACAAAGGAAAAAACGACGGTGATCAGCACCAAGCGCGGCGCGGCGGCGCGCATACGGTGAACCCAGAGACAGCGCGCCAGGGAGAACCACAGCAGCGCCGAGAACAGCGCGGCCAGCGTGAACGGCCAGCCAAACGACGCTAATTCGTTTTTTATTACGACGAAGTTGGCGCGGTCCTTGGGCTTGAGGAACTGATCTATGGGGCCGAACAGCAAACCGTAATCGTGGTTCCATAGTTCCCCGGCAACAACAAGCAACAGAATCACGCCCGTAAAGCCGGCCAAAAGCGCCACGGCCCGGTAATAGTATGACCTCCCTCCCGCTGCGCCGTTATGACCGACAAACCACTGCGCCATGAGTATCGCGAGCGCGGCATAGAGCGGCAGTAGATACACGGGCCGTTTACCCAGGGCAATGGAAAAGAACACGAACATGACCGCGAACCAAATCTTGAGATATAACGTGTTATCGTCGGACGGCGCGCCCTTCTTAAATGAATCCCATAGAACCACCGGTAGCAGCAGTCCCCACGGCAGCGCCTGGGAAAAAAGATAGGGAATGTAATAATAGATGGGATGGCTGTGGCCGGAACCACCGGCGAAGCGGCTGAGATTCTCCTGCAGAATTTGCCGGTCGAAAAATCCTTCGCCGCCGCGCGTCACCGCGATAACATACCATCCGGCGGCGAGCGCCAGCATCAGAATAATTCCGGGATGGAAAATAAATTTCGCGAGCAGGTCCCATTTCCGCTTGGCCAACACAAAAGCGCCGGCCACCAGCGCCGGCAACAGGATGCCCAACGGCCCCTTGGCCAGAGTTCCGATGCCGGTGACGGCAAAAAACAAGTAATACCAGAATGGATGGCTGAGAAACCCTCGATACAGCGAATAAAACAGCGCCAGGCTGAGCATTACGAAAAAGCACAGCGTCATATCGACCCGCGCATCCAGTGCCTGGTCTTGGTAAACCAGCGTCGTCGCCAGTATCGCGCCGGCGTAAAGCGCGGTCTTGGCATTGAACAATTTGCGCGCGAGCAAGTAAATCAGCACAACCCCGAGGGTGGCGTAAATAGCCGATGGCAACCGTATCGTCGCCTCATCAAGTCTGCCCGTCACATGATAGGCCGCGGCTGCGGACCAGTGGAACAGCGGCGGCTTGGATGGCACGTCGGTGGCGCGCTTGAGCGGCACCAGCCATTCGCCGCGGCGCACGATGTCCTGCACCGCCATCGCCTCGCGCGGCTCGCCTTTGTCGAAAAACGGAGCGGTTCCAAGATAGGGGAAATAGAGAACGGCGCAGAGGAGCAACAACAACGCGGCATGGATAGCCGGGGAAAAACGTTGGATCATCCTTCAGATAGATAACCTTTTAGCGCCCCTTCTTAAAGAGCGGCGGTGATGGCGGTGATTTGCGTTATCGACAGATTGAAGCGCTAACGCGGCGTGTCTTGGGGGTCAGCCAGTCATTCGAAGATACTTGCACCTGGCGTCCATCGCAGTTATCTTGTGGATCACGGAGGGGCAAGAATGAACCTCAAGGAACGAACCTATCTCTGGTATATCGCTTTGCTGCGCATTTACATCGGCTATTACATGCTCTTCCAGGGCATCAGAAAATACCAGCGCGACTTTCCCAAGGGTGACTGGATTGGCCGGCAAATCGGTGATATCGCGGCGCTGGATCTCTATCCTTGGTACAAAACTTTTCTACGGACCTACGTCGTCCCGCACAGCGAGCTGTTCGGCAACCTCGTCATGGCCGGTGAGATCCTGGTCGGCGGCTGTTTGCTGCTCGGCCTGCTCACCCGCTTCAGCGCCTGCGTCGGTCTGTTCATGCTGATCAATTATTATCTTGGTCCCGGTATGGCGCGGGGCGGCGCGCCGCTGGCGCAGCAGCAGACTTTTATCGTCTCGCTGATCATTATCCTGCTATCGAATCCAGGCAGGACACTGGGCCTGGATGGTTTGATTTTTCGCGTCCGAGGAAAAGGCTAAAAATGAAGCTCCCAGGCTACGCAACCCCGTCAGGCACCGAGTGGTACCGCAAGCGCTTTGCAAAAAGCGTCGCGCCGGAGCACTTTCGCCAATCCCAGAACCTCTGGCTCTCCTCCATCGGTCTCGGCACCTACCTCGGCAACTATGACGCCGAAACGGACCAGCTTTACCACCGCGCCGTCGTACACGCGGTGCAGTCCGGCTGCAACGTCATCGACAGCGCCATCAACTATCGATTTCAACGCAGCGAGCGCGCCATCGGCACCGCGCTCAAAGAGCTCACCGACAAAGGCTATAACCGGGACGAAATCGTCATCGCGACCAAAGGCGGTTTTATTTCCTACGACGGCGCGCCGCCCAAAGACGCGCGGCGCTACTTCGAGGAGACTTTCGTCAATCCAGGCATTGCGCAGCTCTCGGACATTATCGCGAACTGCCACTGCATGACCCCGGGTTATCTTATGAACCAACTCGATTGCAGCCTCAGCAATCTCGATATCGAGTCGATCGACATATACTACGTACACAACCCAGAAACCCAACTGGGAAACATTCCAAAGGAAGAATTCAACGACCGTCTGCTGAGAGCGTTCGAGGCTCTGGAAGGCGCGGTGGCGGCCGGAAAAATTCGCATGTACGGCACCGCCACGTGGAATGGTTTCCGAAACGACCCGGCTGCCAAAGACTACCTTTCACTCGCCGAGATCGCCGCCATCGGGGAAAAAGCCGGGGGCAAGGCGCACCACTTCAAAGCGATCCAATTGCCGTTGAATTTAGGCATGACGGAGGCGCTGTCTCTCAGTAATCATGAGGTTCGAGGGAAAAAGCACACAGCGCTGGAAGCGGCCCAGGCCCTCGGCATCACAGTGATGTGCAGCGCCTCGGTGCTGCAAGGGCAGCTCGCACAAAATTTGCCGGCGATTATCGCTGAAACCTTCGGGGGACTGAAGACCGATAGCCAACGCGCCTTGCAGTTCGTCCGCTCCACCCCCGGCGTGACCACGGCGTTAGTGGGAATGAAGCAGATCGCGCATGTCGACGAAAATCTGCAAACGGCTAAACTGCCACCGACCTCCTGGGAGCAATATTCAAAACTGTTTCAAAGCTAACAGGATGATGACAACGAGGACTACGGCATATTGATCTTACGACCGTCGCCTCTCCTTTTCGCCGCCTAAACTCGGCAATTTTTCACTTTCGAAGCAAGAGCTTATTGTACAGGCCGATTAACTCGTTATATCGATCGCCCCATTTCTCCGGTGACGGGATTACCACCTTGCGGTCGCCAATGTCGTCCGGCCCTTTACCGGCGATACTCTTATGCCCCATCCAGCGGCCGTGACCATACATTATATCCTGGCCCTTTTTGGACATGAGAAAGTCGGCCATGAGCGCGGCCCCGTGCGGATGCGGGGGGCGGGCGGACATGTAAATCGGCACCAAAGACTTTACCGGCACGAACGGCTGTGGAAAAACGTAGTCGATGGGCGCGCCGGCTTTCTTTTTCGCGATAGCCTCCTGGTGGTGGCCATCGATTTCTAGATGAAACTCACCGGCGGCGACCAACTGGGTGATGAGTGTCGGCCCGCGCCGAACGTGGAGTGATTGCTGGCCGATCCTAGTCGCGAGCTCAATCCCCTTCGATTCCCCGTAGTGATCGAGCAGTGCGGCCAGCCAGTCGAAGGACTCATCGTCTACCGCCATCTTGCCAGACCATTTCGAGTTCGCCAGATCCTCGATCGAGCTCGGCGCTTCCTTCCGGCTCACCATCTTTGAATTGAAAATAAAGACCAGCGGCGTGGCGAAAATGCCGTTGAGAAATCCCTCTTTGTCGTAAAAGCTGTCGCGCAGCTGACTGCGAAAGGGGGTTCTGTAGCGCATGATGGCGCCCGCTTTCTTGAGCGTATTGATCGTCATGCTGCGGGTATTGAAGACGTCATACAAGTACGAGCGCGCCCGGTATTCCGTTAGGACCTTATTGAGCAACGCGCCGCCGCCCCCGGTCAAAGCATTTACTTTTAGAAACGGATACTGCGCCTCGAAAGCGTTGATCAGATCCTGCGCGTAAGCGCGGTTCATCGCCACATACCAGGTCACCGAACCTTCCTTTTTCGCGCCGTTCACGAGTCGCGTCTGCCGTTCGGTTTCCCGCAACTGATTGATTTCTTCGAGAAGCTTCTCTTCCGTTTGCGCCGAGACAAGAGCGGCGCATGATAGAAACCATGCCACGAAAAGAGTGAAGCAGCGACATCGAATCGCGAACAGCATGGCAACCTCCTTCTGGACGGCTCATCTCCGCCCGGCCAGCCGCTCTTTCTCGACGGCCCATAGATCGCTCATGATGTCCCCGGCTCCATGCCGTGCCGCTTCATTAGCGCCGTCTCGTCTTCACGACTGGGCGGAACTTGCCCTGACCACAAGGCTTGTAATTCTTCGAAGTAAGCGTCCATCGCCGGCGCATGAATGATCAGCAGCCGGGACGCCGCTGGCGCGGCATTGCCAAAAGTGTGCGACACGCCTCCTGGCACCAGCACAAATGACCCGGGGCGCCCAACAACGGTATCGTCGCCGAGGAAGAATTCTATCTCCCCGTCGAGAACGTAGAACGCTTCGTCGCAATTGGTATGAATGTGAGGCGGCGGCTTCCTGCCGCCGGGAGGGAGCGTGCGTTCCATGAAAGAGAACGCCCCGTTAGTACTGGCACGGGTTGCTTTAAAGAACATCGTGCTACCCCGCGCCGCGAGCACTTTGCCCTCGCCGGTCTCGAAGACAATCGCTTTGTCCCTCATGGGCATCTCCTTCCTCGCTGAATCCGCCTATGGCTGAGGGTCAACTCTCTGAGCAACTTCAGGTATCCACTGAAACTGCCAGGCCATAGTCGGCCGTGTTAGTCGTGGGCGGACACGCAGGTCCGCCCCTACAGCATCACAGCGAAACCGCGAGATCGTAGTCGGCGGTGCCGGTTTGGCCTTCCGGGAAGAGCTTGGACTCCTCCATCCAGCGATGGGTCCGTTCAAACATTTGCTGTGTGTAGGGCTCGAAAACCAGCCGCTCGCCCGGCCCGAAGCCGTTGACGTCGATCATGCCGTGATATTTCTCCGGCAATTCTTTCAAAAAATAGTGTTTGTAGCGCTCCGGCTCCAGATCGATGTCCCGTTGCGCGCGCTGCAGCGCGTTGAAGTAGCGTTTCACGTCTGCCAGCTCGGCGTCTTTGTGCAACAGGAAGCCGATCATGAACGTGGTGTCGAGAACCTTGCGAAAGCCCTGTTGCTCAGCGAGATACAACGGCGCGCCGAACAAGTTGACAGCATCGATCTTTCGGTCCAAAAGCGCTGCGAGCCGATCCCGTGGCTGGCCGATATAGCGCAACTTGAGCTCGTCGGGCTTGAGCACTTTCTCCAGCGCTTGGATTGCCGAAAAATAGCTGCCGGAGTGATAGCCCACCCCGACCTCGATGTTGGCCAGGTCGCATGGCTGTTTGATCGAAGACTCGGGCGGAACCACGATGGCCGACGGCGTCACGGAGTAGGCGTGCCCCCACATCCGGCCATGCCCCGAAGAAGACGCCATGTTCACCGCCCAGTGACAGGCGCAGCTGACATCGGCCGCCCGCCCGCGTTCCATGTTCTCGAACGCCCCGCGTTTTACCTCCGGCGCCGCGGTTTCGGTTGACTGAACGGCTGCATAGCCCGATTCCCCGGCTACGTAGGAATTCACGAACTCGTAGTCCAAACCTTCCTCTTTAAAGTAGCCTTTTTCTTCGGCGACCCACTCCTGAAGTCGCCCGTGCGGCTCAATGCGAAACTTGCTCATGAAAAATCCCTCCATTATCCGAGGCTCTTATTCTAGAAACATTTCTGCCCGCCAAGCAAGATGCGACTAATACTGGAGACAGCGGGATGGGTAGCGCGATGTATGGCAATTCGAGGTTTGTGCGGCTGAGAATGTAGATCGAGAACGACATCTCGGAGACGTCGAATTCCTGATATTCAAACAGTCGAACGTAAGAGCCGGCGGCGCTGGCGGATGATTATTTGGTGCCGAGCCAGCCGTGCTCGGACAGGTCGATCGTCACGCCGTCCGGCCCCGTGAACTTGACCTCGACATTGCCGCGCTTCGCCATCTCTTCCGTTCCCGGGTAAGGACGGTGCACCGCACCCGCCTTCTCGATGCGCGCCCTTCCCTCCGCCATGTCCTCGACTTCGACGCCAAAATGGTGCAGCCCGGTATACCTGAGCGCGCCCTCCGTAGTCGCGGGGTCGTCGTATTTGAACTTCAGGATCGCGAGGTTTACGTGACCATCACTCAGGTAATAGCCCTGGGAGGTTGGGGTGTTGACCTTACCCACTTCTTTTAAGCCGAGCCCCTCCATGTAGAACCGTGCCGTTGCCTCCGGGTCGCGAGTGGCGATCGCGATGTGCCGAATTCGTGCCATTGTCGACCTCCTTTTTCTGTGCCCTCTGTCCGCGCCGTTCAAAGCGGCGCCCCGAACTTAGCTGGGATTCGGAAGAATATCACTGATCACCCGACGCCGCTCGCTTCTGGTACTTCCAGATACCGTCGCGTTGTGGTGCGCGGCCGCTCAGGACGTCCTTGAAGTGCGGCTGCTCGTAAAGCGGTGTGCGATTCAACATCTCGTCAAGTAAATTGTCGGCCAGGTAGGTGTAGCCCGTGCCTTCCGCGCAGTACGCGAGATAATTCATCCGCGCCTGCTCTTCCAGGTGCGCCATGCCCATCACCGCCTCGGAGAGGCTGTTTCCCGTCGTTACGGCGCCATGGCCGAGAAGCAGCATTGCGCGGCTGTCGCCCAATAGATTTGCGACCTCCATGCCCTCAGCGTCGCTCTGGATGGTTTTGACGTGGGGGTAAATCGGCAGCGTATGGCGCACGAGTTGCGCGCCTTCCTGACACATCGGCTTCAGCGAGCCCGTGAGGATGCTCATGAGGATGGTGTAGCGCGGGTGGACATGCACGACGGTCTGGACCTTCGGGTGCGTTTTGTAGATGCAGGCGTGGATCTTGACTTCGGAGCACTGCGTGAGTCCCGATCGCCCGGCGATGAGGAATCCCTCGGTGTCGCACATGACCATGTCGTCCGGCTCCATGACAGCCAGGGCGTCGAACTCGTACTCGCGGCCCTTGACGAAGAAGTGGTTGGGTTCCGAGGGGACGCGCATGCTGGCGTGTCCGAGGGCAGCGGTGACACCGGCCGCGAGACCCAGATTGGCGAGCACGCGGTTCGCAGCCGCGACCTCGCGCTTTACATCTTCGAGATCCGAATTCATTTACAGTTGCTCCTTTATGTTCTTGTAGCGCCCAACCTGGATGACTGAAAACCTGCTCCATCGCCGCATGCGAGCCAGCCATCAATAGCCGGAGAGTGACGTCGACAAATGAAAGCAGTCCACTCATCCCGCTTTCGAGGCCGAAGGTATCCGATAAAGACGCGTGGCGTCAACCTTTAGCGCCAATCAGCGCTTGGCGCCGTCCCATCCGTGGGTCGAGATGTCGAACACGATGCCGTTGGGATCGCGGAACTTGTGTTCTGCGTTCTCTGGCACGTGCGCCGTGGGGCCGTGATGATATTTGCCGCCGTTGGCTTCGATCGCTCCCTTCATAGAATCGATGTCGTTCACCCAGATACCGAAATGGTGCAAGCCAACGAAGTTCTTGCCGCGCTCATCGCCGGCATCGTCCTCGGTTTCGAACTGCAGCAATGTGATGTTCATTACACCGTCCGAAAGACGCGTCGCGACGCGCGAATGCGACACACGCTCAAAGCCGAAGGTTTCTTCGTAGAACTTGGCTGCCTTCTCTTTATCGGGCACCGAGATCGCTAGGTGTCTCAGCTTCCCTTTCACCATAATATTTCTCCATTGCCCTTTACTCCGAGCTTTTTATCCTACCGTTCTTGCCGCTCAGAGTCACCGAAGGGCGTCTGCAGAGCCGGTATCACTTCCTTGGCGAGCATTTCCACCTGAGCGTGCAGCAACTCCTGTGGTCCGCAGGACCGCAGGACAAACTTCGTCGCGCCGATATCGATGTAGGCCTGAATCTTATCCCTAATTGCCTCCGGCGTCCCCAGTGCGGCGTAGTCCTGAACTGGAATATCCGTCCGGCGGAGCACTGACGGTGCGGCGGCGGCCAGCGCCACTTCCGCATTACGCGCGAAAAAGTAAGGGATCAAAACTCCGTAATGATTT
>Ga0184626_10000784_pt1 | contig 10370 bp, 6 predicted proteins | sample PLM3_60_b1_FD_133142 | JGI IMG/M metagenome (GOLD analysis project Ga0184626, IMG submission 133142) | Groundwater sediment microbial communities from an aquifer in East River, Colorado, USA - PLM3_60_b1 | ecosystem: Environmental > Terrestrial > Soil > Riparian zone | place: USA: East River... | reverse complement strand
TGAGGGCCGGCGCATTCTGAAGGAGGATGGCGTCGGCTCCGTCGTCTTCGCCCACAAGACCACCGAGGGTTGGGAGGCCCTTCTCTCCGGCATGATCCGCGGCGGCTGGACGATCACCGGCTCTTGGCCTATCGCCACCGAGATGGGCTCGCGTCTGCGCGCCCGCGAATCCGCAGCCCTCGCCACCAGCGTCCACCTCATCTGTCGCCCGCGTCCCAACGGCGCTCCTGTGGGCGACTGGGCCGGCGTCCTGCGCGAGCTTCCGAACCGCGTCGGCGATTGGATGGAGCGCCTGCAGGGCGAAGGCGTCCGCGGCGCCGACCTCGTCTTCGCTTGCATCGGGCCGGCGCTGGAGATCTTCAGCCGCTACGCGAATGTCGAGACTGCCGACGGGCGCGGGGTCGCGCTCGCCGAGTACCTGGAGAAGGTCTGGGAGGTCGTGGGCCGCAGCGCCCTCGCGCAGGTGCTCGGCACCGCCGAAACCAAGGCCCGCAACGGCGCTGCCGGCACCGTCGAGGAGGACGCGCGGCTCACGGCGCTCTTCCTGTGGACGCTCCAGAGCACGAACGGCGAGACGGCGGACGCCGCGAGCGACGAAGGCGAGGACGAGGAGCCGTCCGACGAGGACGAGGAGGGCTCCTCCCGCGGCAAGGCCAAGGGCTTCACGCTCGTCTTCGACGTCGTGCGCCGCTTCGCGCAGCCGCTCGGCATCGAGCTGCCCAAGTGGGAAGGCCGCGTCATCGAGACGAAGAAAGGCGTCGTGCGCCTGCTGCCGATCGCGGAGCGCGCGAAGCAACTTTTCGGCGAGGACGGCGCGCAGGCCGTGGCCGCACGGCTGGAGCAGGAGGCGGCGGTCGGCACAAACCCGCTCCAGGGGATGCTCTTCCCGAACATGCGGCTCAACGCTGCTCCCGCGATCCGCGGGCGAGGCCGGATCCGCGGGACACGAGGCAACGTCGACGTTTCCGACGAAAGCCTGGCCGCCGCCCGCGAATCCACGACGCTCGACCGCGTCCACGCGGGGATGCTCCTCCAGGCCGGCGGCCGCACCAACGCGCTGCGTGCGCTCCTCAAGGCCGAGCAGGAGCGCGGCCCCGACTTCCTGCGCCTCGCCAACGCCTTCTCCGCGCTCTATCCGAAGGGGAGCGAAGAGAAGCGATTGATCGACGCGATGCTGCTGGCGGTCCCGAGGTGATGGCGGCCAACGATTCATCCCACGCGGTGTGGCAGATCTCGGGCGGGCCGGCATCGCGGGCGTATGCCGAGGTCTTCCTGCGACACGGGGTCGCGCTGATCGGCCCGGGGGACGCCGGACCGTGGAACCCTGGGCGCGACGACGACGAGTTCGAGGGCGGCTTCGTGCGACGCTTCGCGAGCGAGGTCAAGTCCGGCGACGTATTCCTGCTGCGCACTGGCCTCGCGACGATCGCCGGGCTGGGCCTCATAGTCGGCGACTACCTGTACGTGAACGCCTTCGACGACGTGAACGGCTGGGACCTGCAGCACGCTCGGCGCGTGCGCTGGTGCCCTCTCCCCGCGGAGCACGCGTTCGGAGGCGCGGCCTTCGGCGCCAACCCGCCACGCTGCTCGCGGGTCTGGAACGAGGAGGTCGTGGACTTCGCGGAGCGGTTCCTCAAGTCCCCGCCGACACACTGGCAGACGGCCCCTCTCCCGGAGCTGCCCGCCGAGGAACCGCCGCTTGATCAGGTGCCCGGCGTCTTGCAGGGCATCGTCGCCCAGGCCGCCGATCTCGTGCCGCTGCTCCAGGACGGCCAAGCGTTCGGCGAGCACCCGAGCGAGGACGAGTTGATCGCGCACTTCGTCGTTCCGTTCCGGCGCGCGCTCGGCTGGCCACCGGAACGGATTGCCGTGCAATGGCGGCGCATCGACGTGGCGGTATTCCGTGCGCTGCCCCGCACGCCGGAGAGCTGCCACCTCGTGATCGAGGCCAAGCGCCTGGGCGCGGGCGTCGAAGGCGCGCTCGATCAGGCCAAGGGATACGTCGAGACGCTGGGGATTTCGCGCGACGTGATCGTCACCGATGGCATCCGCTACCGGATGTACGCCGGAGAACGCGACTTCGTGCCCCTGGCCTATGCCAATCTCGCGCGACTGAAACAGCCGGCGGCCGACCTGTTCGCCCGCATGCAGAGACAGTAGGAGGATCGCCATGGAACCCTGGTACAAGGTCGCCACGCCGCGCACGGAAGTCCGCGAAGGCCGCTCGTTCAACCCGGACGAGTTCGCCATCGCCCTCGAGCAGGTCGTGGCCGGGACCGCGCCGGAGGACTATCGCGACCCTGCGCAGTTTTTTGCGCGCACTTGCTTCACGCGGGCGCTGCGCGAGCACGCCGGCATGGTTCTGCGACGACTCTCCGGGAAGACCGAGAACACCGCGCCAGTCCTGACGCTAATCACCCAGTTCGGTGGCGGGAAGACCCACACGCTGACCACGCTCTACCACCTGGCGACGACCGGGGAGGCGGCGGCCAGCTATCCCGGCGTTTCGGATCTACTGCGGGAGGCCGGCGTCTCTGCCGTCCCCAAGGCCAGTGTCGCCGTCTTCGTGGGTAACGCATGGGACCCGCAGCCGGGGCACGAGACGCCGTGGATCGACATCGCCCGTCAATTGGGCGGGGACAAGGGAGTCGAAGCGCTAGGCCCGGCGGCGCGGACCACGCCGCCCGGGACCGATTCGATCGCGCGCGTCTTTCAAGCTGCCGGCGTGCCCGTGCTCCTCCTCTTCGACGAGGTGCTCAACTTCCTGAACCGCCACCGCGGCATGGCCGAGTCGTTCCACGCCTTCATCCAGAACCTGACCGTCGCCACCACCGGCACCACCCACGGCGCCACGGTGATCAGCCTACCGCGCAGCCAGGTCGAGATGACCGACTGGGACACGGAGTGGCAGGAGAGGATCTCGAAGGTCGTACGTCGCGTCGCCAAGGACCTGATCGCCAACGACGAGACCGAGATCAGCGAGGTCGTCCGCCGGCGGCTCTTCCAGGACCTGGGAAGCGAGAAGATCCGGAAGAACGTCGCCAAAGCCTTCGGCGACTGGTGCTTCGAGCGGCGGGCGCAGCTCCCGCCGGAGTGGACGGCGGTGGACACGGCCGCGACCGAGGCCAAGGCCCGCGAGTTCCTCTGCGGTCGCTTCGAGGCCTGCTATCCCTTCCATCCCGCCACGCTCTCGGTCTTCCAGCGCAAGTGGCAGGCCCTGCCGCAGTACCAGCAGACTCGCGGCACGCTGGCGATGCTGGCCCAGTGGATCGCGATCGCCGCGCAGGAAAGCTTCCGCAAGGCACGCACCGAGCCCCTGATCACGCTCGGGTCGGCGCCGCTCTCCGAGCCCGGCTTCCGCAGCGTGGTCCTGGGCCAACTCGGCGAGTCCCGCCTCGTCGCCGCGATCGACACGGACATCGCCGGCGCGCAGTCGCACGCCAGAGCGCTCGACGCCGACACCAAGGGGCCACTTCGCGACATCCACCGCCGCACCGGCACCGCCATCCTCTTCGAGTCGTCGGGAGGGCAAACCGACAAGGTCGCTCACCTTCCCGAGCTGCGCTTCGCCCTCGGCGAGCCCGACGTCGACACGACGTCCATCGACAACGCCGCCTCCGCGCTCGAGGGCCGGTCCTACTTCATCCGCAAGGCGGGCTCGGACGGCTTCCGGATCGGCTACCAGCCCACGATGAAGAAGGTGGTGAGCGACCGCCGCGCATCGCTCGACGAAGAGACCGAGGTCAAGCCGGCCCTGCGAAAGCTCGTCGAGGACGAGTTCCGGCGCGGGGCGAGCATCCCTGTACTCCCCTTCCCGCGCGACGGCGCGGAGATCCCGGACACCCCCAGGCTCACTCTCGTCGTAGCCGAGCCCGAGGTGGAGTGGTCGGGCGCCGGGCCTCTGCGCACGCAGATCGCCGAGTGGATCCGCCAGCGTGGCAAGTCGCCGCGTCTCTACCCGGGCGCATTGGTCTGGTGCCTAAAGAAGCCCGGCCGCGATCTGCGCGAGAAGGTCGAGCAGTGGCTTGCCTGGAAGCGGGTAGCGAGAGAGGTCGCCGACGGGACGCTAGGTGGGGAGTTCGACAAGAGCGATCGAGACGAGCTCCAGACGAGCGTCAAGACTGGTGAAGGCGCAGCCAAGGATGAGGTCTGGGCCGGCTACCGCTTCGCGGTCGTCGCCGACGCCCAGGAGCCGGACGGGCTCAAGGTGATCGACCTGGGCGCCGGGCACTCCTCGAGTGGCGAGACTCTCTGCGGGCGGGTCATCGCCGCGCTCAAGTCCGAGGCACTCCTCAACGAATCCGTGGGCGCCGGCTACATTGAGCGCAATTGGCCGCCGGCGCTCAAGACCTCGGGAGCGTGGCCGCTAGCGAGCCTGCGCCAGAGCTTCCTCAACGGGTCGCTCACGCGTCTTGTCGATCCGGACGAGATTCTGAAGAACAAGATCGTCGAATTCGTCGGCCGCGGGGACTTTGGACTGGCCTCGGGGCGAAAGCCAGACGGGAACTACGATCGGGTGTGGTTCCAGGAGCTTGTAGCGCCCGACGAGGTCGCCTTCGAGGCCGGCGTGTTCCTGTTAAGAAAGATTGCTGCGGAAGCGCTCAAGTCCGGTGTGCCGCCCATCCCATCGTTAGAGCCGCCGCCCCAACCTACCCCCGTTGTCGCTGTGTCCCCACCGCACGTTGGTGCGCCTCCGCCAGAGCCAGCCTTGGCCGTCGAAACGAGGACCATTCGTATCGTAGGTACCGTCCCTCCGGAAGTGTGGAATCGCCTCGGGACGAGGGTCCTTCCGAAGCTCCGATCTGGCTCCGACCTCAGGGTTGGCGTGGACTTCTCGGTGACGCTAAAGGCTGACACCGCTCGGAGCGTTGCGGCGGAGCTTCAGCAGATTCTCCAAGAGCTCGGACTGACAGCCACTGTGCGGATCGAGTGACGGCGGGTGCCTCTGCTACAAGCCTTCCGCGCCCTTCACTGAACGATACCGCGCCGGCTTGGACAGCTTCTGAAGTACGCCTTCCTTCACTAAGCGCTCTAACCACGCCTTCGCTTGGGTTCTCGTGATGTCCAAATCGGTGGCGACTTCTGTGTCGGTTCTTGCCTTCTCCATGCGCTGGAGGAGTTCCCTAACCTTGGTGAATAGTTCCTGTGCCGGGGTAACCACAGTCGCTTCCGTGGCGCGGGAAGCCGGCACCTCAGCTCGATTGCCTTGCGCCTCATTCGCGACACGGGCCTCTTCCTGGGCGCCAAACGACAATCTCTCCTGCTCAGGAATACCGCGCGCGATGCGATTGAGACCCTCCGCCGACACCGCCCGCTCGAAACCTTCTGGCGAATTTGGCTCCGGCCAGCGTTCTGCCCCTAGACGGACCAGTCCCTCCAGACCCTTTCCGCTTTCTCCAGCGGTTCGGACGTACACCGGAACGAACCGCAACTTCTCTAGTTGCTCAACTGCTCCAGCCCAGGTGCCGCCATTCTGGAAATCGGAACTTACAACGAGGGCTGCATCAGCAAGCGCATAGATCAGTTTGTTCCTCTGCATGGCGTGCCCCACGTTGAAACCTGCCGCCGGATCATAGGGGGAGATGAGAACAAGCCTTTCGCCCATGAGTACCTCACGGTGATCGCGAAACAAAGCGGCCCGTTCAAGGCTGTCGGCCAATACCCCAACCGCTCTGCCGCCTGCCTCCAAGGCACCGAGCATCCCAGCTTGATCAATACCCCGCGCGCCACCAGACACGACGGTGCAGCGCGCTTGGGCGGCGAGTCGCCCTATCCGTTCCGTATACTGAATCAGCACTTCGTCCACGTGCCGCGAGCCGACAACGGCCAACCCGCCAGTGTCGAGAAGTTCTGACTCACCGCACCCGTAAATGACCGGAGGCGCATCCTCTTTGAGCCGCGTTTTGAGCCGTCTCGGATAGCCCGAGTCGGCGCGGCTCAATACCCATATCGCACGGGTTCTCCATTGCTCTACGACCTGGCTCAGGAGAAATCCCCTTGCCAATAACCGTTCGAGCCGCGGGCTGGCCACCACGGCTTGACACATCTTGATCAGTTCGCGGCTATCAGTCCCAAGGAGATCCGCAGGCTGACGCTGATTGTCGCGAAGAAGACGAGCCAGTCGGTTGTATTCTCCAAGAGAGAGCATTTCTGCCGACGTCTCTCCGCCTCGTGCGATTAGCGGTGCCACCAACAAGAGGATTGCCTGTGTATTCGGCGAGAGCCTCGAGTTCATCGGCTGCGACCTGCTACGGACAAAACGAACGGAAAGACGGCACCGCTACCTGATGAGCGTAATAGCCATGCACATACAGTCAACGTCCAACCGGAGTCCACCATGTCGTCGATCAACAGTACTGGCCCGGGAGGCAGATTCCGCGTGCGAAGCGCCACGGAGCCGTCAATGTTGCGTGCCTGGTAGGTGCTGTTGGCCATTGTCTTCTGTTCAGGCCGATCATCCGTCTTTTCCAGCACCGCTTCAAATTGGAGATTCAGGGTGGCCGCGAGGCGCCTGGCAAAGTCAGGGACAAGATCAGGATGCCGCCGCGAAGGAACGCAGGTCACCCAAGTGGGGGCCGGTTGCGGGTTCCAACTGCGCACCAGCTCCGCAGATGCCCGAACCAGGTCATCCGAGAAGCGACCGTCATGATACTTTCCCCGACGGACGAGATCGCCCCATCCCGCATCACCCCAGATACACAGCGCCTTCCCTAGCTCAGCTTGTCGATCGGAAGCTATCTTGCCCCGAAGGTCAAAGCGTGGCAGCCCGCCAGTAGGCCACTGCCTTCGAGGCTCGACGGGGAGACTGGTCCGACGTAGGAACGCGACCGCTTCTTGGACTAAGGCCGGTTCCACCGTCGCGGTTAACGGTGATAGCGAGGGGGTGCGAACTGTGCTTGGGTCACCGTCTAGTGCACGGATCAAGTACTCCATGTGACCTGACGACAAGTTTACATACTCCAGCATCTGTTGCTGTTCCGTATGCCTCAGATCCGTCAGACGCTCGGCCCGCCGCCAGAAGGCCTCGCCGAGTGGCACGGCCGTCAACTGCCATTTCGTGCCCTGCTTCGCAATCGGTGCAGGCGACTCAAGTGAAAGGAGCTGGATGGTCTTGTCAATCCGTCCCCGGCTGAGATTCACTCCAGTCGTCAGCTCAGGGATAGACAGACCGCCGGGCGCTGCCTGCAGGGCGTCGAGGACATCCTGGACCTCGGCACGGCTTGGGAAGGCGCTCTCGATGAAGTAGTCGGTAATGTCCTGCTCTTCCTCTCCACTAAGCAGCACACCATACGCCGTCTCGACAGCCCGACCAGCTCTCCCCACCTGCTGATAGTAAGCAACGACCGATCCGGGTGCTTGGTAGTGGATCACGAATCCCAGATCCGGCTTGTCGAAACCCATGCCGAGCGCCGTTGTTGCAACCAACGCCTTGACTCGATTCTCCAGGAGGGCGTTCTCCAGTTCGACTCGTCGTTCGCCGGTCTCGCCGGTGTAGGCTTCCACGGTGAGACCTTTCGATCGAAGCCATTCGGCCACTTGCATAGCATCGCGCACAGTAAGCGTATAGATGATGCCGTTTCCGGGTAGGGCGGGCACGTTCGCAGCGAGCCACGCGAGGCGCTCTGACTGCCGAGGAAGGCGAATGGTCTGGAGGCTCAGCGATGGGCGATTCAGGTCACCACGCGAGACGCTGAGTCCTGGCCCGAGCACCTCCTGCAAGTCAGCCATGACCCTGTCGTTCGCGGTAGCGGTCGTGGCGAGTAACGGTAAGTTGGCCGGAAGACCGCGCACAATGCGCTCGAGCAACCGATAGTGCGGCCGGAAGTCGTGGCCCCAATCAGAAATGCAATGCGCCTCATCTATCACCAATAGACCGATTCTTGGCGCAATGCGCGCCAGCACCTCCGTCTGAAAACGGTCATTCGCCAATCTCTCCGGTGAAATGAGCAAGATGTCTACCCGATCCTGGCGGATCGCGCCCTCAACCGCTGCCCAATCTTCCTGGTTATCCGAGTTGATCGTGAAGGCGCGTACCCCCATTCGCTCCGCCGCTGCGATTTGATTTCGCATGAGTGCCAACAGTGGCGAAACCAACAGAGAAGGACCTGCGCCACCCTCGCGCAAGAGCTTGGCGGCAATGAAGTAAACAAAACTCTTGCCCCAGCCGGTCTTCTGCACGACGAGCAAGCGTCCGCGGCCTTCGACTATGTGGCGGATTGCCTCGTCCTGATGTTCGCGGAAGGCGGCGTCAGGCCGTCCAGTTCCTGCGCGTAGAAGCTGGAGTGAGCGCTGGGCGTCGTAGTTCAGACACGCCTCCTGATCCCTGAGTCTAGCTTCCTATCTTTACAGTGTTGAGCGATGCTCCCGATTGTTGCCCGTGAAATAGTCAGGTAGCCGCGCATGCCTCGAGCCCGGATTGCCCCCCCCTTAACTTCAACGCACCAAGGAGCTGGAGACGGGCCGTCGCCAGATGGCCTGGGCCAAGCTCGACGAACTGGTCGGCGCCGTTCAGCGCCCGAATCGCCCTCGGGACTGTCGCCTTCCAGCTACACTCCTGGCGATGGACGGCGCAGCTGCTATCGATTGCTCGATCCCCTCGCCCAGCCTGCCATGACTGACGACCGCGACGCCGCGGTCCGCCTACGCGCCTTCGACTTCCTCACCGACCAGCGCCGGCGCTTCGGCGAAGCCTCCCTCCCGCGCTCCGTCCTCGAACGCGGCTTCGACTTCGAGGGCGTCAGAGTCCCTCTGATCGGTCCGCAGGGAATCTTCAAGCCAGCCATCCTGCCCGAGCTGCCCCTCACCATTACCACCGCCCCGCCGGTCGAGCACCGCGAGCGCCCCTACGACGACGGGTTCATCGACGGCGGGTTCCTCCGCTATCGCTATCGCGGCACGGATCCGAATCATCGCGACAACGTGGGCCTGCGGCTGGCCATGCAGCGGCAGACCCCGCTCATCTATCTCCACGGCATCGTCCAGGGCCTCTACGAAGCGGCGTGGCCGGTCTTCATCGTCGAGGACCATCCCGAAACCTTGAGCTTTGTCGTGGCGATCGATGACCAGATCGGGGCGCCGGCCGCCTGGCAGCTCAGCGACCCGGCGGCGCTGACCGCGCGGCGGCAGTACGTGACCGCGGTGGTCCGGCAGCGCCTGCACCAGCGGGGCTTTCGCCAGCGCGTGCTCCGCGCCTACCAGCAGTGCTGCGCCATCTGCCGGCTCCGCCATGACGAGCTGCTGGAAGCCGCTCACATCCTCCCTGACGGCCATCCGCTGGGGGAGCCGGTCATTCCCAACGGCCTCGCGCTCTGCAAGCTCCACCACGCGGCCTTCGACCGCTACCTCATCGGCGTCACGCCCGACCTCGAGGTCACCGTGCGCCTCGACGTGCTGGAGGAAATCGACGGGCCGATGCTTCAGCATGGTCTCCAGGGCTTTCAAGGCCGGCGCATCCATGTACCGCGCGCCGACCATCTGAAGCCCAATCGCGACTTCCTGGCCGAGCGCTACGCCCTCTTCCGCCGCGCGAGCTGAGGGACTGTATCCTTCCGCGCACGTTGACACGAAAATCCCTCGCTGCGTAGAGTGGAGCATGGCGTTGCGACCGCGCCGCGGCGGTGATCACGACTTCCTACCCCACCCCGGCCGCAACCGCCCGAGTGCTGGGCGTCTCCCGCAAGCGCTATCTGGAACTGATGGCAATGGTCACCGACGCCCTGGCTCGCCGCGGGAAACGCAGCGCCAGGAAGCGGCCCGCAGCGAGGCGGCGAGCAGCACACCGGAGCTGACCGATCGCCGAGCGTTACTCGCCTCACAACGCGTTTCTCAACGTCCCCTACGACGCGCGTTACGAAAAGCTCTTCGTTGCCCTGATTGCCGGTCTCTGTGCCTTCGGGCTCCGCCCTCGGGCCACGCTCGAGATCCCGGGCGGCACACGGCGCTTGGACCGCATCCTGGAGCTGATTTCCGTATGCCGGTACTCCTTTCACGATCTCAGTCGCGTTCAACTCTCCCGCGGCGCACCGCGCTTCAACATGCCGTTCGAAATCGGACTGGCTGTCGCCACCGCCCGCTGGCGGCCCGCGCATCAGTGGTTTCTCTTCGAGGCACGCCCCTTCAGGGTCCAGCACACCCTGAGCGACCTGGGCGGAACCGACGCCTATGCCCACGGCGAGGGCCCTCGCAGACTGTTGATCGCACTCACCGACGCTCTGGTAAGGGTCGCGAAACAGCCGACGGTCGACGAGCTGTATCGGATCTTTCGACGCTTGAGTGACGAATCGACCAGCATTCGCCGAAACTACGGGACGTTGTTCGGCGCTCGAGCCTTCAGGGACCTGGTTGTTCTAGCCACCGGCTTCGTGGCGCGA
>Ga0184626_10000783_pt1 | contig 10378 bp, 6 predicted proteins | sample PLM3_60_b1_FD_133142 | JGI IMG/M metagenome (GOLD analysis project Ga0184626, IMG submission 133142) | Groundwater sediment microbial communities from an aquifer in East River, Colorado, USA - PLM3_60_b1 | ecosystem: Environmental > Terrestrial > Soil > Riparian zone | place: USA: East River... | reverse complement strand
TGGTCCTCTTCCGGTAGGCGAAGTAAGCCAAACAAATCAAGCTTAGGGTGTTTCTTTTGCCAGATTTCAAAAGCGACAAAAGCTACCAGGTGGCTGGCAAAGATCCGGTTGATGCGACGGTATTCGGATACGATCTTTTGACTCAACATGCGCGTATACTCATCCTCGCGTTGTTTGTCAACCGTGATATCTCCGTTCGATATAAAATAATCGCGTGTCTCTATTATTCTTCCGTGTGCATCAAGGCTATTGCCCTCGTCATCAACGTAGTTGCCCATTACATCCAGGCCGGGGCCAATCGATACAGAAATATTCGAACCCTTCGTAAAGAACTTGAACAGGAACTGCAGGAGCTGCCAGCTTCCATATTTGTCCTGCTCGGGCAAGTAGCGGTCTTGTCCTTTCGACGAAAGATAGTCGTCTATAAGGTCAGGAGCTTCCAACACAAAATGGTAATTCAGGGTAACCGGGACAATAAAGATCTTACGTACATCTTCTCCCGGTGGTGTCTCCACATAGAGGTTCCGTTGGGCCTCGATTGTCGAGCTTAATAGTCCAAGCTTTAGATGATTTTCCATCGTGCCGGAGCGTGAACGTGTGCCACCCGGGAAAAAAATGCTGTGTGCACCTTTCTGAACGGCCAGCATCGAATAGAACTTCAGCGTTTCGAGATACGGAACGTTTTTCTTTCGCCTGTCAACCTTGAACGCGCCGAGACTGTTCATGAAGTAGGCGAAAATTTTAATATTGAACAGGTTCAAACCGGCGCCGTATATAAATGCGGGGAGGCCGAGAGAATGGATGATCCATCCGATCAGAATTGAATCCAGGTTGCTGAAATGGGTAGGGACCATCACAACAGTACCCTCCTTAGCAAGTGCCCGGAGTTGTTTCACCTTTCCGACAATTTGAATCTTATCACGCAACGTATAGCGTGTACGGAAGAATGCACCGAATTTCTTTACACGCGCTCCATTTAAAAGCCGTGCAAACCAGAACTTGACGATTTCCCGGGTTAATCGATACGAGCTTGCCTTGAAGTTTCCAGCGATCTCGTTGGCGTAACGTAATACGATCCGATGGAGAAGTTCATCCGCCTTAGCCTGACATTCCTCAGGCGTCTTGACAGCGAAGCCAACCAGTTCCTCCTTGATGCTGGCCCAGAAACGTGGTTCATCGGCAGGGTCTACCCGCCAGCGATTCCGTTTCATCCGCTGTTGTTCCCTGTAAACGGTAGCCTCCAATTCGTCGGTAAGCTGCTTAGTTGAAGGGCGGTTCTTCTTTATTTCGCTGTAGGCCTTCTGGGCTACTTCTTCGATAAACTCCTTGCGATTCTTACTTAGCTGATATACCGGCCAGTCGGGTATTCCGTCCAGGATTGGTTCATATCGCCGGTTCTTATTTTTCTTCTCTACTACTTCCATGGAGGCTGCAAAATAAAACAATTTCCTACACCGATTTGCAAAAGACTTGATTTTAAGCCCGTTGCATTGCCTGCCGAAGACTTCTGTTCATTTCCGCAAAACGTTCGATTGCCTCTTGAATAAAAGGTTGATCCACGATTTTGTAGACCTCTGGCTCCCCGGAAACATCGTATTCATTCACTTTGAACGTTTGTTCCAGGAGCCCTTGCTCCAGTTTAATAAGGTAGCGATTATTCCATGAAAAGATGGTAATCTTACAATCACCATGAGGAATTTCTCCTACGACACGCATACTTTCCTGATTTACCGTCAAAGGTAGTCAAGATGTTACTCAATCGCAGGAATTACTTTTTTGAATCTTTTGCGTCCTGAATCATCAACGCGTTTTTGATCGTCCTCAGTTCAGTCTCCAGGTTTCTAAAGACAGTACTATTGTGAAGTTTGTCAAGTTCCATTTGCCGGATAAGACGTTTGATTTCCATTTCGCGTTTGACGAGCGCGGCATTAGTCTGTTCTGGTTTCATTAGGAGGGAGTACGGGGGGTTAAGAGGTTTGGGTTTGGCTCGCTAAGATATTGGATAAACTTTTTACCTGTATATGTGTTGAAAATATTTTTTTTAGTGACTTCAAGTCATAGATTAAGTGCAGTAGGATAAAACATTAAAAAGTCTACAGCTAGACTTTTTGATATCAGCGAGCTGTTATGCATGTAGTTGCTGCGTTCTTTATCATCACTTTTTGACAACGGCCGCGAGAAGTGAGGTTCGCCACCGGGTTCATTCCGGTTCTTTCTGCAGTACAACAACCGTTGGCTCTAAATCCCAAATGTGTATTGACGAGGACATGCAGCAAGACACTCTTCCATTTTCTGCGGGTAAGACACCGAAACTGGACGAACGTCTAAGCTCTTTGATAGATTGAGTTTGAACAGACTAAGGGAGCTCTTGATGACTCGAAATTCCAACGACTTGTGCCTTGGACGTGTCTAAGTAAGTGGCAACAAAAAGAATTGCCGATTATTGAGACTATTTTTGCTGCCAGCGCGTTACCATAATTGTTATTTTAAGGATTAAAAACATGTTATATATTGTGTCTTGATCTGGATTGGTCTTAAATAGGGGCATTTTACTGAAAAGCATGAATTCTTTCCCATTTGGGCGAAACGTAAGGAGGGGTGGCGTATTAGCGGTCCTGTTAACAGTATTTGCCTTCACCCAATCGTGGGCTACGCACTTAAGAGCCGGCGAAATTGTGGCTACCCGGGTCAATTGTAATAGCCTTACCTTCATAATCACAATAACAGTTTATACGAATACGAAAAACACCACCGTGCTATTCGGCGGCGATCAGGATATTTTGAATTTTGGCGATGGTGTCACCATGCTGGTTCCGGAAACAGCTAACACCATCCGTACGGATTTAAATTCTGATGGTAGCGTTGCTACCGCATCTTTCACAGTCACCCACACATATTCAGGAATAGGAACATATACGATCTCTTATAAAGAGCCAAATCGTAACGAGGGTGTCTTAAATATGGATGCTTCCGTCAATACAACTTTTTATCTTGAAACGGTGGTCAGCTTGGATCCATTCCTGGGATGTAATAACACTCCGCGGCTTCTGGTTCCTCCAATCGATTTAGCATGTTCGGGGGTTACCTTTACACACAATCCAGGAGCGTACGATCCAGATTCAGACAGCCTCTCCTTTGCACTTGTAATACCTTACAGCGACAGAAACACAGAAGTAATTAATTATAAAGATCCGAACGATCCGAAGTTTTACACGAACTATAACACAGGGAACGAAGCAGGAACCGGTAAACCGACATTTTCAATTGATCCCAGAGACGGAACCATCACCTGGGATGCTCCCGGTCTTGTTGGTGAATACAACATCGCGTTTCATATTATTGAATGGAGAAAGAAGAACGGTGTGTATTATCAGAATGGATATGTGCGCCGCGACATGCAGATCATCGTTGATGATTGCGACAATGATCGGCCTGATCTGGAATTGCCGGCAGATACCTGTGTGGTTGCTGGAACGATTCTGGATGTAGATATAATAGGAACGGACCCAAACAATGATCCGGTAAAAATTGAAGCGTTTTCTGAGCTTTTTAATTTACCTCTTGCACAATCTCCGGCTACGTACAGCCCTGTACCCACGGTAGATAAGTTCCTCCCGCAGCCGGCGACAACAAAGTTTCACTGGGAAACACAATGCCTTCACGTTAAGGACCAACCTTACCAGGTTGTATTTAAAATCACAGATAAACCCGCCAACGGGCCACGCCTGGTAACGTTTAAAACATGGTTCATCAAGGTTGTCGGCCCTGCGCCGATATGGGCTGACGCACAGCTTGACCTTGCGACTCGAAACACCAACCTTGAGTGGGATCCTTATTTCTGCCAGGGGGCCGATAAAATGCAGGTATGGCGAAAGGTTGACAGCTCGCTGTTTGAGCCTGATAATTGTCAAACCGGGATGCCGGACTACCTTGGATATGAACTCATCGATGTCCTTGGTATTAAGGATGGAAACGGTATTCCTATTACAAAATATACCGATACAAACGATGGTAAAGGATTAGCGCCAGGCGCCAAATATTGTTACCGGCTCGTGGCAGTGTTTCCGCTTCCCCGCGGCGGCGAAAGTTACGTTTCCAAAGATACTTGTGTCGGTCCAATTCTTGCGGACGTACCGGTTATTACTAAAGTCAGCGTGTTAAAGACCGATGTTTCAATCGGCCAGATTAACGTGTGTTGGAGAAAACCTTTTGAAGCAAACCAGACACAATTCCCGCCGCCTTACCGGTATGAAATTTATCGCGCGGTTGGATTTGCAAGAGGAAGTGATTCCGTGAATGTTAGCCCCCCCGGCATTTATACGGATACATGTTTCGTGGATCTGGGACTTAACACAGAAGAGAATGTTTATAATTATAGCATCGCGGCATACGCCTCCAATGGAGGCTTTCTGGGTACGTCGGCGGCCGCATCATCGGTAAGGCTTGACGCGAAATCCCAGGTGAAAAAGATCGAGTTGAATTGGAGTGCATTCGTTCCTTGGTCCAATATCATCCAAACAGTTCCCAACAAGCACTTGATTTATCGCGGACCTGAAGGTGCCGTTGAAGCAGACCTGGTTTTGATTGCTGAAGTAGACGTTTCGACCTCTGGTTTTGTTTATCTCGATGAAGGACAATCGAACGGAGTGCCTCTGGTCGACAACGAAGTATATTGCTATCGTGTGATGACACGGGGTGGCTATGGTAATCCGAGGATAGATCAACCGTTGGAGAATTTTTCTCAGATCATGTGTGCGCAACCCGGTGACACCATTCCGCCATGCCAGCTGGAACCTCCGATTCGGAGTGCCTTGGATTTTACAGACTGCAACGACTACTACGAAAAATTCTGTGAGAAGGACAGCTACAGCAACGTTATCTATTGGAACCGATCTGAAGAATTCGAATGCAGGAATGATATACGGGGATATAACATATACGCTGCCAGCAAAAAGGGTGATGAATTCTCGTTACTGGTGGCAAACGTGAGAGATACTTTCTACATAGATAACAACCTCCTGTCATTCGCGCGATGTTATAAGATAGCCGCAGTAGACCGATCCGGAAATGAGGGCGAGTTGAGCGAGGAATTGTGTATTGATAACTGCCCATACTACGAACTGCCAAACGTCTTCACTCCTAATGCGGATAGTTATAACGATTATTTCAGTGCCTACAGTCTCAGGGGCTTTGATTGCGGCGAAGGTGGTGAGTGTATTCCTGCCGAGTTGAAGTTCAGGTGTGCAAGGTTTGTTCAGACTGTTGAGTTCAAAGTGTATAACCGCTGGGGGCAGGAAGTTTATCAATACGACGGGAGGATAGGGAACGAAGTCAATTCTATTTACATCGACTGGGATGGCAAGGATGACAAAGGTACAGACATGGCATCAGGCGTGTATTATTACGTTGCCGAGGTTACATTCGATTCTGTTGACCCTGAAACTCAGACAAAAAAAATCAAAGGATGGGTACACCTGGTTCGATAGGTACCCAAGATAAAATCATTGTTCTTTTCGATGGTGTGTGCAACCTATGTAACGGGGCAGTCCAATTTGTTATAAAGAGAGACCCGGCTGTTAAATTTCTGTTTGCCTCACTACAGTCGGATTTTGGCAAGTCGCAACTCATTAAGTTCGGACTTGATCCCTCGGCGCTTCACAGTATTATGGTAATTGAGGACAACAAGATTTATGAGCGGAGCGACGCCGTGTTCAGAATTGCGCCTCATTTGCACGGTGCGTGGCGATTCCTTGCTGCCTTCAAAATTTTTCCCAAGGTCCTCCGGGATTGGGGTTATGATGTGGTGGCGAATAATCGCTACAGCGTTTTTGGCAGAACAGACAGTTGCATGATCCCCACACCGGAACTGAAGTCGAGGTTTATTGGTTGAGCTGCAATACTTAAGTATCTTACACTAGAACCGCTTGGTCGAGCGGGCCTGGTTGATTTTCCCGATCCGACGAAAACAGGATTTTGACGTTTCGTAGTTTTTTAAAGGTTCGGTGTCAAAAAATTTGACATATTATCCTGAAAATCCAATTTTAGACACAGGTGGCGATCGAAACCAGTGGGTCTGAATCAACAATTAGCATTAGCGATGAGCATCCTCCATTATAATGTTTTGCTTGCTGACGACGATCAGGACGATTGTATGTTTTTCAGGGAAGCACTGGAAGAATTACCTCTTTCATCGGCGTTGGTAATCGTTAACAATGGTGTCGAGTTGATGAGTCATCTTACGCGGGGCATTCTTCTTCCGGATGCGTTGTTTCTCGACCTTAACATGCCGCGAAAAAACGGGTTTGAATGTCTGGCCGAAATAAAAACGAACGAAAATTTGAATGCGCTTCCAGTGATAATTTATTCGACTTCTTTCGATAGCGATGTTGTGAATCTGCTTTACGAGAAAGGAGCGCATGTTTGTGTTCGAAAGCCGGGAGATTTTTCAAAGCTCAAAGAGGTAATTCATCAGGCACTGGATACTATCATAAAAGCGAGCAAAGAGAGGACTCCAAAGGAAAAATTTGTGATCCAGGTTAAATGAAGGTTACGGATTCAAATATCGACATACAGTTCCTTTCAGGTGGTGGAGAGATGGGCGAACTTACCCGGGCGAAAGATTGGAGTAAAACTTCATTAGGGCCCCCGGTGCTCTGGCCTCAAAGTCTTAAAATAACCCTGAGCATTGTTCTAAATTCCAAGTTCCCGATGTTTTTGTGGTGGGGGCCGGACTTGATTTGCTTCTATAATGATGCCTACCGCCCTAGTTTAGGAAACGAAGGAAAACATCCCTCTATACTTGGGATGAATGCAAAGGACGCGTGGGTTGAGATTTGGGATATTATCAAACCGCTTATTGACAAGGTTGTAATGAAGGGGGAAGCCATATGGTTTGAAGATCTTTTGATTCCGATATACAGAAATGGAAAAATCGAAGATGTTTATTGGACATTCAGTTATAGTCCGGTGTACGAGAATCCTGACAAAGTCGAGGGTGTTCTTGTTACTTGTACCGAGAAGACAGAGAAAATATTTATAAGGAGACAGCTGGAAGAAAGCGACCGCAGGCTCCGGTTGATTATATCGCAGGCGCCGGTTTCAATCGGAATTTTCAGAGGACCGGACTATGTCACAGAAATCGCGAATTCAAAGTCGCTTGAAATTTGGGGCCGCTCTGAAGAAGCGATTTTAAATAGGCCCATCCTTGAAGCAATGCCTGAGTTGCGCTCGCAGGGATTTCAAGAGGTATTTGACGATGTTTATACTACAGGGAAGACCTTTTCCGTCACCGAGCTCGCTGTACAATTGGTGCGAAACGGCACGCTTGAAACTGCTTATGTGAACTTTAGTATTGAGGCGTTGTATAATGATCGCGGAAAAATTGACGGAATGATGGCTGTTGGGATTGAAGTTACCGATCAGGTTCTGGCGCGACGAAAGATTGAAGCAAACGAAGAAAATCTAAACATCGTTATAAGTGCCAGCAGATTGGGCACGTGGGAATTGAATTTAAAAACCAATGAGTCGACCTACTCCCGGAGGTACCTCGAAATTTTGGGTCATAACGACGACATCAAATTATCCCATGAGCAACTTCTTAAATATTTGCATCCCGATGATGTAACGGTGCGTGAAAAAGCATTTAAGGAAGCGATGGAGACAGGGTACCTGCATTACGAGTCGAGGTTGATTTGGGATGACAAATCCATTCACTGGTTTGAAGCCAGAGGTCGATTATCATACGACGAGGAAAACAGGCCCCTAAAGCTGATGGGTATTATAAGAGATATAACAGAGGAGAAAAGTCATCAGCAGGAATTAGAAGAAAGCGAGCAGCGATTTCGAAATTTGATCATGCAATCTCCGGTTCCGAAAGCTATTTTGAAAGGCAAGGAATTCGTGGTGGAGGTGGCAAACGAAGTTTTTTTAAAAAATATCTGGAGAAAAAAGTCCGACGATGTAATTGGTAAAAAGATATTAAGGGTATTCCCGGAATTGGAGAAGCAAAAGTATGCAGACCTTCTCAACAGAGTCTATGCTACCGGTGAAAAATGGAAGGAAACTGAATCCTTAATAACCTTGTACGGTGATGATGGAATAAAAAGCTTTTATGTGGATTTTGAGTTCGCCCCTCTGATAGAAGCGGATAAGAGTATATCCGGTATAACGATGACGGTAATTGATGTCACGGAGAAAGTTGAAGCTCGCAAAAAGATCGAAGAAAGTGAGAATAATTTCCGGATGCTGTCGAATACCCTTGAAAGAAAAGTATCTGAAAGAACTATCGAGCTGAAGCAAAAGAACGAAGACCTTGAGAAAATGAACAAGGAGCTGCAGTCGTTTGCTTATATCTCAAGTCATGATTTGCAGGAACCGCTTCGAAAAATTCAAACATTTTCCACCCGCTTGTATGCAAAGGAATTTGATTCGTTGTCTGAAGCGGGCAGAGATCAATTCAAAAGAATGCAATTCGCGGCAGAGCGAATGCAGACATTGATTGACGATTTACTGGCGTATTCCAGAACAAATACTTCGGAACGGAATTTTGAAGATGTTGACCTTATCAACATCATAGATGAAGTAAAAGATGATCTGAAGGAAGAAATAGAGGAGAAGCACGCTAGTATTGAAATTGGCGCAATGTGCAGGATAAACGTGATTCCGTTTCAGTTTCGTCAGCTGATCCAAAATCTCATCGCAAACTCATTAAAGTTTTCGAGACCCGATCATGCCCCCTCGATTAAGATTGAAAGTAAAATGGAGCCTGGTGCGACGCTTGATCTGGAAAACGTCCTTCCTGAAAAAATATATTGTCACCTTATCATTTCTGATAATGGCATCGGGTTCGAACAACAATACCATGATCGGATATTTGAGTTATTTCAGCGTCTGCACGGCAGAGAAGAATACCCGGGCACAGGTATTGGTCTCGCCATCGTCAAGAAAATTGTTGAAAATCACAACGGCGTGATAACGGCAACGGGCGACGTCAACAAAGGAGCGACGTTTGAAATTTTTATTCCCCTCGGGTAGCGGAGAATCGAACAACATGTCCCTTGTTGAGGGGGATAATTTTTTACCCCGAATCGACAGTGGAAGCAGGTTATGCAGATTTGACTTCCACTATATTTCAAGTCTCGTACTTTACTGTTAAACTTGGGGCTTATTTCCGCGTCATGAAAGCATATATTTTTCCGGGTCAAGGTGCCCAGTTTACAGGAATGGGCAAGGATATCTACGAATCCAGCTCTATCGCCAAAAAATTATTCGATCAGGCCAACGATATCCTGGGGTTTAATCTCACGAGCACTATGTTTAACGGCACAGCTGATGAACAAAAGCAGACAAGAGTTACCCAGCCCGCGATATTTTTGCATTCCGTTGCTGTCGCGCTATCCAATGGTTCGTTTGCGCCCGACATGGTTGCCGGCCATTCATTGGGAGAATTTTCTTCGCTGGTGGCAAACAACGCACTGTCATTTGAAGATGGATTGCTCCTCGTTTTTAAAAGAGCAATTGCTATGCAACACGCTTGTGAGAAAAATCCCTCCACTATGGCAGCAATCATCGGACTGGCTGATAAAGTTGTGGAAGATGTTTGCGCATCAATTGACGAAGTAGTGGTGGCGGCAAATTACAATTGTCCGGGTCAGCTCGTTATTTCCGGGTCCATGAAAGGAATTGAGATCGCTTGTGAAAAATTAAAGGCAGCCGGTGCAAAACGCGCGTTGCCACTGCAGGTGGGTGGGGCGTTTCACTCGCCGCTAATGGAACCTGCACGCGAGGAGCTCGCTTCAGCGATCGACAACACTGTTTTCAAAACACCTATCTGCCCTGTCTATCAGAATGTGAACGCGCTGCCCTCGTCAGATGTGGATGTGATCAAGAAAAATCTTATTGCTCAATTAACCAGTCCCGTCCGATGGACCCAGTCGGTGCAAAACATGGTAAAAGATGGTGCAAAAACGTTTATTGAATGTGGTCCGGGCAAAGTGTTACAGGGACTCGTAAAAAAGATCGCGCCGGAACCAGAAGTAATGAGCTTATAACAACGTGGGTGCTGCGATTCGCTTCGGTAATAGGTATTCTTAGCGGTCCTTGGCGACTTAGAAATGCTCACTGGACGAGCAAACGAGTTGATAACTTCGACGGAACACAATATTTTAAGACATGGCTGATACCAAATTAACGAAGGCTAAGCTCCTCTCGCTCTTAGACGACAAGCTTCAAAGGCTAAACCTGCTCAAAGCAGCCCTTCAGGCTGAAAGTCACATCAAGCAAGTGACGCTGGATGATTACAAACGTCGTTTCGACGAAGTTTTAACTCCGGCGAAAGCGAAGAGTAAATAACAGCTCAAATATTTATCTCCACTGGTTC
>Ga0184626_10000781_pt1 | contig 10398 bp, 12 predicted proteins | sample PLM3_60_b1_FD_133142 | JGI IMG/M metagenome (GOLD analysis project Ga0184626, IMG submission 133142) | Groundwater sediment microbial communities from an aquifer in East River, Colorado, USA - PLM3_60_b1 | ecosystem: Environmental > Terrestrial > Soil > Riparian zone | place: USA: East River... | reverse complement strand
AGTAAATAAAATTACCATTGAATGTTAATAATAACGGTAAGGTGCCGCTATGGTCTCTAACGATGAAAACGTGTGGAATAGTGTTTGTCCCGGCTTAACCTGGTATGTAAAATTATACGTCGTTGAGTCTCTGCCGCTTTGCGACAGCAAGGACAGCTTAACATCATTTTTGCCTTCTGTCAGGGGAAGTCGGGAATAATAAATACTATGCGGGAGGGTCTGCCAGTTCCGCGTGTCGGCCTTTTCAGTAATTGCATTAACTAACCCCAGAAGCGCACCCAGGCGATCATCCTTTTTACGGAGAGCTTGTTCGGTGGTTTTCTTCAAGGCAGCCCGAAGGAGACCTTTAGCGAATTCCTGAAGCATCCGCTGGTTAAGACTATAAAATGCAACCTTGTTGACGTCTTCGGCTAGTTCAAGTGTGTACGTAGCGCTGCCATTTTCCAGGCTTCCGGACTGAAAATACATCGGGCGTTCGATATACTTCGGAAAAGCTACCCTGAAGATTTCAAGCCTGCTCAGGTCCGAACGCTCCTTTTCGTCGTCGACCTTGAATGGAAAAGATAAACCCAGTTCAGGATTGGTAAAAATCATATGATTGTCTGGTCCGGGAGCAATAAAAAAATTTATACCCCACTCACCTTTTACAGGTGCCAGGCCGTTGTGCCAAAAGAACAAAAGGTCTGCTGTTGTTTCTCCTACTACATAATCGGGCATCTCGAACTTATTTCTGAAATTTTCAAACTCATCCTGAAAGCCCGTGCGCCATGCGGACTCCAACAGATCCTTCTTCAACTGCATCGGAGCAGTTAATCCGAACATCCTTGCATAATCATTCTCGTATACTTCCAGCGCATTTCGGTAAGCAATGAATGCATTGTTGTAGTCCTTAACGGACTGATAGATAATTCCCATCAACGTATGAATGAAAGCGCTTCGTTGAAGTTTCTCCGCCGAGATGTATTTGTCTCCCAACTGATTCAACCTGATATTAAGCCTCCGGCATTCCACCAGTGCGTCCTCGGGTTTACCCATTTTTAAAAAATTAATGGCCTTGAAATACAGAACCATGAGGTGTTCATGGTCTTCGCCACGATAGAGCGTCACGTTCGGATTAGTGAGATAAGAAGCAGCTTCGTTAACATAGTTAATCCGGTAGTCTTCGCCGAACAGAAATGCCTTTTCGAAGTACTCATTGCTTTCCTCGTACTTGCCAAGGACAGAAAGCAACAAGCCGCTGGTTGAAAAGTATATAAAACGGGTTTTACTTTCAGCTTCTTTGTCAAATCTGCTTAATGTCTCAAGTGCGCGTGAAAGGTCTCCCTGCTCAAATTCGGAGTTAAAGTCGACATGCGTCTGATAATAGCTTGCACAAGCATTTAAGACGAATAAAATACACGTAAATGTTGCCCATCGAAACATGAACGGTTTCATATGCATTAATTCTTCACAAACTTCTTAATTTCCTGCTGACCATACCAAATGCGCTTGTTGGTCTCGATGTCCGTTAAGAATAGTGTAGTGATGTAGTTGACTGTTCTTTTGTTATTGTTGGTATCGGTTTCCGATGTCATTTCGCCAAAAAGCATAAGGTTCGCCCCTATTTCTTTTCCCCATTGTGAAACTGTGGCCGGGTCGGCAAAATCCTGTTGCTGTGTGCGCTCCAGTCTTAATTTGTCGCGGAATTCTTCGGACTCAACCAACTCGGCGATGTCGGAGTTATAAATGGCAACCTCCAGTTTCTTAATGTAATTATTTGCATCGATGTGTTCACTGGTTTTGTTTCTGACCAGACCCACCACAATAGCAGGTTTTTTTCCCTGCTCTTCGGCGTAGGCCTTAAATTTGGGTGAACCGAGCAACTCACTGATCATTTTTTCGGCTACGATCCTGGAATCCGAATCATTCCATCGTCCGCTTAGATCCGTCTGGGTCTCGGGAGAAATGCGCGTTACACTGCGTTGACAAGAAAAACAGAAAAGGAGTAACAAGGCAGTCAAGATTCTTGCCATAGAAATCATTTTACGCATACCTTTCAAAAATCTTGCCGGAAGATAAGCAGAAAGTTGGTGTGAACACCGTTTTAGGTTGTTTATGCAATTATTTGACAGCTTTCAACTGACGGATAATATCAGGGGGGTTTGATGCACTGAATACGAAGTTACCCGCAACCAATGCGTCAGCACCAGTGTCGAGAAGAGGTTTCGCATTTTGCAGCGTTACACCTCCGTCGATTTCAATCTTTGCTGTGGAACTCGACGATTGAATCAACTTCTTCAGCTGTTTTACTTTTGCATACGTATTTTCTATAAATTTTTGTCCCCCAAAGCCTGGGTTGACAGACATCACAATTACCAGATCGATATCGGCGATGATGTTCTCCAACTCAGCAACAGACGTATGTGGGTTAATAGCGACTCCCGCCTTGCAACCAAGAGCTTTTATTTGTTGAATGTTGCGATGAAGGTTGCTGCACACTTCGACATGAACGGAAATGGTTGCTGCCCCAGCGCGCTGAAATGCTTCCACGTGATTTTCAGGATTGACGATCATCAGATGAACGTCGAGTGGTTTCAATGCGTGCTTCTTTATAGCCTCGACCACCGGGATACCCATTGAGAAATTGGGCACGAATGTTCCATCCATGATATCGATGTGAATCCAGTCGGCTTGACTTTCGTTCAACATTTTAACCTCACGTTCAAGGTTAGCAAAGTCGGACGCTAAAATAGAAGGAGCGATGATGGGACTGGGCATGAGGATTTGTTCAGCAAGCAAAAATAAGTTTTAAGTTCCAAGTTCCAAGGGGCGACATGAAACCGTTCCACTTATACTTTTACCAATTTAAATGTATAACGTTTTTCACCCCACCAAATCCTCATGTAATACATACCTGCACTAAACTGTGAAATATTTGCAGTATACGTACGGTTAAGCCAGGAAAAACTCGCGTCAAAACTATGTACCACTTGTCCCTGAGAAGATAGAAGCTCGACCCGGCAGGAAGTTACCTGGTCAGGATCAAAAGGCTTGATGGTGAATGTGTCGGACAGGATCGGGTTAGGATAAACTTCGAATACATTTTCCTGAGGTAACTCCTCCAGGTAATTTACCACTGCTCTGAAATTAGGAATACCGTAGCCTAAAAGATTGTCGGGATTGCTTGCCTGAGAAGCTGATTTTCTGATGGCATCAATCACTTCCTTGCTGGTAAGCTGAGGATATCGTTGCCAGACTCCTGCTACCAGACTGGTGATCAAGGGCGACGACAGGGATGTGCCGCTTGCAGATCCTGTAGAACCATCGGGCTTGATAACGCTTGTATTCACCCCCATCGCTGCTACGTCTGGTTTGATTCTTCCGTCAGCCGAGGGACCAATGGAACTTGTCACCGCGCGATAACCTCCATTCGTTACACTTGCTATCGCGAGCACTTCTTCAGCATCTGCGGGAGCGGTGATGATTTGCCATGCAACATTACCTTCGTTGCCAGCGCTACATACTACCACAATACCCCTATCCGCCGCAAAATTGGCAGCCCTTGTAATCACGGTAGTCTGACCGTCCATATCCGCTTTTGCATAATTCATGGTGGCATCGTCGAAGTCGTAATAGCCCAGAGACGAGTTAATGACATCTACACCAGCGCTATCCGCCCGTTCCGCCGCAAACAACCAGTTATACTCTTCAATCCTGTACTCGGTGTTCGCATCCTCTGTAACGTAAAGCTGGTAGTTCGCCTCGTATGATCCCCCAACAAAATTCCCGTCCTGATAGGCAGCGATAACGGAAAAAACTTCTGTTCCGTGCTCATCGTATTGAAATACATCAGAGCTGTTGAAAACAAAATCTTTGGAGGCTGAGAAGTCAATTCTCTTTTCGTCGAAGATATGTTGAAATGGTATAGCGGTATCGACACCCTGAAATCCACTATCAAAGATACCGATGTGAATGGTCTCCCCTTTGTAACCGGCTCCCTGCATTTCATCCAGTCCGTTCAGTTGAAGTTGAGCTTGCGTCCGGGCCGCAGCCTTTGAATTTTTCGATCTGAGATTGTTCTTCTTTCGTCCGCTTGAAACCAGTTTTTCGTTCGGTGCGACAAATTCTACGTGGTCTACAAAAGACAGATTCTCGATCGTTGAAATCAGATTGTAATTGCATTGCACCAGGATACCATTCATCCACCGTGTACGGAAGAATACAGTCGCCCCCGCATCCTTTACTCCCTGAACGTAATTTTCGTTGACGGGTATATCCCCTTCCGTAATTGAAATTCCCTGCTTGATTCTTCTGTCTATGGCGCGCTGCGACAAATACTCACCAGGTGTTCCGATACTAAACGGACTCATTGCCTTATCCTTAAAAAAAACCATATACCGGTTGACCTGAGCCTCCGAAACGAGGCACACGAAATAAAAAAGAATGGTACCCGCTATCCTACTCCGCGCCATACTCTTTGATCGTTTGTTTGTAGATCACACCGCTCTCCACTTCCTGCTGCGCAAGGCAACCTTGATCCTCATCGGTACAGTAAGTCAATTGCGTCGTTTCCTTGTATATCAATCCAATGTTTCTGGAATATATTTCTTTGCGCTGGTCAAGGAACACTATATAATCCTCATTATCGTTCTGATTTACTGTTATACAATCTTCAAAGGTTTCGCCATTAAAAGTAAAAGATTCGCGTACCCCATCAATGACATACTCATCCGCATCACCTGTATTATATATGTTGCCATTCCATTCGCTACCTTCCGTGACAGGAAGAGTGATTTTCACATAGGATATATTTTCCTCATTCATCACAGCCTCACTATGGTTGATCCGCGCAGACCAGGTATCAAGATTGTTCCATTCCGATTCACCTTCTATCCGCCGACTCCTGTATATCACGTAACTATAGTTGCCGTTTAAATCCGGAAACGAGTCCGTTATATGAGTCTTCAATTCATACGTCAATGTCTCGGGGACCCCCAATGTATACTTGATTTCAGTAACGTCATATACTTGATAAAGTCCCGTTTTTAAAGGAAAATAAGCTTTTCCGGTGTCTATGGGAACAGGTTCTGAGGAGTCGCAGGACATTGCACTAATCACCACCCCACAAATCACGTATTTAAGGAAATGCCTCACCGAATAATTGTTTTTTCTACTGACAGCACAGAACTTTGACCGAAATTCACACAAAGTTATTTGTTCTTTAGCATTAAAGCTATGCCTTTAAAAACCTTGGTAAAAATAGGAGGAGTGACCAATCTAAGCGATGCGCGTTATTGCGCCGGGATGGGAGTCGATATGCTGGGGATCCGTGTCATTCAGGGTCAGGCCAGTTATCTGGCACCGCAACAATTCCAGGAGATAAGAGGCTGGATCTCAGGCCCCCTTATAGTGGCTGAATTATATGGAATAACCCAGCGGGAGGATCTAAGCTCCATTCTTGAAAACTACAAGCCCGATATGCTTGAAATGGGGTTGGCTGAACTTGAAATAATGTCCACTCTTCCACTGCCCTATATTCTAAATCTCGGAGAGAATGACAACGTCGATCATCTGACTATACAGCCGGACTTCATACTTTGTCGTACGCTAACCAATAATCTCGGTTCAGTTCCGCTTATCCTGGCAGTCGAGTCGCAGGCACAGGTGAACGATGCGCTAACCAATCCGCGGGTAAAGGGTGTTGCCATGAACGGAAGTCCTGAAGTGAGACCTGGCCTCAAAGACTATAACATCCTTGCTGAGATCCTGGAACAACTGGAAGTTGATTCATAGAGTCGTCCTTTATTCAGGTCTTTATCCTGAGGTATTCCTGAAATGTCATGTCCACCACCTGGGGTGCGATCATATCGTGTTGCATCACTTCAATGAAGAAGGAAAATTTGTCGTATTGATTTTTATCGAATAGCCTCACCATCGGTAGCAACAATTTCAATACAACGGGTGACAGGGTCCTTTATTAACTCATAACCACACTACTTTCTGTTCAGACTTGTGTTCTTTCCCGATAATGTCGCGATAAAGTTCCGGCCTTCTGGCGTTCAGGTAACGGTATCCCCCCGCTTTGGTAAGCTTATCGCGAGTGAGCGTCGCGACTGTGAAATCGTCTCCAAGGGTCCTGCATTCGGAAAGGATATCACCAAACGGGTCGATAATCATGGAGCAGCCGTTCTTTAACTGATCATCATCCATTCCTATGGGGTTGGAGAATACCACGTATACCGCATTGTCGTACGCCCGGGCAGGCAACCATTTCATTAACCAACCACGACCCTTCATGCCATCAAACTCCAACCGTAGCGCAGTCGGATCGTTCTCGCGGTTTTTCCAAAGAGCGGGATCGACAAATCCTGCACCGGGGCGTGTTGATGGAGTACACATGGTAACGTGTGGCATAAAAATGATTTCGGCGCCCAACAGACGTGTAGCCCTTACGTGCTCAATGACGTTGTTGTCGTAACATATCAAGATGCCACATTTCCATCCCGCCAGTTCGAATACACAGTACTCGCTACCCGGTGTAAGGAAGGGATTTATGAATGGGTGAAGTTTTCTAAATTTTGCAACGAGGCCATTTTTATCGACACAAACGTACGTCTTATACACCGCACCCGATGCGTCCTTTTCAAAAAGGCCTGCTAACACCACGATATTGTTTTCATTTGCAATTTGAGTCAGTCGCCCAACGCTTTGGCCTGTTGGTATTTCCTCGGCGATCTCCAGCATATCCTGCCTTGAGAGCTTTCGCGCGAACGTATAGCCGGTAATCGAACACTCATGAAAGGCGATGACATCAGCACCCCCCGCTGCGGCTTTACGGGCCAATTCGTTTATGACCGACAAGTTATAGGCTTTGTCAGCGCTTTTATGTTCAAACTGTGCCGAAGCAATTTTTATATTCTCCATGATATTGAGGGTCGGTTATGACGGAATCTTAAAGGTAATAGCTTTGATGAATACAGGCCAGCAACCAGCCGTGGACTTCCAAGCCCAATTGAAAGAACAAAATGATTTTTTGCCCAAAATTACGCACCAAAACATCCTGCTGCGGACGATTCAAAGCCTACGTGTGGCTGAAATACCGAGAGTTGGAGATCAATTAGCGATCAAATGGAATTTGGTCCTCTGCAAGAATGGAAACCATTCAGAAGTGTCCCTTAAAAGGACCCAGCGTTAGAGAAAAAGGGGCTTTTTTAAATGTTCTGTGGTGCGCCAGGGCTGTCTTCCCACATTTTTTTCCAAATCTTCCGCTGCTTGGGATAGAATGTTTCCCAAATTTCTTCGCTTCGTTCAATTAAGCTTTGAACTGCCTTTTGCTGCAGAGCCTTGTGATTAGTCTCTTCGTGGGCTACCGTTGACAGTTTTTCGTAAAACTGACTGTTTATCTCTCTGATCTTCTGACACTGAAATGCATCCAGCTTGAGCTGGCTTTTCCAAAACAAAGGATCATACAACACATAGCCCTTTTCGGCTTGATTATCCTGAGCACATACCGCACCAGTGGAACAAAGAAAGATTACAAAACAAACGAAGCTTAGTTTCATTACTTATAGATTAAATCTTCAGCGCAAAAATAGTGATAACTGGAAAATTAACGGCGATGACATTAAAAAATTATCGCGCAAGATAAATAAATTAGACCAACCCGCGATTTTTATCTACCAACTTCACAGAAGAATTGATATCTCGCAATAATGGAGCTTTTTCAACCGGTTGAAATTTCAAATTTCGCATATATCGACTTCTGAACCTTTTATAAACCGTTTATCACATAACGATACCCATATCCCTGACAATGAATAACATTCTTATTCTCTTTTTCGGCGTCCACTAAAACACCATCCACACGAAACGTGAATTCATAAAAACTTCCTGATAGAGCCTTAATTTCTTTTTTAGGAACAACCAATTTCCAGCCCTTGCTTTTTTCATCAAACCCAAGTTTCCACTTCGTATCATTTTTGCTCCACGAATTGAAGTTTCCACTCACATAGACGTTTTCACCGACGCGGCCCGAATAGAAAAAGATGACATTATCTCCATCGATCAGATAACCGGATGTGGATGTGTCTGGAAACAGTAACGAACAGAAAAAGACAATAAGCGGTGTCACGGTAAGTTTGTTTTAGTCCAACTGAATACAAAGGAATCCTTGATCGCATATTAAATTTAAAAAACGTTGCGCAGTTTTGAAAGCAAATTCGATGGCAACCTAACTACACCCTTGAAAATTATTCTTTTTCTGCGGGCCAGTAATTGCTGATTTTGTTTCGCAGGAATGTAACGCTGCGTTCAAGCTGCTCCATGCCCTCAACGCCGTCTTCGATACTGATCCATCCATTAAATCCCACCCGCTTAAGCTCCGTGAATATTGCATCATAATCGTTGAGTCCTTTTCCTATTTCCCCGTGACTTAACCGTTTTGCATACCCTGCTGCTCCTCCTTCTTCTTTACGCAAGTCCTCAATCGTGCCGCTCAACAGGAAGCGGTCGCTCGCATGCATGGTAACGACGCGATGAGAAACTCTTTTGAGCAACTCCAGGGGCTCTTCTCCTGCCAGGTATGTATTGCTCGGGTCATAGTTCACCCCAAAGTTCGGGTGGTGAATGCTTTCCACGAGTTTACAAAAGACATCCATTTTCTGGGCAAACTCAGGGTACTGCCAGAAATCATCCTTGTAATGATTTTCAATGATCAAGGTTATGTTTCTCTCTTGTGCGTAGGGTAAGCAAGCCTCGATACATTCCGCTGCGAGTTTCACCCCTTCGTCAATAGATAGTTCTGGTCGTTTCTGTCCTGAAAGGACACGGCAAAAACTTCCCCCCAGGGCGTACGTCATGTCGATCCATCGTTTTTGTTTCTCAATCTCGGTAGCTCGAAACTTTGCATCAGGATGAGTGAAGTCCGGAGAACAACACATCATCGGAATTTTTTTTCCGTGATCTTCTACCTCGGTCCGGAATTTCTTCCAGTTGGACTCTTGACTCATCTCGAGAAAACCGGCGTACCATTCGAGGCCATCGATATTAAGTTTAACGGCGAGGTTAATCCATTCGGAAACCTTCATGGTTCCATCCTTACAAAGCGCTTGCATAAATGCCTTTGGAAAAGCGGCGAGTTTTGGCATGATCAGGAAATTATTTAAGGCTGTTGAAATTCATTTGTTGGAAATAGTAGTTTCATCTTTCGGAGGATTCCGTCCAATGAAGGGATACTGTTCAAGGTCTACAACCTGTCCACTAATAGGACCGCTTTCATCGGCGAGCCAGTAGATGGCAGCGGCAGCAATTTCTGCCGGCGATAATATCCTACCCGTCGGGGCATAGACGCGCGGTAGTTTCTTGAACCAGTCCTCAGATAATCCGTGGTCTTTTTTCCTCTGGGCTTCCATTTCCGTCAACACCCAACCAGGATTAATCTGATTTACCCGTACTCCATCTTCACGGTGAAGTGTGTCACCCAGATTTCTTGTCAGCGTCATCAGCGCTCCCTTCGACACACTGTAGGCAAATAAATTAGGTTCGCCACTCCACGCATTAACGGAACCGATATTAAGCACGCAACCGCGTGTAGTGCGAAGGTATGGAAGCGCTGCTTTGATAAGTGCGAAAGGTCCAAGTGTATTCACTTCGAGCACTTTTCTAAAAAACGTCAGATCGGTTGTGTGTATATTGGATGAAACGACTGAGGCTGCGTTATTTACAACAGCGTCAATCTTACCGAAGGCGCCCATAGCTGTATCAACAAGACGTTCAGCAAAGCCATCAACAATTATATCTTCGATGTGCAGAACAGCGTTATGTTTTCCAAGCGACTGAACCACGGCTTCACCAAGGGCGCTCTCTAAACCGTGTATTACAACTCTCGCTCCTTCCCTGACGCACGCGGTGGCAATTGCCTTGCCAATACCCGTCGTACTTCCTGTGACGATAACAACTTTATCCTTGAGGCGCACAATCTAAACAGGTTTGAGCACGCTCTTAACAACTTCACCCTTGTGCATTTTCTCAAACGCAGTATGCCACTCCGTAATGGGCCACACTCCGCCGATAATTGGTTTCACATCCAACTGACCACTGGCAAGGAGGGCGATGACCCGTTCCCAAATAGGCCAATTGTGACTAAAGCTCCCCTGCAGGGTAACATTTTTTTGCACGAGTTGGTCGATCGAAAAACCCAGTGGTTGAGGTCCCCATCCCACCTTGGATATATGTCCATTGGGTCGAACCAGATCCATGGCAATCTTCAACGTAGCACTTACGCCAGCTGCGTCAATTATACAATCAGCGCCTAAACCATCCCTGCGGCGCGCCCATTCGGTTGCGTCACCTATGATAACCTCGCATCCATAGTTTTTAGCAATTGAAAGGCGATGCTTATCTGCTTCAAGTCCGACAAGT
>Ga0184626_10000780_pt1 | contig 10406 bp, 10 predicted proteins | sample PLM3_60_b1_FD_133142 | JGI IMG/M metagenome (GOLD analysis project Ga0184626, IMG submission 133142) | Groundwater sediment microbial communities from an aquifer in East River, Colorado, USA - PLM3_60_b1 | ecosystem: Environmental > Terrestrial > Soil > Riparian zone | place: USA: East River... | reverse complement strand
GGCTACTGCACCATCTCGCCTGCCTGGCAGTACGCCGCCCCCGAGAAGATCGTCGCGGCGGTCAGGCGGGTCGGCGCGTCGCGCTGCCTGCTGGTGTCCGACACCGGGCAGCGGCACAACCCGATGCCGTCGGAGGCCCTGCGGGTCTTCGCCCAGACCGTGTTCGAGAAGGGCGTGAGCGAGCAGGACGTCGTCACCATGATCAGCCGCAACCCGTACGACCTCCTGGACCTCGACAGCGCCGACGCCCCGCCGCGCCCGGTCGACCTCGCCGACCCGTGCCTGGAGTCCCACAACATTTGACAAAACCTCTCCGAAACATTGGTGGAGGATTGCACACCAAGCCTCTTGCCCCGCCGCACGACAAGCCGTTAGCTACCGGGAAGCGCGAGGAGGCGGACATGGCAGCAGCGAGCACGTCGGAGGTGCGGCTCGACGCACACAGCATCGAGCCGATCCCCGAGCAGGACAAGGACTCCACCGGCATCCAGCAGCTGTGGATCTGGGCCGGTGCCAACATCGCCCCCATCAACTGGATCCTCGGCGCGCTCGGGATCGTGCTGGGCCTCGGCCTCGTCGAGACGATCCTGATCGTGGTCCTCGGCAACCTCGTCGGCTGCGCGATCTTCGCGGCCATGACCGTGATGGGCCACAAGACGGGCGTGAACCAGATGGTCCTGTCCCGCTCGGCGTTCGGCCGGCGGGGCGGCTACCTGTCGTCGTGGATCCAGTTCCTCATGACCATGGGCTGGATCGGGGTCAACACCTACTTCCCGGTGGTCCTGGCCGTGGCGATCCTCGGCCACTTCGGCGTCGAGGACACCTTCGCGGTCAAGTTCCTGGTCGTGACCGTCATCATGGTCATCCAGGTCGGCATCGGCGTGTCCGGTTTCTACCTGATCCGCACCTTCGAGAAGTACACCGTCCCGGTCACCGCCGCGATCATGGTGCTGATGAGCGCCCTGGCCTGGTCCCGCGACGGCGTCGTCGACTGGGGCCTGACGACCAAGCTGACCGGGGCCGCGCACTTCTCTTCCATCACCGGGCTCGTCACCGCCATCGGCGTGGGCTGGGGGATCTCCTGGGTGACGTGGGCGTCGGACTACTCGCGCTTCGTGCCCAGGCGCATCTCCTCCAAGTCCGTGTACTGGTACAGCTACGTCGGCATGTTCGTCCCCACGGTGTGGCTGGCGATCCTGGGCGCGTCCATCGCCAGCGTCAGCCAGTCCACCGACCCGGCGAGGCTGGTGACGTCGGTGTTCGGGGGCGTCGTCGCGGTGCTGGTCATGCTGATGGTGCTGCACGGGCCGATCGCCACCAACATCCTCAACGTCTACTCCTCGGCCCTGGCGGCGGCCAGCGCCGGCATCCGCGCCTCCCGGTTCGCGCTGGGGTTGCTGGCCGGCGCCGTCGGCTACGCGGTGACCCTCTACTTCCTGCGCGCGCCCTCGTTCGCCCAGACCTTCGACAACTGGATGGTCGGGCTGATCCTGTGGATGTCGCCATGGGCGGGCGTGGTCCTGGCCGACTTCTACCTGCTCAAGCGGCAGCGGATCGATGTGGACGAGCTCTACGCGGAGCCCGAGCAGAGCCGCTACGGGGACGTCAACTGGGTCGGGATCGGGGCCTTCGTCGCCGGGCTGGTCGCCGGCTGGCTGTTCGAGTTCGGCCTGGTGACACCGCTCCAGGGGTTCGTCTCCAAGAACCTCCTCGACGGCGCCGACCTGTCCTGGCTGGTCGGCATCGTGGTCGCCGGGGGCGTCTACCTGGTCGGGATGCGGGGCCGGGCGGCGGCGGCCCCGGCGCAGGAGATGGCGGCGCCACCCGTGGCCGGCTCGTAGGCGACCGCCTGCTCGCCGGGGCATGATCCGCGCGGCGGTGCTGACCGCTCCGGGCACGCTGGAGATCGCCAGCTTCCCGGAGTCGGGACCGCCGCGCGACGGTGCCCTCCTGCGCCCCACCCACTGCGGCGTGTGCGGGACCGACCCGCACATGTACAGCGGGCACCTTGCCGTTCCCATGCCGCTGGTGATGGGGCACGAGTTCTCCGGCGTGCTCGAGAGCTGGGGCCCGGACTTCCCGGCCCGCGACGTGTACGGCCAGGAGCTCCGCCGCGGGGACGCGGTCGCGGTCGGCACCACCCTGGCGTGCGGGACCTGCTGGTATTGTAGATTTGTCCCGCAGCGGGAGAACCTGTGCCAGGCCGTGAACATCTACGGGATCACGCTGGGGGCCGAGGAGGCGCCGCACGTCCGCGGCGGCTACAGCGAGCTGCTGTACCTGCTCCCGCAGACCTGGCTGTTCAAGCTGCCCGCGAACGTGTCGTTGAAGATGGCGGCGCTGGCCGACCCGATCGCCTGCGGCACGCGGGCGCTGGAGCGGGCGTTCGCGCCCGGGCTGCCGTGGGCGGGGGAGGGTGTCGGCCTCGGGAAGTCGGTGGTGGTGCAGGGCCTCGGGCCCATCGGGATCATGACCGGCGCCGCGGCCCGCGCCATGGGCGCCAGCCCGGTCGTCGGCATCGACCGCATCCCGATGCGCCTGGAGATGGCCGGGCGGTTCGGCTTCGACGAGGTGCTCTCGCTGGCGGAGCTGCCGGAGGTGGAGGACCGGGCCCGCGCCGTGCGCTCCCTGACGCGCGGCCTCGGGGCCGACGTGGTGGTCGAGGTGGTGGGGCTGCCGGCCGCCTTCGCCGAGTCCCTGCGGCTCGTCCGCAGGGGCGGCCGGGTCGTCGAGTTCGGTCACTTCACCGACAACGGCACGATGGCGCTCAACCCGCAGCAGATCGTGAACCTCGACGTGGACATCCTCGGGTCCTACGCCTACCCGAACGCGCAGCTCGGCACGTCGCTGGCGTTCCTGTCGCGGTACTCGGAGGTGTACCCGTTCGAGGACCTGGTGACCCACACGTTCGGGGTGGAGCAGACCGAGCAGGCCATCAAGGCCAGCCGCGACAAGGTCTGCGTCAAGGCGATGGTGATCCCGGGGAGCTAGCGGGACCGGGAGCCGAGGAGCTGGATGCCGATGGGCGTTGGCCGGTAGTGGTTGATCTCGTTGCGGTCCTGCGGGCACGCGGACGCCACCACGATGCAGTCGAGCTCGGCGCGCAGCACGACGCCGTCGCCTGCCGAGGTGGGCGCCGGGCTCCACGTGAAGGAGCCGTCCGGCTCGACCCGCACCGCCATGAACAGGTTGATCGGCTGCGGCACCTCGATCCGGTCGTGACCGAGCCCGGCCATGACGCGCTGGAGGTTCTCCTGGCACGACGGGTGCCACCCGTCCACGCCCAGGAGGCGGTAGCGCGTGGGGTCGCAGGCCGCGCACAGCATGTCGTGCACGCCGGGAGAGTCGTCCCGCTCGAACCAGAGGATCGGGCGGCGCCGGTTGGTGACGAAGGCCTCGCCCACCCGCGGGAACAGCCGGTTCACCCAGATCCTGGTGTGCTCGGCGCTGGCGTACTCCCCGACGTCGCCGGCGACGAACGCGAACAGGTCGACGACCTGACCACCCTCGACGTCGACCACCCGGAACCGCCCGCCGGACGGCACCTGGACCGCGCGGGCCTGGCGGGCCGGCACCAGCAGGAACTCGTCTGCCATGAGGAGTCAGAGCATGCCACAGGGTGAGGGCGGCGGCCGGGTGGGCTTCCCGTTCGTGGGGATCCCCTCGTTCCTCGGGTCGGCGATCTGCACCGACCTGGACAGCCTCGACGCCGACATCGCGGTGCTGGGCGCACCGACCGACGAAGGCTCGCCGTTCATGCCGGGATCCCGGTTCGGCGCCCGCTCGATCCGGGAGCACTCGCTCCGGTTCGTCACCGACGGGCGCGGCTACTACGACCCGCAGGCCCGCCGGCGGTTCCTCGAGCGGGAGATGGTGGAGGGGCGGATCGCCGACGTGGGGGACGCCGACGTGCTGCCCACCAACGTGGTCGACACCTTCGCCAACATCACCGCGCTGACCCGCGGGGTGATCCAGCGCGGCGCCATGCCGGTGGCGCTGGGAGGCGACCATGCCATCACCTACCCGGTGGTGCGGGCGTTCGAGGGCGAGGAACCCTTCCACGTCGTCCATTTCGACGCCCACATCGACTACATGCCGTTCGTCCACGGGCTCGAGTTCACCAACCAGCACGCGTTCCGGCACCTCCGCCTGATGCCGAACGTCCGCTCTATCAACCAGGTGGGCATCCGCAGCATCCGCAACACGCAGGTGATGCACGAGGACTCGCTCCGCGACGGCAACCGGGTCGTGACCATGGAGGAGTTCAGGGACCGCCCGGTCGACGCGGTGCTGCACGGGATCCCGGAGGGGGCGCGCTGCTACGTCAGCGTCGACATCGACGTCCTGGACATGTCCCTGATCCCCGGCTGCGTCTCGGCGGAGCCGAACGGCATGAGCTACGCCGAGCTGCGCGACGCCATGCTCGCCGTGGCCGAGCGGACCCGGGTGATCGGCCTGGACCTCGTCGAGGTCAACCCGCTGCTGGACGTCCGGACGGGGCTGACCTCCTACCTGGCCGCCCACATCCTGGTGGAGTCCCTCGGCCGGATCTGCGACCAGCCATGGTGGAGGGAGCGGAGATGACCGGCCCGGTCAGGGTGGACGTCCACATGCACCTGTACCCGTCGGCGGCTTCGGGCGACTGGTGGAAGGCCGGCTACGAGATCTGGGAGTACGGCGACAAGGACGGGGTGACGTTCAGCCGCTTCAGCGGGACCGTCGGCGACGCGCTCGCGGCCATGGAGGAGGCCGGGTTCAGCCACGGCATCGCCGTGAACCTGCTGAGCGTTGACCTGTTCCGGGAGGAGGCGCTGGCGATGCTGCCGGACGACCTCCACGGCGACGACCGGGCCAGGGCCGTCGCCGAGATCGAGGCGACCATGGCCGAGCGGTTCCGCGCCGCCAACCGCTGGCTGGTCGACGCCCTCGCCCCGATCCGGCAGCTCACCCCCTATGTCGGCGTGGACCCGTGGGCCCTGTCGCCCAAGCAGAACGTCGAGCATCTGCGGGAGATGGCCGACCGGGGGGCCCGCGGCATCAAGCTGCACCCGGTGGCGCAGCGCTTCGAGCCGAACGACCCGCGCATGCGCCCCGTCTACGACGCCTGCGAGGAGCTGGGGCTGGTGGTCCTGTCCCACACCGGGTCGGCAGCGGGCGGAGAGCCGTTCGCCGAGCCCCGCGCGTTCGCCGACGTGCTCCAGGAGCATCCTCGGCTGATGGTGGTTCTCGCCCATCTGGGTGGGGGAAGCTGGCGGCAGACGGTGGGACTGGCCCTGGCGTTCCCGGAGGTGGCGTTCGACCTCTGCGAGATCGTCGAGTGGACCGGCGCGCCGAACGCTCCCACCGACGAGGACCTGGCCCGGATGATCAGGGAGATCGGCCCCGAGCGGGTCATGCTGGGCACCGACTTCCCCTGGTACGACCTCGATCGGACGGTCGAGCTGGTCATGGGCCTGCCGGTGCTCTCGACCGGGGAGAAGGAGCGCATCCTCGGAGCGAACGCCGTCGGCAGGCTCGCCCTGGAGGTCTGAGAGGAGGCGGCTGATGGCGGAGGAAGCGGCAGCGGTCGAGCGGATGCTGGCGGTTGCCATCGAGGAAGCCAGGATCGGGCTCGCCGAAGGTGGCGTGCCGGTGGGCGGGGCCCTGTTCGCGGCCGACGGGCGGCTCCTGGGGCGGGGGCGCAACCGCAGGGTGCAGGAGGACGATCCCTCGATCCACGGGGAGACCGACGCCTTCCGCAAGGCCGGCCGCCAGCAGAGCTACCGCGGCACCACCATGGTGACGACCCTGGCCCCCTGCTGGTACTGCAGCGGCCTGATCCGGCAGTTCCGCATTCCCCGGGTCCTCGTCGGCGAGAACCGGCATTTCACCGGCGGGGTCGACTGGCTCGGTGCGGCCGGGGTGGAGGTCACCGTGGTCGACTCGCCCGAGTGCGTGGAGCTCATGGACCGGTTCATCAGGGAGCATCCCGAGATCTGGAACGAGGACATCGGCGAGGACTGAGGAGGCGCCGTGGAGCTGCGTGAACGACTGTGGAACGACGACGCCAAGGCCAAGCTCTACGACGATGACCCCAAGGCCTACCAGGCTGCCGTCCTCGAACAGTACAAGATCTACGTCGAGATGGCCGACCGCATCAGTCAGCGCCGAGCGCTGACCAACACCTTCTTCCTGACCTTGAACACCGCCATCTTCACCGTCGTCGGTGTGTTCTGGAAGGACCGGCCCGATGTCGGGGTCTGGTGGCTGGTGTTCCCGTTGCTGGTGGTGCTCGGCCAGTGCTTCGCCTGGTTCTACCTGGTCCGCTCCTACCGCCTGCTCAACAGCGCCAAGTACGCGGTGTTGGGCGCCCTCGAGGAGCGCCTACCGGCCTCGCCGTACTGGCGCGCCGAGTGGTCGGCCCTCGGTGAGGGCAACGATCCGAGGCGGTACTGGCCGCTGACACACATCGAGAAATGGATCCCGATTCTGTTCGCCTTTCTCTACCTCGCCGGCTTCGTGGCCCTGCTGGTGGCCTGAGGAGCCGAGAGGCTCAGATCGCCGCGGACCCGCGACCGCTCGTTGTCGATCAGGCTCAGCGACGCGGCGTCGTTCCGGAACCAGCGCCGGACCCGCTCGAGCCATTCGCCGTACTCGGCGGTGGACTCGCCAATCCTGGAATGGGCTGACATGGATTCGCGCGCCAACCGTCGAGCCTCGCTGCGATTGCTCTCGGGATGCTTCAGCAGGGTCTCCGCGAGATGTCGCTGCGCCCAGGCGACACCCCGTCGATCCCCGACCGATCGAAACTTCGCGAGGGCACCACGAAATCGGGCTTCCGCCGACCGCGGGCTCGCGTCCTGTTCGATCTGGCCCAGGAGCATCGTGATCACAGCCAGGCTCCGCTCGTCCTCGACGGTACGAGCGAGCCTCTGCGCCAGAACGGTCGCCTCGTCCAGCCGACCATCCATGATCAGCAGCGCCGCGAGGGTTCCCTGAGCCTGCCGATACGAGGAGCGCTCCCGTCTCGAGGCACCTGGCACACGTGCGAGAACTCTTCTTAGCTCGGGCACGGCAATGTCGATCTCGCCGAGCTCACACCTTGCTTCCGCCAGGATCCTGGCTGAGGCGAAAACCAGCGCGGAGCCCGCCCTGTCGGGCTCCAGCGCCGACAGCACCGTCGCGGCCGTGCGCGCATTTCCGAGGATCAGCTCGCAGTGTGCATAGTGATAGCTGATCCACGGGTCGCAGTCGGGCTGCGCCGCCATCTGCCATCGACACAGATCCCGCAACGATCCGTAGCGCCCCAACCTCTTCGCGGCAGCGGAGATCTGGGTGATGATTGCCGCCGATTGGCGCACATCTTCGGCCCGCTGAGCGTAGCGGCACGCCCGAATTCCTGCTTCCAGCGACTGAGGCGTGATCTCCCACTGCCGTTGATTCTGGATTCCCGCCCGACTGAAGCTGCAGAGGTCACGCAGAAGCGCTCGCCTGGTGTCGTCATCGGTGTCGTTCAAGGTGTGCTCCGCGACGAACGGATGGACGGCCCACCTGGACGGCCCCTGTGACTCGACGAGCAGGAGCGTCTGGAGACGGATGAACGCGCGCGACCGCTCGGCGCGCTCGAGTCTTGCTTCGGCGCGCCGCAGAACGGGCTCCGTGACGTACGGTTCCGCCAGGGAGAAGTACCTGAGCAGCGCCAGCTCCGCCTCGCTCAGTTGCGCCTTGATCTCGCCGTACCAGTTCTCGGTCAAGGGTGTCTGGGTCAGCTCACCTTCCAAGAGTCTCCGCGGGTCGTGTCCCAAGCTCCTCACCAGCACCGAGAAGAAGTTGATAGCCAGCGGCAGGCCACCCGTCTTCTGGGTGAGCTTGCGGAGAAGGGCGTCCGTCAGCGCCGGCGTCCCGAGCTGTTCGAGGAGCCTGCTGACTTCCGAGATCGTCCAGGAGCGCACCGGCACCTCTTTGGCGTCTGGAACGTAGAGCGCCGTTCGGCTGAGCAACAGGACGGAGCCAGGCGTCGATTGCATCCCGGCGATCCTCAGCAGGGGTTCGTAGCTCGCTCTGTCGACCTTGTGAAAGTCGTCGAGCACCAGCAGCTGGCCTCGAAGGCGAAGCGTCGTCAGGAGGTTCTTCGATTTGGCCAACGGACTCAGCTCGGCCGGCCCGACGAATTCCGCCGGCATCACTGCCAGCATCTCCTCGAGCGTCCCCCCGTCCTGGACGTCGTACCACAATGGCTCCTGGGAGTGCCCCGTCAGCCGTTCTGGCGAGCTCGCATACTGCGCGGCCAGACGGGTCTTGCCGCTTCCAGAGATCCCGTGGAGGCACACGATGGACGCATCCCTGAAGGCTGCTCCCAAGCGCTCCAGCTCGTCCGGTCGTGGAATGGTGCGGCTCGCGTCGGGAGCAGCCAGCACCCCCTGGGGCTCCACCAGGCTGCCAAGCGGTCTGGAGTCGGTCTCCTGCAACCAGATCCCCAGGTGATTCGTGAAGTCGCTACGCAATTGCTCCAGGGTTCCGAACTCGGAGTACGATTGCTCCGCCGGAAGCGACCCCCGGAAGTCGCTCAGCGCCGGGAACTGACTTGGGTCCCTGAGGGCAGCCTGTGGGACGTCCCGCAGGCAGAAGTAGATCCAGACCACGGGCTTGCGCGTGCGTCGCCAGGAGTCCCATGCGAGCCTGAGCTCATGCGCGGTCCCCGACGCATCCTCCAGCACGGGCGTCCCGAGCCGGGACCAGAAGACCGCGATCACCAGGTCGGCGTCGGGGATTCGCATCTGCTCGTCCGTCAGACCCTGAGCCCCATCCAGGTGCAGCCCGGGCGTGGAGTCGGTGCGCCAGTACCAGAGCTTCAACCGCTGGTTGCGGCGGAGCTGGTTGGCCTGATCGATGGTCGCTCGGATGGCGTCGACCTCGTTCTCGACATCATCCGGCGCGACGAGGATCAGCCGTTTTTCGGACGGTTGCGCCACTTCCTCCAACGCCCCCCATACCCAAGCCGGCCTGCCCGCGCACCAGGCGCTTCCGGTACCACGCCGTCCGCCATGGTAGAACACGTTACCGTACGTCTACGCCCAATGAAACGGATGCGCGGTGCCCGCCGGCGAGCGGGCGACGAGGGGGAGCGGAGGATGGGCAGTCCGAGCGGCAGAATGGACCGGACGCTGGCCATTCCGCGGCGGGCGCTCGTGCTCCTCGTCGGGGTCTCCGGCTCAGGAAAGACGACGTTTGCGAAAGAGCACTTCCAGCCGTTCCAGGTGGTTTCCAGCGACTATTGCCGCGGCCTCGTCTGCGACGATGAGGCGGACCAGACCGCGACCCGTGCCGCCTTCGACCTGCTGCACTTCATCGTCGAAAAGCGCTTGGAACTAGGGAAGCTGACGGTCGTCGACGCGACCAATGTCGAGGCGCACGCACGGCGCAGCCTCGTTGCTCGAGCGCGAGACCACCATTTCACCCCCGTTGCCGTCGTGCTCGACGTCGAGGAGGACGTCGCCCTCGCGCAGAACTCGCGGCGCCCCGATCGCCAGGTCGCGGGCGGGCCGATTCGTGATCAGCATCGGGAGCTCCGCGCGTCCAAGGCGGGGCTCTCCAAGGAGGGTTTCAGCAAGGTCTATGTCTTGAGGAGCCCTGAGGAGATCAGCTCTGCGCGGCTGGTTGTCGAGGGATAGAAGCCGCGGGCCTCGACAGCCGAACTCCATCTATATAGACTTACGTCATGACCCGTTCCCGGCGTCCCTCGGCACAGACCACCGCGGTGCTTCTCGCCCTTGCCAAGCACCCCACCACCTGGCGCCACGGCTATGACCTGTGCCGGCAGCTCGGCCTCAAGGCCGGCTCCATGTACCCCATCCTCATGCGCCTGGCCGACCGCGGGCTGCTCACGACCACCTGGGAGAGCGATCCGCCTGCTCATCGCGGTCGGCGCCAAGCTCGCCTCCGTGCACCGCATCCCGGACGGCCAGGTCATCCCCATCCCCAACCTCGACCACGCGGCGATCGGGTACCTCCTCATCCTCGTCGGCCTGGTCGCGACCCCGATCCTGCTGCTGCTGCGGGACCGGCACGACCCCGGCGAGCGGCGCGCCCACCGCTAGCGCCGATCCCTTCCTCGCCCTACGATCCTCGGCGCGCGCCCGAACCGATGGATGGATGAAAGGATCGCCATGGTCGAGATGCAGACGCCGAAAATCGACCCGGTGATGCGGGCAATCCGGCTGCACGCGCCCGGGGACCCCGCCCGGCTGGTCGTCGAGCAGCTCCCCACCCCGCGGCCGGGGGCCGGCGAGGCGCTGGTCCGCGTCCACGCGGCCGCGATCACCCGCGACGAGCTCGACTGGCCCACCGACCGGCTCCCGGCGATCCCTTCGTACGAGTTCTCCGGCGTGGTGGCCGCCCTCGGCCCCGGCACCGACGGCCCCGCCGTC
>Ga0184626_10000779_pt1 | contig 10412 bp, 10 predicted proteins | sample PLM3_60_b1_FD_133142 | JGI IMG/M metagenome (GOLD analysis project Ga0184626, IMG submission 133142) | Groundwater sediment microbial communities from an aquifer in East River, Colorado, USA - PLM3_60_b1 | ecosystem: Environmental > Terrestrial > Soil > Riparian zone | place: USA: East River... | reverse complement strand
TTCTTTCGTGGTGAGTCATGAAAATTCTCGTCATCGGCAGCGGCGGGCGCGAGCATGCCCTGGTGTGGAAAATCAGTCAAAGTCCGAAAGTTGAAAAAATCTTCTGCGCCCCGGGAAGCGCTGCCATCGGAGAACTGGCTGAATGCGTTGCCATTGGGCCGGAGGAGATCGGAAAGCTCACTGACTTCGCCGAGAAAGAAAAAATCGATCTCACGGTGGTCGGGCCGGAACTGCCACTCACCCTCGGAATAACCGATCTCTTCGAATCAAATGGCTTAAGAATTTTCGGTCCGAATAAAACAGCCGCTCAGCTGGAAGGCAGCAAGGCCTTCGCCAAAGAGATCCTGCAGGAAAATAACATACCCACCGCGACTTTTGGCACGTTTACAGATCAAGTAGCGGCAAAACGGCACATCGAACGGCATCCGGCTCCATACGTTATCAAAGCCGACGGCCTCGCCGCCGGAAAAGGGGTCGTCATCAGCCTAACAATCAATGATGCCCTGGATGTTGTAGACAAAATCCTGGTGAGAAAAGTTTTTGGTGAAGCAGGTGAAAAAATCGTTATCGAAGAATTTCTAGAAGGCGAAGAGGTTTCATTCATGGTGCTCACGGATGGGCAGCATATTTTGCCTCTGGCCTCGTCCCAGGATCATAAGCGTGTCTTCGACAACGACCAAGGCCCAAACACGGGGGGCATGGGCGCCTATTCTCCCGCGCTTATAGTAACGCCCGCCGTACAAAAGCGGATTTTTGATGAGATTCTCAATCCATTGCTCACCGGCTTGAAGAAGAAGGGAATTACATATCGCGGTGTGATCTATGTTGGTTTGATGATTACCAAAAGCGGACCCAAGGTATTGGAGTTCAACGTCCGTTTCGGCGACCCCGAATGCCAGCCGATCATGATGCGGTTGAAAAGTGATCTCGTATCGCTGTTGGAAGCCACTATAGAGGGGAAACTCAATCAGGTTCAGCCGGAATGGTACGAAGATCCGGCTGTTTGCGTGGTGTTGTCCGCGAGAGGTTATCCGGGACCGTACGACAAAGGTTACGATATTCGCGGATTGGATAAATTAAGGCATTGGGAGAAGGGCTTCGTCTTTCACGCGGGCACTACGAAAGAGAACGGTCGCTGGCTTACCTCGGGAGGCCGCGTGCTTGGCGTCACTGCGAGGGGAAGTGACATTGGCAATGCCGTAACGAATGCTTATGCCGCCGTGAGCCAGATTAGTTGGGACGGGATGCACTATCGCAAGGACATTGCCCGCAAGGCTATACTTAAAAATTGATCGGGAGGAATCAGAGGTGGCAAAGAATTCAACCGGGAAGCCAAAAGTCGGTATTTTGATGGGCAGCGATTCTGATTTGGAAGTGATGCGGGAGGCGGAGAAACGTCTCGACTACTTTGGAATTGCCTACGAGACCCGTATTATGTCTGCCCACCGCACACCGGAAAAAGCGGCCAAGTATGCTGCGACTGCGCAGCACCGTGGGCTTGAAGTTATTATCTGCGGCGCGGGGGCTGCGGCACATCTCGCCGGTGCCATCGCTGCAAACACAACAATGCCGGTCATCGGTGTTCCCATTGATTCTTCGAGTCTCAAAGGTTTGGACGCGCTGCTCGCCACGGTGCAAATGCCCGCGGGAATTCCGGTCGCAACCATGGCGATCGGCAAGGCCGGCGCGGCCAACGCCGGAATTTTCGCCGCTCAGATTGTGGCCCGCAAAGATTCTAGAGTCGCCGCCAAGCTCGGCGAATTCAAAAAGGAGATGGCCGCGGGTGTCGAAGACCGAGACCGCAAGCTCCAAAGCGCCAAACAAAGCAGCTGAGGATTTATCCGCAGCCGTCCAGGTACTCAAGGGCGGTGGTGTGATCGTTTTTCCCACGGAGACTCTCTATGGCTTGGGCGCGGACGCGCTTAACGATGCAGCCGTCGAGAAAGTATTTCAGCTAAAAGGTCGGGACCCACGCAATCCGATCCCTGTGCTTGTGGCCGACCAGGACATGCTTCATACCTTGGTCGCGAAGGTCTCGACGACAGCTCAGAAGTTGATGGAGCGGTACTGGCCTGGACCGCTGACCTTGGTTCTGCCTGGGCGAAAGAATATTCCGAAGCCGCTTTGTAATCCCACGGGCGGAGTCGGTGTACGGATTTCGAGCCAGCCGATTGCAACGTTACTCGTCAATGGTTTGTGTCGCCCGCTGACCGCCACCAGCGCCAATCCGTCCGGCAAAGAACCGGCTCGCACTCTTCAGGTGGCTAAGAATTACTTTGCCAACCGGGTGGATGTTTTTGTAGATGGTGGAACACTGACTTCTAAGAGCGGTTCCACTGTCGTCGAAGTCATGGAAAACAGCATAAAAATTATCCGCGAAGGCGAGATCAATGCATACGAGCTTCGACAAATTCTTGGGGAGGAAAAAGTTGTAGGCTGAAACTCAGTGGTCGTCATGCTTTTGCACAAGACTTCTTCACCCGTTCGATCTCCTTGCCGTCCTCCCCTTCATAGTAGTTGACGTTTTTGTCTTTGACAAAGAGCCCGCGAAATCCAACCTGCTGGCCAACCGCCGCCGTTGCATAGGCGCCAACCTTATTAGAGTCAGGGTACTCGCAGAGATCGGGGAACTCCATCGTACTGACAGCTAGGTAACGAAGTTCCTTATCTCCCGTATTGATAAGCTGGTGAGGATATTCCGCTCCCGGCGGACACGCGATGACGGTTCCTGTGGTGACCGAAAGCTCTTCCCTTCCGAACCTCAGCATCCCGGCCCCGTCAATAATGTAAATCATCTCCTCGTTGCCGGTGTGGGTGTGATAGGGGAAAGCCGCTTTGCCGGGAGGCACGTTGAAGAAACTGTAGCCCAGTTTTTGTGCGCCCACGCGCTGCCTGAGACCTCCAAACGGCGATTCTTCCGGCGCGTTGATCTTATCCACTGCCACTTCAGAAAGATTTATCACATGTTTGTGTTTCGCCATAACGCCTCCTCGTGGGGCTTTTGTTTCACACACTACCATTCGCCGCCGCCTTTGTGCTATCAGAATCATTTATGCTCGTCTTATCTGAAGCGCAGGTTCGAAGCCTCATCGATGTTGAGGAGCTGATCGCCGCGCTGGAGCAGGCTCATCTCCAGTATTCCACGGGAAAAGCGGTCATGCCCGTGCGGCTTGTCGTGCCGCTACCACAAATCCAAGGGCGAATCACCAGCATGCCCGGATATCTTGCTGAGGACAAAGCATTGGGCATGAAGGTCGTGACCTATTTTCAGAATAACCCCGAGCAAAATCTGCCGGCGATTCTCGCGACGGTCATGCTATTCAGCGCGTCAACGGGTAAAATGATTGCCGTCATGGACGGAAGTTATATTACCGCCATCCGCACAGCTTGCGCCTCTGCCATGGCGACCAGGGCATTAGCAAATCCAGAAGCACCGCTTTTGGGGATACTAGGCGCCGGCGTTCAGGCCCGAGCACACATTCAGGCTTTGTGTCGGGTCAGAAAGTTGAACAAGATCAAACTGTACAGTCCTTCCGGCACGAGCGCCGCAAATATCAAAGGAGAGTTGGAGCCGGTCACAGGAGTTGCTATCGAGGTCGCCAAGAGCGCGGAGGAAACCGTGCGGAATTCCGACTTGATGGTCACTGCCACAACGGCGCAGCAACCGATTTTAAAGTCCGAATGGTTGAAGCCCGGCGCGCATGTTAATGCAGTCGGCTCTCATCGGCCAGACTCAAGGGAAATCGACGGCTCGACTGTGGCGCGCTCGAAGGTAGTCGTCGATTCACGTGAGGCGATCATGGCCGAGTGCGGCGATATCCTCTTGGCCATCAAAGAGAAAAACATTACAGAGAACCATGTCCACGCCGAAATCGGCGAAGTGCTGGCTGGGACAAAGCCGGGAAGAAACAGCGCCAGTGAAGTGACACTATACAAATCTGTCGGTATTGCCATTCAAGACGTCGCTACGGCACAGCTCGTCTATCGCAAGGCATTGGAGCTCAAGGTCGGCACGAATGTCGAAGTTTAACCGGGCATGCGCCCACTATCGGTTTCAGTAGGGGCCACGATGACTTGGGATCTCACGAGCTATTTTCCGCAGTTTGACGGTCCGGAAATGCGCCTGTTCAAAGAGGCGCTCCGCAGCGACGTAGCTTCTCTGCGAGAACAGACAGCTGCCCTTTCTCCGTTGAGCGAAGAAAGCGCCGGCGCCTGGGAGCAAGTACTCGCTCATAACGAAGATCTCTCCCGGCGCCTGTCACACTTGAGTTCATATATTGGCTGTCTGGCGTCTTCGGACGGGCGCAATGAAGCCTATCTCAAAGAGGAGGCTGGGCTGGCGCGGCAGCGCGCAGAGTTGGCCAAGGTGAGAATCGAACTGCTCCGTGCCGTGAAAAACGCCTCTGACGAAGTTTTCTCCTCTTTCACGGCCCGAACTTCTCTAGCCGGTGCGCAACACTACCTCGACCGGTTGCGGGAAGAAGCGCGCCGGATAATGGTTACTGAGAAAGAAATTTTGGCGACGGATCTGGCCGTGGACGGGATCCAAGCTTGGGGACGGCTCTATGACACAATTTCGTCGAAGCTTGAGTTCGAGATGGTCTATCCCGATGGACGGCGTCAGAGTCTCCCCATGTCCCAACGTCGCTCGCTGATGGATCACCCGGACCGCAGAACCAGAAAGGCGGCATTCGATGGCGGCAACGCGGCGTGGCAAACTGTAGAAGACGTAGCAGCAGCGGCGCTAAACGCGATCGGCGGAACGCGTTTGACGCTCAATCGCCATCGCGGAGTGGAGCATTTTCTCGATATCGCCCTCTTTCAAGCCTCCATCGGTCGAAAAACCCTCGATGCCATGTTTGACGCTCTTTTTGCCAACGTCGAACTTCCCCGCCGTATTCTCAAGGCAAAAGCGAAACGGATGGGGAAAAGCGGCGTTGCCTGGTTTGATCTCGGCGCCCCGCTGGATCTGCCGAATCAAGCGAAGCTTTCTTGGGACAAGGCTAAAACTACTGTCAGAGAGTCGTTCGTCCGCGCCTATCCAGCCCTCGGCAACTTCTTCCAAGAGCAGGTGATCGACAAAAGCTGGGTCGACTGGGAACCGCGGCCCGGCAAGCGACCCGGCGGTTTTTGTACAAGCTCCACACTGTCCAAAGAATCGCGCATTTTCATGACCTACAATGATTCCTTGGGCGACGTACTGACCCTCGCGCACGAGTCAGGCCACGCGTATCATGGCTACCTTATGCGCGACATTCGGCCCTACGCCCGCGGCTATCCCATGACTCTGGCGGAAACGGCGTCGACGTTTGGCGAGCAGGTTCTGATGAATGGATTGCTGGAGGATCCTGCCGTCAGCGACGCGCAAAAGGCGATGATGCTCGACGTGGAAGTGGGCCACGGAGCCATTTACTTATTGGATATCCCGGTGCGGTATGAATTCGAGAAGGCCTTCTACGACGAGCGCAAAAACGGAGAGTTGGTCGTCAGTCGGTTAAAAGAACTGATGGTCGAAACACAGCGTCGCGTTCTCGGTGACGTGCTCGAAGCCGGGGGAGAAGACCCTTACTTCTGGGCATCAAAGCTACACTTCTATATTACCGGCATAACGTTTTATAACTTTCCCTACACCTTTGGTTTTCTCCTGAGCCGCGGTCTCTACGCGATGTTCAAGAAAGAAGGTTCAAACTTCCTGCGCCGGTATGAAGAATTTCTCCGGCTTACCGGTAGTGACACGGCCGAAAATGTAGTCCAGCGAAGCCTAGGACGCGATCTGGAACACCCGGAGTTTTGGACCGCGGCGATTAGAAGTTTGGAAGAACCATTGAATCAGCTGGAAACTCTTCTGCCGAAAGTCTTACCGTCCAAAGCGAATTAGCTCAGCTTATTCCTTCGATCAAGACTGTCCGCAACAAATCGATGGCGTTGAGCGTCATCCGCGTACGGTCGTATGCGCTTCGACCTGCCATGGTACTGGTTCGCTGCATGAAGTTGCGCCCATCGGTAACAGAGATATAAGTCTGCCCCCGCGCTAGATTTTGGATATCACTGGCAGGATCGGGAATCGCGTGGAGGGCTAAACCCAAATCGCATCCCGTTTGTTTGCGCACCGACCAGGCGAGTTCATCCGTCAGCGCCACCGGATCTTGCATTATGCTATCGCCGCGCTCCGGATCGCGCCCATGACTGAGCAATGCACGTGTCGCGGATTGCAAATTACTGATAAATCCCCCTGCAAACTGTTCCGGACTCGCCGTCTGCAGTCGCTCGGCCAATTGACCGCAGGTCAGATCTTCATAAACAGCGACGCTTTTTTCCTGTCCGCGGAGCAATTTGCCAACAACATGTTCCATTGTCTCGTCGTCGGCAGCAAAGATCGCGTTTCCCAACAATCCTCTAACCTCAGCCTCCAGTGGCGCGATGAGCCTCATGGCCTCGTCCCGGTTAGCGGCCTTCGCCGCGATGCGCACGTCGACCTGTCCCGGCAGCGCGAGCACGCCTACGGTGGGGTTACTGGAGTTCGCAATCAGATGGCCGATCTTGTCGTCCACGGCGCTTTCGCCAACGCCGACAATCTTCAAGACCCGGTAGTGAATGACTTCTGCGAGATTGAACTTCCGGCGCAGGTAAGGCTCGACTTCATTCTCAAACAGCCACTTCATCTCCACCGGCACGCCGGGCAGGGAGAAAACCACGCCCCGGGGATCTTCGACAATGAAACAGGGCGCCGTGCCATTGGGATTCTTCACCGGGATGGCGCCTTCGGGCATATACGCTTGCCGACGATTATTCGGCGTCATGGTCCGGCCACGGCGCCGGAAATGCTCTTCTACTTGTTCCAAAAGATTATCATCGAGCACCAGTTTTCGTCCCGTGACTTCAGCAACAATCTCCCGCGTCAGGTCGTCTTGGGTGGGACCGAGGCCGCCACTGGTGATGACGATATCCGCTCGCTCCAACGCTCTTTGGATGACCTCTTTCATCCGGCCGGGGTTGTCGCCGACGACCGACTTGAAATACAGATTGACGCCCAGCGCCGTCAGCCGCTGCGCCATCCAGGCGGAATTGGTGTCGACGATTTGGCCCAGGAGCAGCTCGGACCCGATAGCAACGATTTCCGCATTCGCCATTGGACTTATCTCCTTCGTCTCGACTTAGAGCTATAGCGTGGCGGCGCATTGGGCACAAGATCCGCGAAGCTCCCAAAGTTGCGCTTGTTCCTTTGCCCCTTCTTTGCCAGAATACGTCCATGATTATCCTCCTCGCCAATGACGACGGCATTCATTCCGAAGGTATTATCGCCCTTGAAAACAGCCTCCAGCAGGTTGGCGAGGTCTACACGGTGGCACCCGACCGGGAACAGAACTCTATGAGCCACGCATTGACCTTGCATAGGCCGTTGCGCGTTCTTGACATGGGGTCGCGCCGGTTCGCCGTCGACGGCACCCCGACGGATTGCGTGAAGCTGGCATTGACCGGGCTTTTGCCGGTTCGGCCCGATCTGGTCGTTTCCGGAATCAACAAAGGCCCTAATTTGGGCGATGACATCATCTACTCAGGCACGGTTTCCGCGGCTATCGAGGGCGCCCTTCTTGGTATTCCCGCCATTGCGGTATCGCTTGTGACATTTGAAAATTTCCAATTCCAGGTGGCAGCTGAATTTGCCGCCACTTTGGTTTCGCGCATCCAAGAAAGAGGCATGCCCATCGAAACGCTGTTGAACGTCAACGTTCCTCCCCTTCCGAAGGAACAGATCAAAGGCTGGCGGCTCACCCGGCAGGGCAAACGGCACTATAGCGAAAACATTGTGGAACGGACCGACCCGCGCGGCAAGAAATACTACTGGATTGGCGGAGATAACTTGGGATTCGCCCATGACGACGGCACGGACTGCATGGCAGTCCACGAGGGCTATATTTCCGTCACTCCGCTTCAAGTCGATCTGACGAATTACAAGTTGTTGCAGGAGAGCTACGTGCCCAGCTTTAACTGGCCGTGATATGGAAACCTGAACCAACACCTACCCGATGAGCGACAAAGAGATTGAAGAAACCAACGAGCCAACGCGGATCGACAAGTGGCTCTGGGCGGCGCGTTTCTTCAAGACCCGCTCCCTCGCCGGGGAGGCCGTTAGTGGCGGGAAGATTGACGTCAACGGCGCCCGCGCGAAGCCAAGTAGGATCATGCGTCTCGGCGACAAACTGAGCATCCGGCGCGGCCCTTATGAATGGACGGTAGTCGTGAAGGGCCTGGCAAAACTTCGCGGCCCTGCTCCTGAAGCGCAACTTCTCTATGAGGAAACGGAAGAAAGTATCCGGAAGCGGGAAATCACGTCCGTGCAACTTAAGCTCGAACGCCCGCCGGAATTTCACAGTCCGGGCCGCCCATCCAAAAAGGACCGTCGAGCGGTGTTGAGATTCACCAAAAGAGGCTGGTAACAGGCGTGATAGAGTCGCTAATGATGATCCCTCGAATAAGGAAGACAAAATGATGAGACCAACCATTGTTTTTGCGGCACTGATCGTTTTTATGATGTGCTTCGGCGCGGCTGCGTCGGTCTTCGCTCAGTCCGCTCCCTACTTCCAGGGAAAAACCATCATGCTCATCCAGGGGCGCGAGCCCGGCGGAACGGGAGCATTGCGCACTCAAGCATTGATTCCGTTTCTGCGCAAATACATTCCAGGTGAGCCGATCATTGTTACCCAATTCATGCCCGGTGGAGGCGGTCGAAAAGCCACCAACTACATTTCCCGAAATGCCAAGCCGGATGGCTTGACTATCGGGAATGTGGGCTCCGGGCTGGTCGCCAACGCAGTGCTCGGCTCCACCGGCGTTGAGTACGACATCGACAAGTTGATTTATCTCGGCGCGGCCAACAGCACGGCGCAATATGTTTTTAATTCCGTGGCGAAACTTGGCCTGGACAGCATCGACAAGTTGCGTGCGCGCTCCGGGTTACGAGTCGGCGCACAGACCGTAGGCCACGATATTTACATCAACGGCAGATTATTTTCCTGGCTCCTCGGCCTCAAGGAACCGAAATTTGTCACCGGATATTCCGGTCCCGAGCTCGATTTGGCTATGATGGGCGGCGAGCTGGATGCTCGGGCCAATATCCCGGACACCATTCTCCAGCGATCGCCCGAGTATGTCGAAAGGAAACTCGTCAACTTTCACGCTATCATTCAAATTCCAAAGGACGATCGCCATCCCCATCCCGCGTTTGCCAAACTCCCCGAGCTCGAGAGTTTCGCTAAATCGGATCGGGAGAAGAAAATCATGACGATGTTTCGAACCTTCCGCTTGGTAGGTTCTCCCTACATCCTTCCCCCCGGCACACCTCAGGAACCCGTGAGCATCTTGCGCGAGGCCATGCGCAAAAGCTTCAAAGACCCGGCGTTCCTCAAAGAGTTCAAGAAACTTTCCGCGGACGATGCCACCCCCCTTCTGCCGGAGGAACAAGAAAAAGCCATCAAGGATATTCCACGAGATATGGAAATCGTGGCTCTCTTTAACAAGCTAGCCGGGAATGACCCGTTGCCCTCGCGATAGACTCAAGGCTTTCGGCGGAACGATAAAAGCCCCGAAAAACTGGAAGGAGCAGGAATGTCTATAGACCCAAAATTCGTAAGTACCGGATTTGAATTTCCGGGTTATCGCATCGCAAAAACCCTTGGCGTCGTCCGCGGCATCGTGGTCCGTTCCCGAAGTATTATCGGCACCGTCGGCGCCAGCTTGCAGACGTTACTGGGCGGCAACATCACACTCTATACCGAGATGTGCGAGCGCGCCCGAGCCGACGCCCATCAGCTGATGATCGAGCACGCCGCACAATTAGCCGCCAACGCGATTATTGGCGTGCGCTACGACGCCAACGAAATCACCGCAGGAGTAACCGAAGTGCTGGCCTATGGCACCGCCGTACATATTGAAATTTCTCGAAGCTAGTCGAAGCAACCCCGAATGGGCAAAAAGCTTCTGTCGAGATCGAATTTGGCCGCCTTCCAAAACAGTTGAATCAGCAGCGTTAGTTAGAATCGGCCTTCTTTCTCCATCTTTCTGACTGCGCTGTCATCGACCAAATCCTCCGCTTTGAGCCGGCGAATCTTCTCGTTGCTGGCGCCCAGCAGGCGAATGACGTTGCGGATGCCATCGACGCTGGGATAGATCCTCTTTTCGTAGAGGTTAACCATGCTTTGATAACCTTCCTCTGCATCCTCAATGCGTTTAAAGCGAAGGGCTTTGGCCAGACTCTTAGTCACCTGGCCCTTGTTTTCGGGATTGCGGAGAAACGCAACGCTATCGAGCAACCCTCTGAGCACGTTTTCCACTGTCGCCGGTGACGACGTAACAAAACCCCGGCGAGATATTATTCCTGAACCCTGGTAGGGAATGGGCAGTTTCTCGCTATC
>Ga0184626_10000778_pt1 | contig 10415 bp, 8 predicted proteins | sample PLM3_60_b1_FD_133142 | JGI IMG/M metagenome (GOLD analysis project Ga0184626, IMG submission 133142) | Groundwater sediment microbial communities from an aquifer in East River, Colorado, USA - PLM3_60_b1 | ecosystem: Environmental > Terrestrial > Soil > Riparian zone | place: USA: East River... | reverse complement strand
GGCGGGGCTCACCGACCGGCTCGAGGTCCGGCTCGACGGCGCTCCGCTGGTCCGGCTGCGGGGCGTGGAGAACGATACGGGCTTCGGCGATCCCACGCTGGGCGTGAAGTACCGGTTTCTCGACGCACGGGAAGGTAGCCGGTGGCCCTCGCTCGGCCTCCTGCCGTTCGTCAAGCTGCCGATCGCCCGCGCGCCGATCGGTTCGGAGCGTGTGGATTTCGGGCTCACCGCGCTCGCGAGCGTCGATCTGCCGTGGCAGCTCGGCCTCGACGCGAACGTGGGGTTCGTTGCCATCGGCCAGTCGAATCGCGAAGCCTTTCTGCTCCAGGCGGTGGCGTCGGCGGCGCTCTCGCGCCAGATCGGAGAGCGTTGGTCGACCTACGTCGAGGTCTTCTATTCCTCACCGGCCGAGCGCGGAGCGCGCGACATCGTCGGCCTGGACGCCGGAATCCAGTTCTTCCTGACTCCGCGCGTTGCCCTCGACGCGGCCGCCGAGACCTCGTTCGGCGGACCCGGGCCCGACTATGCGTTGCGCGCCGGGGTGAGCGTGCGGCTCGGGCGGTGACCGGCGTCGCTCCGTGCCGCACACCCTGAGCCCCGAGGTCGCGAAGCCGGTCGCGCTGCTCCTGGCACTGGCGGTCGACCGCGCCTTCGGCGATCCCCCGAACCGCTACCATCCTGTCGCCTGGATCGGGCGGCTACTCGAAGCGGGAAGGCGCCGGCTCTGCCGCGGATCGCCCGCGAGGCTTCTGGCTGGCGGCGCAGCGGTCACGATCGCCGTTGCCGGGCTTGCCGGAGCCGCGGGAGCGCTCGTGTCGGCGCTCGCGGCGCGACTCGGAGCCGGCGGGCTTCTGCTCGAGGCGCTCGGCCTCACGTGCCTGCTCTCCTTCCGCGGTCTCGTCGGCGCGGCCCGCTCCGTCGCCGCCGACCTCGGACGCGGCGACCTTCCGGCGGCCCGGCGAACGGTCGGCTACCACCTCGTGAGCCGACCCACGGCCGAGCTCGACGAGAGGCAGGTCGCCTCGGCCACCGTCGAATCCGTCGCCGAGAACCTGACCGACAGCCTCGTCGCCCCGGTGTGCTTTTTCCTCGCCGGGGGGCTCGTCGGCGCCGCGGTCTATCGCGTGATCAACACAGCCGACTCGATGTTCGGGTACCGCACGGGACCGCTCGAGTATTTCGGCAAGAGTGCGGCGCGGCTCGACGACCTGCTGAACTTCCTCCCGGCCCGGATCGCCGGGTTGAGTCTCGTCGCCGGGGCAGCTCTCGCCGGGGAGAGTGCGCGCGGGGCGCTGGCGATCCTTCGACGCGATCGGTGCCGCACCGAGAGCCCGAACGCGGGATGGACGATGGCTGCCATGGCGGGTGCCCTCAGCGTGGTCCTCGAGAAGCCGACCGTCCATCGACTGGGCGCCGGCGCCCTGCCGATCATGGGGGACATCGAGCGGTCGGTGAGGGTGCTGCGAGCGGCAGCCGCGGTTAGCCTCTTGCTCATGGCCGCGGCGTTCGTGGTCGGGAGGAAGCTGGCGGGGCTGTCCGCCTAGAAGCGGTAGCTCGCTCCGGCCAGGACGTTGATCGGCGTATTGACAGTGGGTTACATGTCTGAATCTCAGAGAAGACTGGAGCGTGCGGTCGTGCCCGCTGCTGCGTCTGCCGCGGACCCGTTCTGCAGCCCTTCAGCGTCGAGAACCGCCGCCGCACGGGCGTGCTCCACCCGCGCCCGACGGCCGCACACGAACTCGTCTGAGCCGGACCGCGAGCTCGCGCGATTCACTGCTGCGCGCCTCGCGCGCGGGGCCCCAGCCCCCGGGCCGCGCGCCGGCTCGCATCACCATCGTCGACCCTCTGAAACGCTCGCCTCGCGGCACGCGTCGCCGAGCCCCCGCGGCCGCCGCTCGGCTCGCACGATCTATCATCTCCGTTGCCTCGAACGGTGGAGCCCCAGCGCGCGACGTCTTGCGGCTCGCACGGCCTTGATCTTCACTCGCCTCACGCCGTGCGCAAGGGCCCAGCGCGCGGCTGCCGTGCGGTTCGCACTGCGGCCCGCTTTTTCTTCGTCACGACGCAGCGCAGGGCAGGTACCCTGTTACGAGAGTGCGGCTGACAGACCGGTTGACGGACGGAGTGCGGACGGCGCTCGCGAAGGCGGGCCTGCCCGAGCCCGCAGAGTGTGCGTGGGAGATCCCGCGCCAGGCGGAGCACGGCGACTACGCGACCAACCTCCCCATGGTTCTCGCACGGGTCGCGAAGCGCGCGCCCCGACAGATCGCCGACCTCGTCGTAAAGCACTTCCCGCCGATGCCCGAGGTCGAGCGCGTCGAGGTCGCGGGGCCCGGGTTCCTCAACGTGTTCCTGACTCCGGCCTGGTGCGCCACCGCGCTCGGGGAAATTCTCGCAGCGGGCGCCGCCTATGGGCGTGGTGAGAGTCAAGCGGGGCGGCGCATCCGTCTGGAGTTCGTCTCCGCGAACCCGACTGGCCCGCTGGTCATCGTCAATGCGCGCGCCGCCGCGGTCGGCGACGCCCTCGCGCGGTTGCTCCGGACGCAAGGCGCACACGTCACGACCGAGTTCTACGTCAACGACGCGGGTAGCCAGTTCGAGGCCCTGGCGCGCTCGTTCGAGGCACGCGTGAAACAGGAGTACGGCGAGCCAGCCGCGCTCCCCGAGCACGGCTACCCCGGCGAGTACCTGGTCGATCTCGCCAAGGTGTACCGCGCCGAGGGCGGCGGCCTCATGGACAGCGCCTCGGAGCGCGAGCGCCTCGAGCACTTCGGACGATATGCGGTCGCGCGGATCGTCGAGGGGCAGCGCCGAACCCTGCGCGAGTACGGTGTGGAGTTCGACGTCTGGTCGTCCGAGCAACACGACGTCCGCGAGAAACGCCTCCCGGAGAAGGTGCTGGAGGAGTTCGCGTCGCGTGGCCTCAGCTATGAGCAGGACGGAGCGCTCTGGTTCCGCTCGTCCGAGCGGGAGGAGGCGGGCGACGACAAGGACCGCGTGCTCAGGCGGTCGAACGGTGAGGCGACGTACTTCGGGGTGGACGTCGCCTATCACCACTACGTGAAATTCGCCGCGGCCGACCGCGTCCTCAACCTCCTCGGCCCCGATCACCACGGCTATGTGCCACGGATGCGGGCGGCGATGCAGGCGCTCGGCCACCCGCCCGAGGCGTTCGAGGTCCTGATCGTGCAGCTCGTGACCCTGCTGCGTGACGGGCAGCCCGTGCGCATGTCCAAGCGCCGGGGCGAGTTCGTGCTCATGGAGGAATTGCTCGAGGAGGTCGGCCGGGACGCCGCCCGCTTCACGTTCCTCACACGCCGGCACGACAGCCCACTCGAGTTCGACTTGGCGGTCGCGACGCGACAGTCGAACGAGAACCCCGTCTACTACGTCCAGTATGCGCACGCGCGAATTCGCTCGATCTTCCGCCAGGCGGTGGAGCAGGGGATCGCGGTGCCGATCCTGACCGACGTCGACACGAGCCCGCTCGTCGAGCCCGCGGAGCTGGCGCTGATCAAGCTGCTCTTGCAATTCCCGGAGCTCGTCAACGGGGCGGCCCGGGCGCTGGAGCCGCACCGGGTCGCCTACTGGCTGCAACAGCTCGCGGGCGAATTCCATCCCTGGTACAAGACCCACCGGGTCATCCAGGACGACGCTCGCCTCATGCGTGCGCGCATGGCCCTCTGCGCGGCGGTGGACATCGTCATCCGGAACGGCCTGGAGCTCCTGGGCGTGAGCGCGCCGGAGACTATGTGACGGTCGTGCGAGCCACAGCACGTCGTGGGGCTGGGGCCCCACCGTGCGAGGCGAGCCTATGAACAGAGTCGTGCGAGCCACAGCACGTCGTGGGGCTGGGGCCCCACCGTGCGAGGCGAGCCTATGAACACGGGCGTGCGAGCCGGACGGGCGCGGCGGAACAGAAATCGCACCGCCTCCGTCCTCTTCCTGGTCGGCTGTCTCACGGTCCTCGGCGGCACGTTCATGCTCGGGGTCATGGCGGGGCGCTTCTGGCCGCGCCCCACGTCTTCCCAGGGCCCCACCGCAGCGAGGGGCGCGAAGGAGGCGTCGCCGGCGCGAGGGGGGGACAGAGCTGCGCGTCAGGCCGAGCCGGCTCCGACGCTGACCTTCTATCAGGATCTGACCGCGCCGCTCACGTCGCCGCCGCCGGTGAAGCCCGCGAAGCCCCCGCGCGTCGAGAAGAGCGGCGACAAACCCGACGCGGCGCCGACGACCGAGGGGACCGCGGTGCCCGAGACCCCCAGGCCGGCGCCGAACCAGGCGGCGTTCACCGTCCAGGTCGGCGCGTACAAGGCGAGAGAGCCCGCCGAGGCGTTGCGCGCGCGGCTCGCCGCCGCGGGCCACCCCGCGTACGTCGTCCAGATTGACGCCCCCGGCAGCGTCCGGTTCCGCGTGCGCGTCGGTTCCTTCACCACGCGGGAAGCGGCCCAGCAGGTCGCCGACCGGATCGGCAGCGAGCGTTCGCTCTCGGCCTTCGTGACGTCCCGGTGAGATGGGGGCGCCCAGGCCGGGGCGAGTGCTCGTCACCGAAGGCGAGCTTACCGCGCGCGTGGCCGAACTGGGCCGAGCGATCGCGCGCGACTACGCGCGGGAGAATCCGGTGCTGGTCGGTGTTCTCCAGGGGGCGGTGCCTTTCGTCGCCGATCTCATGCGTGCGCTCCCGATCGACCTCACCGTCGATTTCATTCGTGCCTCGAGCTACGGCGCGGGGACGAGCTCCTCGGGCACGGTGCGGCTCGTCGCCGACCTGGCGGTGGACATCGCGGACCGACACGTGCTCGTCGTCGACGACATCGTCGACACGGGCCTCACGCTCGGCGCGCTGAAACGAATGCTCGAGGCGCGCCGGCCGCGGAGCGTGCGCACGTGTGTGCTCCTCGACAAGGCTGGTCGTCGGGAGACGGACGTGACCATCGACTACCTCGGGTTCACGATCCCGAACGTCTTCGTGGTAGGCTACGGGCTCGACTACGACGGGCTCTACCGCAACCTGCCCTACGTCGCGGCGCTCGACGCGATCTGACGCTCTCCGCCGTCGTTGCGCCCGGTGCTATAATGACCGGGCGGATATGAACCAGGTCTACAAGAACCTCGCGCTCTGGATGGTGATCGGCCTCATCGTCATCCTCCTGTTCACCGTTTTCCAGGGTGCGCAGCAGGGCGGCCAGGAACAGCCGAACTTCTCCGAGTTCCTCAAGGCGCTCGATCAGGGTCGGGTCGAGTCCGTCGTCATCCGCGGCAACCTCGTCACGTACTCGCTTAAGGATTCGGCGCAGACGCAGCGCACGTACATCGTCGAATATCCCGACCTCGTCAAGACCCTGAAGGACCGCGGTGTCCGCATCGCGGTGAAGCCGCCCGACTCCAACCCCTGGTACGCGATCTTCCTGCAGTGGGTGCCGATGCTGCTCTTCATCGGCGTCTGGGTCTTCTTCATGCGCCAGATGCAGGGGGGCGGCGCCAAGGCGCTGAGCTTCGGGAAGGCGAGGGCCCGGCTGATTTCGGAGAAGCAAAACAAAGTCACCTTTCAAGATGTCGCCGGGGTGGACGAGGCCAAGGAAGAGTTGCGCGAGATCATCGATTTCCTGAAAGACCCGCAGAAGTTCCAGAAGCTCGGTGGCAAGATCCCGAAGGGCGTGCTGCTCGTCGGGCCGCCGGGCACGGGCAAGACGCTGCTCGCGAAGGCGATCGCCGGCGAGGCGAACGTCCCGTTCTTCTCGATCTCGGGCTCCGACTTCGTGGAGATGTTCGTGGGCGTCGGTGCTTCCCGTGTGCGCGATCTGTTCGAGCAGGGTAAGAAGCACGCGCCCTGCATCATCTTCATGGACGAGATCGACGCCGTCGGGCGCCACCGCGGGGCCGGCCTCGGGGGGGGGCACGACGAGCGGGAGCAGACGCTCAACCAGCTCCTCGTCGAGATGGACGGATTCGAGACGAACGAGGGCGTCATCCTGATCGCCGCTACCAACCGGCCCGACGTTCTCGACCCGGCACTGCTGAGGCCCGGGCGGTTCGATCGTCAGGTCGTCGTGCCCCGGCCCGACGTGAAGGGGCGCGAGGAAATACTCCGCGTGCACGCTCGGCGGATCCCGCTGGCTCCGAACGTCGAACTCAAAGTGCTGGCGCGGGGGACGCCCGGGTTCTCGGGCGCGGATCTGGCGAACCTCGTGAACGAGGCGGCGCTGCTGGCGGCGCGCCAGAACAAGAAGCTCGTCGAGATGTCCGACTTCGAGAGCGCCAAGGACAAGGTCCTGATGGGCGTGGAGCGGCGCTCGATGATCATCAGCGACACCGAGAAGCGGACGATCGCGTATCACGAGGCGGGCCACACGCTCGTGGCCGACGTTCTGCCGGGCACCGACCCAGTCCACAAGGTGACGATCATCCCGCGCGGCCGCGCCCTCGGCCTGACGCAGCAGCTCCCGGTTGACGACAAGTACAACTACTCGAAGGAGTACCTGGTCAACCGCATTACGATCCTGCTCGGCGGGCGGTCCGCCGAAGAGATCGTGCTGAACCAGCAGACCACCGGCGCGGGCGACGATCTGGAGAAGGCGACCGAGATGGCGCGCAAGATGGTCTGCGAGTGGGGCATGTCGGACAGGCTCGGGCCACTCACCTTCGGGAAGAACGAGGAGCACATCTTCCTCGGCCGCGAGGTCGCCCGGGCGAAAGATTACAGCGAGGACACCGCCCTCCTCATCGACTCCGAGATCAAGCGGATCGTGATGGAGGCGGCGAGCCGCGCCAAGCAGATCCTCCAGGAGAACATCGAGAAGCTTCACGCGCTGGCGCGCGCGCTGCTCGAGCGGGAGACCCTCGACGGCGAGGAGATCGCCCGCATCCTGCGCACCCGCCCCTTCCAGGAGGCCGGCGCGCCCGCGTAGCGGCTCGCGGCTCGATTTGGCCCATCGAGCCATCCTCGCAGGCGTCTCCCTCGGGAGCGACCTTCCTGTCGCCGTCATGGGCGTCCTGAACGTCAGCCCTGAGTCCTTTCACGCCGGCTCCGTACACACCGCGGGCGATGATCTGCTCACCGTCGCGCTCGCGATGGTGGAAGCGGGGGCGGCGCTCATCGACGTCGGCGCCCGATCGACGGCGCCCTACCTCGATACCGCCACCAGCGCCGAGGACGAGCGCGCGCGGCTGGCGCGGGCGATCGACGTGCTGGCGCCCAAGGTGCCGGTGCCGATCTCGGCCGACACCGCCCGTCCGGGACCGGCCCGTGGCGCGCTCGATGCCGGCGCGCGGGTGATCAACGACGTCACGGGCCTGCGTGACCCGGCCGTCGCCGCGCTCGTCCGCGAGCGTGACGCCGGGATCATCCTCATGGCGTCTCCGGAGGGACCCGGACCCCTCGCGAACCCCGTCGCGTCGGGTGTCGAGAGGCCCCTGCCATCGGGCGTGGACCCGGTGGCATCCGTGAAAGCGCTGCTGGCGCGGGGGCTCGAGCGCGCCCGCGCCGCGGGGATTTCCGAGGAGCGTGTCGTCCTCGATCCCGGGATCGGGTTCTTCCGGAACGAAGGGGTGCCCTGGGACGAGTGGGATGCACGAGTGCTGGCGGGGCTCGGCGCGCTCAAGACTCTCGGGCGCCCGCTCTGCGTCGGCGTGTCCCGGAAGTCCTTCATCGGCGCGATTACCGGCCGGCCGAGAACTGAGGAGAGGCTCGCGGGCTCGCTCGCCGCGACCACGGTGGCCGTGTGGAACGGCGCGGCACTGATCCGGGCCCACGACGTCGCCGAAACGCTCGATGCGGCACGCATCGCCGAACGCATCCGCGAGGCACCCCGCACCCTATAATGGACGTGCGAGCCGCAGCGCGGCCGGGGGCTGGGGCCCCCGCGCGCGAGGCGAGCAAATGACTCTGGACGTGTGAGCCGCAGGACGTCGCGGGGCTGGGGCCCCCGCCGTCCGAGGCGCGCGAAATGGAGCAGACGTGCGAGCCGCAGCGCGGCCGGGGGCTGGGCCCCCGCCGTCCGAGTCGACCGAAAATACAACAGGAGCGAGAGCCGCAGTGGCGAATCCAGTGAACGTCCAATGACGCGCCTGTTCGGCACCGACGGGATCCGGGGCGTGGCGAACGAAGAGCCGCTCACGCCCGAGCTTGCGTTCCGTGTGGGCCGCCAGCTCGTGGCAACGCTCCAGTTCGACCACGGCGCTGACCGGGTGCGACTCGTCATCGGACGCGACACGCGTCGCTCGGGCCCGCTCCTCGAGGCGGCACTGATCGCGGGTGGCCTGTCCGCCGGCGCCGACTGCTACTCCGTCGGCGTGCTGCCCACCCCCGCCATCGCGGTGCTCACGCGCCGCCTCGAGGCTCACGGTGGCATCGTGCTCAGCGCCTCGCACAATCCGTTCGAGGACAACGGCATCAAGCTCTTCTCGTCCGAGGGGGCCAAGTTTCCGGACGCGTGGGAGGCCGAGATCGAGCAGCGGCTCGGGGGCCCGGATCGCGCGCCCCGCGCCCGCGGCGCGCAGATCGGCGCGTTGGTGAGCTACGACCGGGCCGAGGCGGTGTACGTCGACTTCCTGTGCGACTGCTTTCCGCTCGACCTGAGCCGCTTCACCATCGCCCTCGACTGCGCCCACGGCGCAACTTACCGCGTCGCGCCGCGCGTGTTCCGGCGTCTCGGCGCCAAGGTGATCACGATCGGTGTGCGGCCCGACGGCACCAACATCAACGCCCGATGCGGCGCGCTCCACCCGGACAACCTCCAGCGGAAGGTCCGTGCCAGCGGCGCGACGATCGGCTTTGCGTTCGACGGCGACGGCGACCGGCTCATCTCGGTCGACCACACGGGCGAGATCCGCGATGGGGACTACGCGCTCGCGATCGCGGGGCGCCATCTGGCGTCGCGCCAGCGGTTGAAGCAGAACCTCGTCGTCACCACGGTCATGGCCAACCTGGGCCTCGACCAGGCCCTCGAGGCCGCGGGGATCCGCGTCGTCAAGACGCAGGTCGGGGACCGCTACGTCCTCGAGGAAATGCAGCGCCTCGGCGCCAATCTCGGCGGCGAGCAATCCGGCCACCTGCTGTTCCTCGACCACTCCCCCACGGGGGACGGGATCCTCTCGGCGCTCGCGCTGCTCAGCGTGGCCACCGAGACGGGCGAGCCGCTGGCATCGCTGGCGGCCTGCCTGCGCAAGTTTCCCCAGGTGCTCATCAACGTACCCGTCCGGTCCAAGCCGCCGATCGACTCGATCACCGGGGTCGGCGAGCGCATGGCCGCCTTCGAGCACGAGATGAACGGCCGCGGGCGCGTCCTGATCCGGTACTCGGGCACCGAGGCGCTGGCCCGCGTCATGATCGAAGGCGCGGACGGGGCCCGCATCCGCGCAATGGCCGACGACCTCGCCGGTCTCATCCGCGTTCAGATCGGCGACCGATGACGATCTCCGGCATCGGCGTGGATCTGGTCAGCATTCCGCGCATGCGCTCGATGATCGACCGCTGGCAGGATCGATTCCTGCGGCGCGTGTTCACCGAGGAAGAGATCGCGTATTGTTGCGCGCGGAGGGATCCGGCGGCGCACTTCGCGGCCCGCTTTGCCGCCAAGGAGGCGGGGCTCAAGGCGCTGGGCACCGGGCTGCAGCTCGGTGTGCACTGGCGCGAGCTCGAGGTCCGTCGTGAACGCACCCAGGCGCCGACGCTCGTTTTGTCGGGCAAGTCGAAGGAGATCGGGTTGTTCAAGGGCGGGAGCCGGATGCTGCTCTCGCTGACCCACGAAGGGGAATATGCGCTCGCGCAGGCGATTCTGGTGGGCGATTAGCTTGGCGATCGGACCCATCGTTCTCTCCGGCTGCGCCACCCGGGCGAGCCTCCCCGAGATCGAGGGCCTGCCCGGCGCGCTCGCCGGCACGATCGGTCGACGCGGCGTCGTGATCGCAGCGCCGCACGGCATCTCCGACGCGCGCACCGGCGATATCGTCGCCGAGCTCGGCCGCCGCACCGGGTTCGGCGTAGTCATCGCGACCGGCTTCAACCTCGAACCGGACACGCGCGCGCGCGCCGGCCGGCGTTACCAGGTCAACCGGCCGCTCGAGGGCACGCCAGGGCGTCCGGCGTCCGAAGAGGTCACTAGCGAGAGCGCTCGGCAGGTTTACGAGGCGTACGAGCGACGCGTGCGTGAGGTCGCGCAGGGGCCGCTCACCCTCTATGCTGAGATCCACGGCAACAACCATCACGACGCGATGAACCGAATCGAGATCGCCACCGTGGGTGTCGACCGTGCCGAAGCCGTCAGGCTTCGAACGCTCTTCGAGTTGGTCCGAGCCGCGCACCTGCGGGTGAACCGGGGAGCGCCACATCTCGAGATCCTCATTGAGCCTGCCGACACCGTGCGCTACGCCGCGTCCGGTGCGAAGCGCGATGGTATCCTCAGGCTCCCGCAGCTGGC
>Ga0184626_10000776_pt1 | contig 10421 bp, 7 predicted proteins | sample PLM3_60_b1_FD_133142 | JGI IMG/M metagenome (GOLD analysis project Ga0184626, IMG submission 133142) | Groundwater sediment microbial communities from an aquifer in East River, Colorado, USA - PLM3_60_b1 | ecosystem: Environmental > Terrestrial > Soil > Riparian zone | place: USA: East River... | reverse complement strand
TTGCTGCTCTATTTCGGTGTGTTTGCGGCCTAAAACCTCGCTGGCGATCGACGTTCTCGACGGCGCCGAAGCAGCTGAAAAAGCGTCATCACAACGGGTTACTACCTTTACGTCTTGACCTGACGCGACAAGCTACCGAAACTGACACCAATGCGGCGGGCCGAAAAGGGCTCGAAAGGGGATTAGCGGACGGGCAATCCGTCCAACGTCATCCGGGGGCTTGGCCAAAGGCCGCCCCGTTCATAGGGAGGAGTTCCATGCCCACCGTATCCGTAACGGTGAACGGCAAGAAGGTTTCGGGCGAGGTGGAGGCCCGGACGCTTCTCGTTCATTTCCTGCGCGACACCCTCGGCCTCACCGGCACCCATGTGGGATGCGACACCAGCCAATGCGGCGCCTGTGTCGTGCATCTCGACGGCAAGGCCGTCAAATCCTGTACCGTGCTGGCCGCCCAAGCTCAGGGCGCCAACGTGACGACGATCGAAGGGCTGGCCACGGACGGCAAACTGCATCCGATGCAGGAAGCGTTTCGCGAGCATCACGGCCTGCAATGCGGGTTCTGCACCACCGGCATGGTGATGACCGCCGTGGACCTGGTGCAGAGGCACCCCAATCCAAGCGAGCGGGAAATCCGCGAAGGGCTGGAAGGCAACATCTGCCGCTGCACCGGCTATCATAACATCGTGAAGGCTGTCGCCGCCGGCGCCAAGGCGATGGGGAGGTAAGAATGGCTCAGCTCATCGGAACATCGGTCAAGCGCAAGGAAGACTTCCGTTTCCTCACCGGCGGCGGCACCTACACCGACGATATCAACCGGCCGGGGCAGACCCACGCCTATGTGGTCCGTTCGCCCCATGCCTGCGCCAACATCAAGAAGATCGACAAATCCAAGGCGATGAAAGCGCCGGGCGTGGTCGCCATCTTCACCGGCGCCGACTATGCCGCCGACCAGAAGGGCGGCCTGCCCTGCGGCTGGCTGGTGAAGAACAAGGACGGCAGCCCGATGGTGGAGCCGCCGCACCCGCCGCTGATCGCCGATCGCGTGCGCCATGTGGGCGACCAGGTCGCCGTGGTCATCGCGGAAACGCGCTACCAAGCCAAGGACGCGGCGGAGCTGATCGAGATCGACTATCAGGAGCTGCCGGCCATCATCTCCACCGGCGATGCGATGAAGCAAGGCGCGGCACAGGTTTGGGACGCGGCGAAGAACAACGTTTGCTTCGATTGGGAGCTGGGCGACAAGGCCGGCACCGAAGCCGCCTTCGCCAAGGCGGCCCATGTCACCAAGATCGACATCGTCAACAACCGCCTGATCCCCAACGCGATTGAGCCGCGGGCGGCGATCGGCGAATACGACAAGGCGACGGGCGACTACACGCTCTACACCACCAGCCAGAATCCCCATGTGATCCGCCTGCTGATGGGCGCCTTCGTGCTACAGATTCCCGAGCACAAGCTGCGCGTGGTCGCGCCGGATGTGGGCGGCGGCTTCGGTTCCAAGATCTATCACTATGCCGAGGAAGCGATCGTCACCTGGGCGTCCGCCAAGATCAAACGGCCGATCAAGTGGGTCGCCGATCGCACGGAGTCTTTTATTTCCGATGCGCATGGTCGCGATCATGTGACCCATGCCGAATTGGCGATGGACAAGGACGGCAAGTTCCTCGGTCTCAGGGTACACACGACAGCCAACATGGGCGCCTATCTCTCCACCTTTGCGCCCTGCATTCCGACCTATCTGTACGCCACGCTGCTGGCGGGCGTGTACACGACGCCGGTGATCTATGTCGAGGTAAAGGCGGTCTTCACCCACACCGTGCCCGTCGACGCCTATCGCGGCGCCGGACGGCCAGAGGCGACCTACCTGCTGGAGCGGCTGGTGGACAAAGCGGCGCGCGAGATGAAGATGGACCGCCTGGAGATCCGCCGGAAGAACTTCATCCCGAAAACCGCGTTCCCCTATCAGACGCCGGTGGCGCTGCAGTATGACAGCGGCGATTATCAATCGACGCTCGATCTCGCTCTAAAAGCGGCAGACGTTGCTGGCTTCGAGAAACGGCGCGGCGAGGCGAAGGCGAAAGGGAAACTGCGCGGCATCGGCTTTTCCACCTATGTCGAGGCTTGCGGCATCGCGCCATCGGCCGTGGTGGGATCGCTGGGCGCCCGCGCCGGTCTCTATGAGTCCGCCGGCGTGCGTGTGCATCCCACGGGCAGCGTGACCGTCTTCACCGGCACCCACAGCCATGGACAAGGTCACGAGACGACCTTCGCCCAGATTGTCGCGGATTCGTTGGGCGTTCCGATCGAGAATGTCGAGGTTTCCCATGGCGACACCAATAAAGTGCAGTTCGGCATGGGTACCTACGGTTCGCGGTCGCTGTCGGTAGGCGGATCGGCGCTGGTCAAGGCGCTGGACAAGGTGGTCACCAAGGCCAAGCGCATCGCCGCCCATCTGATGGAAGCGTCGGTCGCCGACGTCGAATTCAAAGACGGCACCTTCCGCGTCGTCGGCACCGACAAGACGGTGCCGTTCGGCCAGGTCGCGCTGACAGCCTATGTGCCACACAACTATCCGATCACCGAGCTCGAGCCAGGCCTGGATGAAACGGCGTTTTACGATCCCCTGAACTTCACCTACCCCGGCGGCTGCCATATCTGCGAGGTGGAAGTGGATCCGGAGACCGGCGTCACCAGCGTGGTGAACTTCACTGCCGTCGACGATATCGGCAAGGTGATCAATCCGATGATCGTCGAAGGCCAGGTCCATGGCGGCGTCACCCAGGGCATCGGTCAGGCGCTGCTGGAAAGCTGCGTCTACGACACCAAGAGCGGCCAGCTCCTCACGGGCTCGCTGATGGACTACACCATGCCGCGGGCGGACGATTTGCCCAGCTTCAAGGTGTCGACGCACGCGACGATGTGCACCCACAACCCGCTGGGGTCGAAGGGCGTCGGCGAAGTCGGCGCCATCGGCTCGCCGCCGGCGATCATCAATGCGGTACTGGACGCACTCAAGGATGTGGGCGTGGAGGACATCACCATGCCGGCCTCGCCGCATCGCGTCTGGCAGGCGATCCAGAACGCCCAGAAGAAAGCCGCGGAGTAAGGAGGGAGGAAGCCATGCACAACTTCAACTATCATCGACCCAATACCGTTGCCGATGCGGTGAAGGCCCTGGCTGCGGCTTCCGACGGCAAGATTCTCGCCGGCGGCCACACTTTGCTGCCGACGATGAAGCAGGGACTGGCCGCGCCGTCGGACCTGATCGATATCTCCGCCATCGCCGAGCTGAAGGGCATCAAGATGGAGGGCAACAACCTGGTGATCGGCGCCGCCACGCCCCATGCCGAGGTCGCCGCTTCTTCGGCGGTGAAGGGCGCAATCCCCGCCCTCGCCGTCCTGGCCGACAGCATCGGCGATCCCGCGGTGCGCAACCGCGGCACCATCGGCGGCTCGATCTCCAACGCCGACCCGGCGGCCGACTATCCGGCGGCGCTGGTCGGCCTGGGGGCCACGGTGCAGACCAACAAGCGCAAGATCGCGGCCGACGATTTCTTCAAGGGCCTGTTCGAAACGGCGCTGGAGTCCGGCGAGATCGTCACCGGCGTCAGCTTCCCGAAGCCGGAGATGGCCGGCTATGCCAAGTTCCCCAACCCCGCCTCGCGCTATGCCATGGTCGGCGTGTTCGTCGCCAAGACCAGCGGCGGCGTCCGCGTCGCCGTGACCGGCGCCGGATCGAGCGTGTTCCGCGTCAAGGAAATGGAGCAGGCGTTGACGTCGAAATGGTCGGCCGATGCGGTGGCCGCCGTGAAGGTTCCGCCCAAGAACCTGAACAACGATATCCACGGCAGCGCCGAGTACCGCGCCCACCTGATCACCGTGATGGCCAAGCGGGCCGTGGCGGCGGCGGGATAGATCCGTTTCACGGCAGCTTGCACGCCTAAATCGCAGCGGCCGGCGTGGGAATTCGAGCCGCCATACAGAGGATGCCATGAAAGTCGATGGGCGTTGTCTTTGTGGCTACCTCAGTTACGAGGCGGAGGTCGATCCCGAGTCAGTCGTGATATGCAGTTGTCCGGATTGTCAGGTTCTTTCTGGTTCGGCGTTCCGGGTGACTGTTCCGGTCACCGGAATGTTCCGGTTTCTCTCGGGCGAGCCGAAGACCTACGTGAAAGTGGCAGACAGCGGAAATCGGCGCGCGCTCGCATTCTGCCCTGAATGTGGGACTTCGGTTTATTCGAGACCGGCCGATGGCACAGAGGGCTATTTCGGATTGCGGGTCGGATCACTGCGCCAGCGCGGCTCGCTTGTCCCTCACGCGCAGTATTGGCGCCGGTCTGCGCAAGGCTGGATCGATCACATCTCAGGGCTGCCTGCATTTGACCGCGACTCGTGAGGCAAAGTCGCCTCATCGCACCTAATCAACGCCAGTGGCCCCTTTTTGCAAATCTCGCAAATCAATGGGCGTGCAGAGGCATTCACATCCGTTAATTCACCGCATCGAGGCAGGCCGCCAGCGGCCGTTGCGATGGATCATCGAGGAACGCGTCGGTGATTTCGTTGGCGCAAACCGAATGTGTCAGCGGCGCGTGTCCGGCCTTGGGCAACACGAAGTGATAGCCGTGGGAGAGATACGCAGCCGCGCGGTCGCCGAATGACGCCGGCGTGACCGGATCCAGTCTGCCGCTGAGCAGCAGCACCGGCTTGTCGCTGGTGACGGGCTCCCGCTCGACCGCGACCGCCTTGGGGATCGGCCATCGGGGGCAAATCAGATAGTCCGCAAGACCGATCACCGCATCGACATTGAAGGTCCGATACCGCGCCGCTTCCGCGGCCGCAGTCCGCATATCTGTGTAGGCGACTTGCTCGGCGCAGGCGAATGCGTAGTACACGCCTTCGGCGGTCGTATCCGGTCCGGATACTCGCCAAAGGTATTCCTGATACCAGCTCTGCAGCGTCGCATTGTCGCCGCGGCTGATTTCGTCCAGCAGCGTCGGCATGTATCGAAGGGTCTCCGAACCATACAACAGGTCGAAGATCACATCGACGAGATCGCCGCCCGACAGTCGATAAAGCTGCCGCTGCCGGAGCTCGGGATCATAAACGGCGATTTCCACGGGAACGCGATTGAGAGAATCCAGACGCTCTTTGAATCTCTGCTCGAGATCGGGATACTTCCGGCTGCAAGTGATGTCGGCGGCGCAATCCTCGGCGATCGTGGCGATGACCTCGCCAAATCCGGTTTGCTGCTGAAGGACCAGATCGGCATCAGGCGGCAGCACCGACTCCAGCACCATGCTGCGGACGCTCTGCGGATGATCGCGCAACAATGAAAAGGCGATGCGTGTACCGTAGGAAGCACCATAGATGTTGGCGCTTTCGATGCCGGCCGCCGTCAGATAGTCGACGATATCAGCGGCTGCCGCCGTGCTGTTGTAGTGAGCCAGTTGCCTTCCCTGCGCAATCAGCCGGTCGCGGCAGGCATCCGATGTCCGCAACATCGTATCGATCCACGCGGCAAAGCCGTCATATCCCTCCGCCGGGATGGTGCCGTCATCCTCCATTTCCGGACAGTTCAGATTGGGCACCGTCAGACCCGTGCCGCGAACATCGATCAGCACAAAATCCCGCTTCCGCATCCAGGCCGTACTCTCGACGTACCACCACCAGTTCTTGACGCCCGTCGCATCCAGCCCGGAATCGCCGCCGGGGCCGCCATTTATGAACAGGACCGGATCTTCGGCAATGGCCTGATCCGGCGTCTTCAGCCGCACGACCGGCAGCCGAAGCTCGGCGCTGCTTGGGTCGGACCGGTTCTCGGCGACATACAGATAGGCGCAATCCGCCTTATGACCGTCGGGCACATCAAACCAGCAGGATGTCGTTTCGATCCTGGGCAGTTCGGCGCTTGCCGTCGGGCTGAATAGTCCAGCCGCGGCGACAGCGAGAAGCCATACCGGCAGTATCAGATGGCGCGGAAGCATATGATCCATATCGTAGTTTTCAGCTGCCGTTGTTATCCGGTCGCCATGCGCCCCGTCGCCGCTGTCCGGCCGGTGGCGCTAGTCCTCTTTCGCTACGCAGGCATCGGCAGGGCGTGTCAGCGGATCGTCGAGGAACTGCTTGACCATGTTGACGACACAGGCGGATTCGAAAATTGCGCCATGGCCGACGCGCTTGACCTCGAAATAGAACGAGTGCGGGAGGCTGCGCGCCGTCGACTCGGCCCATTCCGGCGGCGTTTTCGGATCGAACTCGCCATTGAGAATAAGCGATGGAATTTCGCTGCGGACCGCTGCCTTCTCCAGCCGTTCCGCTTCCGGCGAGATCCAGGCCGGACAAGCTTCCATCGTATCGAGGGCCGCACCGTATTCGGCAAAGATGGGATTGCCCTCCAGGGATCGCTTGACCGCCTCCCAATCGGTGAAGGGATATTCGTCGTTGCAGTTCACCGAATAGTGCATGCCGATCTTTGTGCTGCGATCATGGGTGTAGGCAAGCGTCGTCAGCCGGATATAGTCATTGAGAAAACTGTAGTTTTGCCTATCGAGCAGCGCGACATAGCGGACCAGCTGCAGCTCGCCGTCCCGTTCCGCCATCAGCTGCATCATGAACCGCAGCCACACCGCGCCGTTCACCGGCAAATCCACGAATTGCCCTGACGTCGGATCCTTCTGTTTGACCATCACCGGTTGCCGCTGCAACCGTTCCATGATCTCGGTCAATTTCTGCTTCGCGTTCGGCATGCGGTCGTTGCAATCGCGATCGGCGGCGCAGGCGCGCACGACCTTGTCGATGGCCCAGGCGATCTTCGCCGGCTCCTCCTGATAGAAGCGGACCTGGGGCGGAAACACGGAGTCGAGGATAACGGCGCGCACGCCCTCCGGCCGATAGCGCATGACGGCCAGCGCGACGCGGCTGCCGTAGGAGCCACCCAGCAGATTCCACTCCTTGATGCCCAGGGCCGCGCGCATATCCGCAATGTCGGCCACGGTGGTGCGCGTCGTATAGTTGGCGGGATCGCGCCCTTCCCGGCGCAGCCGAGCGCTGCAGTCATTCAGGGATTTTACATAGAGGCCGCGCTGTTCGGCCGATTTGCCCGTCAGCTTCAGGATGCTCATGCCGACGCGGTTCACCTCCGGGCATTCGAGCACCGGCTTGGAGAGCCCGACCCCGCGCTGGTCGAAGAGAATGAAATCGCGGCCATTCAGCCAGGATTCGCGGCGCACTTTGAGCCAGGTGGACATCCCCTCGCGGTCGATATCCGTGTCCGATCCGGGACCGCCGGTGATGTAGAGAACCGGGTCGCCATAGGTATCCTCATCGGGATCCGCCTTCAGGATGACCACCGGCAGCCGCACCTTGCCGCCGGCCGGCTTGCGCCGGTCCTCCGGGAGTGCCAGGTAGCCGCACTCGGCAGCCTGATTCTCCGGCAAGTCGAACCAGCAGGTTGTGGGCTCGAACACCGGCTTGGCTTGAGCGAGAACTGCGCTCGGTAAGAACATCGCCAAGGCCATGCCGGCCAGCGTCAAGCCATCGAAAAACCGTGAAAATCCGGGCAATGCTGCCATGCCTTTCCTGTCATCCCGGCAATCCCGGCCCGGGTCAGATCGCATCCGGTGCGAGTTTAGCTGTGCCGATAGCCAGTGGCCATCCCATAGGAAGGCAGCAAAACCAAGGCACTCGATGACATTTCGGTGAAAAACCCGGCGCAATGCCGCGGCGGAGGCCAATCCGCCCCTTCTCCGGCGATATTGTCGGCCCTACTCGCCCTGCTTCAGGCAGCTCTCCGAGGGCGCCGCCTTCGGATTGTTCAGGAAGGCGCCGGCGATCTCGATGGCACATTTGGAGTTCGACAACAGCGAATGGCCGAGGCCGGGGACCTCCACCAGATGGGAGTTCGGCAGCCGGCTGGCCGTAATCCGGCCGTACTCGACCGGCGTGATCGGATCCAATTCACCCGACAGGATCAGCGTCGGTATGTCGCTCTTGATCGGCGCCTTGAGGCTCGCATCGGGCGCCTCGCTCGGCCAGGCCGAACAGGCCGACAAATCTTCGAGCTGGTAACCGAAGCCGGCGAACCGGTGATGCTTTATCCGGAGTTCTTGGACGCGCGCCGCATCGTTGAACGGCACCTCTTCCACGCACTCAACGGCGAAATACTTGCCTTCGCTCATGTCATCCGAACCCAGGCCCAGATAGCCATCCACCATGCCGGCCACGGCTGGCTCCAGAATCGCGGGATCGACCGATGACACGGCATCCAGATAGGCCGGCAGGGCATAGCGCGCATCGTCGAACGCCAGCGCCCAGCGGGTCAGCTCGACCAGCGCGCGCCCGGTGACGTCGATCGTGAAAGGCTGGCCATTGCGCGGATCAGAAACGGTTACCGGCAGCGGGCGTACATTCAACCACTCGATCTGTTCAAAAATCGCATGCTCGAGATTGGGGTAGCGCCGGTGGCAGTAGCGGTTCCGGTCGCAGGCCTTAAACAGCTTTTGAAACGCTTCCTCGACGCCGGCGGCCTGAGATTCATAGGCGCGAACCTCCGGCGGATAGGGCGAGTCCAGAATGACCGACCGAATGCCCTCCGGCGCGTCGCGCATCGCCGCCAGAGCCAGGCGCGTGCCATAGGAGACGCCATGCAGGTTCCACTGCTTGATGCCCAGGAGATGGCGCAGATCGGTCAGGTCTTTCACCGTCTCGCGCGTGCCATAGAGGTTGAGATCGATGCCTGCGCCGATGAGGCGGGTCCGGCATTCGGCGATTGCCTGGCGATAAATCTCCCGCACCCGCACCGAATCTTCCAAGGACCGGAGCATGTCCATGCCCCGCGCGTCGGCTTCGGTGCAGTTGAGATTGGGCTCGGACATACCGTTGCCCCGCTGCTCGAACAGGATCAGGTCGCGGCCCTTCATCCAGGGCCAGAAATTGGCAAACAGCCACCAGTTCTTGATGCCGTCCTTGTCGGCACCGATCGGCTGGCCGGGGCCACCAGTCAGGAAAACGACGGGATCGGCTTTCGACTTGCCGGCGGACGCTTTGATGACAACGACAGGCAGACGCACGGTCCGGCCGTCAGGCTCGGCGTGGTTTTCCGCCACGGTCATATAGCCGCATTCAGCCTTCTGTCCCTTAGGCACGGGAAACCAGCATTCGGCCGCTTCGTATTGCGGCAGAGTCCCTGCCGCCGCCGTGGCGGCCGAAACCGGGCTCGCCAAGATGCCCGCAAACGCCAAAGCGCCGATTGCCCTGGAGAGCGAATTTCCAATCATGGATTGCCTCAATTTCGCCGCCGGGACGGCCCCGCATTCGGGGCTTCTCGGCTATCTGGTGTTGTCCCAAATGCCCTGGGCGGGAGCCTAGGCGACGCGGGTTAGTAAATTGATAACCTGAAGCGCAGCCCCGGTTCGCCGCTAGCGCCGATCGGCCGCATTGCGGCAAGTTGTGGAAATCGTTAGCTTCCCAATCGCCATCCGCAGGTTTCACAGGTTAATGGCCGATGATCCAGCCCGCCTCCGTCGACGAAACCCTCGCCCTGCTGAAGACCGGCAACTACGTGGCCGACCGCAGCTTGGCCACGGCGCTGTATCTGGCCCTGTCCTTGAAGCGGCCGCTGTTTCTGGAAGGCGAAGCCGGTGTGGGCAAGACGGAGATCGCCAAGGTGCTGGCGACGACAATGTCTCGGCGCCTGGTGCGGCTGCAATGCTATGAAGGCCTCGATGTCGCGTCGGCGGTGTACGAGTGGAACTATGCCCGGCAGATGATCGAGATCCGCCTCGCCGAAGCGACGGGCGACAGCAATCGTGACACGCTGGGTTCCGACATTTTCTCGGAGCGGTTCCTGATCAAACGGCCGCTACTGCAAGCGCTGCAGAAGGACGTGACCGGCGCCCCGGTCCTGCTGATCGACGAGTTGGATCGGACGGACGAGCCATTTGAGGCCTATCTTCTGGAGGTGCTGTCGGATTTCCAGATCACCATTCCGGAGATCGGCACCGTAAAGGCCGAGGAGCCGCCGATCGTCATCGTCACCTCGAACCGCACGCGGGAGATTCACGACGCGCTCAAGCGCCGCTGCTTCTATTACTGGGTGGACTATCCCGACGCGGTGCGCGAGCTGGAAATTCTTCGGGTCAAAGCGCCGCGGGCCAGCGATGCCCTCAGCCGCGAGGTCGTCGGCTTTGTGCAGAACCTACGCAAGCATGATTTGTTCAAGCTGCCGGGCATTGCCGAGACGATCGATTGGACCGAGGCCCTGGTGCAGCTCAATTGCGTGGCGCTCGACAGCCGGGCGATCGACAACACGCTCGGTGTGCTGCTGAAGTATCAGGATGACATCGCCAAGATCCGCGGCAGCGAGGCGGCAACGCTGCTGCAGCAGGTGAAGAACGAACTGGCCTCCGCCCAGATGTCGCGGC
>Ga0184626_10000775_pt1 | contig 10424 bp, 9 predicted proteins | sample PLM3_60_b1_FD_133142 | JGI IMG/M metagenome (GOLD analysis project Ga0184626, IMG submission 133142) | Groundwater sediment microbial communities from an aquifer in East River, Colorado, USA - PLM3_60_b1 | ecosystem: Environmental > Terrestrial > Soil > Riparian zone | place: USA: East River... | reverse complement strand
GTTGTCCATCACCGCGTAGAACACATAGCCGGATCCGTGTTTCAGCAGCTCCGGTTCGCGTTCGGATCGCGCGCGGACGGCCGCGAAGCCGAGATGCGTACGATGGCGTACCGTCAGCACGTAGTTGGGGCCTACGAACAAGTCCACCTCGCCGGTGATGAGCTCGTCCTTGCCATCGGCGCCCTTTTCCCGTTCAACCGTGTGCAGCACCGCGAACAGCGAATCGCCGTATTCCTCGATCTTGGGCCGCTGGTGGCCGTGGCGCGCGTCATCGACCGCGAGCTCGTGCAGCTCGAATTCCGTCGCCATTTCGTCCAGCTCGTCCAGCGACGGCTCGAACAGTGCGACCCAGACGAAGCAGTCGGGTCGCCTGACGTACTCGCTGATGTCCTCGATCGGGATGTCGGCGAGTTTGCGACCGTTCTGATAGGCGACACAGCTGATGAGCATGGCGAGGGGGGCTTGCCGGCGATGGCGGCATCATAACGGACGCCCCCGAGGCGCTTCGCGCCTCCCCCACTGGGGGCTGCCGGCTTGGGACGGCCCGGCGCCGGCATGGACGCCCCCGAGGCGCTTCGCGCCTCCCCCACTGGGGGCTGCCGGCTAGGGACGGCCCGGCGCCGGCATGGACGCCCCCGAGGCGCTTCGCGCCTCCCCCACTGGGCGAGCGGTGATATACTGCAAATGACCCGCAGTCAGTTACGTCAGCCTCTACTCTGGACGCCCCGTCTTGTCCCAACTTCCGTTGTCGGCGGCCGCCGGGCCTCCGGCCGAAACCGCCCGATCTCCGCGTGAACTCCTGTTGCTGCTGACGCTCGCCGGCATGCAGTTCACGAACATCGTCGATTTCATGATCCTGATGCCGCTCGCGCCGCAGTTGATGCGCCTGTTCGACATCGATCCGAAGCAGTTCGCCTTGCTGGTCTCCGCCTACACGTTTGCCGCGGCGGCCAGCGGATTCGTGGCGGCATTCTGGATCGACCGCTTTGGCCGCAAGCGCGCGCTGTTGACGATGTACACCGGATTCGTCGTTGCGACGGCGTTGTGCGGATTGGCGCCCAACTATCCGCTGCTGATCGCCGCGCGCATCGTCGCCGGCATCTTCGGCGGGGTGATCGGCGCCCTCGTGCTGACGATCATCGCCGACGTGGTTCCCTACGCGCGCCGCGCGCGTGGAACGGCGCTGGTCGCTGCCGCGTTCTCGCTGTCGGCGGTGATGGGGGTGCCGCTCGGGCTCTGGTTCGCCGCGCATTTTTCCTGGCGAATGCCGTTCCTGGTGCTCGCGGCGTTCAGCGTGATCATGTGGGCGGTCGCATGGCGACTGGTGCCGCCCCTCGATGCGCATGTGGAAGGCAGCGAGCGCCGCAAGCCGATGGCGCAGCTTCGCGCGATATTCGGCGTGCCGAATCACCTGCGCGCCTTTGCGTTCGTGATCGCATTGATGACGAGCGTGTTCCTGGTCGTGCCGTTCATCGCCGCGTACAACGTCGCGAATGTCGGCTTGCTCGAAACCGAGCTGCCGTACATCTATTTCGCCGGCGGCATCACCACGCTCTTCACCGCGCAGCTCATCGGCCGGCTGGCCGACCGCTACGGCAAGAAGCGGGTGTTCACCATTCTCGCGTTCATCTCCATCGTGCCGATCGTCGTGATGACGCATTTGCCGAAGCTGCCGCTGGCGCCGGTCATTGTGGTGACGATCCTGTTCTTCGTTTTCGTGCCGGGTCGCTTCGGTCCGGCGATGGCGCTCATCACCGGTAGCGTGACGCCGCGGCTGCGCGGCAGCTTCATGAGCTTCAACGGCGCCGTGCAACAGCTAGGGGCCGGCGCGGCGTCGTTCGCCGCCGGTCTCATCATCGGCCGTGCTGCCGACGGCTCGCTGACGCACTATGACTGGGCGGGCTGGGCCGCGGTGGTGGCAACACTCGTCGCCGTCGCATTGGCACGCGGCGTCAAGATCGTGCCCGACGGCAGCCGCGGACCTGAATAGGTCACGGGTTTGGACGTTGCCCGCAGCCGCGGGTAACATCAAAGGCCTCCTTTCGAATCGACGTTGCCGATGATCATTCAGTCGCTGCTCGACACCGACCTCTACAAGTTCACGATGATGCAGGTGGTCCAGCATCATTTTGCCGAGGCGCAGGTCGAGTACCGGTTCAAATGCCGCAACGCCGACGTCGATCTGTCGCCCTTTGTTGCGGAGATCGAGGACGAGGTTCGCGCGCTGTGCGATTTGCGCTTCACGCAGCGGGAGCTCGACTACCTGCGGCGCTGGCGGTTTTTCAAGAGCGATTTCGTCGACCTTCTGGGGCTCTTCCACCTCGACCAGCGCTTCATCAAGGTGAGCCGGATTCCCGAATCGCCGCGCGAGATCGACATCACGATCAAGGGGCCGTGGCTGCATACGATCCTGTTCGAAGTGCCGGTGCTCGCGATCGTGTCGGAAGTTTATTTCCGAAATACCGTAGCCGTCCCCGACTTCGCGGAAGGGCGGCGGCGCCTGGCGGCGAAGATCGCGCAGGCGAACGAAGTGCCCGGCACCGATTTCCGGATCGCCGACTACGGAACGCGGCGGCGCTTCTCGCGCGTGTGGCAGGACGAGGTGGTCCGGACGCTCAAGCGGGACATGAGCCCGCACTTCGTCGGCACCAGCAACGTGCAGTTCGCGCTGGAGCACGGCCTGACGCCGCTCGGCACGATGGCGCACGAGTATCTGCAAGCGTGCCAGGCGGTCGGGCCGCGGCTGCGCGATTCGCAGACGTTCGCGTTCAACATGTGGGCGCGCGAGTATCGCGGCGACCTGGGAATCGCCTTGTCCGACGTGTGCGGGATGGACGCCTTCCTGCGTGATTTCGACCTTTTCTTCTGCAAGCTGTTCGACGGCGTGCGGCACGATTCGGGCGACCCGTTCGAATGGGGCGAGAAGCTGATCGCGCATTATCAGAAGATGCGCATCGATCCGCACACGAAGACGATGGTGTTTTCCGACAGCTTGAACATCCCGCTCGTGATCCGCCTTTACGAGTACTTCAAGGGGCGCGTGCAGACGTCGTTCGGCATCGGCACCAATCTCACCAACGATCTCGGATACGAGGCGCTGCAGATCGTGATCAAGATGACGCGCTGCAATGGGCAGCCGGTGGCGAAGATCAGCGACGAGCCGTCGAAGTCGATGGACTACGATCCGTCGTACGTCGCCTATTTGCGTGAAGTTTTCCAGGTACCGGAAATTCCGGTCGCGTCGCCGCCGCCGGTCAAGGACGCGCTAGCCGTCTGAGCAGAGGCGGCTCGCGGCGGCCAGCTCGCTTTCCAAGGGAGGGCTAAAGATGCGACGAAGCCACGGTTTCTTGCTCGCAACCCTTCTCGCTGGCGGTTCAGCCGTCGCGCAGACCACGCCGTCGAAGCCAAACACGGTCGCGAACACGCTCGAGCAACGGATCGTCGCCTGCGCAATCTGTCACGGCAAGCAGGGCGAGGGTGTTCGCAAGAACGAGTACTACCCGCGCCTCGCCGGCAAGCCCTCCGAATACCTCTACAACCAGTTGCTCGGCTTCCGCGAGAAGCGGCGCGCTTCCCCGGTCATGACTTACATGGTGGGTGGGCTGTCCGACAGCTACCTTGGCGAAATCGCCGATTACTACTCCGCTCTCCGACCGCCTTTTCCACCGCCTGCGGTGCGCACGGAGCCGGGCAGGCTCGCGCGCGGCGAAGCGCTCGCGCTGAAGGGGGACCCTGCCCTCGAAATTCCCGCATGCGCCGCGTGCCACGGCACCAAGCTCAGCGGGATGCTGCCGGGCATTCCGGGCCTGGTCGGCCTCTATCCCGACTATATCGCCGCGCAAATGGGCACATGGAAAAGCGGCCTTCGCAACGCCGCCGCTCCCGATTGCATGGCGCGCATCGCATCGCGACTCTCCGGGGACGACATCGCGGCGGTCTCCGCATGGCTGGCGTCGCTGCCGGCTTCGCCGGAAACGCCACCGGCCCCGGCCCGATCCCTGAAGCTTCCGATGAACTGCGGCAGCGCACCGCAATAGGAGACGATCATGAAGCGCTTAGTCCTGGGAGTCGTCGTCGCTCTCTTCCTCGTCGCGGCAACGGTGTACATGTTCACCCGTGAGCAACCGCACCCGCCCTCGAAGGGCGTCACCGGAGAGCAGAACCAGGTGATACGCGGCGAGTATCTGGCGCGCGTCGGCGATTGCTACGCTTGCCATACCGTCCGCGGCGGCCAGCCGTACGCCGGCGGGCTCGATATGGCGACGCCGTTCGGCGCGCTCTATACGACCAACATCACGCCCGATCTCGACACCGGCATCGGCAAATGGACCGCCGATGATTTCTGGGGTGCGTTGCATGATGGCAAATCGAAGGACGGGTCGTTCCTGTACCCGGCGATGCCCTACACCAATTACACCAAGGTCACGCGCGAGGACTCGGACGCCATGTATGCATATTTCCGGACCATCAAACCGGTCCGGCAGACCAACCGTCCGCCCGAGCTGGGCTTCCCCTACAACCAGCGCCAGCTGATGGTGGGCTGGCGCACGCTATATTTCAAGCCCGGCGTGTACCAGGACAATCCGAAGCAATCCAAGGAGTGGAACCGCGGCGCCTATCTCGTCGAAGGCCTCGGCCATTGCAATGCCTGCCACAGCGCGCGCAACGCGTTGGGCGCGATCAGCGCCGATGACGAATACGCCGGTGGACTGATCCCGGTGCAGAACTGGTATGCGCCATCGCTTACGTCCAACCGCGAAACCGGCCTCGGCGGATGGGACATCAAGGACATCGTCGATCTGCTGCGTACCGGCGTTTCGACACGCGGCGCGGTCTACGGTCCCATGTCGGCGGTCGTGCAGCACAGCCTTCAGGAGACGTCGCTGAGCGACCTGACTGCGATGGCGACCTACTTGAAATCCATTGCGCAGACCAGCGAGCCTCCCGAGGTGCCACAAGTGAGGACGACCGTCGCGCAGACCGACGCGATGTTGGCGTCAGGGGCCAAGCTCTACGACAAGCATTGCGCGGATTGTCACCAGCCCAAGGGGGAGGGCGTACCGCGGGTCTATCCGCCGCTTGCGAACAATCAGTCGATCACGATGCGACTTCCGATCAATGCCATTCGGATCGTACTCAACGGGGGATTCCCGCCGAGCACCGAAGGCAACCCGCGTCCGTATGGCATGCCGCCGTTCGCGTATGACTTGAGCGACGATGAGGTCGCCGCCGTCGTTACCTACATCCGGCAGTCGTGGGGCAATCGGGCGCCCGCGGTTGCGCCCGTCGAAATCGCACGCGGCCGCGGTGTGCCGATCGACTGAAGCGGCGGCAGGCTAGCGGGGAAGGACGCCGCAGGCGTCTTCGGGGGAACCTACCTCGCGACGCGTTGCGGTCGCAACGTCAGCCGAGAATTTCGCCGATGTGCTCGCGGTCGTCGAGCTCGACCTGGAATTGCGCGAGCTCGGGGCCGAGCGCATCGCGCGCCGAGACCATGCCCACGGGCCGGCCCTTCTCGACCACGGGCACGTGACGAAAGCCGCCCTCGTACATCATGTGCAGCGCATGGCCGATGGGCCGCTCCGGATCGATGGTGCGCGGCTTCTTTGTCATCGCGGCGGCGACCCGCGTGGTCTTCGGATCCTTGTCCACGGCGATGACTCGGAACAGCGCATCGCGTTCCGTGAAAATGCCGACCAGATGGGTATGGTCGACGATCAGCAACGCACTGACGGCATGTTTTTTCATCAGGCGCGCGGCATCGGCAACGGTGGTCTGCGATGGCGCGGTGGGAGCCGCGCGGCCCGCGATCACGTCGCGGATTGTCCGGTGGGGCATGGCGACCTCCGGTTGAGCGACGGCGGAACCATCATTGTGCGACGCGCGCAGGCTGCCTAGCAATCACTGACTTCATGTTCGCCGGTGGTGCTTGCTCGCTGCCGCCAATTCGCGCTCGTAGGCGTCGCGGACCGCCGATCCAAAGCACGCAAAGATCACCCGCTCGAGGGCGGGATCGGAGGCGACCGCGGCGCTCACCTCGCGCACGGCGATCGCGGCCGCATCCGCCAGCGGATAGCCGTACACGCCGCAACTGATCGCCGGGAAGGCGATTTCGCGCACGCCATGCTCGCGGGCAAGCGCCAGCGACCGCCGATAACATGACGCCAGGAGTTCCGCTTCGCCGTGCGCGCCGCCTTGCCAGATCGGTCCGACGGTATGGATCACCCAGCGCGCCGGCAGTCGATATCCCGGCGTGATCCGGGCGTCCCCGGTCGGGCAGCCCCCCAGCTGGCGGCAGGCCGCGAGGAGTTCGGGGCCGGCCGCCCGGTGAATCGCCCCGTCCACGCCGCCGCCACCGAGCAGCGACGTATTGGCCGCGTTGACGATCGCATCGACGGCGAGCGTCGTGATGTCGGTGTCGAGGGCGACGATTTGGGCGGCCATGATGTCTAAAGGCTTACTGTTTCGAATTCGCAACGGGATGGCGCGACCGGCCGTCGACTGCCGACGGGCGCGCGGGGCGCAACGGCGGCCGCAGTGTAGGATAGCTCCATGGCTACCCCAGCTACCAGCGTCCAATCGCCGCCGCCGGCTGGTGCATCGCCGCCGGGCGCGAAGCCGGCGAAGCAGCCCGACCGCCGGCTGCGCCTCGAAGACATCCTGAAGCTGATGGTGGCCGACGGGCTTGTTTCTTCGGCGGATGCGGAGCCCATTGCGCGCTCGCGGACGAAGCAATACGACCATCCGCTGGAATTGATTGCCAGCTCCAAGCTGAAGTCACTCAAGGCGCCGCACAAGCTGATGACGCTCGAGTGGCTGGTCGAGTGGCTCGCCGGCAAGCTCAAGATCGCGTACCTGCACATCGATCCGCTCAAGATCGACCTCGGCGCCGTCACCGCGACGATGTCCAATGCCTACGCCGAACGCTTCCGGATCCTGCCCGTCGCGGTGGACCGGTTGAGCATCACCGTGGCGACCGCCGAGCCGTTCGTCCGCGCCTGGGCCGACGAGCTCGAGGAAATGCTGAAGCGCGACATCAAGTTCGTGTTTGCGAACCCGGCGGACATCAAGCGCTATCTCGGCGAGTTCTACAACCTCGCGCGCTCGATGAAGCGGGCGCAGGAGACGTCGAAGGGCGAGCTGTCGCTGGCGCGCAACTTCGAGCAGCTGGTGGAGCTCGGCAAGCATGGCCATCTCGACGCCAACGACCAGCACGTCGTCCACATCGTCGACTGGCTGTGGCAATACGCATTCGAGCAGCGCGCTTCCGATATTCACATCGAGCCACGGCGCGATGTCGGGCTCGTCAGGTTCCGGATTGACGGCGTTCTGCACCAGGTCTATGCGATACCGCAACCCGTGCTGATCGCGATGACGTCGCGGATCAAGCTTCTCGCGCGGATGGAAATCGTCGAGAAACGCCGTCCGCAGGATGGGCGCATCAAGACGCTTTCGCCCGAAGGCGAGGAAGTCGAGCTGCGGATCGCGACAATGCCGACGGCGTTCGGCGAAAAGCTGGTGATGCGGATTTTCACGCCGGAAGTGCTCGTCCGCGACTACGGGGATCTGGGCTTCACGGTCGACGACCGCGAACGCTGGGAGCGGATGATCAAGGAACCGAACGGCATCATCCTGGTGACCGGTCCCACCGGCTCCGGCAAGACGACCACGCTCTATTCGTCGATGAGGACGCTCGCGACACCCGAAGTCAACGTCTGCACGATCGAAGATCCGATCGAAATGATCGAGCCGCTGTTCAACCAGATGCAGGTGCAGCCGATCATCGGTGTCGATTTCGCGAGCGGCGTGCGCACGCTGTTGCGGCAGGATCCCGACATCATCATGGTGGGCGAGATACGCGACCGGGACACAGCGGATATGGCAGTGCAGGCTGCGCTGACCGGGCACCTCGTGCTATCCACGCTGCACACCAACGACGCACCGACCGCGGTCACGCGGCTCATCGACCTCGGCGTCCCACCGTACCTGTTATCGTCGACGCTGCTCGGCGTCATGGCGCAGCGTCTGGTGCGCACGCTGTGCCCGCACTGCAAGAAGCCGACCGATCCGCCCGACGACGAGTCGTGGCGGATGATCACCGCGCCGTGGCGCGCCGACCGCCCGGCGCAGACGATGGCTCCGGAAGGGTGCCTCGAATGCCGGATGACGGGCTACTTCGGACGCATCGGGTTATACGAGATCATGCTGATGACGCCCGCGTTGCGCCGCCTCGTGACCAAGGATTCCGATGATCGGGCCATCCGCGAGCAGGCGTACAAGGACGGCATGAAGCCGTTGCGCGTTTCCGGCGCGATGAAAATCGCGGCAGGGCTCACCACAGCGGATGAGGTGATGAAGGTTGCTCCGTTAGCGTGACGAACTGCGCTAAGGGCGGCCTCCTTGTGGGCAAGGCTTCAGCCTTGCTGGATCCCTGGTCAGGCTGAAGCCCGACCCACAAGGACCTCGGGCCGCATTGCGTTCGTCACGCGGCCACGAACTTCAAGGCCACACCGTTGTTGCAATAGCGCTGTCCCGTCGGCTGCGGGCCGTCGGGAAACACGTGGCCCTGGTGACCGTCGCAGCGGCGGCAGTGGTATTCGGTGCGCGGCGCGATCAACTTGTAATCGACCTTGGTGGCTACGGCGCCCGGAATCGCCGCATAGAAGCTTGGCCAGCCCGTGCCGCTCTCGAATTTCGTCTCCGACTTGAACAACGGCAGATCGCAGCCGGCGCAGACGAACGTGCCTTTGCGCTTCTCGTTGTTGAGCGGGCTCGTGTAGGGCCGCTCGGTCCCTTCCTCGCGCAGGATGTAGAACTGTTCCTTGGACAGGACCTTTCGCCACTCCTCGGGCGTCTTCACGACACGGTCGGTCGGCGCCGGCTGCGCGTGCGGCGCGATGGGGACGGCGGACATTGCGGTAAGCGCAGCTGCGGAACGCTGGAAAAACGATCGGCGATTCATGGCGTTTCGACGGTAGGTCGCGAGTGATGGTTCCGTTGGTCGTTGAACCCGGGCTCGCCCTTACGGTTGTCGCCCCGCGGGCGTGCGTCGGCTCACTTGAGCCACGCGGCCACCGTCCTGTCGTACTCACCGCTGGCCTTGGCCAGGTGCAGCCACTGGTCGACCCACGCCTTGAACACGCCGTCGCCGCGTGGCAGCAGGTAGGCCATTTCGCCGTACTGCAGCGGCTTGTCCGGATTGACCGCGCATAGCCCGGGACGCAGCTTTTGCTGGACGATCACCTCGACCGACTCCGAGATCATCACGTCGGCGTTGCCCTTCAGGATCTCGTCGAAGATCGTCGTGTTGTCGTTGAAGATCACGATCTTCGCCTGCTTGAAATTGGCTCTGGCGAATCGCTCATTGCTGCCGCCCGGGTTCTCGATCACCGTGACGCCGGGCTTGTCGATGTCGGCGACCGTCTGGAATTTTTTCACGTTCTCGCATTTGGTGATCGGCGCCTTGCCGTTCACCATGTACGCGTCGCTGAAATAGGCCCGCTTCTGGCGGTCCAGCGTCACGGAGATGCCGCCGACGGCGATGTCGCACTTCTCGACGAAGTCATCCATCAGCTTGGGCCAGCTCGACTTGATGATTTCCACCTTGACGCCAAGCCCCTTGGCCATCGACTGCACGAGATCGACGTCGAGACCCTCGAACGTCGCATCGGGCTTGGCCAGGCTGAACGGCTTGTAGTCGCCCGGCGTGCACACGCGCAGCACGCCGTTTTTCTGGACGGCATCCAGCCGCGAGTCCTGCCCGTGCGCGGCGGCGCTCACAAGTGCCAGACAGGAAACCACGGCAAACTGGCGAATCATCGGCGTTCTCCTGGAGTTGCGCGGCGTTTCGACTCGGGTGGTCGTGGCCATTTGACCGGATATCTTAACGGTTTGCCCGGGGTGCCTCCCGCCAGCGCGGTTACGGCGGAAGCTGCTTTTTCGCCCGATCCTGGAAGATGCGCGGTACCTCGATCATGAATACGGTCCCCCCGGAGTCGGACGATTCGACCCGCAGCGTACCGCCGTGTCCCGTCACGATTTCCTTGGCGATGAACAGCCCGAGGCCGAGACTGGTCGACAGCGGGTCGCTCGCCGTGATGTGTTCGCCCCGTATTTGCACCAAGGGATTGAAGATGACCTGCAACGCGTCCGCGGCGATGGCCGGTCCCTGGTTCATGACCTCGATCACCACGGTGTCCGCCTCGCCGCGCGCCGACATCGTGATCGGCAGCCCTTTCGCGCCGTACTGGATGGCGTTGTTGAGCAGGTTGGACAGGACCTGCCCAAGCCGGGCCGGATCGACCTGCGCACGCAGATCGCCGGTCATCTCGAGATCGAAGACGCAGTCGGGGTGCGCCGCTTGCACCTCGTCGTGAGTGGATTCGCAGACGTACCCGATGTCGTATGGCATGAGCGTCACCGGG
>Ga0184626_10000774_pt1 | contig 10426 bp, 10 predicted proteins | sample PLM3_60_b1_FD_133142 | JGI IMG/M metagenome (GOLD analysis project Ga0184626, IMG submission 133142) | Groundwater sediment microbial communities from an aquifer in East River, Colorado, USA - PLM3_60_b1 | ecosystem: Environmental > Terrestrial > Soil > Riparian zone | place: USA: East River... | reverse complement strand
TTTGATGGTTCCAACAAAAGACTCGGAGCTGCATGTATCATATTTGGAGGACAATCGAGTAGTTGTGCTTGACCAGTACACTTTCAAAGATTTACGTGGAGGCCAGAAAGGGACAGGACCTGAGCAAACTTTACTCATACTTGGAAACAAGGAAAAACCATTAACTGATTTTATCACTATACTGAAAAATATAACCCCTAAGTTACCATATAGTTAAAGTTCGAATAGATTAGATTGATTCATGAGGAATAATGCAACGAAAATAAATTACAAATAAAGATCTCGATTCAAAAACTACTAATCAAAAAGTATACCCCAGTTAGTATCAGAATTAATTCGTGTAAGAATCAGTAGAGCACTATTTAGAGATGTTAACTCTACTTATATACCCGTTAATTCTCTTTTCTAAGAACTCTAACTGTGACTCATTAATTTTTCCTTTCCGATGTAAAAAATTTAAATCTCTTTGAATTTGCTCCAATTGTTTTATGCATTCTTCTTTATTGTTTTTTGATAGCATTTCATATGTATAGTCTATGTTTGTTAGATTTCTCTTAAAAGACAATCTAGATCTCTGTCTATAAAACCAACCTCCAATAGTTGAAACTAATCCTATTATTACAGAAGTTAATATGATAAATGTTTCCGTCAAAATGGCATTTTTGAAATGTGCAGTTAGAGTACCATAACCAGTAACATTAAAAATTACTGGATTTTCTTTTGTATTGTTATGTACAGACCAATAACCAAAGTCGTACCCCCTGTCAGGTATTGCCTCACATTTAGCAGTCGAATTGAAAGGCAATGTAATAGACTCACCAGCGCTCAGTGTCGCATCGTTACATTTTACATTCCCAGAGTTTGGAGGATTGATATCCATAAATATTTTTGTAATTATATCATCTGTCTTTCCATCGATAGTAATTATTCCGTTAGACCTAGTATTAGTGACATATGTGAAATTTGTAGTAGGGTCTACTGTTAATTTGCTTGCTATAAATGGAAAGGTTACTTTAGAAGGGATATTAATAAAAGGATTATTGACTCCAGATGCAGTTATTGCAGGCTCCAATGAAATAATTTTTGTCACCTTGTTTGTTGTGCCATTAATTATACTAATAGTATTATCTGCCAAATTGCTAACATAAATTTTGTTAGTTCGTGGATTAACCGCAATTCCCACTGGATTATGTCCCACATTTATATTACTTTCAATCTTGTTGGATGTTCCATTTATGACACTTATAGAATCGTTCGAGAAATTTGAGACGTAAATGGTATCAGTTTGTGTATTGATAGCTAGTACTGAAGGATCTGAACCAACTGGTATGGTTGAGACCAATGTATTGTTGCTACCTTCTAAAACTAAAACACTGTCTTTACCTAAATCAGAAATATACACTTTGTTTGTGTGTGGATTGATTATGATATCATAAGGTAACGAAGCATACTTTAAGGATTTTATCACACGATTTCCAATTGCATCAATTACCGTAATTATCTTGGAGTCCAAGTTTGCTACATATATCCAATTAGTGGCTAAGTTAATCCCTATGCCTACTGGAGATTCTCCCACACGTATGTCTGTAAGCTCTCTATTAGTAAAACCATCAATTACAGATATTGTGTTAGATTCTCTGTTTGACGCATAAATTCTGTTCGAAAAAGGATTTACATCTACATCATACGGAGAATTGCCCACATCGATATTTGTTTCAACTTTGGACTTTTCAATATCTATGACCGATATCGTATTAGAAAATTGATTAGCAACATAAAGTTTGTTTGTTATTGGATTAATATCAATTCCAATGGGAAAACTTCCGGAATTAATTATTGGACTAGATTTTGGGGATATTACCTTCTGATCAGCTAGATCTTGAGCAGAGGTACCAGATACAAAAATACTAAAGAAAAATACACCAGCTAGTGAAAAGTAAAGGATCATCGGTAAATAATTATTCAAATAAATAGTTAATGTTGAATGGATATAAAAAGTAATTACCAGTTCCAATTCAATTTAAACAAAAATTGATTCCTGTGCAATAGGATCCATGGTAAACAATAACATAGACCCATGAAATCATAATATCATGTTGAGATTTAATTATGAATACAGGCTTACCAAAATGTACTTTTGGTTCCTTATTTCTGATCTTTCAACTTGTGACGAAAACTGATTCTAAAAATAATACTCAGAATTAATACAATAATACCTGCGATAATAAACATACTACCATTAATTGTCCAAGAAGGATTACTATACATAAATGAGCTTGTGGGACCCAATAGTGATTTAGACTGTGCAGTAAAAATTAAACCCGTTAATACGAGCATGGCTCCAATAATGCCAACTAATATTTTCATATAATACCAAATAAATATTGAGATGTGCCTATGTATATGTTATTGAGATGTAGGTTATTTAATCTACATTTTAGTAACTTCATATCCGGAATAAAAATACAACCAAATAGAGTATTCTTATCTATCAACAAGTAGACTAAATTGATTGTTAACAACGTTACAATATGGCTAAGTTTTAATATCTATAAAGTATCCGTGTTGAGTGCAAGGATTAAAGTTGATTGATCGCAAAATGAAGGATTCCAATGTAATAATTGGGTATGTATCAGCAGTTGCGGCTGCAATATTCTTTGGATCCGTTTCCACCATAGCAAAGCCTATGCTGTCAACAATAGATCCTATAGTGCTTTCGTCAATCATTTACCTAATTGCCGGAGCGTTTTTTACACCAGTTGCATCAAAAAAACGATCAAAGATCACGCGGAAGTACTATTCTCTCATTGTAATAAGCGCAGTGGCTGGTGCAACTTTAGCACCTGTTATGTTTTTTCTGGGGCTAAAGCTAAGTACGGCTTCAGACACCGCATTACTAGCAAATGGTGAAACTGTCTTTTCGATATTATTCGCACTACTTATTTTTAAAGAAAGATTAAGACCAGTTGGATATATTGCAGTAACTTTGATCCTCTTTGGAGTATTTCTGGTTACAACAAACCTTGATTTTAATAGTTTTACATTTAGATTGAACGTAGGTAACGTCTTTGTAATCGCATCAACAATTATTTGGGGATTTGACAACAATATTTGTAAGATAATAACTAGACGAGTGGACGTGTCAAAATTAATTCAGTTAAAAGCTTTGATTGGAGGTTCGGTTTTACTTGGAACAGTCTTAATATTAGAAATTCCTATTAATATTCAGACCACACAATTAATTTCTATTGTTGTGCTAGGTGTCTTTGGATTTGCAATATCCCTTTATTTATATTTACACAGCATAAAAAGGATTGGAGTAGTCAAGGCATCCTCTTTGTTATCTTTATCTGCGGTATTTGGATTAGTTTTTGCAATATTATTTCTACATGAAGTAATAAGTATCCAACAACTAATTGCCATATTAATCATGATATATGGTATACATCTAATGTATTCGCATGAACAGAAAGATGAAATAATGCTCAAATGAAATTTTGGTTAAGCAATGATAATAGTAAAAAAAAGCACCTACCATTTTCCATCGAATCAATGAAAATTCAACGTAGATAGAACAAACGTAGTCGGATAATTCAAATTTAATACTTAATAACATCTGTCTATTTAATAATAGTGAAAGCTTGTATCAAGAAATAAAATTAAAAAATCAAACCTTTGATGATATTGCACCCAGTTGGGCAAATAAAATTAGGTTTTTACGACAAGATGGCTTTCCGTTCCCATTATCCTTGGCATGGTGGAAATGGTACTTCGAACTTGATAGCCCTTCAAAATGCATAGTGGGTGAAGCGCATGGTTTTTCCAGCCAATATGAAAACGAATGTAAAAAATGTGATGAATTAGGTTGGGAATTTGGACATTCTTTTCTAGTACGGTCAATGAAAGATTTCCAGGGCAATATGGAAAAATTTGTGACACACTGGAATGAAAAACACATATGATTATGCATATGCTGCATAAAATTGCCTTATGATTCAGTTACCTTAGATATACATTTATCACAATATCTTTCTATCAATGTAATATCTTCCAATTTATATTTTAAAATCTTACTTGGTATGGTATCACATGAATGACATAATCCTGCTATGTCTCTTATGGCATTATGGACAAGAAACAACCAATGACCCACCAGCCCAATGTGTTTAAGCCCTTCATTGCGTTATACAACATTAGCCAACAAATTATAAAAAAAATTAACCCAAACTGGTGGGATAGGTGGTGATGTAATAAGGGAAAGTTATCCCACCAGCCCTGATGAGCGCTGTCTAATTATGCACAACAAACTATAAAATAATTTAAACGGGAATTTGATTCAGATCCATAGGTAGATAAAAAGTGATATTTTTACTTACTAATTTGAAAGGATTCCACCATTTTATTGGCTAGGGGTAACGTTTCTGGAACTTTCAAGTCATAATCCTGATAGGTTAGAATATATATTTTTCCGTTAGCAATAGTACAAATCTCGAAGAGATAAAAACTATCTTCCCCAGCAAATTCCATCTTCCATCCACTATTTCCTCCAACAGTAACTTTATTTTGTCTAATTAGATCAAAGTTTCTAAATTCGGAAGACATTTCGTCTAGTTCGTGTTGGACAAGTTGTTGTAAGGAAATATTCTTTAGTGTCATTGTGTCAGTGTCAAGATGGGGTTCAACTTTTTCAGTATTAACTCCAAATATAGGCAAACTTCTATCTGATAACTCAAACGAAACTCTTCCATCAGGAGATTCTGTATTCTCTTTAACTTGCCAATTTGATGGATGTTGAATGGTAAAGTTCATATCATTATTAGTATAAGTAACAAAATTGTTTACTGATTGAGCATGAGATGAATTTATTAAGAAACTTACAAAAACTATGCAGATCGGAATAGAGATGCCATAAATCCTAATTTTTTTCAATATGCGTTAGAATTTACTATAAACTAATAACCTTTTCCAGCAATTTTTCATTTTCGTGCTTACTCCACCAGTTGGCGGTGTAGTTTTGTCTTTCGGTAGTTATTTTAAATGTTAATAAGCTATTAATCATATGCATAATATTTTCTAATTCATAAGACTTGTTAAGAATTCTATTTACTTTACCATAACAAATCTCTTTAGAAATGATCACGTTGTAATTACGACAATAGGTAAATCACAGAAATGCAAAATACCTCACAACAATGCAGTTCAAGAAGGACAGATTTGTTTCATTTTTTCTGTTCACATCTTTAGCTAGTATGCTTATCCTTTCATTACTCTCTATTGTAGTTTCGAATAAGATATTTGCGGCAGATACGTTTACAATTGAGGCAAAAATAGATCTAACAAAGATAGTAAATCCAAAGAAACTTAAAGTTGTGGCATTTGCTAATGATGAAACTAAAACTACGAATTTAGATATTGATGAAAAAACTTCAAAAGTAGTTACTGTTCCATTCAGCTTTAGTAAGAAAAATGATGTTGTTACTGTAGGGCATAACGATGAGTATTTTGTATGTGCTTATATTCTCGAGAGTAAAACAGGATTTATGACATCATATGCTTGTCATGAAGGAGATATTGCAAATCCAGATGGAATAAACACCATAGGTTTAGATTCTTTTCAGACCGTGGGTATTGAGGAGTCCAATTCAAAGAATGTAAAGATTGACATATTGATACCACTTTATGACAAAAAAGATGTAAAGGAAATTAAGGTTTTAGCCATGGAAAAAGGGAAATTTATTTCCAAGGCAATAGAAGCAGGAAAGTTGCTTGAAAAATCAAATGGTGATACAATAAAGGCTTCGTTTACATTCGATAGGAAAACAGACATCGGAGAAACACAAATGGGGGACATGTATTTTGCTTGCGTTTCTTCTAATGAATTAAATCCTCCAGAAGGAACAGAATGTGAACATAGACATATAAAATCATTTGAAAATCCAAATAGTATATTTGCAAGGTAATATTTATAATAATACAGAAATCAAAAAACAGAAAAAAATTCATTACTTTTTTACATCCTTTTACCGTATGGAATTGATAAATGTGGGTTCGATGATCTAGGCGTTAGATCATTAAGTATTGATGAATGATATTTGATCAAATTTGCTAATAGATGAATTTAATTTAGAAAATCTAGAAAAAAATTTAAATGCTCTAGTAATTTCAAATATGTATAATGATTAGTGCGATTGTGGTAATCTTGTTATACGATAATTTAGATAATTTTCCAACAAAAACAATTCAACTGGTAATTAATATGGTTAGATAAGAGGTTAAATATAAATTTATTAGCAATATACCATCATAATATAAAAAAAATATAAACGATTTACTTATTTATCATATTAATTATTGCATTAAATGATGAATAAGAAACAAGAAACGAAAAGGCTCTCCATTCTAGGACCAATTATTACACTTGGAATGTTTGTTTTTGCAAACAGGATCATCACAATAGAAGCAGAAAAAGCAAATTGGAAGAAATATGATCGTATGAAAAAACTAACAATAGCAATAGATAATGGTAAATTTGATGATGATGATATGAATTGGAAGAAATCCAAGAATTCTGAAATTTATGCAGATGTGGATTATTTTGAAGAGAGAAGATTACTAAGATGGGTAACTGGGTCTGTTTGAACATGGATAAAACGCACAAAACTATTTTTACTATTTCATCGTTCATGATATCAATAATATTACTATTTAATGTTAGTAACAAATCCCTTGGAGTAGAACAAGAATTGCTAGAAATTCCACAGGCTAAGTCGATATATGACACAGAAACTCTTCATTTACCCAGATCTGTTGGTTATTTCATAATACTTATTGCTAATGAAGCGCATGAAGAATGGCCTGAAGAAAAACATAAATTTCTTACAGATCACAATCCATATTATGTACCAACAGATCTAGTTATTCCACAAGGAACAGCCATATTGTTTCTTAATGCAGATGCTCCCTGGGATATTCCTCATCCTCATACTATTAATCTAAAAGACAGTTCTGGTAATATGATTTATACCACTGGAAACATGGATTATTCTGATGCATCCGATTTAAAAATATTGCCGGTAGGAACTTACTCTATTATAGATACCAAGTATGATTGGATGAAAGGTAGCATAACGGTAACGGATCAAACTTCTACAGGTAATGAAGTAGTGGGTGGATTTTATGCTCCAACTCATCAAGTATTGGATAATACCGATAATAATGGAATAGTGCATCCAGGATCGCTGGGCTATTATGAAACTGAATTCCCAAAGAATGGCTTTAACATTCTTAGCCAGTACAATTTCAACTATAATGCTTGCTCTTATTGTGAAGGTAAGTACTGGCCCGATAATAAGACTGGTGATCACACACTGATAATTTTTGGTACTGATCAACCACTTTCGGAAGCAGTAATCAAATTAAAGAAATTAGTAAAAGATAATGTATACATCTGAAATAATTTTTTCTTTTTTCTCCTATTTGTTTTCGCAAAATTGTTAAAGCTATCGTATTGGAAATTCTTTTTTCTTAATACCCACTCCCTCCTAGGTATGTTCACCATTATAAAATGAATCTTGTAATTTTATAGAATGGGCTGTAAACATATTTGTGACGAAATAGGAATATTAGGAGCAAGCTATCGCGATGGAGTCAAATATTGTAGAAGATGTTCGGTATATTTTTTTCATGATGGAGCATTTTGTCCGTGTTGTCATCTTCATCTCAGATCCAAGCCAATTAGATCACGAAAGTAAAATTTAATCCTAAAATTCCGCTAAAAGAAATTTCAAATATGTGCTGACCTCAGGGATTTGGAAAAAAGTTTTAGGGCGAAGAATTACTAATTTATCTTATGAATGAAAATAATCTTGAAACAGCTACATTTGCTGCTGGCTGTTTCTGGGGGGTAGAAGAAACGTTCATAAAAACAAAAGGAGTAAAATCAACAAGAGTTGGATATACCGGGGGAAATTTTCCTAATCCAACTTATGAAGACGTTTGTACTGATAGAACTGGACATGCTGAAGCCATACAAGTAAAATATGATCCTAAAGAAATTTCATATAATGAACTTTTAGATTTGTTTTGGTCTCTTCATAACCCGACAACTAAAAATAGGCAGGGTCCTGACATAGGGTCTCAATATCGTTCTACGATCTTTTATCATACTTCAGAGCAGGAGCAGATTGCTAGAGAATCAAAAGAGCAGTTGGATGACTCAAATAAGTATCAGAACAAAATAGTTACAGAAATTGTACCAGCAACTGCATTTTATGAGGCAGAAGACTATCATCAAAAGTATTATCAAAAGATTGGGGGAGGTAGCTGTTATCATTGAAAATTAGCATCCTGATGGATTGGAGTTTATTTTTAAATACAAAACTAGTATTGTTACGAAATGTGAACATTTGATATCAGCAAAAATTCAATAATTCCTATATCTAGAAAAAAGTTCACAGATGCTTATATAATTTGTTGAACATTGTACAATAACGCCTAAACACAACTGGTGGATCATTATTGGTTGGTTTCTTGTTCATTGGCCATAACTCCCACCAGTAATTAATTTTTACCAAACTATTTTGATGATTCTGCATGTATTTGTATTTCTAATTCATACATAGTTTATTTGACAATAGTCTGGCTCTGTTCTCTCATAAATTGTGTAAGATAATATCTACCACCCGTGCCTTTTCCCGTAGTTCCAGAGTCCTTCCAACCTCCAAATGATTGGCGTCCCACCATGGCTCCGGTTGTAGAACTTTTTTTCCTGTTTACATAAACAACTCCCGCTTCTATATCTTGGAGAAATTTCAAAATTTCTTCTTTCTTGTTGCTGTAAATTCCTGATGTAAGACCATATTCTGATTCGTTTGTCATTTTAATTGCGTTATCAAATTTATCATATTCTGTTACACATAATATAGGAACAAATAATTCCTTTTTAAGTAAAGGATGATGCTTTGGTAATCCATCTACAATCGTAGGTTCTACATAAAAGCCGTATTTAAACTCGTCATTTAGTATTGTTGTGCCTCCTGCAAGAATGTTACCATCTTTAGAAGCAAGTTTAGAATATTTCTTGAAATTATTGTACGCATCTAAATTTATCACTGGTCCTACAAAGCTATCTTTTTCCTTGGGATTTTCAACTCTTAGTTCTCTTGTCCTTTCCACAAGCCTTGATAAGAATTGAGATTTAACATTGCTCTGTACATATACGCGCGAACATGCACTGCATTTTTGCCCTGAAAATGAAAACGCAGCCTTAGCTACCCCTTCAGCTGCCATATCTAGATTTGCAGTGTCTGTTACAATAGTCGCATTTTTTCCTCCCAATTCTGCAATTACAGGTCGAGGTCTTGTCTTGTTGGATTCACTCATCAACCTGTAGCCAACCTCCCTTGATCCAGTAAATACAACACCGGATATTTCTTTACTCTCAATTATTGTCTTTCCTATTTCTTCGCCTGATCCTGGAACAAAATTTATTACCCCATTAGCCAGCCCTGCTTCAATCATAATTTCAACAATCTTATAACCAATTATTGGAGTGTCACTGGCTGGTTTGATAATTACTGTGTTACCGGTGATTAGAGCGCCAGCACTCATTCCTACTAATATTGCTGCCGGAAAATTAAAAGGTGCGATAATAGCCCATACTCCATAAGGTTTCATAATACTTGTATTCTGCTCATTTGAACTTCCCAATTTTCTAGTAACAAATCCATTGTTTTTTTGCATCTCATCAGAATAGTACATAATAAAATCAATCGCTTCATCAATATCCGCAATTGATTCATACCTATTCTTTCCATTTTCAAAAGTAAGCCATGCCGATAATTCAAATTTACGTTTCTTTAAAATGGTACCTATTTTTCTAAATAGCTTTACTCTTCTTTTATAATCAATTATACTCCATTCTTCAAACGCATCCATTGCTGCCCGAATTGCTTTTTTTGCATGAGTTGAGTTACCTTTCTGCATAGATCCCAAAGTGATTCTTCTATCTGTTGGGGACGTGCGGATCACTGTCTGAGATGTATAGATCTTTTTACCATCAATAATAACAGGATAGGTTTTTCCAAATTCAGAAGAAACTAAATTAACTGCTCTTTCATATAAACTATGAAATTGATTTTCTTGATTACGATCAAGAAAGGTCTGGAAGGTATCTTCATTCTTAAATACCATAATATTAGTTCTCACTCATCTTTAAAAAGTATGTAACAAAGTGATGATGATAATTATAACTAAACAATAAAGATATTCAGAAATCGAAACAATCAAGATTGTATCAGGGATCTGGCAAGTAAAAATATATTTCTTTTTCTTTCCCTAATTCTTCTTAAGGAATACTGTAACCATTTTACACCGTACGGAATATATTCCAATACTACATATCCATTTTTAAGCAATTGTTGTTTCA
>Ga0184626_10000773_pt1 | contig 10428 bp, 6 predicted proteins | sample PLM3_60_b1_FD_133142 | JGI IMG/M metagenome (GOLD analysis project Ga0184626, IMG submission 133142) | Groundwater sediment microbial communities from an aquifer in East River, Colorado, USA - PLM3_60_b1 | ecosystem: Environmental > Terrestrial > Soil > Riparian zone | place: USA: East River... | reverse complement strand
CGCTCCGCCCGCTGCCGCTGCACCTGCAGCTGCCGGCGGCGAACCAAGTGTCACTTTCAAGAATGCCGGCAAGACTCTATCAATCAAGAAGGATCAATCCATCACCGAGCTTGCGGAAGCCAGCGGGATCCATATCTCTGCTGAGTGTCATGCGGGAATTTGCGGAAGCGATCCGATCCGTATTCTTTCGGGAGGCGAAAATCTAAATCCCGTCGGTGGTGGCGAATCGGATACGCTTCAGGACATTTGCGGTTTGAAACCTGGAGAATGCCGGCTCGCGTGTGTCACCAAAGTGAAGGGACCGGTGGTTGTGGAAATCATCAGCCAGTAGGCTCGGGATTCACCGCGACGCAGAGAGCGCAAAGTTATTTCTTTTCCTATCTCTGCGTTCTTTGCGCCTCTGCGGTAAATTCCTACTGGCGGGCGCGTTTGTCCTGGGTTTCCAGATTCTTCCGCAGGGCGTTCACCCTTTCGCGCAATTCGAGAAAACGTCTGCTCGGCGTCAACAGTTTTTCACATTGCGCAATGATATCGCGTAACCCGTCAAGCCGGTTGCTTGTGAGATGTTTCTCTCCTTCAATCAGCAGAGCATTCAGCTCTTTCTTCAACTGATTTTCTTTGGTCAAACGGCTTTCAGCTGAAGAGACGCATTTCTGGACCACGTTATCGTTTGGATTGATTGCAAGGGCTTCTTTCCAGGCCTGAATCGCATCTTCCAATCGAAGTTGATCGTAGAGTTCCTTCCCCTTCTCAAAAAGCTCTTTGAATCTCTTTTCCGGGGCTTGCTTTGGATCTCCAAAGGTGGATTCGAGATCATCACCTTTTCCCCGCGGCTCGAGGATAGCCATTTCCGCTGATTCCAGCGCCATAAGCAAATCGGCCGCAGTCTGGTAGCGGGCGGAGGCGTTCCTATCGATTGCTTTGAGAAGCACCTTTTCAAGGTCCGGACTGAATCCCCGCACAAACGACGATGGCTTGACCGGTTCTGAATTCAAGTAAGCCTGGATGAGTCCGGCGGCGGAAGGTGCCTGAAAAGGAAGCCGGCCGGTAAATATTTCATACAATACCGCTCCGACTGAATAGACATCCGCGCGATGATCAATTTGATGACCGCTGAATTGCTCGGGAGCCATATACAAAGGCGTTCCAGCTTGCTGCATGGGATCAGTTGTTGCAGCGGCTGTTTCTGAGATGTAACCTCCGAAATCCATGATGTATGCATGATTTGCTGAATCAATAATGATGCTCTTGGGAGTGATATTTCGATGAATAATCCCGAGACGGTGAATTTCCTTGACCGCTGAAAGTAAATCCTTTCCGATCTGAAAAGCATCGTTTGTTTGCACCGTCTTTTGTTCGTGGAGCAATTCAGAAAGGAGTTTTCCTTCCACAAATGCCATCGAGACATAAAGACCGAGATCCGCTTCACCGACATCGTAAATCCGGCAGACATTCGGGTGAGATACTTCACGTGCGAGAATGACTCCACGCTTGAACCTTCTCATGTCTTCTTCATCCTGAATATTTTCCCGGCTGATAATTTTTAAAACGACGGGAACCTTAAAGATTTCATCAATCGCTTTATAAAAGACTCCGTTTGTTCCTTCGCGAAGCAGTTTCTCAATCGAGTATCTTCGTTCCCACAAAAAGCCCGCGGGCAAATCGGTGATCGCTGGAGACGCAGCTCCAGACTTTTGTTTTGCAGGTTTGGAGCCGCCCGCAAATTCATCGAGAGCCTTTGCAAACTCATCCATCGACGCATATCGATTCTCGCGCTTCTTGGCCAGAGCCTTCAAAATGATTTTGTCCAGTGCTTCAGGAAAAGCGCCGGGAGGAAAATGAGTTGCAACCGGTTTCGGATTTTCATTCACATGCTTCAACAGGTATCCGTGAGCAGTTGGAGAGAAGAAAGGAAGTTTTCCTGTCAGAGAATAGTAGAACGTTATTCCAAGTGAGTAGATATCAGAGCGATGATCGATTACTTCTCCTTCTTCCAAAGCACCGCACTGTTCGGGACTGCAAAATTCCGGCTTTCCAAGAAACATGTTTGTGCGTGTAAAGATTCTTGTCTGATCTTCCAGCGGCTTCGCGATTCCAAAATCGATGACCTTGGTCATTTCTATTCCGTCTTCACCTTTGACGATCAGCAAATTATCAGGTGAAATATCGCGATGCACGATTCCCTTCTGGTGTGCTTGATGGAGCCCAAGGGCTGCTTCACGAATTACCTTCACTGCTTCTGCAAATGGTATTTTTGTATTCCGGTGCACACGTTCATGGAGCGGTTCTCCGCGAATCAGTTCCAACACCATGAAAAAGACGGATTCACCTAGCGTTCCAAATTCATAGAGTTGGACAAGATTGCGATGACGCAGTTTGACCAGCATTTTGGCTTCACGAATAAAACGCTGCACAAAACCTTCATCGCTGGCAAACTCGCTATGAACAACTTTGATCGCGCGTTCTTCGTCCAGATAAACGTGGCGTGCTCGATAGACCGCACCCATTCCGCCCTTCCCGATTACGTCGAGAATTTCATATTCGCGGATGCGTGTTCCTACTAACGGGTCTTTTGGCGGCATCGTCTAAAAATCCTGCCCTTTGATTATAGTGTGCAGGCGCAGTATCCTCAACACCCTTTTCGGTAGGTAGAGAAATTCCACGGAATTCGTGCTAATCAAAGTTCACCAGGGGCGATTCCGGGGAGTCTGTCCAATCTCCTTATAAATGGCGACAGATTGCTGATACAGGGCGTCAGCCTGCCCGGGATCTCCGAGACTATAGACTGCAACACCAAGACTATATAAGGAGAGCGCTTCATTCGGTTTGTCCCCTGTTTCTCTGGAAAGCTGCAATGCTTCCTGATATTTATCCCGGGCAGAAGCGTAATCTCCGCGTCCTGCTAAATGAAACCCGAGTCCCAGTAGCGCGATTGTCATATTCGCTTTATCCCCATTCTGGCGAGAAATCGAAAGAGCTTCCTCAAATTTTGCTGCAGCTTCCGGCGATCCTTGTTGTCCGAAAATCACCGCAAGATTCAGAAGCGCAATCGTTGCCGACTTCTGATCGCCTGCTTCACGGGCAATGGTCAAACCATCTTCAAAACTGCTCTTTGCGCCAGTGAGATTACCTTGACTCAAGAGCGTAGTCCCTTTATTTAATAAAGCTGTAATTTCCCCGCGCCTCATTCCCGCCAACTCTTTGAGTTTTGCCTGTGCGGCAGAAACATTGGACTGATCACCAGTTTCTTGAAATATTTTCATGGCTTCTTCATATCTGGATCTCGCACCTGCAAGATCCTTCTGCCGAAGCTGTATCTCACCTGTATTCAGCAGCGTCCGGCCCACACACGACCGGTCTCCTGATTCACGACACAGATTCATCGCTTCATCGAACTTTTTTCCGGCTCCCGCCACATCTCCTTTTTTTAGAAGCGCGACTCCCAAACTGTTGAGTGCGCGCGCAAGGCCTGTTTTGTCACCCACTTCTCGTAATGCCGCGACCGCCTCCTCATAAAACTTTGCGGCCGCTTCTGGATTTTGGTCAGCCAGCAGCCGGTCGCCAATGCTTTCGACCGCCTTCGCGAGTACGCCCCGATCTCCTGTTTGCGAAAACGATGTCATTGCACGCTCATAGACCTCGCGCAATTCCGGATTTTCTTGAAGTAAGCTGGCCATCTCAGACGAAACAAGGGAAGTCTGCTCCAACTGAACTTGAATTCGCGCCCCGTCTGTTGAGACCTGGACAGTTTTTGTGATCGTTTCATATCCAGGTTTGCTGATCTCCACTGTGTGCTCACCCTTAGACGCAAAAGCGCGGTCAAGGTTTGTTTTCCCGATTGTCTTGCCATCCAGTTTGATGTCGGCACCCACTGGATTGCTGCTGACGGTCAAGGTCCCTAGCGATTGCCTTTTGATCTGAGAAAAGAAATCGACGATCTTAGGAGAAACCATGTCTTCGTCAAGTTTGTAGTTTGGATTTTGCCGGATCAGTCTGGTGAACGCCTCTTTTGCCTTTTCCGGTTCATTGTTATTAAAGAAAGCCTGTCCAAGATAATCCAGACTCCTTTCGAGAAGATCGTTTTCCTCAGCGGAAAGCGCCTGTTTTTGCTGGAGATCGACAATCTGTTTGATCAAGTCTTGAAAGGAACTTACCGAGGAATACTGCGATGCGGAATTAAATAGCCCTTCGGCAGCCTGGAACATTTTATTCCAACTTTTAAGCTCCTCGGGCCCCGCGATTAAAATGGTAGCGAAACACATCCCAAACAGCAATACCAATAGCTTTTTCATGTCCACATTATAAAGCAATGGAGTCGACAGGTTTCTAGTTCGTCACTTGGAATGCCTCGGGGGACTCGCTGTCCAAAATCGAAGTGATGGATTTTGATTCCCCGCCTGCAAGATCGAGCGTACCGGACTTCTCTTTCCCCTGTTTTTCCCAGACGATCCGAATCTGATGTCTTCCCGCCTGCACCGGAACATTAAATATAGGAGGAAAATCGATGTAAACCCCATCAATAAAGATCTTGCAGTTACCAGGGCGCGCGTTGATATTCAAACTCGCCATCGCGGGAGCCTGAATGACTGTGGTTTCACCCGCTTTCACTTCCACCTTCCGTACATCACGGATGAGCGCCTTTGGCGGAGTGCTTACCAGAGTAAATGTGTACTGCCCGGGTGGAAGTTTGACAGTCGGGGAAGAGGCAGTGTTCAGCACTAACTTTCTTTGATTATAAATCGATACCGGATGAGAGCCCTGGTACGAAATGATGCCCTCAGTTGCACCGGGCTGCTGAACCGGTGTCTCCCCCGGTTGTTGTGCGGGTTCAGTTGTCAGCGGAGCTGGTTCTGTTGTTTGCTGTGTTGGCTCCGTTGTTTGTTGCGCCGGAGGAGGAACCGCAGTCTCCACTTTCGTTTCTACAGGAGCAGAAGGCGGCGATTTCTTGTCGGGAACCGCGTTTTGCACCGTAACCTGATTCAACGGTGGTTGTTTGAGGCCTGAAGTCTCTTTTCCAGACTTCGAGAAGAAGATACCACCTGCAACAAGTAAGACTACTACAAGCCCTGCGCCTCCAAACATCAAGTATTTCTTTGAGGAAGGTTTTGGCGATGAGACATATTCAAATTCCACCGGAGCGCCTGTTGGAGACGAAATTCCGGGACCGCTAAATTCCAGTGATGAAGGCACAATTCCAGGTCCGCTAGACTCAAGAGATGGAGCAGATCTTTGCGAGCCACTCTTTTCCAGAGGTGATGGAACCAATTCTGTGCCGTGCTCTTCCCCGGCCGATGCAGCCATTCCTGGACCACTTCGCTCCAGAGGTGATGCTGCGCTCCCCGGAGCGCTGAGTTCCAGTGCCGGTCCTGCCGCTCCCGGACCGCTCCGTTCGAGAGATGGTTCCGCCGCCCTGCTTGGCCCGCTGCGTTCGAGTGGCGGTACGGCGTTGCCCGGACCGCTGCGTTCCAGGGGTGTTGCAACTGCTCGGGGACCACTTCGCTCCAGGGGCGACTCGCCATCCTTTTGAGCCATTTCATCGAAAGACACTAAGCTTGTTTCCAATTGCTGTGCCTGGGTCGTCGCAAAAGCCATTTTTCGCCTGTCCAGCGGTTCGATAGCCCTGAGAAAGTCCCATATAGTTTGGAAACGATTCTTTGGATCCTTTTCCAGTGCTTTCAGAATGATTTCTTCAAGTTCGAATGGAACATCCGGAGCAATCACCGAAGGCTTGGGTGGAGTTGAATTTAGATGGGCATACATCACGCTAGCCGGAGTATTTGCTTCAAACGGAAGCATCCCTGTAAACATTTCAAACATGATAATTCCGATCGAATAAATATCCGCGCGGTGATCCACGTGATTACGATCACCAAATTGTTCCGGCGCCATATACCTTGGGGTTCCGATCAATGCTCCTGTCTGTGTCAGCCTGGAAACTTCCGAAGATGTGGAAATTCCAAAATCCATGATGTACGGCCGATCGGTCTTATCTACAATGATGTTTTGTGGCTTGAGGTCACGATGGAGAATGCCAACTTTGTGAGCCGCCTCCAGTGCCTCCAGCACCTGACGGATCATCGGAACACCCCGCTCGGGAGTTAGGGCGCCATCCTGCAGCAGGACATCAGCCAGCGACCTTCCTTCCAGAAATTCCATGGAGACATAATGGATTCCGTCGCTTTCTCCGATATCGTAAATGCGACAGACATTCGGATGAGCGACCTTTCGCGCTAGAATTACTTCGCGTTTGAGACGACTAAGGGTCCGCTCGTCATCACCGATTCCGGGATTCATTGTCTTTAGAGCGACCGAAACTTCAAGAATCTTGTCAGTCGCTTTGTAAACGACTCCCATTCCGCCGCGTCCAAGCTTACTTTCAATGAGATACCGTTTTGCAAACAGCTCCCCAGGCTTGAACTCGGTCACCGTGAATCTTGACTTAGATGGTGTAATCGCTGGGGAGGACGGCTCTCTGTTGGTGATCTTGTCCAGTTCCTGAATGAATTCACCCATAGAAGCCTGTCGTTCATCTCTTCGCTTGGAAAGAGCCTTGCTGATCAAGGCCTCCACTCCTTCGGGAAGTACACCGGATCCAAAGTGCGTTGAAATTGGTTTTGGCGCCTCGCTCGCATGTTTCATCAACCATCCCTGCGGCGTGACGGAGAAAAAGGGCAATTTACCTGCAAGCATGTAATACAGCGTGATGGTTAGCGAATAAATATCGGACCGCTGATCAATTTCCTCTCCCTCTTCATGAAAACCGCATTGCTCCGGACTCGAATACTCCGGTTTGCCAAGGAACATGTTCTCCATCGTGTAACGATGCGTTTCCTCTATCGTCGGTTTCGCGATTCCAAAATCAATGACCTTGGTTATCTCCTCTTCGGAATCGGATTTTACCAGCAATAGATTATCGGGACTGATATCCCTGTGAATAATTCCTTTCTGATGAGCCAATTGCAGGCCCCGCGCCGCCTCCCGGATGATCTTCAGGGATTCTTGAACCGGAATTCTGTTCTTACTTTTGATCCGCTGCAGTACACTTTCTCCGCGAATGAGCTCCATCACCATGAAGAACATGGATTCATCGAGCCTTCCAAATTCATACAACTCAACAAGATTCGGATGACGCAGCTTGGTAAGGATCCTGGCTTCCCGAATGAAACGATCTATGAAATGAGTGGAACTTCCTGAAGCGAGCTGGGCACTGTTGATGACTTTGATCGCGCGCTCTTCATCGAGATACACATGGCGGGCGCGATACACCGCGCCCATTCCCCCCTTCCCGATAATATCCAAAATTTCGTATTCACGAATTTTGGTTCCGACGAGAGCGTCCTGTGACGAGTTTGGCATGCCAATCAAAGGCTATAGTCTATCTCAAACGAACCAATCACGCCATCAATTTGTTGTCTCGGCGGGGTTTCTCAGGAATTTGTAGCGGCGGGCGTCCGCGCCCGCCGTTTACAGGATCATTCCCGTAGTGGCCGGCACGGGAGGCGCCTCTCAACAATTAGAGTTGTAATTAGGAAATAGGAATGATTACTATTATCACGTGAGCAAACAAAAGGGAATCATTTACGAGATTGTTTGTGGAACCATGTCTCATCCAACCGCGGACTGGATTTACCAGCATGCTCGCAAGAAGATGCCGCACATCAGTCTGGGAACTGTGTATCGCAATCTGAAACACGTTGACTGTCGAAGGGCTTCTACAAGAGATCACCAATACAAAAGGACCCTCCCGTTATGATGCAAACGTCTCCCGTCATTCTCACTTCCGGTGTTCACAGTGCGAGCGTCTGGAGGACCTTGCAGAAAAAACTGTAAGAGTCCTTCCTCAATTACAGAAGAAATACAAGATTACCGGATTTCGGATTGATGTCATTGGCATCTGTCCGGAATGTCAAAAAAAGAATCCATAAATCAAGAAAAAGGAGATTCAACATGCCTCAATTGAAAGGAACGAAAACTCACGAGAATTTGAAACATGGGTTTGCCGCGGAGTCGCAAGCGAACCGCCGTTATCTTTATTTTGCGCGGCGTGCCGATATCGAAGGCTATCCGGATATTGGCGGACTGTTTCGCGACACTTCCGAAGCAGAAACCGGCCATGCATTCGGCCATATGGATTACCTGAAAGAAGCAGGAGATCCTGCGACCGGCGTAGCATTCGGCAATACCCGGACCAATTTGCAGTCTGCCATTGAAGGCGAAACGTACGAATACACGGAGATGTATCCGGGGATGGCACGAGCTGCGCGCGAAGAAGGTTTTGACGAAATCGCAGACTGGTTTGAAACTCTGGCACGGGCGGAAAAATCACACGCAGGCCGCTTTACTCAGGGTTTGAAAGGCTTACAAGAATTGTAAGCATCCCCACACTCGCAATTCTTTGAGACGGGGCGGTCTCGAATCGCCCCTTTCTTGCTTTTGTTTTCCGGTGGAGTCCAAATGTTGAATCCGAAAGATGCCCAGTACTGGGATGAAACTGATCTGAAGAAGGAGGTGGATCGAATCTTTGATATCTGTCATTCCTGCCGTCTGTGTTTCAATCTCTGTCCTTCCTTTTCAAATCTTTTCAAGTACATCGATCAAGATGATGGCGAGGCCAGAAAGTTACAACGGGCGGAACTAAGTCACGTCACAGACCTCTGCTATCAATGCAAGCTTTGCGACGTCAAGTGTCCGTACACTCCGCCTCATGACTGGGGTGTGGACATCCCGCGTCTTTTGTTGCGTGACAAGGCAGTGCGGGTAAAGGAAGAAGGTGTTTCTTTACAGGATCGTTTCCTTGGAAATCCCGATCGTACCGGCAAGATCGGTTGTTCTATGGCCTCGCTGGCGAACATGGCAAACACGAATGCGATTGCCCGCAGGATCATGCATGAAACGGTCGGTGTTCATAAAGACCGCAACCTCCCTCGCTTTGCAGAAAATACGTTCGAGCGATGGTTTCACACGCGAACCCGGAGCCTAAAAAGCGAAAAGAAGGTTGCCCTCTTTTACACTTGTTTTGTGAATTATAACGGTCCGGAACAAGGGATTGCCGCAGTCGAAGTTCTCGAAAAGAACGGCTATGAAGTGATTGTTCCGAAACAGGTTTGCTGCGGCATGCCGTTTGTCGATGGCGGCGATGTGGCGAGAGCAACAGCAAACATGGAAGAAAATGTCGCAAGTTTTCAAGAAATCCTGGATGCCGGTTTCCCGATTGTGTCTCCGGGTCCCACCTGCAGCTATGTGATCAAGAAAGAATTTCCTTATTTTACCCAAAAGGAAGCTGCAGGACTGATGGCAAAACGAACGCGTGATCTATGCGAATTTCTGATGGAATTAAAATCAAAGAAGCAACTCAACACCGAGTTTACGCACACTCCTTCCATGGAAATCGCGTATCAGATCCCGTGTCATCTCAAGGCCCAGAACATGGGGTACAAGTCCGTGGAACTGCTCCGTACCATTCCCAATGTCAAGGTGGAACTCATGGAGAACTGTTCCGCGATGGACGGCACCTGGGGAATGAAGAAGCAATACTATGAAATCTCCCTCAAGATCGCTGGGAAGCTGTTTCGCGAGGTGGAAAACAATGCGCCTGATGCTGTTTGCACGGACTGCCCTCTCTCGGCGTTGCAGATTGAGCAAGGAACCGGGAAGCGACCGGTGCATCCGGTGGAGATCCTGCACCGGGCGTATGGAATAAGTTAGTATGAAGCAATTAGAAAGATCCGATCTTTTGAATACAGAAGACTATCTGAAAGAGCGGGAGTTGCGTCGCACGCAGGTGATTGCGCTTCGAAAACTCCGCAGAATCCAGGTGGGAGACTGCTTGTCGTTTGTATTTGAAAACAGGGATACCGTCCGTTATCAGATCCAGGAGATGATGCGGGTGGAGCGCATCACGGACGATGGCAAAATCCAGCACGAAATCGATACGTATAACGAGTTGATCCCTGAACCCGGCTCTTTGAGCGCCACAATGTTTATAGAAATTACCGAGACAGAAAAAATCAAGGCGGTGCTGGACACGATGCAGGGTCTCGACCGCCTGAATACGGTGTTTTTCCAGATCAATGGAGACAAGGTCTTTGCCGAATTCGAACCGGGTCACAGCAAAGAGGACCGGATTTCAGCCGTACACTATGTGAAGTTCCGGTTCTCCCAAGATCAGATCGCCCACTTCAAAGACTCCCAGGTTCGTCTGGTGGTCCGGCATCCGGCCGATCAGGCGGAAACCGTCCTTTCTTCTGCCCAAAAGCTCGAGCTCGCTGAAGACTTCGAGTAGGATTTCTCGCAAAGGCGCAAAGCCGCCAAGAATTATTTATCTTCTCTTTGCATTACTATATGTCAGATTGGTGTTTTTCCTCGAAAGATTTTCTAAGCTGCAAGTTGTTTCAATTGAGCTAGAGTGATGTGTGTCATGGATAGGAT
>Ga0184626_10000771_pt1 | contig 10432 bp, 10 predicted proteins | sample PLM3_60_b1_FD_133142 | JGI IMG/M metagenome (GOLD analysis project Ga0184626, IMG submission 133142) | Groundwater sediment microbial communities from an aquifer in East River, Colorado, USA - PLM3_60_b1 | ecosystem: Environmental > Terrestrial > Soil > Riparian zone | place: USA: East River... | reverse complement strand
GGCCTGTCGTTCTATCACTACAGCCCCTGGATCGCGGGCGCGGTCGTGTTGCTGATGCTGACGGTGGTCGCCTCCTACCGGCAGAACGTCCATGCCTATCCCAGCGGGGGCGGCGACTATGAGATCGCCAAGGTCAACCTCGGCCAGAATGCCGGGCTGACAGTCGCGAGTGCTCTGTCCGTGGACTACGTGCTCACCGTCGCGGTGTCCGTGTCCTCAGGAGTCGAGTACCTCGGGTCGCGGGTCGGCTTCTTCGCCCAGCATCAGGTGCCGGCCGCTCTGCTCATTGTAGCGATCTTGACGTTCATGAACTTGCGAGGCGTCCGCGAGTCAGGAACCGCCTTCTCGATCCCGACCTATGCGTTCATGGCGGGCGTGTTCTGCATGCTCGCGTGGGGGTTCTTCCGGGTGGGGGTGCTCGGTGACGAGCTGAAGGCGCCGACCGCCACCTTCGGCATCCAGCCCGAGCCGGGTTATGCGAACCTGAGCGGCTTCGCCCTGGTCTTCCTCGTCCTGCGTGCTTTCTCCTCCGGCTGTGCCGCGCTCACGGGTGTGGAGGCGATCAGCAACGGTGTGCCGGCGTTCCGCAAGCCAAAGAGCCAGAATGCGGCGACGACGCTGCTGCTGCTCGGGTTGATCGCCGTGACGATGTTCTCAGGGGTGCTCGCCCTGGCCCAAATCTCCGACACCCACCTCGCAGCGAATCCGGCCGAGGATGTGCTCATCAACGGCGAGCCGGCAGGCCCTGGCTATTACCAGCAGCCGATCATCGCTCAGGTGGCGTCGGCGGTCTTCGGCGAGGGCTCCCCGCCATTCAGCTTCATCGCAGTCGCCACCGCGCTCATCCTGTTTCTCGCCGCAAACACGGCGTACAACGGCTTCCCTGTCCTCGGCTCGATCTTGGCCAGGGACGGGTACCTGCCGCGACAGCTGTACACCCGGGGTGACCGGTTGGCCTTCAGCAACGGCATCGTCCTGCTCGCTGCCTTCGCCTGCATCCTCATCTATGCGTTCGACGCCCAGGTCACCAAGCTCATCCAGCTCTACATCATCGGTGTGTTCGTCTCGTTCACGCTCAGCCAGACCGGCATGGTCCGCCACTGGACGCGGTTGCTGCGGACCGAATCCGATCCGTCCGTCCGCCGGCGGATGATGCGATCACGCGTCATCAACTCCATAGGCCTGGTGTTCACCGGTCTGGTCCTGGTGATCGTGCTTGTCACCAAATTCACCAAGGGCGCCTGGATCGTCTGCGTGGCAATGCCGATCATCTTCATGACCATGCGCGCGATCAAGCGCCACTACGACCGGGTTGGCGCAGAGCTCGCGGTGGACGGCAGTGACGACGTGATGATGATGCCGTCACGCGTTCATGCGATCGTGCTCGTCTCGAAGATCCACAAGCCGACGTTGCGGGCTCTGATGTACGCGAAGGCCAGCCGGCCGACCACTCTGGAGGCCGTGACGGTCAACGTCGATCCGGCCGAGACCAAGGCACTCCAGGACGAGTGGGATCGGCGGGGCATCTCCGTGCCGCTCAAAGTGCTCGACTCCCCGTTCCGCGAGGTCACCCGGCCGATCATCGACTATGTGAAGTCCGTGCGCCGCAGGGGACCGCGCGACCTCGTCTCGGTCTTCATCCCCGAATATGTGGTCGGCCGTTGGTGGGAACAGTTGCTGCACAACCAGAGCGCACTGCGGTTGAAGGGCCGGCTCCTGTTCACGCCTGGTGTGATGGTGACGAACGTCCCGTTCCAGCTGCGCTCCTCGGTATCCGCGGCGAAACGACCGGAACTGCCCGCGCCCGGTCAAGTTCGGCGCGGTGAGCCAACCCGTGGCGGAGCCAGCAGGACTGACGCCCGCACAACGACTGCGCCTGCGCCGGACGACTCGCCGGACGCCTAAGGGAGACTAGTCACATACGCAGCCAGCCGAATCCCTTGCAGTCGGGGCACTGCTTCCATTCGGTGGCGGTGCTGATCGTCTTTCCGTCGCGGCTGAGCTTCGCCCTGGGAACCTCTTTGACACCCGTGCTCTCGCACGTGGGGCACTGCGGCTGCCTCCCCTCACCCTTCCTTGGCCAGGGCACATGCGCCTCCACAAACCGCAGCGATCACTGAGGGTGATCTTACGCGTACAGGACGCTAAATCGATATCCGGCACGCCGGAGGCCTCACCCAGCGCGCATGGTGGCCGCGACAGCCAGCTCGCGCAGGGCCTCCCGGGCATCCCCGACGACGTTTCCACCATCCAGCGCGTGCAACGCCCCCGCGGTGAGCCGCTCGATAAGCGCTTCGACCGCCGCGAGCGCGTCCGTCTCGACGAGCACCGCACGGAGGGCATCGACACCCTGGTCGTCAAGCGTGCGATCGCCGAGGCTCTGCTCAAGCAGATCACGTTGCGCCGGCCCAGCTCGTTCGAAGGCGAGAGCCACGAGCAGGGTTCGCTTGCCCTCGCGCAGATCGTCGCCCGCCGGCTTGCCGGTCTCGGCCGGGTCGCCGAAGACACCAAGAATGTCGTCGCGGAGCTGGAAAGCCTCACCGATCGGCAACCCATAGGCCGAGTACGTCTCGATGAGGGCGTTCTGCCCCCCGGCGAGCAGCCCACCGATGTGGAGTGGCCGCTCGACCGTGTATTTGGCCGCTTTGTAGCGGATCACCTTCAGCGCACGATCGACGCCGGTTCCGCCGGTGGCTTGCGCAAGGACGTCGAGGTATTGGCCGGCCATCAGCTCGGTCCGCATGTACTGGAACGTCGGTTTCGCTCGCAACAGCTCGGTGGGTCCGATGCCGCTGCTCTCGATCATCGCGTCACACCAGGAGAGACACAGGTCACCGATGAGGATCGCGGCGGCCGCACCGAAGTCGGTCCAGCGTCCCGGGTGCCCTCCGCTTTCCAGCGGCGCCGCGAACTGCCGGTGAATCGAGGGCTTACCCCGCCGGGTATTGCTGTCGTCCATCAGATCGTCGTGAATCAGGGCGGCGGCTTGAAGCAGCTCGAGCGACGCCGCGGCAACGATGATCTCCGGGCAGTCCGGAGCACCGGCGCCTCGCCACCCCCAGTAGCAAAAGGCGGGCCGCAGGCGCTTGCCGCCGTCGAGGAAATCCCGCACGGCCTCGGTCACCGGGGCGAGGACGGGGTCGATCGCCGTGAGTCTGCTCGCCTGCTCGGCCATGAACCTGTCGAGGGCTTGCTGCACACGCTCCCGCAACGGGTCATTTCCGGCCTGGCTCACGGCGCCGAGCGTATCGACAGGTGGACCGTGGCCAGTTCTGTCCTCATGTTGGATAGCCTCGCGACATGGCACTGGGGACCCCTTCGACCATGCCGGGGGGCGCAACGACAATTCGCGACCTGCTCGCAGGTGGCGGCCGGTCGTACTCCTTCGAGTTCTTCCCACCGAGGACGGACGAGGGCGAGCGCCAGCTGTGGACGGCGATCAGGCGGCTCGAGCCGCTGCATCCGACATTCGTCTCGGTCACGTACGGCGCCGGCGGCTCCACTCGAGACCGAACGGTCCGCATCACCGGCCGGATCGCCCAGGACACCACGCTCACCCCGGTTGGCCATCTGACCTGCGTCGGGGCGTCTCGCGCTGAGCTGCGCGGTGTCATCGGGTCGTACGCGGACGCTGGCGTACGCAACGTTTTGGCGCTGCGCGGTGACGCGCCCCGGGATGCAGTCGAGTGGACCCCACACCCGCAGGGTCTGCGGCACGCGGATGAGCTGGTCCGGCTGCTGCGGGAGCTCGGCGACTTCTGCGTCGGCGTCGCCGCGCACCCCGAGGGCCATCCGGAGTCACCCGACCTCGACACTGACGCGAAGTACCTCGCCGGCAAGGCTGCTGCCGGCGCCGACTTCGCGGTGACGCAGTTCTTCTTCAACGCGGTGGACTACGTGGGCCTGGTCGACCGGGTGGCGGCCTATGGCAGCCACATCCCGATCATCCCTGGGATCATGCCGGTGACGAACGTGCGGCAGATCCAGCGCATGGCCGAGCTTTCCGGGGCCGCGTTTCCGAGCGATCTTGCCGACAGCTTGTACGCGGTGGAGGACAACCCGGAGGAGGTGCGCCGCATCGGCGTCGACTATGCCTGCCGCCTTTGTGCGGAACTGCTTGATCGGGGAGCGCCCGGGCTGCATTTCTATACGCTGAACCGGTCCACCGCCACGCTGGAGATCTACCAGACGCTTGGTCTCGGTGCAGCGGTCTAGCTCACACCGAGTGCCTGGCCACCATCGCAAGTGACCTCACCGCCGACAGCGAGTCCGCGTATATTCGCGGATCAAGGCGTGCCCGATCCAGGTACAAACGGGGACAACGATGGACACAGGGATCACGGTCACGGGCGTGGGGCTGGCCACGGCGCCACCGAACGTGTTCCGGCTCGACCTCGGCGCTCAGGTGGTCGCGGAGAGTGCGACGGCAGCGCTGCGTGGAGCGGGGCAGGCTCTTGATCGCATGCGCTCGGTGCTCGTCGCCGGCGGAGTGGCGAGGGAGGATCTCGCCAGCGGAGCGATCAACCTGTGGCCGGAGCAGGGGGACCAGGGGCGGGCAATTGTCGGCTACACCGCGACGCTTCGGCTCACGGCGCGAATCCGCGACCTGGACAAGGCAGGAACGCTGCTTGCGGAAACGGTAGCGGCGGGCGGCGATGCCAGCCGGCTAGAAGGTGCCAGCTTCGAATACGCCGACCCGGCGGCACTGCTGAACGGCGCGAGAGAGGCCGCCTGGCGAGACGCAGAGGATAAGGCGGCGAAATACGCCACCCTGTCCGGCCGATCGCTCGGCCGGATCATTGCGATCTCAGAGCAGGTCCACGGTGGCGGACCGAGCCCGATGCCGCGGGTGATGTCGGTGGCAACGAGGGAGACGGTGCCGGTCGAGCCGGGCACCTCCTCGGTAACCATTCAGGTGAATGCCCGCTGGGAGTTTGCCTGAGCAGTACCCTGCGGCATTTGTCGGGTGAGCTCGGGAGGGTGCTTGGGGCTCTACACGATGGTCGCCTGGCGGAGCCTTCGCAGGCACGCGACCTACCGCGCCGCTACAGCCGCCGGCGCCTTCACGAACACGATCTTCGGCTTCATCCGGGCGTACATCCTCATCGCGCTCTGGACGCAACACCCCAACCTCGGCGGGTATGACCTGACCGCCGCGGTGACCTTCTGTTTCCTCGGCCAGTCACTCATCGCTGCCGTCGGCGCGTTCCTCCCGACCGTCTCGGTCGAGCTGACCGAGCGTATCCGCAACGGAGACATCGCCATCGACCTCTTCCGCCCGGCGGACTTCCAGGGCTGGTGGCTGTCGCATGAGCTTGGTCGCGCGGTGCACGCGCTGGTCTTCCGCGGCCTGCCGCCGCTGCTCATCGGCGCCGTCTTCTTCGACCTCACCTGGCCGGCCGGATGGCGGGTCGTCGCTGTCGTGGTGTCCATCGCTCTCGCCATCGTGGTGAGCTTCGGCCTCCGCTATCTCGTCACACTGACCGCGTTCTGGCTGCTCGACGACGCCGGTCCGGGCGCAATGGCGATGTTCGCAGGCACCTTCCTCTCCGGCCTGCTCATCCCGTTGGTCCTGCTGCCCGGGTGGCTCGGGATCGTGGCGCGGTCAACGCCATGGGCGGCCACTATCCAATCCCCTTCCGACATCTGGCTGGGCGTGTACGAAGGTGCCGGCACGCTCGCGATCCTCGGCTTGCAGGCTTTTTGGGCGGTGTTGCTACTCCTGACCGGCCGGCGGCTGACCGAGCGGGCCCGGCGGCGGGTCGTGGTGCAGGGTGGCTGAGGCATTCGCCAGGCTCGCCGATGCAGTGCGGGCATTCGGCCTGCTCTGCTGGGCGTGGACGCGGGCGGCCTGGCAGTACCCGACCTCGCTGCTGCTGCTTACCGTCGGGCAGGCAATGGCCATGACCCTCGATGTCCTTGCGATTGTGGTGATCTTCGCCAACACGGACGAGCTTGGTGGCTTCTCGGCTGCAGAGGTTTTGTTCCTCTACGCCACGACTAGCACATCGTTCGCCATAGCCGACACGCTGCTAGGAACCGTCGAACGCTTAGGCCGCCATATCAGGAGCGGCGCCTTTGACGTGATGTTGCTGCGCCCGGTGAGCGCGCTCGTCCAGGTTGCAGCAGACACCTTCTCGCCTCGCCGGCTGGGGAAGCTCGTACCGGCGCTGGCCGCTCTTGCTCTGTCACTGACCTCGCTCGACACGGAGTGGACTGGTGGCCGGATCCTTATGGTCCCGGTCATGATCATCTGTGGGACACTGATCTACTGCGGGATCTGGGTGCTAGGCGCTTCCTACCAATTCGTAGCCGCTGACGCCGCCGAGGCGATGAACGTCACGACCTATGGCGGCAACTACGTGACGCAATACCCGCTCACAGTCTTCAGCTCCGAGTGGGTGCGCGCCCTCACCTGGGTTGTGCCGCTGGCGTTCGTGAACTGGTACCCCGCGCTTTACGTCTTCGGGCGCCCCGATCCGCACGGCTATCCCAACGCGATGCAGTTCGCCTCACCGATCGCCGCGATGCTCGCGCTGATCGCCGCAGGCTTCGCGTGGAAGGCCGGCGTCCGTCACTACCGCTCGACAGGCAGCTAGTGTCGCGACACTAATGTCGCATCAGGAAGTCTCTTCTGAGCTGCCGGATCCTGGCGCGGCGCACCCATCCAGCAGTCCTCCGGCCTCCGTCGAAGGACCTCCGTGACGGGACACTAATGGCTGTCATCGAACTCGATGGGGTGGAGAAGCACTTCACTGTGCGCAAGCGCGCGCGAGCGGATAGGGGCGTTGCCGCGCCGCCGACCGGAAAAGCTGGATACCGGCGGCCCCGCACAGTGGTCCGCGCTGTCGACGGGTTGACCTTCGCAATCGAGCCCGCAGAGATCGTCGGATACCTCGGGCCGAACGGTGCAGGGAAGTCGACGACGGTGAAGATGCTGACTGGAATCCTCGTGCCCAGCGCCGGCCGGATCCGGGTCGCCGGTCTGGACCCCTCCAGAGACCGGGTGGCGCTCGCACGTAAGGTCGGCGTGGTCTTCGGACAGCGAACGACCCTGTGGTGGGACCTCCCGCTCAGGGATTCATTCGACCTGGTTCGGCGGCTCTACCGGGTCGATGCCCCGCGGTACCGGCGCAACCTCGACCGTCTCGTCGGCCTGCTCGAACTGGCGGACCTGCTCGACACGCCCGTCCGCCAGCTCAGCCTGGGGCAGCGAATGCGCGGCGACCTGGCCGCCGCCCTGCTCCATGACCCTGAGATCGTCTACCTTGACGAGCCGACGATCGGCCTCGATGTCGTCAGCAAGGCTGCGGTCAGAGAGTTCCTCGAGTCGATCAACCGCGAGCGCGGTACGACAGTGCTGCTGACCACCCATGATCTCGGCGACGTGGAGCGGCTATGCAGTCGGGTCATGGTCATCGATCATGGGCGGCTCGCCTTCGATGGGGACCTCGCTGGTCTGCGCTCTCTTGTCCCGTCAGAACGCGTGGTGGTCGTCGACCTCGCTGTCCCGCAGCCGCCGCTGGTCGTGGCCGGCGTACGCGCGTCAAGGACCGACGGCCCGCGCCAGTGGTTCATGGTGCCAGCGGGCGGCAGCGTCGCGGACCTCGTCACCCAAATCGTCGCGGGTCACGAGGTCAGCGACCTGACGGTGGAGGAGCCGGCCATCGAGGACGTCGTCAGCTTCCTCTATCGCCGAGGAGCCCATGGCGGTTGAGGACCGGTTGGTGGAGACCCGCCACGCGGCCGGACTCGGACGGTCCCAGCGTCCCGCTGACGAAGTCTCTTTGCGTCTGCCCGGCGCCCGACGACGACCGTCGCCGCGAGGTCCGCGTCGCTCGCGACGGTCGTCGTGAGTCCGGTGGCGACCAGCGCCTCGATCGCCGCGTCCGCCTGGTCGGCGCTTGTCTCCACCAGCAGGTGCCCGCCCGCCGCGAGCCAGTCGGGCGCCGCTTCCGCGACGCGCCGCAAGACGTCGAGACCGTCGGGCCCGCCATCGAGCGCCACTCGCTGCTCATAGACGCGCGCCTCCCGTGGCAAGAGATCGACGGCTTCCGTCGGCACGTAGGGAACGTTGGCCACCAGAACGTCCACCTTGCCACGCAACCGGACGGGGAGGGCCTCGTACAGGTCGCCGGCGTACACCTTGCCGCCGAAGGCCCGGAGGTTGCGCCGGGCACAGCGCACGGCGGCCGGCTCAATGTCCACTGCATGCAGCACGACGCTGCCGACGAGCGCCGCGACGGCCATGCCGACCGCGCCCGACCCGCAGGCCAGGTCGACGACGATTGCTCCCGGCGCGGCGACCCCCGCGGCCCGGCGGACGAGCAGTTCGGTGCGGCGACGGGGCACGAAGACCCCCGGATCCACGGCAACGCGCAGCCCACAGAAGTCTGCCCAGCCGACGACGTGTTCCAGCGGCACCCCGGCGGCTCGTCGCTCCACCATGGTCGCGAGCTCGCCAGGCGTCTTCGCGGAGTCAACCAGCAGTTGCGCCTCGTCCTCGGCGAACACACACCCCGCGTCACGCAGCTTGCTGACGACGGCTGTCCGGTGCAAAGACGGGCCCGGCATTATTCGAATCGGCCTATGGGCCGACGTCGGCGACCGAGCCGCCGCTGATTCGTACGAGCTCCTCGAAGGTCGTCGGGAAGACCCAATGTGGATGGCCGGCCGCGGCCCAGACAACGTCGTACTTGGCCAGCCAGGTGTCCACGAGAGTCTTGACCGACTCGGGATGGCCGACTGGCGCGACGCCACCGATGGCGAATCCGGTATGAATACGAACGAAGTCGGCGTCCGCTCGACGGACCGAGGCGGCGCCGACAAGCCGTCCCACCCACGCCGTGTCGACGCGGTGAGCACCACTGGTGAGGACGAGCAGCGGGGAGCCGTCGGCCACGAAGACGAGGCTGTTTGCTATCGCGCCTACGGCGCAACCAAGCTGGGCCGCCGCAGTCGCCGCGGTCGGCGCGGGCTCCGCCAGCTTTCTGGGCGTCCCCTGAGCGCCTGCCTGCTCGAGCGCGCGGCCCACCCGCGCGACCGTTGGATGCATGCGCTGACCATACCTAAGCGCACACCAACAGCTCGGGCGGTGACTCAGGGCCGCCTCCTCTTCCGGCGGACGGTCGAATCCTGCTCGTCGGGCGGGCTGCCGGGTGAGTTGGGGTTGACCCGGCGGAGAGAATCGCGGTTAACTTGACTTGTTCGAACACATGTTCGAGCAAGGGGTGGTCTCTAGCGTCATCGGAGCCCACCTTCGGCGGATCCGGCCGCGAGGTGCTTCCCGCCCCTCGACTCGTGCCCGCGGTCGGATCGCCGGCCCAGGCGACGGGTGTGGGGAAGCGCCCCGAGCCGGGGCCGGCTCCGCCGCCCGCCGTCTTCCCCCGGCACCGATAGCTCGATTGCGCCTCGCCTCGAGCGTCTGGCCGGCCGCGCCGTGTCAGCCCGTCGGCGCGGTTCGGCGGCCGAGAGAGCGCTGGTGGCCGTTACGGCGCAGAAGCCGTGCCGGTGCGGAGGAGTCGACGGTGGCAAGGGAGCGTGGGGAGCGCGTGGATGTGCGCAGTGTGGACGATCGTCCGGTCGAGTTCATGTGGCGCGGCCGGCTTTATGTCGTGACCGAGGTGCAGTCGGGCTGGGTCGAGTCGTCTCGGTGGTGGCACTCGACGGCGACGACCGGGATTCCGGCAGATACCGAGGAGCACGAGATGTGGAGGGTGGTTGCCACCACCGGTCGTCGCGGACACTCGGAGGTTTTCGAGCTGGCATACGGGAGGGAGTCGGAGCAATGGTTCGTCACTCGACCCGACGAATGAGCCGGGCGCCGGTGCGTGCGGAGGCACCGGAAGGGCGGGCGGCTCCTGTCCCCGTCGGCGTCTTTGACCTGCTCGCGCAGTCCCGCCGGTGCCTGGCCGACAGCGCGCGCGAGCCTGCGGCTGCCCGGCGGTTCGCGACGGCGCACCTCGCAGCATTGCGTGCCGCCGCAGCCGTGCTCGGAGTCCGAACTCGACCGGCAGCCAGGGTGGGGGGGCGTCCTCCTAATGCTTGGGCGCTGCTCGCCAAGGTCGCGCCCGAGCTCGGAGAGTGGGCCACGTTCTTTGCCGCTGGGGCCGCGAAGCGGGCCGCTGCCGAGGCGGGACTCGCGCACGTCGTCACCGACCGAGATGCCGACGATCTCCTTCGCGATGCCACCCGGTTCGTGAATTTGTGCGAGGCATCGATCGGAGTGCTGTCGAGCCCTGGTTAGGCCGCCCTCCCACGATCAAGGACTCCGACAGACGACGCTAGTGGCGCGTGTCCGAGGTCCGTTGACAGTGGCGCAGGACCTGGCCAACGCAAGTGACTTTGGACACGCGACGCTGGTGCCGCGTGTCCGAGGTCCGTTGACAGTGGCGCAGGACCTGGCCAGCGCAGAGTGACTTTGCACACGCGG
>Ga0184626_10000770_pt1 | contig 10438 bp, 12 predicted proteins | sample PLM3_60_b1_FD_133142 | JGI IMG/M metagenome (GOLD analysis project Ga0184626, IMG submission 133142) | Groundwater sediment microbial communities from an aquifer in East River, Colorado, USA - PLM3_60_b1 | ecosystem: Environmental > Terrestrial > Soil > Riparian zone | place: USA: East River... | reverse complement strand
GTATATCCCCAGACGAAGTCACATTAGGTGCCGTGAATGTGGCATTGGCCGTATTGGCTCCAATTAGAGTAACATTGTGAGCGCCTGCAGTCTGTATCCACAAGTATGATAAAGGCAAGTCTCCATCAGGGTCATTACTTGCACTACCATCTAGTACCACCATATTGCTTTCATTTACTGATTGGTCGGGACCGGCATTCGCTATCGGAGCTTGATTGGCGTCCTTAATGGTCACAGCAACGACATCAGAACTGGTTGCGCCACCATTATCAGTAACGGTGAGATTAAATTTCAGTAAGGTATCATTTGTAACAATAGGTGCATCAAAACTAACTGCAGCAGTATTTGTACTATTTAGTACTACAGCTGGTCCTTCCGTTTGAGCCCACAAGTATGAGGTTATCAAACCGTCAGAATCGGAGCTACCACTTCCGTCAAGTACTACGTCCATTGTGCCCTCTTCGACAATTTTGTCGGATCCTGCATTTGCTTCTGGCGGCGAATTACCAGCTTTTGTGATACTGAAACTGTCTAATATGTCATTGTTACCGTTCCTATAAAACTTGCCTTCCAATTTATTACCATTGTCTGTATTTTTGATATCTAGCTGACCAAAAAAATCGTCCTGTTGACTTGATGTAAATGATGCTTTACCTGATAAAGCGTGGAAGTTCACTCCACCGGTTCCCACTACCGCATAGACTGCTCCATTCCCTTCGGTGTACGTGTTGGGATTATTGCTAGTTATTGTCGGGCTGGATGGGCTAACTGGATCGTATTTTAATGTGAAGGTTCTTTGATAATTGTGAACATGCCCCTGCAAGACAAGGTCTACTCCAAATTGATCAAACATGGGACCAAATCCATTTCTAATATTAGTGTTTTCAGATCCGGTGTTGGAACACGATGAGCTACCACAAGTATTGGGTGACGTATACATTGGTTTATGAAGATAAACAATTATCCATTTTATGCTTGGATCGGTAGAAGCTTGTTGCAAATCTTGCTGTACAAAATTTCTCTGAGCCGAACCAGATGCATAACTGTTCCTGTCTGTGTCAATAACAAGGATATGAACATTCTCATGGTTATAGGAGAAATACGTCTGAGATTGGCTAAAATGACTCATATATCCACTGAATCCTTCGGAATCATCGTCTTCGTGATTACCTATTGCAATCTTGGTCTTGCCAGTAAGACCAGAGCCATCTATCTTGGTAAAGAAACAACTGCCGGTAGATGCATATGAATAATCACCTAGTCCAAAAACCCGTTCGGGACCCTTTCCATTCATATTGGTTAATGTAGCATCGGTGTTTGATGTGCATCCCCAATCTCCTGCGGCACCAAAATTAAAATCTGAAACCGCTGCTGAAACAAATTGACTCCAATTAAATTGTAAGTTCTGAGAAAATGAATAAAATGTTAGCAATACCAATGTACCATATAAAATGTAATGGCAAATGCTTATGCTATGGATACAAGGCCTTGAAGACTCAATGTGACTCAAGCTGATTCGACACCCGCATAGCGATTATCAAATAGGCATGTATATAACTTTCATGGTATTAGTTTGATGCAAATCTCGATTGGATTTAACAGCGGTGGTAGCAAGTTCTAGAAGTGGTCGGAAGGGATGCGTGACGATATCAGTGCTAAAAGTAGGTTACAACTAACTAGTTTGTTCAAGAATCTTATATGATAGGTTAGAATAATGAAAGTAAAATTGAACGCTAATGCATGTAGTCACTGGGCTTGTAATAGAGAAGATAGTACATGCGTAGGATGTGGTACAATAATTTGTCCTGAGTGTCTGAAAGAACCCATAAATTGCAAATGTGAAAATAAAGATAATTGTTGCACATCATGAATTACAGCTAGTCCAATGTTATTTGGAGTTTTTAATTGTAAATCCTGGTAATATGTGACTATATGCCATCTGAAGCAGTAATTGTTAACCCTCCTCGCTACCAAGATGTCGGGATTAACCAGAGAATGACAAATAGAATTATGGTTCATGGGATATGCACATTTGACTGCATATCGATTCCATAAGCTTATAAACGACTTGGATTTTTCAACATACTGAATGTTCGTATATAGCGTTATAATCGGGGTTGTCCTCTTTTTGGGAATATCTAGTATTTTACCAACTCTTGGAATCAATCAGAACACCTCCTTCAGCAATGAAGCCAAGTCTGTAGTTGCCGCCGTTAAGGAAGCAGATAACAAATTAATCCTAACATCTGATGTAATTGAAAACAGGCTTGAAAAGGCAGCAGCAATTCTTGAGTTTACAAGTAGATTGCCTGAAATGAGAGAACCTCTTCTATTGGGTCTATTTAGTCCAGCCTCTAAAGGAATACCACAAAATGCAGACTTGGAGAGAAGACAAATTGCACAAGAGATACTTTCAAAATATCCAGAAGAGTTCGTTTCTTTATTGTTTCTCATGCCAAATGGCACTGTATATTTATTAGAACCATTCACTCGCCAACAGAATTTGTCTACATATGATTTGTCCTTTAGGGATTACTATAAGGGTGCCACCGAATCAAATCATACCCTTTTTAGTAATGTAATTAAAACTCTCTCCACCGGTCGTAACCAGGTACAGCTAACTCTTCCCGTATTTAGTATGGATGATGGCAATCAAACTATTTCTCGAATAGGAGTGTTATCAGGTGGATTAAATCTCAAAACTTATAATGAAATCCTTCAATCTCTTAATTTAAGTAGTCAGGAAAGAATTGTGTTGCTAGACAGTAATGGTACCAAGATAGCAGATTCAGACGCAGAACAACAATCTTCTGCACTAAAAGGCACTCACGGAGATGTGTCAATTAGAAACCTCCAAAGTTTTAATAATGCAGTAAAGGGAGAAACAGGGACGGTACAAGAAATGGTAAACGGTTCTAATACTGAGATAAAATATCAGCCAGTTAAAGCAATTCAAAAGAATTGGGTACTTTTGTTATTTCGGAGCTCTGGAGCATCCGATATCTCTACATATCCCAACTTAAGTCAAACAGGTAATACCACAATGAATATTCCATCTAATGACACTATGCCAAATTCAAATGTCACAAACAAATCGAGTAGCCTTAACACTACGATGCCAGAACAATTGCCGCCTCAATCTATCAATGGAAGTAAAGTCCCTAAAATTTGACAAACTATCCTGTAGAGAATGAAACGACCGTTCCGAATCCCTACAGTCGAACAATCTGATTTATCATAATTAAAGTTCTATTTGCGGCGCCCATAATAGAAAATAGCAGTATTGTAAACGATGGTTGAGGCAAGAAGGGATGCGTCACAATATCAGTGCTAAGAGTAGGTTTTTAGTATAAGAATGAACTACTAAACTTTAAGGTTTTTTCTCTTAAGGAATGTTAAGAGTTCTTTGTAACAAGAAAATGACGTTGGAAAAAGAATTTCACGCTCAGGTCCTTGCTTATTACTATCTGAACTTTTTTTTGAAGTCTCACACAAGTGTACGTAATCCATTTTAAAAATCCCATCCAGTAAGCCGCAAAAGTTTAGAGTTTAAGACAGTGTGCCCCTCAATATTGATTCTGAATAGAATTACTAAACGTGACTTTATATTAAAAGGCACTAGTCTATCACATATTATGAAAATTGGATTAATATCGGATACGCATGATAACATTGAGAATATACTGAAGGCTGTAAGTGAATTTAATAGTAGACGTGTGGATATCGTTCTGCATGCAGGCGATTTTGTAAGCCCAATAGCTGTTGAGTCTTTTAGAGGTATCAAACTTGTCGGTATATTAGGAAACAATGATACAGATATTCCAGGACTAACATCAGCCTTTAACAAAATAAATGGAGAACTTAAAGGAGAGATTTTTGAAGCAGTATATGATGGAATGAAGCTCGTTATTTATCATGGTACCAGTTCTTCAAAAAAAGAATTTTTAATCAATTCTGGAAAGTATGATATGGTGATTTACGGACACACGCATAGGAAAGCCAGTAACAAGATTGGAAGGACAATAGTTGTCAATCCAGGTACAGCTAAAGGATGGTTCTTTGGATTTTACGCAACAATAGCTGTATTTGATACCCATACTAGAATCATAGAGTTTGTCAGTTTATAATTTTTGTAGTTACTATTAATAGGTTATGCCAAAGAGTAAGAGATGAATTTCAGGTTTATCAGTTAGTATTGAATCTAAAATAACTAAAGCTTGAGGTTTTTATCTAGAGCAAACTGGCTACGAGAAGTGCGAATGCTAGGGATTTGAACCTTGTATGTGGTACGTTTCTACTAATTTTATATTTAGCTTTTTGTTCTTCTTCTGGCTGTCTTCATCTAAAATTTGGAATCATACCTATAATTCCTATCCTGTTCAGTTACGTTCTATGATAAGGTTATTATTAAAATAATTACAACAATAAATAGAACTGAAGCATTGTTTACTCATGCCAATATCAATAGATGAATTTCAGCAAGGTAACATTAGTGATGGTTCTAGCAATATCGTCCTTGACTTCTTAAGGTCAAATCGAGACCAAGCCTTCACACAAGATGAGATAATTAAAGGGGTGAACCCCAATCCGACTCCTGAGAGCTTCATCCACTTTCTAGCTGCAATGTCTTCGCTCCAGCTTCAGGGTCTCGTGGAAATGAGGGAGATATCAACGGCTAAGGGCTCTGAATTGTATTACAAAGCAACTTAAGGTCAACTCAAATGAAAAATCGAAATGACATATAGGTCTATTGAAATTGAAAAAGGAGTTCCCAGATATGCAGCTGTAAACCCAAACCCAAACACAAACATAATTTACATTTCCTACACATCTTCTAACTTTATTCTAATAGCCAACATAATCAATGGATCAATTGAAGTCAAAATCCCTGTTAATTCTCATGGCAATATAGTTGTTAATGACGTTACCAATAGAGTGTATATATCATCTTCAGATGGAATATACGAAATCGACGGCAATAGTAATTTTAAAGTCAATTGCATAACTACTAGAGGCGCGAATGCGTCGGGATCCGATTGAATATTCAGTCGGAACCGTCAGATCAAACTAAACTTAGAGATTCTACCAAACAGTAAGGGTCCAAATCTGCAAAGCATGTATTCTCAAGTGGGCCCAAGGGGATTTGAACCTTGCTAGTAAGTGGGGTCAGCTATTACAGGCAATGGATAAGTGTTTTACAATCGCATTTGAAATGATTTTTAGACCTCTCAGATAATACTAGGGTTCAGTGGAACTGGTAATGCTATTACTTCTTAACTCTTGCAGACTCTCTTAATGCAGCTATGGATTTAATACTATCTAGTCCACAGTAATGTTTTTGCCCTTCGGTTTGCCTTCAGCTTTCTTTTTTAATATTATCTCAAGAATTCCATTATTATAATTAGATTTGGCGGTTTCAATATCGACATCGTGTGGGATTTCTATTACTTCATGATACTTTCTTTTGGTGCCTTCAGTTTTTACTTCTACTTTATTTTCGTATGCATTTATTTTGATATTCTCTTTTGATACGCCAGGCATTTCGACTACAACTTTGACTTCTTTATCTGTCTCGCTTACATCTGACATAGGTTCTCTTTCTGACGAAATCATTGGAGAGCTAGTATATCCAGAACCTCTTAGCTGTGAAGGTTTAAAATTCCCAAACTCTTTGACTTTTGGTTTACCGTCAGGTCCAATAGTTACTGAAGAACCATAAACTAATGGCCCAATCTCTCTAACTTTACCCTGTGCAGTATCATATTCTTTTATCAAATCTTTAGGTACCATTGTCTCGATGTTTCTGAAAGATTCTTCAAATTCCCTTTCCATTTCTCTTTTCATTTCATCATATGATCCAAACATGTCACCGTAATTACGTCTTGCTCCTCTTGAAAATGGCCAGTTACCAGCACCAAAGAATCTATTTATCCAGTCAAATGGCTCAATACTCATAGTGGTAGTAATACACAACATCAAATTTAAGCTCTACTAAAGTAAATTCCTAAATTTATTCAAATAAGTAAACAATACCTTCAATGATATTTTGGTATCATAAGAATTCCTAATAATTGGTATAGCTTATTTCAGAATCTCTTGGATTATTTTTTAATAAATCTTCAGCCATTTTTGTTTGATTCTCCTAGTATTAAGCAAATAAAGCATATGACAAGGTGCTTATGTAATTAAGAGATGAAATAAGACAGGAAATATAAATAAGTTGCTATCAAACCTCGTAGGACATATCATGAAAGAGGCGGATGATAAGATAGTGATTTTTGGAGAACACGATTATAGATTTGATGTTCCCAAATCCAAGATAACCTTTGTAGGTAGAAATGTCATATTGGGGATAGACTGGGACGAATTTTTCAAATACAAAGTTGATAAGAACTCACCTTTACCTGGTGGTCAATCTATAGAAGCCTTGGGTGAAGTGAGGGAATAAGCGCTCGATTAAATGCGATATTATACGTTTTTGAATACGCTTAGTGAGGGGAGGACTTAAGATGCTCTATCATCACGGTACGGTGGATATGAATAGCAAGCATAATTTCGGCTTAATAATTTCAGATCAATACCTCATAATATAATTTTACTTGAGGAAATCCCTTAAGAGGTCGGCCGCGGGTGACACCAATTGTCCTGAATTTAAATTCATTCTTTACTATTCGATTTGTTTCTTTAGAAATGAGGATCTGATTTGGTTTAGCTCTATATTCCAGTCGGCTTGCAAGATTTACAACTGGGCCAACTACCGTTATCTCATCTCTATTATCAGATCCAATTCTGCCAAACAAGACTTCGCCGCTATCAATTCCGCATTTGAGATCAATCCTCATCTCACGGTAGCCGAAATGAAGCTGCCATAATTTGATCCATGTGGATTTCATTTCCTCAAAGACATTCTTGAACTCTAGGGCGCAATTAACAGCATCTATCGCTCCCAAGGTATCATTACTTCTTTTGAGATCGCCGAAAATCGCTAGTACACCATCTCCTATAAATTTATTCAAAATACCATTGTGTTTGTGAATAAACTGATCCGCTAATCCAAAATATTGCTCTAAGAAAAGAGTAACCTCATACTGTCTCTTTACCAAATTAAACAAGTCTGAAAAGCCACTTAGATCCCAGAAGACGATAGAAAGGTTTTTCTTCTGTAGGCTTATTACTTCAGTCTTCTTTCTATAAAAGAGGGATCTTTGATCTTCTATTAATTTTACGATATACGGATCAAAAAACCTGCGGTATATCTCAACTACACGTTTACTCGATCTCAATATCCATACCTCTAATAAGATTCCAAAATTCCTGTTCAGATTCAGTTTTGGTAAGCAATCTAAGACGTTCCGTATCCGTCAAATCTTTTTCATTCTTATTTGTCATTAATATTACTCCCCTTTCTACGGGATGTAGCCTACACCTGTATGGTATCATCCTTCTATAATTTCTCAATTCCACTATCGCAGACTGTCCAGATTTAATTTCACCAGTTGTAAAAAAATTATCAGGTTTTTCCTGCAACTTAACGGATTCTAAATAATGGCTACTGATGTCTTCATTCTTGAATTCAACAGGTTGATCAACTTGGACTACAATCAATCTAGGAGAAAAGAACCTGAAAGAAGAATCAGGTTGCTTAGATCTACTGAATCCGTTGGGGATAACTATCTTCTTGCTTATCATATCTAGGTTTCAAGTGTATGACAGATATTTAACGATGCTTGACTGTTAGCCTGTCACAATCTGAAATACTCACATGCTACACTTGTAAGTTTTTCAAATTAAATATACTACATATACTTCCAATCTAGGATCATGACATCTAATGAATCAATTTGCATTCTTTCATTTCAGCTAAATCTTTTATGTATTCAATTGATCAAATAATCATGCAATTTCACAGGATTGAACCTCCCTACACTTCGCCAGACGGATGTAGATTGATTTGGAGGCGTATCGATGAAGATGATGAGCATGTTGTTATACTTAACAAAGAAGAGCTCAACCAACTTATCGAAATCCTGAAAAATAATACTACTGGCAAGATTGAATTACAAGACCAAGTAAGCAGAATGTTACTGAGTTTGATCTTGCGCATGGAGTTCAAACGACTGTACTGCGAAGATTGGTATTAGAATATGCGAAGGTTCTCCATCAACCGCAATTGTTACGTTTCAGTACTAGAGAATTTTATCATCGTTATGAAGCCAAACAGATCGTTGATGAACAAAAAAAAGATCGTTCTGAAATTAGTAGTGCCCAGAACAATCCCTTCTCCAAGCGATACTTTCTCTAGAACCATATAAGCCACAAGAGTACGAATACCCTGACTTGTTTAGGGTATTCGCAACCAGGCGTTCTACAAGAAGATTTGAAAGAACTAGAGTCGAAGAATGGAAAGTTGACAAGATATTAGCTGCCGCTGATACCGCGCCTACTGTTGGAAACTTTCAAGCTTTTCAAGTATTTTACATAAAAAATAACAGAGTAAAAAAAGCATTAGTAGAAGCAGCAAATAATCAGCCTTACGTTAATGCACCAATTGTTTTAGTATTTTTTATAGATCCAGCAAGAATAAAGATGAAGTTTCCGTCACCAATTTTAGAAAAATTTTCCTTGCAAGACGCAACTTTGGCGGCATCTTATGCGCAGCTTGCGGCATCAGGCGTAGGTCTTAGCTCGATCTGGATAGGAATGATAAATGAAGAGGAAGTAAAATCAATTCTAGGTACAGATCTACGGCCATCGTCCATACTTTGCGTCGGTTATCCAGCTATAAGAAGACCACCAAAATCCAGAAGAAAACTGAAGGAACTAATTAAAGTAGTAGAGTGAATGAACCATAATTCACGGAATGACAACTTATGTTTGTAATTTTGAACCAAATAAGCATTGGCCGAGGTCCTTAAGATCAAAAAAGCGTGCACGAAATATAGATCCTTGATTATGTCTATTCCATAATTCTATTAAGTCAGACAGTGATCTGAAGTTTATGGTAAATCGAAAGATTAGGGAGGGCATGAACTAATGGGTGAAGGAAGAACCGGAAATCTTCAGATAGTATATAATGACCCAGTAGATGTCCAGGACGCGAGATACATCAACATAAGATTCAAAGATGATATGGGATATACCTCAATAAGAGACACAGGAATAATAACTATAAAATCAGAAGGCAAGTGGGGGGTTGATGTTCCGGATAGCGATCTAGAAATTCAAGAAAATGATGCTTTAGTAGGTAAGAGATTTTCGAGAGTAATAGTGGGTACAACATTTTTAAGAATTCAAAAATTAAAGTCTATAGATCATTACTCAAAACCTGAACTAATATTTGAATATTTTTCACCACTATCTAATATCAAAGACATCACAGTTAGTAATCTGTTGTAGGCAACAATTATTTCTCTAGATTCTAGACTACTCTTCCTTCATTTTTTTAGAACTCTCAAATTGCAGTCCGTAATATATCGGGATAGATTACAGGCAGGTGAATATCTTGCCAAGGAGCTGCAGACGTTTATGGAAAATCGAGCAACGGACAGTATTCGGCAAGATATTCTTATTATGGCTGTTCCTCGAGGTGGAGTAGTAATTGGAGACGTCATAGCTTCCAAATTTGGTACCAAATTAGATATCGTTGTTTCACGTAAGATAGGTTCTCCAGAAAATCCTGAATTCGCAATTGGCGCAGTAATGCCCGATGGTAACTATTTTCTCAACGATATGATAGATAAATTTAACATATCTCACGAATATGTTCAGCAAGAAGCAAGAGTTCAGCTAAAAGAAATTCATCGTAGATTAATCACTTATAGAGGGACAATTCATTACGATAAAAAGTATGCGTATGATACAATTGTACTAGTGGATGACGGTGTTGCTACTGGAGCCACATTGATGGCGTCTGCACAGTGGATCAAGAGTAGTTTCAATTGTAGAAAGTTGGTCATAGCCGTACCAGTTGCTCCACCTGAAACTTTAGTTGATTTAAGATACGTTGCAGAGCAAGTGGTTGTACCTTTTACCCCTGACCCATTTATTGCTATCGGAAGATTTTATGAAAATTTCGATCAGGTAAGTGACACTCAGGTTAAAAATATTATGAAAAAATATGGGTACCATGTTTCATGATTATTATATTAGTCTTATTCAAAGCATCCGTTATTCATTTCATGACAACAATTGGCTTGTACCCAATTAGCTGCTTCTTGCGTACTTAGCTAGTTGCAAGAAAAAGCTTCTTTAAGATCGTTTTATCATTGTTGAGTTGTGAGAGATAGCGCAAGATTGATAATGATACTTTCTATTTTTACACTATCAATACCAGTTTTATTCGTTCATATGTCATATGCAATAGAGGATACCCACCTTTTCTATTACTGTCAAATATTTTTACACTTCTGACACTTCCTCTTGCTGTTCGTATTGCCAT
>Ga0184626_10000768_pt1 | contig 10444 bp, 11 predicted proteins | sample PLM3_60_b1_FD_133142 | JGI IMG/M metagenome (GOLD analysis project Ga0184626, IMG submission 133142) | Groundwater sediment microbial communities from an aquifer in East River, Colorado, USA - PLM3_60_b1 | ecosystem: Environmental > Terrestrial > Soil > Riparian zone | place: USA: East River... | reverse complement strand
CGAAATTCAAAGAGGATCTCATTGACATTGTCACTGCCCTCCAACGCAAGCATGAGAAGGCAATCCCTTACGAGCGGGTACGCGCCGATCTGAAGAAGACCGGCCGGTTGTGAATTACCGGGTCTTCATCAAGCCGTCCGCCCGAAAGGAACTCGAAGCCCTCCTCGAAGACGCGGAAGCGCAGGGGTGGCGCGTTGCCAAGGGTCGCCTCTACTTCAAGCTCAAGTGTCCCTGTCCGGGAAAGCACTTCACGACGGTGCATCTCACTCCATCCAACCCGCGGTACCAGCTCAACAAGCGCAGATGGCTGGTCCGGAGGACGTGCTGGGAGGAGAAGCGATGAGGTTCGCGGTGACCGAGGGCTTCCACGTCGGAGTCACTGATGAAGCGCTCGAAGCCCACCTGGACCAGGTCCTCCAGACCCTCTACGAGCTCGGTGTGGACGACGCCGACGTGGGTGGCTCGCTTGCTTCGGGAGACGCCGAGATCTCGATGATCGTCGAAGCCGACTCGTTTCGTTCGGCTCAACAGCTCGCTACCGACCTGATCGGACGGGCGATCAGCACCTCGGGTGGGACACTGGTGGACGGCAACGGCTCGAAGGCGGCTCGCACCCGGGGGCTCTCGTTCAACCTCCGGTCGGTGGGCGCGGAGCTGGTGGGGAGCGCCTGAGCTCAGCGGCGGAGGACGCGGACGCTGCCGTCGGTGCGGCCGAGGAGGACCTCGTCGGCCATGCCGAGGAACAGGCCGTGCTCGACCACGCCGAGGGTGGCCTTGACGGCGGTGCCGAGCGCGGCCAGGTCCCCGTTGGGGACGGCGCAGTCGATCAGGTAGTGGCCTTCGTCGGTGACCACGGGCGCGCCGTCCGCCGCGACCCGCAGCACGGCCGCCGGGACCAGCTCGAGCAGGCGCTTCCTGGTCGACGGCCAGGCGAAGCGGACCACCTCGACCGGCAGCGGATGGAGGGTCCCGAGGCGCTCGACGAACTTGGTCGCCTCGGCCACGATCAGGACGCGGCGGGCGGCGGCCATCACCAGCTTCTCCCTGAGCAGGGCGCTACCGCCGCCCTTGATCAGACCGAGGCGGCGGTCGACCTCGTCGGCGCCGTCGATCACCAGGTCGAGCACCAGCTCGCCGTCCAGCTCGACCATCTCGATGCCGGCCTCGCGGGCTCTGGCCTCGGTGGCCGACGACGCCGTCACCGCACGCAGCCCGGAGGGACCACGCCACTTGGAGGCGAGCGCCTCCACCAGGGCGAACACCGCCCGGCCGGACCCCAGACCGATGGTCATGCCCGCCTGCACCCTGGTCCGGGCGACCGCCACGGCCGCGGCCCTCGCCGGGTCGTCGAAGATCCCGGTCATCCCGAGATCCCCCGCCAGCCGGGAACGCCGGCCTCGTGCCGCGGCGCCCCCGAGCCCTCCTGCTCGTTCCAGAGCAGGACCGCCGGCCAGTCGTGCTCGCGGCCGAGCACCGAGACGCTCGCCGTGCCCAGGAACAGGTGGCGGGCGGCGTCCGGGGGCAGGCCGAGATAGCAGGTGGTCAGGATCCGCAACTGGTGGCCATGGCCGAACAGCATGACCCGCCCGTCCCCGTCGGTCAGCTCGGCGACCAGGCGCCAGGCCCGCTCGGCGACCGCGCCGACGGTCTCGCCCCCCGGGCAGCCGTCGCGGAACAGGTCCCAGCCCGGACGACCGGCGCGGATCTGCGGGGTGGTCAGGCCCTCGTACTCGCCGTAGTCGAACTCGAGCAGCGCCCGGGTCGTCTCCAGCCGCTCGCCGAAGCCGGCGAGCCGCGCGGTCGTCGTCGCCCGCGCGAGCGGGCTGGCGAGGACCCGGTCGACCTCCAGGCCGTCGAGGTGGGCGCCGAGCGCCCGAGCCTCGGCCTCGCCGGCCGGGCTGAGCGGCACGTCGGTGCGGCCGGTGTGGCGCCTCGCCCGGGACCACTCCGTCTCCCCGTGCCGGACCAGGTACAGCTCCACAGCGTTCCTCCCGGGCGCCCGGGTCCCCCACGCGCCGGACCGCCCGGGGCACGCTAGGGACTCCCGCGCGAAAGCTACTACAGCGTGCTCAACGATCGGCCCTGTAGGCAGCGGGATCGGCGACCGCATTGCTGTAGTAGCTTTCGCGCGGGAGTCCCTACCGCACGACGCGCCCGCGGTGGAGCACCCCGGGCTATCCGAACCGCTGGAGCGCCGTTAGCATCGATGCAACCGCGTCGAGGAGGTCGTCCGCGATGATGGACTACCCGCTCACCATCCGGAGCATCTACGAGCGCGCCCGCAAGCTGTTCCCGGACAAGCAGCTCGCGACCAGGCGGCCCGGCGGCGTCGAGCGGACCACCTACGGCGACTGGGCCGAGCGGGTGGCGAGGCTCGCCGGGGCGCTGCGCGACCTCGGGGTGGGACCAGGCGACCGGGTGGCCACCTTCTGCTGGAACCATGACCGCCACCTGGAGGCCTATTTCGCCGCCGCCCTGATGGGCGCCAGCTACCACACGCTGAACATCCGCCTCGGCGGCGAGCAGCTCGCCTACATCCTCGACCACGCCCACGACAAGGTGCTGGTCGCCGACGCCGAGCTGACCCCGGCGATCGGTCCGGTCCTGCCCGGCGCCGACACCGTCGAGCACGTCCTGGTGGTCGCCGCCGGCGGCGGCGAGCGGCCGACGCTCGGCTTCCGCTCGGAGCACGACTACGAGACGCTGGTGGAGCGGGCGGCGCCGATGTCGGACTGGCCGGCCCTCGACGAGGAGCAGACCGCCGGGATCTGCTACACCTCGGCCACCACCGGCAACCCCAAGGGCGTGGCCTACTCCCACCGGGCGATCTTCCTCCACTCGCTGATGATCGGCCTGGTCGACACCGCCGCCATCTGCGAACGCGACGTCCTGCTGCCGATCGTGCCGATGTTCCACGTCAACTCCTGGGGGATGCCGTTCGCGGCCACCTGGTACGGCGCCGGCCAGGTCTACGGCGGCCCGGCCCCCACCCCGGCCGACTACCTGCGGCTCATCCGCGAGGAGGGGGTGACGGTCTCGGCGGGGGTGCCGACGGTCTGGCTCGGCATCCTGCAGGTGCTCCAGGAGGACGGCGGCGACCTCGGCCCGCTGGAGCGGATCATCTGCGGCGGCTCCGCGGCCCCGGTGTCGATGATCCGCACCTTCGAGCAGCGCTACGGGGTGCAGTTCATCCACGCCTACGGGATGACGGAGGCTTCGCCGGTCACGCACTTCTCGCGGACCAAGTCGACCCTGCGGGACCTGCCGGAGGAGGCACGCTACTCGTACAAGGCCAAGCAGGGCGTGCTGGTGCCCGGGCTGGAGCAGCGGGTGGTCGACGGCGACGGGGCCGAGGTCCCGGCCGACGGCAAGTCCATGGGCGAGCTGCTGCTGCGCGGCGCCTGGATCGCGGGCGAGTACCTCGACGACGAGCGCTCCACGAGCACCTTCGTGGACGGCTGGTACCACACCGGCGACGTGGCCACCCTCGACGGCGAGGGCTACCTGCACCTGGTCGACCGGACCAAGGACCTGGTCAAGTCGGGCGGCGAGTGGATCTCCAGCGTCGAGCTGGAGAACGCCCTCATGGGCCATCCGGAGGTGGCGGAGGCCGCGGTGATCGCCATCCCCGACCCGAAGTGGGCCGAGCGCCCGCTGGCGGTGGTCGTGCGCAAGGCCGGCTCGGAGGTGAGCGAGGCCGAGCTGGTCGCCTCCATCGCCGGGAGGTTCCCCAAGTGGTGGCTGCCCGACCGGGTCGAGTTCGTCGACGAGCTCCCGAAGACCGCCACCGGCAAGTTCTCCAAGCGCACGCTGCGCGAGCGGTTCGTCGGCGGCGTCCGCCAGGAGGAGGGCTCGGACGAGCGCTAGGCGCGGGCCTCGGCCAGCCAGCCGTCGAGGGACCGGCCGGTGAGGCGCTCGTACGCCTCCCGGTAGCGGGCGGCGGTGCCGGCGACGACGTCGGGCGGCAGGCGCGGCGGCGGCGGGGTCATGTCCCAGTCCTGCGCCTCCAGCCAGTCGCGGGCGTACTGCTTGTCGAAGGAGGGCGGCGACGATCCTGGCACCCAGCCGCCGGCCGGCCAGAACCGCGAGGAGTCGGGGGTGAGGACCTCGTCGGCGAGCACCACCCGGTCGCCGTCCAGGCCGAACTCGAGCTTGGTGTCGGCCAGCACGATGCCGCGCCGGGCCGCGTGCTCGGCGCCGCGGCGGTAGATCTCCAGGGTCAGGTCGCGCAGCAGCGCCGCCACCTCGGCGCCGAGCCGGTCGGCGACCTCGGCCTCGGAGACGTTCTCGTCGTGGCCGTGGCGCGCCTTGGTCGCCGGGGTGAAGATCGGCTCGGGAAGCCGGTCGGCCTGGCGGAGCCCGGCGGGCAGCGGGATGCCGCAGACGGCCCCGGTGGCCTGGTAGTCCTTCCAGCCGGAGCCGGCCAGGTAGCCGCGGGCGACGCACTCGACCGGGAGCATCTCGAGCCGGCGGACCAGCATCGCCCGCCCGGCGAGCTGCCTGGCGCCCTCCGGCAGCTCCGCCGCCCGCCAGCCGACCAGGTGGTTGGGGACCAGGTCGCCGAGCTGCTCCAGCCAGAACACCGTCAGCCCGGTGAGGACCTCGCCCTTGCCCGGCACGTCGTCGTCGAGCACCACGTCGAAGGCCGAGATCCGGTCGCTGGCCACCAGCAGCAGGTGCTCGTCGCCGACCGCGTACAGGTCGCGCACCTTGCCGGAGGCGATGCGCTCGAGCCCGGCCGGCGCGCTCACCCCATCGCCTCCAGCCGTTCGAACACGGGGCCGGCGGCGGCCACGAAGCGGGCCGGGTCCAGCGCGGCGTCCAGCCCCCGCTCCCCCAGCGCCTCGGCCACGCCGGGCTCGGCCAGCAGCAGGTCGCGGAAGCCGCCCTTGCCCTCCCAGGCGTCCATCGCCGCCCGCTGCACCGCGGCGTAGGCGTCCTCCCTGCTCCAGCCCGCGTCGACCAGGGCGAGCAGGGCGGCCGAGGAGCCCGCCAGGCCGCCGGACGCCTGTAGGTTGGCCCGCATCCGCTCCGGGAAGACGCGCAGGCCGGCGACCAGCCAGTGGGCCCGCTCCAGCCCGTAGTCCAGCACGCAACAGGCGTCGGGCAGCACCACCCGCTCGACCGAGGAGTGGGAGATGTCCCGCTCGTGCCAGAGCGCGACGTCCTCCAGCCCGGCGAGGGCGTAGCCGCGCAGCAGGCGGGCGAGCCCGGTGAGCCGCTCGGCCACCACCGGGTTGCGCTTGTGCGGCATGGCCGAGGAGCCCTTCTGGCCCTCGGCGAACGGCTCCTCGACCTCCCGCACCTCGGTCCGCTGGAGCTGGCGGACCTCGACCGCCAGCCGTTCCAGGTCGGCGCCGGCGACCGCGAGGACGGCGAGCAGCTCGGCGTGCCGGTCGCGGGCCACGACCTGGGTGGGGGCCGGCTCCGGGGTCAGGCCCAGCTCGGCGAGCACCTCGGCCTCGACGTCGGCCGGCAGGTTGGCGTAGGTGCCGACCGCGCCCGAGATGGTGCCGACCGCGACCGACCCGCGGGCGGCGCGCAGGCGGCGGCGGTCGCGGTCGAAGGCGAAGGCGTGCCCGGCGAGCTTGAGCCCGAAGGTGGTCGGCTCGGCGGCCACGCCGTGGGTGCGGCCGAGGCAGAGGGTGTCGCGGTGTTCGAGCGCCCGCTCGCGCAGGGTGGCCACCAGCCGGTCGAGCCGGCGCGCGAGCAGGTCGCAGGCACGCACGAGCTGCAGGGCCAGGGTGGTGTCGAGCAGGTCCGAGGAGGTCATGCCGTAGTGGACGTGCCTGGCGGCCGGGCCGATGCCCTCGCCGTAGGCGGTCAGGAAGGCGACCACGTCGTGGTGCAGCTCGGCGTCGAGCCGGCGGACCCGCTCCGGCGAGGGGGTCGGCGCCTCCTCGATGGCGGCCAGGTCGGCCTGCGGGACCAGGCCGCGACGGGCCCTGGCGCGCACCACCGCGACCTCGACCTCCGCGAACGTGCGGAAGCGGGTCGCCTCGGTCCAGATCGCCCCCATCTCCGGCAGGGTGTAACGGGAGATCATCGGCGCGCCTACAGCCGTAGACCCGCCGAGAGCTGGTCCTTGAACTCCTGCAGCTCCCGGCGCAGCCGCTCGTCGCCGACGGCCAGGATCTGCAGGGCAAGGATGCCCGCGTTGACGGCGGCGTCCAGCCCCACGGTGGCGACCGGCACGCCGGAGGGCATCTGCACCATCGAGTAGAGGGCGTCCAGCCCGCCGAGCTGGGGGGTGTAGATCGGCAGGCCGATCACGGGCAGGGTGGTGTGGGCGGCGACCACCCCGGGCAGCGCGGCGGCCTTGCCGGCGGCGGCGATGATCACCTGGAGGCCGCGGTCGACGGCGCTGGCCGCGTAGTCGGCGACCCGGCGCGGGTCCCGGTGGGCGCTCAGCACCTCGAGCTCGTATTCGACGCCGAACTTCTCGAGCATGACCGCGGCCGCTTTGGCCCGCTCCTCGTCGGAGGTGGAGCCGAGCAGGATCCCAACCCTTGGCGGCATGGACGCTCCCTTGGACGCGTGCGGTCGGGGCATTCTAACCGTGCGCTACGCCGGCGGCGGTGGGGCGCCGTCGCCGGCCAGGCCGAGGTGCTCGAGGACGCCGACGATGTAGCCGTTCTTGGCCTTGGTGAAGGCGATCGAGTCGACGGTCCCGCCGGCGACGATGGCCCGCTTGAGGGCGGCGTACTCCTCGCGCAGGGCCGGGTCGGCCAGCAGGGCGTCGCGGAACCCCCTGATGGCCGGCACCTCGGGGCTGGACTCGGGGACCACGTGGACGTGGACCCGGAACGAGGTGCCGTCGTGGCGGATCACGCCCTGCAGCATCGGCCGGGTCGGCGGGAAGGCGGTCGGGATCACCTGCGGCTGGAACCCGAGGGCGAGCAGGTCGCGGGTGACCGCCGGGATCCCGTCCGGGGACGAGGGCAGCAGCAGGTCGATGGTGCCCTTGCCGGCCAGGCCGGGGACCGCCGAGCTGCCGACGTGCTCTGCTTCGGCGCCCGGCCGCCTGGCCGCGATGAGCGCGATCACGCGGCCGGCGACCTCGCTGGCGCGGGGATCGGCCTCGCGGACGACGATGGGCACCCGGCAGTACGGCTCGATCGGCCGTCGCATAGCTCCCATCCAGTCCAACCCTGACGAGCTGAGCCTACCCGCCGCCCGGGTGGGCGGCAATGTCCCGCCGGTAGTGCACGCCGTCGAAGTGGACCAGCTCGGCGGCGGCGTAGGCGCGGGCCCGGGCGTCTGCGAGGTCGTCGCCGAGCGCGGTGACGGCCAGCACCCGGCCGCCCGTGGTGCGGACCCGCCCGGCCGGGTCCAGGGTCGTGCCGGCATGGAACACGTGCACGCCGGGCCGGGCCGCGGCCGCCTGGAGCCCGTCGACCTCCAGGCCCTTGCGGTAGGAGCCCGGGTAGCCGCCCGAGGCGAGCACCACGGTGACGCAGGGCCGCGGGTCCCAGCCGACCTTGTGGCCGGCGAGCGTCCCCTCGGCGGTCGACCAGGCGAGGTCCGCCAGGTCGGTGGTCATGCGCGGCAGGATGGCCTGGGCCTCGGGGTCCCCGAAGCGGCAGTTGAACTCGAGGACGCGGGGGCCGTCGGCGGTCAGGGTCAGGCCCGCGTACAGCACCCCCTGGTAGCGGACGCCGCGCCGTGCCAGCTCGGCGACGGTCGGCTCCAGGACGGCGCGGCGCAGCTCGTCGACCAGCTCGTCCGGGAGGTCGGGCAGGGGCGAGTAGGCGCCCATGCCGCCCGTGTTCGGCCCCTGGTCGCCGTCGCCGACCCGCTTGTGGTCGCGGGCGGGCGCCAGCGGCACCACCGTGCGGCCGTCGGTGACCGCGAGCAGGCTCGCCTCCGGGCCCTCCAGGTACTCCTCGAGCAGGATGCGCGCGCCAGCCTCGCCGTGGACCCCACCGACCAGGGCGGCCTGGATCGCGGCCGTGGCGGCGGCCGGGTCGTCGGTGACCGTCACCCCCTTGCCGGCGGCCAGCCCGTCGGCCTTGATCACCCAGGGCGGCCCGAAGCCGTCCAGGGCGGCGACCGCCTCGGCGGCGTCGGTGAACGCCTCGGCGCGGGCGGTCGGCACGCCCGCCGCCGCCATGATCTCCTTGGCGAACGCCTTGGAGCCCTCGATGCGGGCGGCGGCCGCGGTCGGCCCGAACACCGGCAGGCCGCGGTCGAGGAACTCGTCGGCCACCCCGGCGACGAGGGGCTGCTCGGGCCCGATGATGGTGAGGTCGACGGCTTCGCGCTCGGCGAAGGCGGCCAGGCCGGCGGCGTCGGTGGGCCCGACGCCGGGGACGTTGGAGGCCACCAGGGCGGTGCCGGCGTTGCCGGGCACGGCGTACAGCCGCTGGACGTCGGGGCTCTGCGCCAGCGCCACCAGCAGGGCGTGCTCGCGCCCGCCGCCGCCGACGACCGCGATCCGCATGCCTACTCCTCTCCCAGGGTCGTCGTTGCCCGAGCCGGTGGCCCCCAAGCCGCCGCCGACCCTGCCTGCTGGACCACAGTCTGGTCGCGGCCCGGGCCGACGCCGATGGCGGTCACCGCCACCCCGCCCAGCTTCTCGATGGCGTCGACGTAGGCCCTGGCCGCCCGCGGCAGGTCCGCGAGCCGGGTGACGCCGCTGATGTCCTCGCGCCAGCCCTCGAGCAGCTCGTAGACCGGCTCGGCGTGGTGCAGCCCGGTCTGGGTCATCGGCCAGTCCTCGGTCAGCTCGCCGTCGATCCGGTAGGCGGTGGCCACCGGGACCCGCTCCAGGCGCGAGAGCACGTCCAGCTTGGTGACGAACAGCTCGGTGAGGCCGTTGACCCTGGCGGCGTAGCGCAACGCCACCGTGTCCAGCCAGCCGCAGCGGCGAGCCCTGCCGGTGGTGGTGCCGAACTCGTCGCCGGCGGCGCGCAGCGCCTCGCCCGCCGCGCCCTCCAGCTCGGTGGGGAACGGGCCGGCGCCGACCCTGGTGGTGTACGCCTTGACGATGCCGATGACCCGCTCGATCCAGCCGGGGCCGACGCCGGCGCCGGCCAGCGCCCCGCCGGCCACCGGCGAGGACGAGGTCACGAACGGGTAGGTGCCGTGGTCGACGTCGAGCAGGGTGGCCTGCGCGCCCTCGAACAGCACCTGCCGGCCCTCGCGGAGCGCGTTCCAGACGAACAGCGAGGTGTCGGCGATGCGCGGGCGCAGCGCCTCGGCGTAGGTGGCGTACTCCTCGACGATCGCCTCGCCGTCCAGCGGCAGGCGGTTGTAGACCTTGGCGAGCAGCGGGTTGCGCTCGCGCAGCACCGCCTCGGCCTTCTTGGCGAGGATGCCGGGGTCCAGCAGGTCCTGGACGCGGATGCCGAGCCGGCCGACCTTGTCGGCGTAGGCGGGCCCGATGCCCCGGCCGGTGGTGCCGATGCGGTTGCGGCCGAGCCAGCGCTCGGTGAGCTTGTCCATCTCCTTGTGCCACGGCATGATCAGGTGCGCGTTGGCGGAGATGAGCAGCTTGCCGGTGGCGATGCCCCTGGCCTCCAGCGCCGCCAGCTCGGCGAGCAGGAAGCCGGGGTCGACCACCACCCCGTCGCCGATCACGGGCGTGACGTGCGGGTACAGGATGCCGCTCGGGGCCAGGTGGAGCTTGAAGGTGCGGTCCCCGACCACCACCGTGTGGCCGGCGTTGTTGCCGCCCTGGTAGCGGACGACCACGTCCATCTTGTCGGCGAGGAAGTCGGTGACCTTGCCCTTGCCCTCGTCACCCCACTGGCTGCCGACGAGGATGGTTCCTGGCATGGCTGGGCTCGCTTGGTCTCGGCTGCTGGTCTGCGGCAGCCTACATCCGCGGCCTATGGAGGGGCTGGCGCCGTCCCCACCCGCTCGCGCTCGCCGGTGACGGTGAGCCAGACCCCGGCAAGCACCAGCGGGGCGCCGAGCCAGAACGCGGCCGCCGGCAGCTCGTCCAGCAGCAGCCACGCCAGCGCGGTGGCGCCGACCGGCTCGGCCAGGATGGCGACGGCGACCACCGTGGCGCTCACCCTGGCGAGCAGGCCGTTGAAGACCGTGTGCCCCAGGAGCTGGGGGCCGGCCACGACCGCCGCCAGCGCCAGCCAGGAGCCGGCGCGGTAGCCGCCGAGGGCCGCCCCGGTGAGCAGGCAGGCCGGCAGCAGCACCGCCGCCGCGACCCCGTATACCGAGGCGGCGTAGGTCGTCACCGGCAGCCGCCGCCGCGCCGCCCGGCCGAGCAGCAGGTAGCCGGCCATCGCGGCCGAGCCGGCGAAGGCGAGCGCGTCCCCGAGCAGGGCGGCGGAGGGGTCCGGGGAACCCCAGGGGCCGGGGGGGTTCGGGGGACCCCAAGGGGGTCCCCCGGTGGGAAGGGCCCCGGTGGACCTGGGGCCGCCGGGCTGGCCCGCGCCGGCGTCGCCCAGCCCGATCACCGCCGCCCCGGCAACGGTGACGG
>Ga0184626_10000767_pt1 | contig 10447 bp, 5 predicted proteins | sample PLM3_60_b1_FD_133142 | JGI IMG/M metagenome (GOLD analysis project Ga0184626, IMG submission 133142) | Groundwater sediment microbial communities from an aquifer in East River, Colorado, USA - PLM3_60_b1 | ecosystem: Environmental > Terrestrial > Soil > Riparian zone | place: USA: East River... | reverse complement strand
ATCGCTACAATTATTTGGCCTGCTTGGGGTGGTCAGCACTCGCTGGTGCCGCTCTGCTCTATTCGTGGTACGCTTGGCACAGCGGTAAAATCACGCGCTCGGTTTTTCTTACCCTTCAGATGGCCGCTGTATCGTTCGTGGTCGTGTTGGGATTTATCACCTGGAAACAAACGCAAATCTGGCGCGACTCAGAGACGCTTTGGCGGCACGCGCTGGCTATTAACGATCGGTCGTACTTTGCCCATCACTTTCTCGCGACGGCGCTTTTGGTCAAGGGTGAATCGACCGAGGCCTTGAATCATTTTAATAGAAGCCTGGAGCTCAATCCCAATTATGCGTCCGCTCACGCCGGTCTCGGCAGCGTCTTCGCAGAGCGCGGAGACTTGGAAAGGTCAGCGCAGCAATTTCGCCGAGCGCTCGTTCTCGATCCGGGATCGATGGAGGCTCACTACAATCTCGGACGTGTTCTGGCGAAGCGAGGCGAGACCGAGCAAGCGATCGCTCACTATTCGCAGGCACTTGCGATCAACCCGAGCGATGTCGATAGCCACAATAATCTTGGAATGCTGCTCGCCGCCCGCGGCGATGCGGCAAATGCCATAGAGCATTTCCAGGTAGCACTTCGGATCGATCCTCTCTATGCCAAGGCACACTTCAATCTCGGTCGAGTGCTTGCCCAACAAGGGCGCATCGATGAAGCCGTCGGCCATTTTCGAAGCGCGCTGCAAATTCAACCTGGCGTTGCCGAGATTCACGAGAATCTCAGCCGCGCGCTCGCTCTGCAAGGAAAAATGGACGAAGCCGCCGAACAGTTGAAAGAAGCCGTGCGTATTCTAAAATCGCAGCAATCGATTTCATCGCATTAACGATCCGCTGGCGCAGTAGCCGCGCTCATTCGGTTGAAAAACTTGTTTTTTGCGTGGCGTGAAGCCGATTCGTTACGATTGAGGTAAAACTACAACCAAAGTAAAACAGACGTCTCACCACGAAGCTTGACAGCCTGGATATCGCAATCGCCAAAGCGCCCATGACCGCTAATGAAAAAAACCAATAGGCAAAGCGGTAGAGAGCTGAAAAAGCCAGGGCAGCTGGAGAAAACTCGGGATGGCGCAAAGCAAGCGTCGGATCTGGTTTGGATCGCTGCTATCTTTGCGATCGCGTTTGTCTTACGTGTTGTTTACCTCGTTCAAATTGAATCTATCCCGCTTTTCTATAATCTCGCCGGCGACGGCCGCACCTATGATGAGTGGGCACAGCGGATCGCCGCAGGCGATTGGCTGGGGCAGGAAGTGTTCTATCAAGCGCCGCTCTATCCTTATTTCCTCGGGATCGTGCAGTGGTTTTTGGGCCACAACCTTTGGCTTATTCGAATCGGGCAAATTGTTCTTGGCTCGCTCGCGTGTGCTTTCATCTATCCGATCGGTCAAAAATTATTTTCGCGCAGCGCCGGCATCGCGGGAGGTTTGATCCTCGCTTGTTACGCCCCGGCGATTTTCTTCGACGGTCTGATTGAGAAGAGCGTTCTCGATCTGGTTCTCCTGGTCGTATTGCTCTATTTGCTTCTGTCGCTGAAAGAATCCCTGCACTGGAGCAAATGGTTAGGTGCCGGCGGCGTGCTCGGCCTGCTCGCTCTTTCCCGTGAAAACGCGCTGATCATGATACCGGTCGTGGCGCTTTGGATTGTCCTCGCGTATTCCGACCGGCGACTTTCATTCCGTGCGCGTTGGCTTGGCTTGTTTGTCGGCGGTTTGCTTTTGGTGTTGGTCCCCGTCGGTTTGCGCAATCTCAGTGCCGGCGGCGAGTTCAAACTAACCACCTCTCAATTTGGACCGAATTTTTTTATCGGCAACAACCCCTCTGCGGACGGCACCTACGGTTCAGTGCGGAATGTTATTGGCGAGGTGCAGCTCGAGGGGCCTGATGCCAGACGACTTGCGCAAAGAGCCGCGGGCAAGGAGCTGACGGCCGGCGAGATTTCCAGTTACTGGTTTAAGCAGTCGTTAGATTACATCAGATCACAACCCGCGCAGTGGCTCAGGCTGATGGGACTAAAATGGCTGCGGGTCTGGAACGCTCGGGAAATCGAAGACTCGGATGACTTTTACATCTACCAGAGTTTTTCGTCTTTGCTCGCATTTTTCGCTGCATTCAACCACTTCGGCGTGCTCGCGCCACTTGCGGCGCTAGGCATGCTGGTAACTTGGCGGCAATGGCGCGAGCTTTGGCTGCTCTACGGCATGACCTTTTCGCTGGCCCTGAGCCTAGCGATTTTTTACGTCTTTGGCAGGTATCGTTTTCCTCTCGTACCATTGCTCGCGCTCTTTGCAGGCTCTGGCGTGGTCGGCGCTTGGAATTTGTTTCAAGAACGCATTTGGAAGTCATTTGCGCCGGCTGTTGCGGTATTGCTCGTTGCCGCGGTGATCGTAAACTGGCCTCTGTCTGGCATCAAAGGACCTGGTGCCGCCGGTTACAACAATCTTGGGAATGCGTACTCTAGGCAAGGAAAAGTCGACGAAGCGATTAAAACTGCCCTGAAGGCGATCGCAATACAGCCGGATTATGGAGTCGCTCATTATAATCTTGGCAACTTGTACGCCCAGCGAGGTCAGTTCGATACGGCTCAACGCCATTTTGAAGAAGCGCTCAAGCTTTATCCTAATTACGCCGATGTGCACAGCAATTACGGCCAGTTGCTCGCCGAGCGCGGCGATCTCGAGACGGGCATGGAGCACTTTCGTAAAGCCATCGAACTTAACCCGACACTCGGCCGCGCTCACCTCAATCTCGGAGTAGCGCTGGCAAAAAAAGGAAATTTGGACGAGGCGATTCGAACGTTGCGAGAAGCCGTGCGAGTCGCGCCGGAGTCGGCGGAAGCCAGCTATTATTTGGGCAGCGTGTACGCCGCGCAGGATCGCTATCAAGAGGCCGTCGACTCCTTCAAGCAAACGCTGCGTATCCAGCCGGACTTCGCACCCGCCCATCAAAGCTTGGCGCACCTGCTGAGTCTACAAGGCCACAAAGACGAGGCGATGAAGCACTATCAGGAGGCCGTCAAGCTCATGCGTCGGGGAGCTCAGCAGCGCGGCGGATAATTCGACGCCTGCAGCGCTCTCCATCATTCGGTGTTGAAGCTGCGTCTTTCAGGTGGAGTAATTTAGAACGGCGACACGACGACTCGCAAGTTTAAAGCGGGCGGAGGTTTGATAAGCTTTATAAAAGGTATCGGGTCGTCGGCCATTTTCACCGGCTCAATTTTTGTCGGCGGAAAAGCGATCAGCCCTTCGATCCAATGGTATTTGAGAATGATTTCATCGCCTTTCAGGTCGGATAACTCGAGACGATTGAATCCAACCTTCACTTTGCCTTCACCTTTCATGAACCAGCTCAGCGGCTGATTGACTTTCATCAGATGTATGGGGCCGATGCGCTGATCGAGAGTCATCAAACCTGGAATCGATTGCAGCCGCTGCAGCGAAGCGGGATGAAAAGCCACCACGGCGCCGATGTTGTAAAGGCGCAAATAATTTCCAATCTCTTGGTCCGAGAGTGACTGCGGGTCCTTCTTGAACATCTTTCCAGAGTGAAACTCAGCAAAATGATGCCGGTCGTTATAAAGATTGATCGGTCCGCCGATAATCTGGCGTCCGGTCAGATGTGGTAGAAACGACGACAGGTAAGTTCGATCGTACACAAAGCCGCTTTCATCGCCGGACTCTTCGAATAGAACCCGCGCGTCGGCTGGCGTTTCCCGTTTGATCCAATCGACGATGGCGCTTAATTCCGGAATTAGCCGAGAGCGCAGTTGCAGCCTGCCGGTGGATTCCGTTTGGACGAGATTAAAGAGAAAGGTCACGAGACCACAGCTCAGTAGAACAAGGGCAAGCCAAGACGGAGCGGTCCTGCGCGACGTTAACCAATCACTGACGCCGTATGCTGCACCAATGGCAAGAATTAGATCCAAGGGAACTTTAAAGCGCAGCGGCTGCCACGCCTTTATGAACGGCACCAGGGCGCCGAAATAGGTGACTAAAAACAGCACCGTTAAGGCGCTTGCTACCATCACGCCGAGTTGTCGTTTGTCGCTCCGAATCAACTTCCAAGTTCCCAGCGTGCCGAGAACCAACAGCGCGAGACGAAAGCCTTTCTCCAGTGGAGATTGGCGAAAACTCCAATAGTTCTTCGGCGCGAAATAGTCTTTAAGAAAAGTTAATGGATCGGAGCTGACGAACAGCCGCAGTTGCTCCGTGAGCGCCATTGAGACGTCGTCGGCACGATGGTTGATGGCCGGGATGAGCCACGCGGAATTGACTGCGAGCGACAACGCGGTCGCCGCAACAATGCAGATCCACGCGCGCAAGGGCAATTGCCGTATTTGAATCAGGATTAACGCGATGACAGGCGGTAAAATCGTCACTAGACTTTGCACGTGAAGCGGCAGAATCGTGATGATGACGATAAACCAAGCGAAATAGATCGAAGCCGGCGGTTGTGGCGGCTTGGTAAGCCGGTAAAAAAGCGACATTCCCCAAAGGCTGAGATAGGACGCCACCGGAAAACCAATCATGCCGTAGAAAAACATTTCTCTCGGCAGTGAATTCCACCAGTAGATCGTGCCGAATAGTGAAGCCGCCAGTGCCGTTAGATTTTTCGAATCGTTGTCGAAGAAAAAATTGCCGGCGGAAAAATACAGTATCCACGGCACGCCGGCCATCGCGAGAAAAGCGCAAATTTTGAACCACTGAACCGGCGACAGGACAATGGCCGATAGAGCCAGAGACAGAAATTCAAACAACTTGATGCTTAGATCTTGGATCGTGTTCGAGGGGTAGCCGGCCATGAAAAAGGGGTTGTAGCCCCAAAGGGCTTTGTCCTGTCCCCAGAATGCTTCAATAGATCTGAGATGATGAAAATGCAGGCCCCAGTCCTGGTCGATGATCGGCTGGTCGTTAAAAAGGCCGGCGAGAGGTGAAAATAGGGAAGCCAATCCCAGAGTGTGAAGCACAAAGATACTGCTCACTAAGATGACAACACGCGGGTTGCTCAACCAACGACTTTGCGGCTGATCCCGTGACGGAAAACGATTTGCGGATATTTGGCGTTGAGAAATTTGCCTGCGGTTCTTGCGTGCCATGCCGATGAGTTGAGGCTTTCCGTTATCGTTTTTAATTAACGAGCGTTCATATCGATCTTAAAGGGCACATGATCCATGCGCAGAGGGTTCACTGGATAGGTTCCAGCGAGCCAGACTTCGACCAATATATAGACCAGAAATAGCGCGATCAGCGCGCTCATGAAGCCGCGCACGACGTTGATTCTCAGCCGGGAGGATTCAGCCCATTCCATGCCGGCGTTAAATGCTAGTAGCAGGGCAAAATAGGATGGAAAAAGAAGTCGGCCTTGGAATACGCTCCAGACGTCATATTTCCAGCCCACCGCGACGATCAATAATAAATTAAGCGAGAAAATCAGCAGAAGAATGCTTTCATAATCCAATCGTGAGCGCCCCTGCATGCCTACCTCGGGCCCTGCCGAAGGAGCAATGCCAAGCGCCGCCATCCCTATTCGTGTCGCTCCGACCAGCATCAAGAACGTGGGGCAGAAAGCCGCAATATAAATCATCGATCCGACTCGGTTGAAAGGCGATATCAGATTGCCTTGGAAGGTAGACTCGGGAATCAGGGAATACCAGAAAGAGCCATAGATCATGAGCGGATAGGAGTGAACGGTGGACGTCGAGATAACCGAGTCTCGTATTAACTTCAGGAGATTGAAATCGAGCAGCGAGTAAGCTCCGATCCAAGTCGGTTGCTGTTCTCCTATCCAATCGCCGAAATCGAGATTACTTACGGTCGGATTGCCGAAGAGGATCAGACTCTCTACATATTTGTAACAACCCAGTACGCTGACGACAACGAGAAACAAAGCCAGCCGCGATATAACCTGCGAATTGAGTAACGCGTGCCGTCGGCCAAGAAGCCATACGAAAAATACTAAAGGTAAAACGAAGACCAAAACTACAGCCTTGGTGAGAAGTCCCAATCCTAACCAGATCCCCAGCATTACGACATTGGAAAACGAAGGAGACACCTGCGCACGCCGGGTTTGATCGAAGATCAGGGTTCCCAAGAAAATTGCCAACGTATCATTGGAAATAAACAAGCTAAACAGAATGAACTGCGGATGAAACGCCACTAAGGCGAGGCACCACGGCCGAATTCGTTCGTCTGTCCATGGCAACCGGCGCAGTAAACCGGCGATGACGACCAGCGTCGCGATGGAAAAAATCAGCGAGAGAGCTTGAACCGCGACGAGGCCACCCAGGCGCAGCAACGGAGCCGCTAAAAGGTAGTAAAGCGGCGGGTGGTACGCTTGATCAAACTGGTTTGCGCGGGGCAGGGTCCAGTGGCGGGCGATGTGATCTATCACCACTAGATGATTGTCATTATTGAAGTAACCGACGTAAGCAAACACAACCACGCGTACGATAATCCCCCCGGCGAGCACCAGAGCGAAATAACTGAAAGGGAATCTCCGCTGATTGACTGGCAAGCGATCGGCGACTGACGCCGTTTTCGATCGATCGCGCCGTAATGCGATCGGGCGACGCTTTCTCTTCGCTGCCACGTTAGAACCGGTTCCTCGCCAGGAAGCTCATATCATTTTTCTGCCGAAAAGTTGGAATTGTCGTTCATAACTTTTCACTGAAATGTGTTATTTGACTGACGCCGGTTCAGGGTTGGCTGTAGATTGTTTTGACAAAGTCACGACGGTGAGGAGGGGTTCACCAGAAATATTGGGAATACTTTTAATGAAAGCACTCGGGTAGTTCCGTTGAACGGATTCCCAAATCTGTCGATTGTGGCTCTTGAAGATAATTTTCGTCGGCCCGTGAGATTTCAAGTTGTTGGCTTCCAAGAAGGCTGGCTCGACAATATGAATATTCTTCGGCTGGGCGAAGTTTTGCGCTACGGATTGGCGAGGATCATAGCGCCCAGAAAAATTGACGACCGCAAGCTTCCTTGCCGCGGGAGGTAAGGGAGGCGGTGGATTCGCGTACGCGTATTTCTCTTCCGGACCGGCATCTAATCGAACGGGATCAAGAATGTCCTGGCCCACCAGCATGACCGGCAGATCGTCTTGAGAGATTTCCAAGCCGATTAGTCGAAGTTCATATGCCATGACTCGCGTGGCGCCGGCGTTTTTCGCCTCCAGGCCAAAATAGAAATAAAGATTCAGCCCGATGATCAATAGTGCCACAGACCATGCTAATGCGACGATATTATTTGATGACCGGCGATTTCCGAATTTCGATTCCGCCATGCGCGTCAACCACTGAAGGCCCAATCCAACGATTAAGAATGCAGGTAACATAACCGCGGCGGTTCGGTACACATACGGCGCGCCCTCTTGAGTGATGGAAAAGATGCCCGCGGCGAAGTTAATGACAAGAGCGCACGCGATCAGTCGTGCCGAAGAGGACTTCATGCTTGCGATCAGAGCTGCGATTCCGGCGATGAAGAGTAACCCGGTCAGCGGGTCCATCATGGGCAAACCGGGAAAGTTGTCTCGCGCGTACCTGCCGCCGAGGGTAAAAAACATAAGCGCATGTCGCCAAATATTATTGATGATCTCCGCCAGCGGGTTTCCACTGTTAAAGACGCTCAGTTCCGCGGTTCTTACCCAGAATGAGGACGGATTGGAGAGGTAATAACAGAGAAGCGGGTAGGCGGCCATCGCCGCGCCGATTACGAAGGCAGTGACGTGGCTGAAAATCGATCGGCCACGCGTCATCGCGAACTCGAAGATCAAAAAAAGCAACAAAGAAATCAGACAAATTCGCGCTCCTAAGTAACTGTAGAGAGATAATCCCGCGATCAAACCGGCGAGATAACTATAAAGCGGTCGGCCTCGCTGCATGGCGAGTAAGAGCAGCCAGACTGCTAAGGAAAACGTCATGATCATAAAGGAGACATCCCAACCGTACCGGCTGAGCCGGACAGGCCAGTGAGCGAACGTGAATAACAAAGCCGTCAGGAATGCGACACGCGGGCTAAAGAGCAGCCGAGCAATGAGAAAGAAAACGCCACAAGCAACGATTCCCGGTATGATGGAGAATAGCTTCATGCTCCAATAGCTGACGCCGAATAACTTCAGAATCAGTAGATTGAAATATAAATAGAGATTGGAAGTTTCGACCCAGCCCTCCATGATGAGAGGTGTGTGGCCGAAGAGATCGAAAGATTGCTCGAGGAGGTTAAGACTATTGTTGAGGGTAAAAATCTCGTCTGCATAGGGACCGAGCGGAAACTCGGTTATCTTACATACGCGCACTGCACTGGCCACGAGGAGCACACCGAAGAGCTGGACGGCCGGAAACGTAATCGAATTCGCACCCATTGGCAGCAATTCGACGCGTTCAGCCCGAATGTAGAATGCCCAGATGATTATGCCAAAGAGCCAGGGGAGCGGCGCCCATGGTTGACGTAAATTGGCAAAGATTGTGAAACAGACGATACCAGTTAAGACAACTAGAATGATGACTCGTCGCCGATCTTGTACCGCATGAGATTCCGGCTTCGCTTGTTTGGGGGAATTTGCTGGAGGTGAGCTCCTGGTTCTTATGGGTCGCTTCCTTGCCACGGTCTTTCCTTATTCAAACTAATGAGTGCGTGACAGGATCGACGTGTATATCCATTTCAGCCGTCGGCCCGATAAAGTGCGCGTTGCCAGTCGCGCAGTTGTTTCGCTGCCGTGATGGTGAAGTCCAAGTTGCACCGACAACCGGTGATAAGCAATTATTGCTGTGCGCATTTAGGAACGGGAGAAAGTCCGACTACCCATTGATGGATTTAGTCAGCGCCAGTTTCTCAGTCCGTGAGCAGGCTTCCCATCCAACTGACGAGGAGGCCGAGGGCCAAGAATACGAGCGTCATCGGGTTGCGCTGTTCGATCCGGTGAACTTGCGGCAAAATGTCGGCGGTGGCGATGGCGAGGAACGTGCCGGCCGAGATGCCAATGGCAATGGCGATATTTTCCGGCGACAAAGTGCGAAAGAAAAGATACGCGATGATCGCGCCGATGGGGGTGGTCGTGGAAAAAAGCACGTTGAGCAGTGCGACCTGACGGCGATCCCATCCGGCGGAAAGCAGAATCGACGAGATCGACATACTGTCGGGTATCTTATGAATAATGATGGCGAGCAAGACGACGGGGCCGAGCTGCGGCAGTATCAGACCGGCGCCGAGCGCGACCCCGTCGAGCAGGCTATGCAGCGATATGCCGAGAAAGGCTGGTATACCCATTTGATGGATATCGCAATCGTGCTCTTCACAAGCGTGGATGAATACGAAACGCTCCATGACAAAGATAAGCAGAAAGCCCGCCAGGATCGGCCAGCCGATGCTGTCGTTCAAAAGTCGGCCGGTTTCCGGCAGCATGTGAAAAAACACAGCGCCGAGCAGCACTCCCGCGCTGAAGCTCAATAAGTGCGCCAACGCCCTCTGCGAAAGCTTACGCAAGAGCGGCAAAAACCCGCCGAGCAGGGAAATGAAAATGACCGTCGGCAAATAAATTGCTAGAGCTCCCATAGAGATTGGACGAGCATCGAAGCTAACATAGGCCTGTGGGTGTGGCAAACTTTGGGCGCGAACAATCAAGATTCGCAGCGAGCCATGCGCTCGACGGCGCGGGCGAGCGCGCCGCGCGCTCTCTGATGGTCGCCGACAATTAGTTTTTCTTGAGATAATGCAGACTGGCCCGCCCGGAGATTAGATTTTCCTCGACGAATTTTATCCGTTCGGGAGTTCCAAGGTCTTGCCAGAAGCCTTCGAAGTGAAACCCGTAGAGCGCTTCACCTGCCGCTAGCATCCTCGGATAGGTCTGCTTTGTCGTGCCGAACTTGCGCGGCTCTACAGCGTTGTCCATGAAGCTAAAAACGCTGGGATCGAGAATTTGGACACCGGTAAACATCAGTTTTCGAGCTGGACCCGATGGCGGATTCGGCGCTTTGGTATTAAGAAAGCGGCAGATCTTGTCCCGCTCGTCGATGTCCATCGAGCCGTAGCGATCGGCATTTTCATCGGGGCGAAGAACCAGAGTCGCTGCGGCGTTTACGTTTTTGTGGAAAGCGATCAAGTCGGCGAGATTCAAATCGATCAGCGCATCGGTATTGATGACGATGAACGTGCCGTCGTCGAGAAACGGTTTGGCTTTGAGCAGCCCGCCGCCCGTGTCCAATAATTCCGGTTCATTTGAGTAGATAATCGTCAGTCCGAAATCCTTGCCGTCGCCGAGATGTCTTTCAATTTGTTCGCCGAAGTGGTGCAAATTGATGATCACATCTCGAATGCCGTAGTGGCGCAGCAATAATAACGCGTAGTCGATCATCGGCCGGCCGGCGACGGGTACGAGCGCTTTCGGCAAGTTGTCGGTGAGAGGGCGCAGGCGT
>Ga0184626_10000766_pt1 | contig 10454 bp, 7 predicted proteins | sample PLM3_60_b1_FD_133142 | JGI IMG/M metagenome (GOLD analysis project Ga0184626, IMG submission 133142) | Groundwater sediment microbial communities from an aquifer in East River, Colorado, USA - PLM3_60_b1 | ecosystem: Environmental > Terrestrial > Soil > Riparian zone | place: USA: East River... | reverse complement strand
GCTGATCACCGACCGCCGCGGCACCGGCTTCGGCGAGCGCATGGCAGCGGTGGAATTGCACCGCATCAGCGCCGGCGGCGTTGCCGGCGGCAGCCTGGTGCGCCGCGCCCAGAGCGTCGTCCAGCTCGGCGTCGGCTTCTTCCAGGCGCGCGGCCTGCTGTCGCAACTGAAACCGGGCGTCGCCGTGGGCTTTGGCGGCTATGCGTCCGTGCCCACGATTCTGGCGGCAAGCCTTGCCGGCATTCCCACCATCCTGCACGAGCAGAACGCCGTTCTCGGCCGCGCCAACCGGTTGCTTGCCCGACGCGCCACGCGCATTGCCGCGTCTTTCCCGGGCGCCATCGGCGCCGCCAACCGCGTCACCGTCACCGGCAATCCGGTGCGGCCGCCGATCGCTGCACTGGCCATCGCGCCCTATCCATCCGCAGAGGCCGACGGCAGGTTCCGCCTGCTGGTCACCGGCGGCAGCCAAGGTGCGCGCGCCTTCGGCCGCCTGCTGCCGGAAACCATCGCGCTGCTGCCGGAGGAGAAGCGCCGCCGCCTCGCCCTCGTGCAGCAATGCCGCGCCGAAGACCTGGAGCGCGTGAAGGCGACCTACGCCGATCTCAAGGTCGCGGCAGAGCTGGCGCCGTTCTTCACCGACATCCCCGAGCGGCTGCGCGCCGCACATCTTGTCGTCGCGCGGTCCGGCGCCTCCACGGTGGCGGAACTCGCCGTCGCCGGACGCCCGTCGCTGCTGATCCCGTATCCCCATGCGACCGATGACCATCAGACCGCCAACGCCAAGGTGATCGCCGATGCCGGCGGCGCCTGGCTGTTGCCGGAGGCAACGCTCACCCCGGCGATCCTGGCCGAGCGGCTGCAGACGCTGATGGACACGCCGGCCTGGCTGACGGCCGCGGCGACGGCGGCCCGCAATTGCGGCCGGGTCGACGCCGCCGAGCGGCTGGCCGATCTGGTCTCTGCCCTGGCGCCCGGCAACGGCCTCAAGCAGGAGGCCGCAGCATGAGGGACCTGCCTTTCAAGATCGGCACGATCCATTTCGTCGGCATCGGCGGCATCGGCATGAGCGGCATCGCCGAGATCCTGCACAGCCTGAATTACCGCGTGCGTGGCAGCGACCTGGCCGACAACGCCAACGTCAAGCGCCTGCGCGCCATGGGCATTCCCATCGAGATCGGACATCGCGAGGAAAATCTCGTCGATGCCGAAGTGATCGTCATTTCCTCCGCGGTGAAGTCCGACAACCCCGAACTGATGGCGGCGCGCAGCCGCCTGCTGCCGGTGGTGCGCCGCGCCGAGATGCTGGGCGAGCTGATGCGGCTGAAATGGTCGGTCGCCATCGGCGGCACCCACGGCAAGACCACGACGACCTCGCTGGTGGCCAGCCTGTTCGATGCGGCGAAGCTCGATCCCACCATCGTCATCGGCGGCATCGTCAACAATATGGGCACCAATGCGCGCCTCGGCCGCGGCGATTGGATGGTGGTGGAGGCCGACGAATCCGACGGCACCTTCGTCAAGCTGCCGGCCACCGTCGCGGTCGTCACCAACATGGACCCGGAGCATCTGGATCACTACGGAACGGTCGAAGCGATGAACCGCGCCTATGAGCAGTTCGTCGAGAACATTCCCTTCTACGGCTACGCCGTGCTCTGCATCGATCATCCGGTGGTGCAGGCGATGATTCCGCGCCTGTCGGACCGGCGCATCGTCACCTATGGCATGAGCCCGCAGGCCGATGTGCGCGCCGTGAACGTGAACATCACCGCCGGCGGCGCCAGCTTCGACGCCATCATCGCCGACCGCAAGCATGACGCCACCCGCACCCTCGGCAATCTGCGCCTGCCGATGATGGGCGCGCACAATGTGCAGAACGCCCTGGCGGCGATCGCCGTCGCCAACGAGCTGGGCATCCATGACAACGTGGTGCGCCGCGGCCTGGCGGCCTTCGGCGGGGTCAAGCGCCGCTTCACCAAGACCGGCGAGGTCAATGGCATCATCGTCATCGACGACTACGCCCACCATCCCGTGGAGGTCGCCGCCGTACTGCGTGCCGCGCGCGCCGGCACCAAGGGCAAGGTGATCGCCATCGTGCAGCCGCATCGCTACACGCGCCTGGCCAATCTGTTCGAAGAATTCTGCGGCTGCTTCAACGACGCCGATCATGTGATCGTTGCCGACGTTTATGCCGCGGGCGAACCGCCGATCGAGAACGTGAACCGGGATTCCTTTGTGCAGGGCTTGAAGACCCGCGGCCATCGCCATGCCGTGCCCCTGCCCGATCCGGCGCAGCTTGCGGCCATGGTGGCGGAACTGGCGGCTCCCGGCGACATGGTCGTTTGCCTTGGCGCGGGCAGTATCACGAATTGGGCGCACGCCCTGCCGGAGGATCTGTCGAAGCTGATGGGCAAGCCGCCGGCCGCCGCGGGGAACTCACGATGATGGCGGCACAGAAGATTCATCCCCTAATCGAACGGCTGCCGGCGGTGCGCGGGCGCTACACCGAGAATGCCGCGCTCGCCGGCATCACCTGGTTCCGCGTCGGCGGTCCGGCCGAGGTCGCGTTCCGTCCGGCCGACCGCGACGATCTCGCCGCCTTCCTGATGACCAAGCCGGCCGATGTACCGGTGACGGTGATCGGCGTCGGTTCCAACCTATTGGTGCGCGATGGCGGCGTGCCCGGCGTGGTGATCAGGCTCGGACGCGATTTCGTGACAGTAGATATCGGCACGACCGTGCGCGCCGGCGCGGCGGCGCTCGACCTCAATGTGGCGCTGGCAGCCCGCAATGGCGGCGTCGGCGGCTTGGAGTTCCTCAGCGGCATTCCGGGCACCATCGGCGGCGCGCTGCGCATGAATGGCGGCGCCTACGGCAAGGAGATCAAGGACGTGATTGTCGGCGCCGAGGCGCTGGATGCGCGCGGCCGATTGCATCGCCTGACGCCGGCCGATCTCGGCTTTACCTATCGCCACTGCGCCGTCGCCGAGGATTGGATCTTCCTGTCGGCGGAAATGCAGGGCACCGCCGACGAACCCGCCGCCATCGCCCAACGTATGAAATCGATCCAGGACCAGCGCGAAAGCACGCAGCCGATCCGTACCCGCACGGGCGGCAGCACGTTTGCGAATCCGACCCAGCCAGAAGCGGATGGCCGGAAGGCCTGGCAGCTGATCGACGCCGCCGGTTGCCGCGGCCTCAAGATCGGCGGCGCCATGGTGTCGGAGAAGCATTGCAACTTCCTGATCAACACCGGCGACGCCAGCGCCGCCGACATCGAGAACCTGGGTGAGGAAGTCCGCCGCCGGGTCAAGCTACAGAGCGGCGTAGACCTGCAATGGGAAATCCGCCGCATCGGCGTGCCTGCCGCAAGAGGGGCCGCCGCATGAAGCGTGTCGTCGTCCTCATGGGTGGACCGTCCGCCGAACGCGAAGTCTCGCTGGTCAGTGGCAAAGCCTGCGCCGACGGACTGCGCCAGGCCGGCTATGACGTGCGGGAAGTCGATGTCAGCCACGACGTCGGCGCGCTGGTCAAGGCGCTGGAGCCGCAGCCCGACGTCATCTTCAACGCGCTCCATGGCCGCTTCGGCGAGGATGGCTGCGTGCAGGGAATCCTGAACCTGTTGGGCATCCCCTACACCCATTCCGGTCTGCTCGCCTCGGCGCTAGCGATGGACAAGCCGATGGCCAAGCGCGTCTTCGCCGCCAACAAGATTCGCTGCCCCGACGGCAAGGTGGTCGATGTGGACAGCCTGAGCCGCGCCGATCCCGTCCCGCGACCCTATGTCTTCAAGCCCACCCATGAAGGCTCGAGTGTCGGCGTCACCATCGTGCGCAAGGGCGACAACCGCACCCTGCCTACGCGCGAGCAATGGCAGTTCGGCGCCTCCGTGCTGGTGGAACGCTTCGTCCCCGGACGCGAACTCACCGTCGCGGTGATGGGCGACCGGCCGTTGGCAGTGACGGAACTGCGGCCGCGCAATGATTTCTACGACTACGAAGCGAAATACACCGACGGCAAGACCGATCACATCATTCCGGCGCAGGTCCCGAAGCCCGTCTATGACGAGGCCATGCGCGTCGCCAAGCGCGCCCATGAAGCCTTGGGCTGCCGCGGCGTCAGTCGGTCCGATTTCCGCTACGACGACACCGGCGGCGGCGGGCCGGAAAAGCTCTATCTGCTGGAGGTCAATACGCAGCCGGGCATGACGCCGCTATCGCTGGCGCCGGAGCAGGCGCTGCATGTGGGCATTTCCTTTCCGGAACTGGTGAGCTGGATGGTGGAGAACGCGCAATGCGATCCGTAAGCGCCAGGCCCGATCGCGAAATGCGCGCGCCCGTACGCGTCGCCCGCGCCGGCAAGCGCAACGACCGCTCGGCCCTGCTGCGCCGCCGGCCGTTGCCGCGCCATTGGCGGCTCGGCCTGCAGTGGGGCGGCGGCGCGCTGGCCGTGGCGCTGGTCGCCGGCGGCATCGCCTGGATCGCGCTCAGCGGATTCGTCGGCCGGCAGATGGCGGCACTGGGCGATGGCCTGGTCGCGGTCAGCGCCGACAGCGGCTTCGTCGTCAACAAAGTGCTGGCCGACGGGCGCAACCAGACAACATCTTCGGACATCCTGCGCGCGCTCGATGTGAATATCGGATTCCCGATCTTCGGCATCGACCTTGAAGCCGCGCGCGAGCGCGTCGCGGCCCTGCCTTGGATCGAATCCGTCACGATCGAACGCCGCCTGCCGGACATGCTCTATCTACGCATCGTCGAGGCGGAGCCCATGGCGCTGTGGCAACATGAGCGGCAATTGCGGCTGCTGAGCCGCAGGGGCGAGGTGATCGCCGAACCGCAACCGCTGCGATTTGCGTCGCTGCCGCTGGTCGTGGGCGCCGGCGCGCCGGAACACGCCGCCGAACTTCTGGCCATGCTGGCGACGCAGCCGGAGCTGCAGGCGCAGGTGAAGGCAGCAGTCCGCGTCGGCGAACGGCGCTGGAATCTGCGCTTCGCCAACGGCACCGACGTGAAGCTGCCGGAACAGCGGACCGCCGAAGCCTGGGTCGAACTGGCGCGGCTCGAACGCGAGTTCGGCATTCTCGAACGCGACCTGACCGTGATCGATCTGCGCCTTCCCGTGCAGTTGCTGGTCCGGCTGGCGCCGACCGCCGTCACCCGGGAAAAGGGCGACGGCAATGACACGTGAGATCGCGATGACGATGGGTGGAGCGACATGAGAAAGCCAAAGCCGGCCCCACGCGGTGGATTGATTGCCGCGCTCGATGTGGGGACGACAAAGATCTGCTGCTTCATCGCCCGCACCGGCGACAACGGGCAGCCGCAGGTGACCGGCATCGGTCACCAGGTGGCCCATGGCGTGCGGGGCGGCACGATTGTCGACATGGAGGCCGCGGAGCGCGCCATCCTGTCGACCGTTCATGCGGCGGAGCAGATGGCGGGCGAGACGATCCGCGAAGTCATCGTCAATGTCTCCGGCGGTTATCCCCATTCCCAGACCATCGGCGTCGAAGTGGCGATCGCCGGCCAGGAAGTCAGCGACGGCGACCTGCGCAAGGTGCTGGATTTCTCCACGGTCTACGAATCGCCGCTGGACCGCCGCCTGATCCACAGCATCCCCGTCAGCTATTCCATCGACGGCAGCCGCGGCATCCGCGATCCCCGCGGCATGTTCGGCGACAAGCTGGGCGTCGACATGCATCTGGTGACCGCCGCCGCCGGGCCGCTGCGCAACCTGCAGACCTGCGTGCAGCGTTGCCATCTGGACATCCAGGCGTTGGTGGTGTCGCCCTATGCCGCCGGTCTCGCCACCCTGGTCGAAGATGAAATGGAACTCGGCGTCACCGTCATCGATATGGGCGGCGGCACGACCACCATCGCCGTGTTCTTCGACGGCAACGCGGTGTTCACCGACAGCATCCCGATCGGCGGCGGCCATGTCACCAACGACATTGCCCGCGGCCTGTCGACGCCTTTGATCCATGCCGAGCGGATGAAGACGCTTTATGGCAACTGCATTCCCTCGCCCGCCGACGAACGGGACATGATCTCCGTGCCGCAGGTGGGCGAGGACGACCCCGCCCATTCGACGACGATCCCGAAATCGATCCTCGTCGGCATCGTTCAGCCGCGCCTGGAAGAGACGTTCGAGCTGGTTCGCTCTCATCTCGAGGCCGGCGGCTTCAACAAGATCGCCGGACGCCGCGTCGTACTGACCGGCGGGGCTTGCCAGCTCTCCGGCGTGCGCGAACTGGCGGCACTGGTGCTCGACAAACAGGTCCGCACCGGCCGGCCGATCCGCGCCGGCGGCCTCGCCGAAGCAACCGGCGGGCCCGCATTCGCCACCGCCGCCGGCCTTCTGTCCTATGGGCTGGCGGCTGACCTGGAGACGCTCCGTCCTGGGCGCTCCATGTCGAAAGGAGAATCCAACGGCGTCTTCGGACGCATCGGAAACTGGTTCCGTGAAAATTTCTGACCGCAACGATCCGGCGGCGGGTGGCCGTCCGGGCGACCAACCAACCGACCTCGGTCGGTGCAACTGATTAGAAGCTTAGAGATTGGAGGCCTAAATGACGTTAAATCTTTCAACGCCCCGCAACACCCACGAAATCGCCCCGCGTATCACCGTCATCGGTGTCGGCGGCGCCGGTGGCAACGCCGTCAACAACATGATCCGGTCCAACCTCGAAGGCGTCGAGTTCATGGTGACGAACACCGACGCCCAGGCGTTGGCGCAGTCCATCTGCGACCGGCGCATTCAGCTCGGCCTGAACATCACCCAGGGGCTGGGAGCCGGATCGCGGCCCGATATCGGCCGCGCGGCCGCGGAAGAAGCGCTGGAGCTCATCATCTCCGAGCTGCAGGGCTCCAACATGGTGTTCATCACCGCCGGCATGGGCGGCGGCACCGGCACCGGGGCGGCGCCAGTCATCGCCCGCGCGGCGCGCGAGCATGGCATCCTCACCGTCGGTGTGGTGACCAAGCCCTTCCACTTCGAAGGCACGCACCGCATGCGCCTGGCGGAGAGCGGCATCACCGAACTGCAGCAGTATGTCGACACGCTGATCATCATCCCGAACCAGAACCTGTTCCGGGTCGCTAACGAGAAGACCACCTTCGCCGATGCGTTCGCGATGGCGGACCAGGTGCTGCACTCCGGCGTACGCGGCGTGACCGACCTGATGGTCATGCCGGGCCTGATTAACCTGGACTTCGCGGATATCCGCACGGTCATGAGCGAGATGGGCAAGGCGATGATGGGCACCGGCGAGGCCGAGGGCGAGAACCGCGCCGTCGCCGCCGCCGAGGCCGCCATCTCCAACCCGCTGCTGGACGATGTGTCGATGAAGGGCGCGCGCGGTGTCCTCATCAACATCACCGGCGGCTTCGACATGACCCTCTTCGAGGTCGACGAAGCGGCCAACCGCATCCGCGACGAAGTGGACCCCGAGGCGAACATCATCTTCGGTTCCACCTTCGATCGCGAGCTGGAAGGCCGGGTGCGCATCTCCGTCGTCGCCACCGGCATCGAAGCCGAAGCGATGGCGCAGCCGCGCCCGTCGCTCACCCTCGTCGCCAAGGGCGGCCGTATGCTCAACGCGCCGCAAATGGCCGAAGCGCCGACGATTCAGCCGGCGCCTCAGCCGATGGTGATGCAAGCCCGGGAAATGCGGGTGCAGGAGCAGGTCGCCCCGGTCATGCCGGCCTACACCGCTCAGGCGGCAGTCAATATGCAGCCGCAGCCAAACTACGCGCCGCAGATGCAGCCGCAGATGCAGCCGCAGGCCCAGCAGCGGATGCAGCCGCCGGTGCAAGTCGCGCAGCCGGCCGCCCAAGCCTCCTATGCGCCGGCTCCGGAGATGCGTCCGGCGCCACAGCCCCGCATCGATGTCCGGCAGCTGCCGGTGACCGACGAACTGCCGTTTAGCGCGCCGGCATATTCGTCGCAGCCGCAGATGCAGGCAGCACCGCTTCAGCCGCAAGTCATGCAGCCGGCGCCGCAACCGCAATACTATGCGGAACCGGCACCGCAGCCACAGCCGGCGGCGATGGCGCCGCAGGCGCCGGCTTCGGCCTATCAGGGCGAGCCCGCCGTGAAGCGCGGCGGCGGCCTGTTCCACCGTATGACCAGCACGGCGGCAAGCTGGGCGCATAAAACCAGCCAGGACCTGCGCACGGCGACGCCGGCGGCGATGATGAATCGCGTCTCCACCGGCGAACCCGCGGCACAGCGTCCGGCGCCACAGCCGGCATCTCAGGCGGCACAGCCCCGTCTCAGCGGTCTGGATCCCGCCGACCGGCTGGCGCAACGGGGTGGCGAGGACGAAATCCTCGACATTCCCGCTTTCCTCAGGCGGCAGGCGAACTGACCGCGTTCTTCCCTGAACTTCCCTGCACTAGGCCTCACAACTCGGCCGGGCGGCTCCCTCCAAGGAGCCGCCCTCTTTTTTGTCCGATCCCGGCCGATTCGGGATCGGCCCCTGATTTCAAAACGTTACATTCATTTTCCGCGCCTTGAGGGTTGATCGTTGTCGCCCTATAGTCGCGGCCGGATTCTGCAACAACAAAAATAGAGTACGCGATGATTGGTTTTCCCCTGCTGCGCCCGGCCCGCGTTGCCGCCCTGCTCGGCGGCATCTTGCTGCTGGCCGCCTGCGGCTCCGACGAGCCGGAATATGTCGAGCGCCCGGCCGAAGAGCTGTACAACATCGGCTACAATTATCTGCAGGAAGAGGAATTCAAAAAGGCGGCGCAGGCCTTCGACGAGGTCGAGCGCCAGCATCCCTACTCCGAATGGGCGACCCGGGCCCAGCTCATGGCCGCCTACGCCCACTACGTCGAATACCAGTATGACGATGCGATCATCGCGCTGGATCGCTTTGTCGAACTGCATCCCGGTTACAAGGATGTCGCCTACGCCTACTATCTGAAGGCGCTTTGCTACTACGATCAGGTCGTCGATGTCGGCCGCGATCAGCGCAACACCGAATTGGCGATGCAGTCGCTGCAGGAAGTGGTCGACCGCTTTCCCGGCACAGCGTACGCGCGCGACGCGGCGCTGAAGATCGACCTGACTCGGGATCACCTCGCCGGCAAGGAGATGACCATCGCCCGCTTCTACCAGACGCGGGATCAATATCTGGCCGCGATCAACCGCTATCGCCGCGTCATCGAGTTCTATCAGACCACGACCCACACGCCGGAGGCGCTGCTGCGCCTCACCGAATGCTATCTGGCTCTCGGCGTCTATGACGAGGCGCAGACCGCGGCCGCCGTGCTCGGCTACAACTATCCGGGCACCGACTGGTACGAAGACAGCTACGACCTGCTGCAAGCCCACAGCCTCAAGCCGGAGCAGAAGAAGGGCTCCTGGCTGGAAGACGCTTTCTAAACCCCGTGCTGCAGAACCTGTCGATCCGCGACGTTCTGCTCATCGACCGGCTCGATCTCGATCTTGGAGCCGGCCTCTCGGCGCTGACCGGCGAGACCGGCGCCGGCAAATCCATCCTGCTGGATGCGCTCGGTCTGGCCCTCGGCGGCCGGGCGGAGAGCGGGTTGGTGCGGCCGGGCGCGGCCCAGTCCAGCGTCACCGCCGAGTTCGCCGTTGTCGGAGATCATCCGGTATTCGATCTCCTGCGCGAACAGGGCATCGACGAAGCCACGCCGCTGATCCTGCGCCGGCAGATTTCCGCCGACGGCCGCGGCCGCGCCTTCATCAACGACCAGCCGGTGAGCGTGTCGCTGCTGCGCAAGGCGGGCGAGCGGCTGGTGGAGATCGAAGGGCAGTTCGAGCAGCAGGGCCTGCTGGATACCGGCAATCATCGTGTGTTGCTGGATTCCTTCGGCGCGTTGAAGGCGAAGGCGGCGGAGCTGGCGCGGCTGTGGACGGCATGGCGCGAGGCCTGCGCCGCGCGCGCCGAGCTGGAGACGCAGATCCTGCAGGCGCGGCGCGACGAGGAATATCTGCGCCATGCGGTCGGCGAGCTGACGGCGATCGATCCCAAGCCGGGCGAAGAGGCGGAGCTCAGCGACCAGCGCCGGCTGCTGATGAATCGCGAGAAGCTGCTGGAGGCGCTGAACGCTGCTCATGAGGATATCGCCGGCTCCGACGGCGCCGAGCATTCCTTGCGCGGCGCGCAGCGGCGGCTCGATCGCATCGCCGAAAAGGCGGGCGATCTGGTCGCGCCGGTGATCGCCGCTCTCGACCGCGCCGGCAGCGAATTGATGGAAGCGACGGCCGCGTTGCAAAGGCTGCTGCGCGATCCCGACCTGGCGCCGAAGCGGTTGGAGCAGATCGAAGAGCGGCTGTTCGCGCTGCGCGATCTCTCCCGCAAGCATAACGTGCCGGCCGATCTGCTGGCCGAGCATGGCGCCAAGCTGGCCGAGCGTCTGGCGGCGCTGGATGACCAGACCGGCCGGCTGGCGAGGCTGAGCAAGGCGGAAGCCGCCGCG
>Ga0184626_10000764_pt1 | contig 10492 bp, 11 predicted proteins | sample PLM3_60_b1_FD_133142 | JGI IMG/M metagenome (GOLD analysis project Ga0184626, IMG submission 133142) | Groundwater sediment microbial communities from an aquifer in East River, Colorado, USA - PLM3_60_b1 | ecosystem: Environmental > Terrestrial > Soil > Riparian zone | place: USA: East River... | reverse complement strand
CTGTTCCGTTGGCGTCTCGATCTGAAAGATTAACATGCGTACAGCGGTGGCTTCTATTCCGTCGAGCGCATCATCAAGCGCCGAAATCAGACGCTCAATGTCCTCGCTATCCAGCGGGACAATGAGAGTGTGAATTAAGAGATGCATCACCTCATGGACAATGAAATCTCCCCGGTGTTCCAGTTCGGTCAGCCGGGCGACGCGGTTTTCAACGTCGTCGTAATGATCGAACAGATCCTGCAACTGTTGGGCGGCGTCAAGCAGGTTAGCGGTGGCTTTTTCAAACCAGTCATAGAATTGTGTTTCTGCAGGCAGAAACTGAAACCTCACCATAGGTTCTCCCCAAAAGGATCTGGTAAAATGGCTAGTAGTCCAATTGTGATAACAAACAGCGGGATGCTAGCAAACGGGGGGCGTGGCTTCAACCGAAAGGATGAAGTTTTCGATCAAGAGAATAACTTTTCAACGCGCTCACGAATTTCGTCGCGTACTTGCCGAATGCTTGTAAAGCTTCCTCTTCGTTTTCCCGAGACCGGGCTGGATCAGGAAGACGCTCGTGCAGATGCTCTGCTTTGGCGAAGACTGTGGAACGGATTTCCGCTGCTCCACCACAGAGAGTAACAAATAGATCGGCCTTATCTAATGGGATCTCGTCTAAACGTTTGGATCGCTGGTCAAAATTCCGTCCGGATTGCTTTCTGCGATCACTGCGGGTAGCAAGACGCGCACTGTGGTGCCGTGGTTGATGGCACTTTCGATCTTCAATTCGCCGCCGTGAGCCAGAACGATATGTTTGACGATAGCGAGGCCTAGCCCAGTGCCGCCCAATTCTCGGGAGCGGGCTTTATCGACGCGGTAGAAGCGCTCGGTGAGTCGCGGCAAATCCTTTTCTGCAATTCCTGCACCGGTATCTGCGACTGCAATTTCGACCCACGCATCCGCTTGAGCGCTGAAGTGGGCGTTTGTAGCCGTGATCGTGACCGATCCCCCTGAAGGCGTATATTTGACCGCGTTATCGACTAGGTTAATGAACAACTGTTGCAATCGATCGTAGTCGCCAAGAATCAACGGCAGTCCTGAGGAAAATGAATACGAGAGGCTTACTTTCCTCTTCGCTGCCCGGTCCCAGAAAACCTCGAGTACCCGCTGAACCAGTTGCCCTGCTTCCACGGGCTTAAAGGTCATTTTCCGCGTGCCGGATTCCAGATCCGATAAGACGAGAAGATCTTCTGTCAACCGGCTTAACCGTTCCGAATGCCGATCGATGATGGTTAAAAACTGGTTGGCGTCGGCGGGGTCGGATGGCGGATGTTGCAGCAGAGTTTCGACGTAGCCGCGAATCGCAGTGAGCGGAGTACGCAGCTCGTGGGAGACGTTGGCCACGAAATCGGAGCGAACGGTCTCCAGCCTTTGGATCTCGGTGATGTCATGAAACACCAGGATAGACCCGCTCGACCGCTCCGTCCCGTTTCTCAAGCTCACGGCGTTGACTCTAAACCATCTTCCGTCTTCGACGGATACCCTTTTGGAATACGTATTTTTCGCGAAGTCGAACTCCGACATCTCTCGGAGGATCGTGCGCATCGCGGGGCTGCGCGATATTTCGACAAACGAACCGTCCCGAATTTGTTCTTCAGAAACACCGAACATTGTCTTTGCCTGCTCGTTGATGAGTAAGACCTTTCCTTTGGGATCGATCACCACCAGGCCTTCAACCATGCATCTGAGAATCGAGTCGAGTTTTTCTTTCTCTGATCTTAACGCGTTGATATTGTCTCGGATCTTGAGGCTCATGTCGCGAAGGTTTTGTTCGAGCACATTCAATTCGTCGTCCCCGCTCCGCGGCAGGATAGGCTGCGCGAATTGACCTTCGGCGACCGCCTTCGAGAACTCCGCCAGTCGATTGACTCGATTGCTCAAACGGCGGGAGAAAAAGTAAGCCACCCCTAGTCCGAAAAGAGAAAAGAGCAGAAGTCCAACCAACAAGGTGCGGCCCAACGATCGCGTGACGTCCTGCACTTCGCTGAACGACACAGCAACCCGCAAGACCCGTTGCCGAGGGCCGTCGTTTTGACGGTAGGCGCGGTAGAGAAGGTCGTGTTTGACCGAGGTGCTGTAACGCACCGCAGAGCCGGCGCCGCGCGACATAGCCTCGATCACCTCGGGGCGCGAGCCATGATTTTCCATCTGGTCGGAGGGCTCGTCTGAATCTCCGATCACCGCGCCGTTCTGGGCAATCACCGTTATGCGCACCCCAAGTTCATCTGCGAGAGTGCGACAAATCGAATCCAGCGAGCCGGGCTTATCAGACCAAGCCAACTGGCGTGCCAACACCCGGGTCTTTTGTTCCATCACTCTGCCGAGCGAGGAAGCGTAGAAATCACGTAACAGATTTCTCGAATAAAGAAAGAAACCCAACGACAAGAGAATGATAATCGCGAGATAGGAAAGAAAAAATGTGTAGATGAGTCGGTTATTCCAGGGCCTTTTCATCGAATTTGTATCCAACCCCTCGAACGGTGAGGATCCACTTCGGCTTGCGATCATCCTTCTCCACCGCTTTTCTGAGACGGCGGATGTGAACGTCAACCGTTCTCGGAGTAACGAAGGTCTCTCCTCCCCACACGCGATCGAGAAGCTGATCCCGGTTGAGCACGCGACTGGGATTCAGGACCAGGAAACGAAGCAGCTCGAATTCTTTCAAGGTTAGTTTCACCGGTTTGCCGCGTACAAAAGCTTCGTAAGTGGAAAAGTCAATTTTTAGAGAGCCCTTCTCATAGGCGGGGGCGGCCTCCGTAGCGGGTTTCGCTTCCGAGCGACGGAGAATGGCCCTGACGCGGGCGACCATTTCTCTCGGGCTAAAGGGCTTGGCGAGGTAATCGTCCGCTCCCATCTCGAGTCCGACGATACGGTCCGCTTCGCCGGCCTTCGCCGTTAGCATGAGGATTGGGAGCTTAGCAGTTTCGCTGCGCTGCCTCAGAAGCTTGCAAAGTTCCAAGCCGGAAAGTCCCGGGAGCATCAGGTCTAAAATCACCAAGTTGGGCTTTTCGCGCTGCAGAAGTTTTAGCGCCTGCTCCCCGTCCTCGGCTTCCAAAACACTGAACCGCTCCTGGGTTAAGTTGTATTGAACGAGCTTCCGAATGTCTGGTTCATCTTCGACGACCAGGATCTTCTGTGCGGATGCCATGGAATCCTAAACGGAAGCGGGGAGTTCCTTCATATGGCGAATACTCTTGCCCTTGACCATGAAAATGACCATCTCGGCGATGTTAGTCGCATGATCTGCGATCCGTTCGAGGTATTTTGAAACCGAGGATATTTTCATCGCCCGGTTGATGGTGAGTGGGTCCCCGATCATGAAACTGATGGTTTCGCGAAAGATCTGGCTGTTGAGATCGTCCACTTCCTGATCGTCTTTACAGACCTTGAGAGCCAGATCCGTGTCTTCCCGCACGAAGGCGTCAAGGCTTTCCCGGATCATGCGTTGGGAAATAGTGGCCATCCGGGGGATATCGATATAAGGCTTAAGCTGGGGCTCCTGGTTCAGTTCCAAGGTGCGCTCGCAGAAGTTAACGGCCATGTCGCCGATCCGTTCCAGGTCCGTCGTGATCTTCAGGCCGGTGGTTATGAAACGGAGATCCCGTCCGGCGGGTTGGTGCAGCGCCAGTAGCCGAATGCAGAGATCATCGATATCCACATCGAGACGATTCACCTCATGGTCTCGCTCGATGATGATTTCTGCAAGCTGAGAATCGCGGTCGACCAGTGACTTGACTGCCTTTTGAATCTGATCTTCGACCAGGCCTCCCATATAGAGAATCTCTTCGCGAAGTTTCTTAAGTTCTTCTTCGTATCTCTTGTCGGTATGTTCGTTTGCCATTGCCTGACTCCCTTAACCGAATCGCCCGGTAATGTAGTCTTCTGTTTGGCGTTTCTCCGGCGCGGTGAACAGTTTTCCCGTCTCGCCGAATTCTATCAGCTCGCCGAGGTAGAAAAAAGCCGTGTAGTCGGATACCCGGGCGGCCTGCTGCATGTTGTGGGTGACGATAACGATCGTAAAAGTATCCTTCAGCTCGTGAATTAGTTCCTCGATCTTCGCTGTGGAGATGGGATCGAGCGCTGAGCAAGGTTCGTCCATGAGTATGACTTCAGGTTCCACCGCTAGGGCCCGGGCGATACACAGTCTTTGTTGCTGCCCGCCGGACATTTCGGCGGCGCTTTTATGGAGATTGTCTTTGACTTCGTCCCATAAGGCGGCGCGCCGTAAGCTTTTCTCGACGACTTCGTCGAGTGTGCTGCGTTTATTCACGCCCACGATACGGAGCCCGTAGACGACATTTTCGTAGATGCTTTTGGGAAACGGATTCCACTTCTGAAAGATCATGCCGACGCGGCGACGGAGTTGGATGATGTCGGTTGAGGGATCGTAGATATTCTTCCCGTCGAGCTGGATGCTCCCCGTGACACGCGTGTTAAGGATCAGGTCGTTCATCCGATTGAGACAGCGGAGCAAGGTAGTCTTGCCGCAACCTGAAGGGCCGATGAACGCCGTCGCCTTCTTCTCAGCAATTTCGACATTGATGGATTTGAGTGCCTGCTTATCGCCGTAGTAAAAGTTGACGTTCTCGATGTCGAAAATGGGTTGAGGCCTTTCTACGGCTGCCTCGGGGGTAGTCGTATCCATCTGTGTCGCGGGCATGTCGATTCTTAGAGCTTTCACGCCTTCTTGTAGTTCCATCTTACCTCCAATGGGTCCGTTTTTCATAGGGGCCACCCCCTACCACTTGATGCGCTTGCGGAATCGATAGCGAAAATAGATCGCGATGCCGTTCATGGCTAGGGTCATCACCATCAGGACGAGTCCCGTCGCTGCGGCGTTCAAATGAAACTCTTGCTGGGGGCGCGACACCCAGTTAAACATTTGAATGGGGAGCACGGTAAATGGGGACCAAAGCCACTCAAAAGAAATGAACGGGAACTCTGCCTTGAACGGAGAGTCCGGTAGAAAGGCAATGAAGGTCAAGGCCCCGATCGTAATGAGCGGCGCGGTCTCCCCGATGGCGCGGGAAAGCGCAATGATGATCCCGGTCAAAATGCCCCCCATAGAGTAGGGAAGAACGTGGTCTCGCGTGGTCTGCCACTTTGTGGCTCCGAGAGCGTAGGCGGCTTCTCGCATGCTGGAGGGCACAGCGCGAATAGATTCACGTGTAGCTACGATAACGATGGGCAGGATTAACAAGGCTAAGGTAAGTCCAGCGGAGAGTATGCTCTGTCCCAGCTTGAGCTGATAGACAAAAAGACCCAGGGCCATTAGGCCGTATACAATGGACGGAACCCCGGCCAAGTTGGCAATGTTGATCTCGATTAACGCAGTCAGCCAGTTCTTGGGCGCATATTCTTCGAGGTAGACACCGGCGGCGATCCCCATGGGCACGGCGGTGAGCGCCGTGACAATCATGACAAAACAGGTTCCCACCCAAGCGGACAAAATACCGGCCTGAGCTGGAAAACGGGACGGGAAAGAAGTAAAAAAATGTGGCGATAAACGGGACAGCCCGTTGGTTGCTAGATCCAGAATCAACGCGGCAAGGGTAATCATGCCGACCAACGTCGCCAGTAGGCCGATGATCGCGAATATACCGTCGAATCTCTTATTGCGAGCGACCTTATTTTGTATATTTTCTACGTCAGCCATTTTAGTAGATCTCCCGGAAACGTTTGCGGAGCAGATAGCCGCCAATGTTGAACAGGAGAGTCATACACATCAAGGTCAGGCCGGCGGCAAAAATGCTCTGGTAGGCGATGCTGCCGTGGGGAAGGTCTCCTAGACTGACTTGCACGATGTAAGCCGTGATCGTCGCGGCTCCTTCCATCGGGTTCAAAGTCAGATTGGGTTGCTGGCCGGCGGCAATAGCTACAACCATGGTTTCACCCACGGCCCTGGAAAACCCTAGAACATAGGCCGAAGCGATGCCGGAAAATGCGGCGGGGATAAGGACTCGAACGGCTGTCTGGAAGCGGGTTGCGCCCATGGCGTAGGATCCCTCGCGAATATGAACGGGAACCGCCTTCATCGCATCTTCGCTCAAAGAGCTCACGTAGGGAATGATCATAATGCCGATGACGATGCCGGCGCTCAGCATATTGAAACCCGGGAGGTTGGGCAGAACCTGTTGCAGCAGCGGGGTGACAAATAATAATGCAAAGAAACCAAAGACGACGGTAGGAACTGCGCTTAATAATTCCAGAACGGGTTTTAGGATCTCTCTAACCTTGTTGTTGGCGTATTCGCTCAGATAGATGGCTATAACAGTGCCTAGGGGCAAAGCCACAAGCAAAGCGACTGTGGAGGTCACCACAGTGCCGGTAACCAACGGCATGATGCCATAGCGGGGATTCTCGAATAACACGGTCCATTGCGTATCGGTCAAGAATTCGATAACTGACACGTTTTCGAAAAAGTGCCAAGACTCAACGAGCAAAACTCCTACGATTCCCAATGTGATGGCGATGGATGACAGGGCGCAAAGAAACATCGAGAATTCGATAATTCGCTCACGTACTTTCTGGATTGCTGCGTTCGTTGCAAGCGACTGCACCTGGGCTTGCGTTCTGAGGTAACCGGTTCCCTCATGATTTGTTTCCACTTAGGTTAGTCCTTTGATTTGGAGTGTGCGAAGCAGGCCTGGCGGGGTACCTCAACGGCACCCCGCCATATCACTGGCTGCTCTTTCTTAAAACTTAGCTTCCCGTTTCATGAGGTCTTCGATCTTGACACCCACTTCGGCCTCACCACCAAACATCGTGCCGATCTTGCCCTTTTTTAGGTGCTCTGCGCCCATGGTGTAAGCGCTTGGGGGAAGCGCAATATATTTCACCTGCTTTACCAGGGCCGGCGCGTTCTTCAGATAAAATTCGACAAACTCCTTGACTTCCGGTTTGTCCAACGACTTCTTGCTGACGTATATAAAGATCGGCCGAGACAGCGGTTGATAGGAGCCGTCCTCCACAGTTTGTGGTGAGGGAGCTACCGGCCCTTTACCTCCATCAACGGCTACGGCTTTGAGCTTCTTCTGGTTTTCGACGTAGTAAGCGAACCCGAAGTAACCCAGAGCATTACGGTCATTGGCGATACCCTGAACCAGGACGTTATCATCCTCGCTGGCGGTGAAGTCGCCGCGGCTGGATTTGGCCTTGCCGACGATTGCTTCGGTAAAGTAGTCGAACGTTCCCGAGTCGGCGCCGGCGCCGAAGAGTTTAAGCGGAGCATTGGGCCAATTAGAACGAACCTGATTCCAGTTCGTCACTTTGCCCTGCGCAGCAGGTTCCCAAATCTTTTTGAGCTCCGCGACGGTCATAGAGCTCGCCCAATCGTTCTTCGGATTGACCATAACGGTCAGAGCATCATAGGCGATAGGCAACTCGAAGTACTCGACGCCGGCATTTTTGCAGGCCTCCATCTCCTGTTTGAGGATCGGCCGCGAGGCGTCGCTGACGTCGATCTCGCCACGGCAAAACTTCTTAAAGCCGCCGCCGGTCCCCGCAATACCCACGGTGACTTTGACCTTGCCCTTTTTAGCCTTTTGGAATTCCTCGGCCACCGCCTCAGTGATGGGGAATACCGTGCTCGAACCGTCGACTTGAACGACCTGCGCCTTAACGCTTTTGGGAAAGATTCCCCAGATCCCCACTAGCGTTAGAAAAAGCAAAACAGCCTTATATTTTTGCTGGAGCATGATTTTTCTCCTTTTTCTTAGTTATTTATCTATGCAATGTTACAAACCTGTTACGAAGCTCTTAAGGTCTCGTGAAGTACGACAGGGACTCCTACAATGCGATTTCATCTCTATTTGGATTATTTTTGGATAGAGTTTATATTCTTATTAAATGTCAACATGAGCCTCGAACTTGAAGGGTTTGTGAAGCGGAGATGAAAAAAAGGTTAAAAAGCAGGATCAAAAACAGGCGCTTAACTTAGCTGTAACAAGAATTTAACCTAAGGGAGAAAACTTTCTGCTAGCTCTCATACCCTCGTCTTTGATAGGTTGGTTTCGAATCTCGAATCTAGGACAGCGTCTTAGTCTTTGGTAAGCTGAATAACCGAGAGAACTATGGCTGGCGGCATGAAAATGTACGGTAAGCACCGTTTGCCAGGGCGGCTGTTTGTCGTTGAAGGTATTGACGGATCAGGTAAGAGCACGCAGTTAATGCTGCTACAGAAGTGGCTCGAATCCGAAGGCTATGTGGTTTATTTCAGCGAGTGGAATTCGTCACCGCTAGTGCAGGACGTCACCAAACGCGGCAAGAAGAAAAAGATGCTTACCCCCATGACTTTCAGCCTGATTCACGCCACCGACTTCGCCGACCGCACCGAACACCATATTATTCCTCCACTTAAGGCGGGCGCCGTGGTTTTAGCCGATCGCTATATCTACACCGCCTTTGCCCGTGACGTTGTCAGAGGAGTGAGCCCCAAATGGGTTCGGGATCTCTACGCTTTTGCGGTGAAGCCGACTATTGCATTTTATTTTCGCACCCCATTGGATGTCGCGATGAAAAGGATCCTCGGCGGTAGAGACGCGATCAAATATTATGAAGCAGGTATGGATCTCGGGTTGAGCGATGATCTTGAAGAGAGTTTTCGCGTTTTCCAAGGGCGAATCATCGAGGAATACGAGAAGATGGTCGATGAGTTCGGTTCGGTGGTGATTGACGCCACCCGCTCTATTGAAGAGCAACAGGCAGAGGTGCGCAGGATCGTTACCGAGGCTCTGACCGGCACAAAAAAAACCAGGATTAGGCGATGGCTCGATTTGGCTTCTTTGGCGAAGCCCTCCCAGATATAGATCTGGAAGAGCTAAAGGGAAGACTCATTGTGTTGGAAGGGACCGATGGCGTGGGCCGTTCCACGCATATCGGTCTGCTGAAACAATGGTTGGAAAACAACGGTCACGCCGTGTTGGATACCGGCATGACACGCTCGGCCCTGGCCGGTAAACGACTGAAGCAAGCCAAGAAAGGGCACACCCTGGGCGGAATCACCATGAGTCTCTTTTACGCCACGGATTTTGCCGACCGGCTGGAAAACGAAATCATTCCGGCGCTGCGCGCAGGATTCATTGTTCTTACCGATCGCTACATTTATTCGCTGATGGCCCGGGCGATCGTTCGCGGCGCCGACCCGGAATGGTTGCGCGAGGTCTATGGGTTTGCGTTGAAGCCGGATGCGATTTTTTATCTTCGAATTAAAGTTGACGACTTAGTCACCCGGGTTCTGCAGAGCACAGGCTTCGACTACTGGGAATCGGGAACGGATCTTCACATGGGGGAGGACATGTACGAAAGCTTCGTGCGCTACCAGAAATGGCTGCTCGCGGAGTTTGACAAAATGGTCGAGAATTATGGTTTTCAGATCGTGGATGCTTCCGGGACCATTGAGGAGGTATTTGAAAATTTGCGCGCCCGCATAGACCGCGTCGTGGCACAAAACGGGCATCGTTCTTGAATTCTTTCGGGGTTATTGCAGGGCGACGCCCGATTTTGATCTGCCCCACGCATCCCGCGTTTTCTCGGCGCTCTTCAGTATGGAGCTTACCGCAATGTCGTTTGTTTGTCGCTCTCGTTCCATTTCGGCAAGCAAAGCACGCGCGGTCTCCGGGTGGTCGACGAGGAAATCCGGCCGGCCGATAAACTCCGCGATAAACTGCAGCAAGACGTGGCGGTCATGCCAGTTGCCCAGCTCATCTTGCAGCAGCTTTAAGGCTTTGATCCTAGGCCCGACAGAGGCGTGGCCCAAATCCTTGAGCAGCTCCGCACGGTAACGTAAACGCTTTCCGGCAATACGGAGCGCGTGGATTTGATCGACTTGCGGATTCTCCTGGGCGTCTCGAAGAGCCTCATTCCAAACGGCAAGCGCCTCTTCGACGCTTTGCTTCAGCAGCGCCTCCGGTCCTTTCTGCAACCCATTTGCCTGCAGCAGGCTCCGTGTCCGGATCACAAACTGCGTGATGTCGTGCCGGGTCAGTTCCTCACCCGCCCTGGCGGCTTGACGAGTCCGCTTTTCGAGCAAATAATTTTTTATCAGGTCCCATGATTCATGAAGCGTAGAAGCGGTTGCCGAATTGAATTTGTCCTCGATCAAAGCGAGAGTCACATCGACGTTTCTGCAGTCGCTCAGAATGCGACGGACCTGCCGCAGGGTACGAAACAGCTTGCGCCTTTTGCCGATTCGCGGTTTGGGGAAAAAGACTCGGAGGGCTTCTTGAAGGCGCCGGCTCCAAACGCGAGCATCATGAATGGTATCCGGATGGTCGCTGACCAGCACCTTGGCGAACAGGGAAACGAATTTCTCGAGCCGGAGTTGAGTAACCGCGAGAAGTTTTTTGTGGTTCGAGTCGGATTCAATATCGGAGTCGATTGCGCTCATGATCCGCTCATGTTTCATTCAATCGCCCAGCTGGCGCAGCTGTTTCGGAGTCAAGAACCAATGGAG
>Ga0184626_10000763_pt1 | contig 10496 bp, 11 predicted proteins | sample PLM3_60_b1_FD_133142 | JGI IMG/M metagenome (GOLD analysis project Ga0184626, IMG submission 133142) | Groundwater sediment microbial communities from an aquifer in East River, Colorado, USA - PLM3_60_b1 | ecosystem: Environmental > Terrestrial > Soil > Riparian zone | place: USA: East River... | reverse complement strand
TGTTGAGGCTCTTTACCTGTGTATCACCATAGACAATCCAATAATCTCGTGTACCTTTCAAATATTGCAGAACATGTCGTGCGGCATGGATATGAGTTTCCGTGGGATCAGAGTTGAATTGAGATAGCTTCGAAACCGCAAATGCAATATCGGGTCTTGAGAAACATCAAGAAAATTTGACAGGGCTATTGTGGCTATTAGATTCCCAATAGCCAACGAGCGTTGGCTATTCAGGCTATTCGGCTATTGGAGGCTATTTGGACGGAAATAGCCACGGTGGTTTCCTCCAATAGCCTAGAGTAGCCTATATAATCACATTAAATTGACGTACTGCTAGGGACTCCGGCGGACATATATACGCAAGGCTTTAGAGAGAATAAACCTTATACATTGTTCTTTATCACCATATCGTCTTGTACAGGTGATTGTCTATCCAAATATTCAGCCAAAACTCCTCGTAGTGAGGGATTACATTCAGCCAAGAAGTCACCGTGACTGCAGAGTCACCCCATCGGGCATTGCCTACGTCTGCCTCCATCCCAACCCTCATCTGCTCGACATCTACAGTCCTTTTCACTCCTTCAGTTGCCCCCACCTGGTGTCCGAATTTGGGGATAAGGTGTACCCCACGTTCAATATCTTCAATATCAATCACAGCCATCTTCTTAGTCCGCCGAAGTAGATAGAGTCCGCTATTCGGATCCGGCCCCTTCATTGTCTCAAATAAAGAAATGTATGCAAGTTTCATATCGGAACCATCCATCCATTGCCGAGATTTGAACAAAGCCAGGACCTGTCCAACCCGCCTCTCAGACATTGAAGTCATTTGGCCTCTTGAGCTTTTCCCCCATGTAATCAGTACACAATCCCTCCGAGTGTGTCCCTCGGCACCAGCCCGTATCCTCTCCACAATCATGGCATGTTTGCTGGGGAGGATATATTCATTACCCATCTTCAATTCATGATCATCCCTGGACCGTTGCACGGAGTCACATCGACCCAATTCCTCCGTTGTCCAGGACGGATATCGTATAACGACTCCATCATACACGTGGACCAGGGGATCAATGTCCCTGTCCTTCTTCCTGGAGTCGACCGCCGTGCTTGTACTGGAGGAAAGGTTTTGAATATATCTTCTCAAGGTGGAAGAAAAACCAGGCAAGTTTAGCTTCGTTTCCGTTTTTGAGGCCCGTAGTGGCCAGCCTTTCCGTGGACGTTTAGGCCAAGTGACAGTTCGCGCAATAGTAGCCTGTGACAATGCCCTGTCATACAGTTCATCAAGCTCTTCCGTGGGATTTTCTGTAATGGCTGCACCGCATGTCTCCGTGGACTCCGATGAGATGACTCTAGAGTCAGTCGGGACTCCAGAGTCAGTCGACCGACTCTGATCATATTCCGTCCCTTCGCCCTGAGCCTCTTCCAACTCCAAGTCTTCCACCATCGCCTGAAAGGCAGAAAGCCGTGTCTGTTCCATCAAAATATACCGTTCAGCATGAACTTTGTTCTTGTTGCTTCTTCGATAAGCCGCTTTGAGAGGCTTATGCCATATCTCCGTACGATCAGTGCTGTAGGACGGTAGCGCTCCCTTCTCCATGACACTCTGAGCATAGTGGTGGAAATAATGTAATCGCTGCTGAGGAACATGATAATTTTCAGCGACGAGACCATTCTGAACAAACACGCCTCCAGGTGCCTTCAATATCTTCCAGAAAGTATCGATCGCGCTTCGGAGCCAGTTGAGAGTCTTATCGGAATGAATGGGGTAGTGAGACAGGCGGTGAATATGTAGATATTCTCGAACGAACGCAAGTCCCTCCGGAGGACATATCCCCACCAGCGTCGCCAAAATAACCTTCATCATAGCTTTGTACTCATGCACAGTCCAATGGTGATTATCTGTGAATATTCCGTTGGCAAACCGACGTAGATTCGGATACCCCGGAATCAACGCGAACCTGGAGTCGATTTCTATTTCCAGGTCTTTTGCAGATATTTTCTTCTTCGCCCAAAACTTCAGCATAAGCGGAAGTATCCACACCGAGAGGAGATAATCCATGAAGCACTTTGACACTTGGTGTAGCAAATCTGGACCCACCGCGTCCAGAATCCCGCCGAGAGGGTAATTCACTGAAAACGGTGCGTCTTGATGATATCCTAATGCGTAGACTGCTTGTGGCTCCATCTTGTCATTCTGTAATGCCAAACGAATTCGTGATGCCTCCACGTCCGTCCGAGAATGATGTATTGAATCCGAGACTCGCCCATGGTGACTCCCCACCGTTTCTTCTGAGTTTATTCCAATATAGCACTTTGGACATGAAGGCTTCTTTAAGCAACCCAAAAGCCATTGCTCCTCCATATCGGCGATGTATTCGCACAACACTGGAAAGCACCGCCGGTCAGCACCGTCCGCGCAACGCAATTTGATCCCCGTTCTCATGTACATCTCAATTGGCGCCAGGACCGACTCGATGACTGTATGAATAAGCTTTCGACTCCAGAGTCGAAATTCAGGCGATTTTTGGTGCTTTTCCACCCCTACATTGTCAGAATACATCGACAATCACGATACCTGTGATAATCGGCAACAAGGCGATCAATTGAGCACAATGCTTGCCCGGCACGAACCGCACGTCGTTGGGTATGTTGCCAATCGTCATAAATAATGGCCATCCCTTAACTTTTCCCGAAGTGGCGAGGTGGGTTTTGTCGGACGTCAAAATAATGGGGATGACAGTCGCGGATTCTGGAGTTGCCTTTACCAGATCCGCACGTTGCCATTCATCAATTTGTGCCTGAAATTAGACTGAAGGCGACTCTGAGGACATACCTGAATTCGTGGCCACCAATCCCCAGTCCACAACTCGGAATACAGGCGTTCTTGGTCTCCATTGACCAATCTTTCCGGAGCCCATTTCATGTCCTTCGCCAGCCTCACATCTCCAACTATATCCTTCAATACCTCGAGGCTGTCCCGATACCTGAACGGCACCATCGGAGGAGACCACCGCGGAGCTGTAGGCCCTTGTGTTACGTATGATTGTTGCCACTCTCCGCCTTTCGCTGGCAGTTGATCAAGGCGTTTGCGGAAGTCTCTCACACTCTTAAATCCTTTGCCAACTGTAATCCAAGGACAATAGCGTTCCACTGCTATATTTCGGATCATTTTGTTTGATAAGGGACTCGGAAAAGTGAGGGCTTTGGCCAACATCCATTGTTCAATGTTGTCGAAGGGCCAATATGTTTTTGACACGAGTTTCTGAAGTTCTGTGACATCTCCCTCCTCCAAAGGCAGCCCTGGATTTAAAATGTTTCAGATAAGTTTCAATACCCGCATTTTCATACACCAGAGTTCGCCACCGCCCACCAAGACAGCTAGTGGAGTCATCGTACGAATCTTCGGTAATTCCGGTGCTAGACTCATCTGTGGGGTTGACTGTCTGAAAGGGATGATAGTTTCCCAATTTGTCCACACTTGGGTCAACATATACTCCATCCCCGACTGCATCTTGCCAGCCATTATCTCCAAAGTCAATATCCATCATTTCTGTCAACGACTCTGAGTTCGGGTCGTAAGTCTTAGTGACAGTGCTTGGCAGAAGCAAGGCCTTCCTGTGTTTGACCATGCGGTGCCTGTGGAGCGCAGACCTTGCATACAACTTGTGACAGAAAGGGCATGCCGAAAATGTAGGCATCCACATCAGAGCAGAGGTCAATGACGCGCGATGAATGGAGGTAAAATTCTTTGTCCGCAGTCCTATTTGAAATATTTCTTCGCTCAAAACGTGTCAAATAAACAGACAAACCATACGGTTGGCTATTTGTGCTATTTGTGCAACGGAATTGGCTATTGACTCCAGAGCCGCGGGTGCTGAGTCAGAGTCAAATTCCAAACCCAACTGATTTTTCATCGCTATGACCTCTGGACATCGTGAAACAGACACGCTCATTCAGACACACACAAATAAGTGCGTTTGAATGAGCGTGTCTGTTGCACCAAGGCAACGCGCCGATAGACCAAAAATGGCAATTCAAATATCGACTGGAGTCAAAATTTGTGACTCCGCACACCAATTCTCTCTTCGCAGCGAACCAACTTTTCGTCAAGCATTTCCAAACCGCAAGGCCTTATCCATCAAAGTCGTTACGCAATGCCTCATAAACGCACCAATCCAAAATGGCAAAGGACAAACTTGGCCAGTATGACTGATGTGTACAAGGAGCTTGATGTCGAAATTGACAGAAACGGGGATGACCTCTTTAAACCGGTATCACCTTGTGTGTAATACAAACTGACAGGGATTTCTAGATTACTGGTGCGCTTAACGCTTGGCGCTTTTCGCATGTCAAAGATATCCCCAAAGAAAATGACTACGACGCGTTCCGAAAACAGCATGTATTCACCGACCCACACATTCGTGCGCTCAACACGGCGAGGTGGAAGGACGTCCAGAAGGAGTATCTGGGGGTAAAGTATGATGATTACAAGCTCTGGACCGAGGATATCTGGGATTGTTGGGTGAAACACAAGCTGAAATCAATCAAACGGAAAAATCTCAATCGCCGCAAGAAAGTCAAGACCGGCAGCATTGGCTCCAGTGCCCCGCCTACAAAAGCCACCACACCTTCCGATGATGAACATACGTACGACGACTATGCCGAAAGCACAAATGAACAAGCCGAACGCTCAGACGTACCTCATCAAATCGACGACGAGATTACTGTCGCTAGTGTTTCTCCCACGGTCGGTTTTATTTCCGACTCATCGACTCCATTGTTCAGCAGCGCAATTACACATCCGGATACTCTCATCCTGCCTTCCTCACCGATGGAGATGGACCCACAAATTCCACCTCAGTTCCTCTCTCGAACGCGTCAATCGGATTCGGTCAGCTCACGGTCTTCTAAACGGCGCAAACGCAATGTAGAGCGCAGACGGTTTGAAGAAAGCCTCATGAAGACCATCTCTCAATGGCTGGAAGATGGACTACTCGACCCTGTAAAGCTCAGAGCTCTTGCCACGAATCATGCGATTGATCCTCCATCAAGAACCCGCTCAGAGTCGTTACGTTCTGGTCACTCTGCGCAGGAAGAGTCTGATGCCAATGGAGATTCTGAGTCAATGAAGGACGTTGTTCAAACTGTATCTCCTCGAGGCAGCGCTGTGGACACCAATCATCCCGATGACGCATTCAAACCGCCGACGCCATGCTCGGAGTCGCCTCGGGGTGTTCAGAGTCAGTCTAAGCCTCCAACCTCAGGGTCCGTCCTGGCGCCACCGCGCTCGGCGTCACCTGTTCAGAGTCAGTCTCATCCTTCTCCCGGCCTCGACCCAAGCTCTACGTTCAAGTCGTCAACACCTCTGGAGAAGGAACTCGCAAATAGATCCACGAAGTTGAAACATCGTCAAACCCCAGTACAAATTCCATGGCCCAGCAACAAACATGGAGGGAACAAGGACGACGACGAATCTTCACATCATCCAAGTCATTCAGAAGATGAGGAACAGACGGTCCACGATTTAAGTGACTCTGACGATTCCTCCAACGCGGTCACTGGGAAACTCTCCAAACCTAGTATACAAGCCCCCTCAAGCTCTCAAATGGGCCCTCAGCAATCCTCCAGCAGTGGATGGCGCATGATGATTCACACTGTTGATTCTGACTCTGAGCTCGATGAAACGGTTGGGTCCACCAAGGTCAATAAAAGTCGCCTTTACATCCGTGCAATTCCACCAGATGATCTCGAGGAGCTGGACAATCCGCTGAATACTGGGAACAAAACTTTAGCTGAAGCGACTCCAGAGTTAAGTGAGGATGAGTCTAATTCCGAGATGGACACTGAAATGGGAGAGAAAGATCCTGAGGAAGAAAAGAGGAAATTTCGGAGGCGCTTGTACGTTTTCGTGGTGGACTTGGCTAATAATATTTTAAAGGCGTGCAGCTACGCTTCAGGGTAAAGAAATGGAGCAGATGGTTCTCAAAGAGAAGTGGGAACGAGGATATGAACCAGAGCTCAAGGCTGGATTCGGACTCCATCCATGGCAGAAACTCGGAGTCACTTTCTTACACCATTGTCGAAAAGAGTTTGGATTTGCATTGATGGCTGACGAAATGGGCATTGGGAAAGTATACATCCTTTTCTGAGCAGTTCTGACGGACTTCTAGACTGTTCAAACTCTCAGTTACATCTGGGGAAGGAATCGAGCGTGGGAGAAAGGGGACAAGGGGGACAAGGAATATTCGCGATATACAAATCTTGTCGTTGTGTAAGTTTCCTTGCTCTTTCACTCTATCATTTACTCTGGAGTCTGCCCTCTTTCTCTTTCTTTCTCTTTCTTTAATTTTTAAAATTGCCCACTGATTCTGCAGTCCATGCGCGCTGGAAGTGAACTGGATAAACGAAACTGCCAAATTCTTTGACCCGAAAGAGCTGCGTGCCAAGAAATGGACGGAGCTCGCATGGAATGAGGATCACAGTATTCGCACTGTTTGGATTATCAGGGACACCAGAATAACAAATACATTGGTCGAATGCGTCAACAATACCAGCGTTGGCGTCCTTTCACTTTTCGCCGACGAGGCTCAAACCGCATTCCGATCCCTCGAGTCAAACCGCGCAAAACATTTCTTGAAGATATCCAAGTTCGCGGATTTTGTCGTCCTTATATCCGGGACACCCTTTCCGTTGGGGCTGAAGGAAGACTCCTACGAAATCCTCGTCAACCTTGCCGGTGGAGGTCCTGATAAGCCCATCGCAAAATGGTCGCAAAAACAACGCGCCTGGCTCAACAATTTGTTTTTCAAACGTGGAGGCTGGAATGTTTTGAGTTTTCGGAAACTCATCACGCCGTTCTATCTTTGCAGGCATTCAAAAAGCCAATGGAACGGTAAGCCCATCATTCCCGAATACATTGTGCGACCACGGCCTTATATCCTTCTACCAAAGCCTGTTTCCGCCGACGCCGACTTTATCAAGGAGTTCAATTCTATCAAGCCAGCAACGAACAAACGTGATGGTCTTGTTGACCTCAGCGCCCTCCGACTGCGATCGGACGACATAAAGTTGACAGCATGGACTCCGCTGTGGAGAGATATAAAGGAGTCTACCGTGCACATGAAGGCCGAGCAGAAAAAGGCAGTGATGGAGTCAAAGATCAAAAATGAGTTGGAGACTCTCGAGCCAACTGGTCGGATGAATAGGCTGGTTTCTATTGTGAAACGTGTTCATTTTGTTGAGAAGGAGAAGTTCATCATCGTTGCTGACAGAATCTTTTTATTACTCCTTGCTATTTATGTACGTGGACCACTGAAGCATGCTAATGAACAGCTCTGTGAAACGGGTGTCGGAATAAAGATCGGAGTCCTTGCCGGCCAAAAGCTATTCTTACACACTACGGCCCAACGTGATAGAGTCCCTGAAAGACTGAACACCGGAGAGATTGACGGTGTTATCATGACGGATAGAGTCGGTGCATGTGGTCATAATCTTGTCGGCGCAAACCACATGATATTCATGGGAAGTTTGTATTCCCAAGCCTACGAAGATCAAGCCATTGGTACTTGCACCACCCGAGTTTTTTTACGGAGAACCACGCTAATATTTTTTTCCTTCTAGCGCGAATGTGTCGTCAGGGACAATCTAGGATTCCTCATGTGTATATCATCGGGAATCCAAATTTTATCGGTGATTCGATTCCAATGAATATCAAGCGTTCGCGTGGCGAAGGGGATGAATTATTGCGGCGTCGGCTCACGGCGGGGGAGTTTTCTGCCTATGAAAACATTGAGGAACTCCTTATTGATGTCGTAAAGGAACTCACGGATGCAGGCAATTCGAAAGCAGATCCTATTCCCATTGACTAGATATTGTTGAAATGATTCAAGGGCCGCATCGATTAATCTGCGCTAGCTCTTCTTTTATAGACTAAGGCTATTACAAATCAACTCGCTGTGCAACGTTGCGAGAATATTCCAACATTCATTAACTAAAATCGAGCTAATTTTTGGTCAATTACTTTTTTGACTCTGGAGTCGCGACTCCACGACTCCAGAGTCCATTTCGCCTAAAGCCACACATCCAATGTAATTTCCGGCTTTTACATACAACTTCGCGATTTCCGTCTTTTATCTTTCATCCAATAAAGCCTCCCAAGACTCAGGACCTGACGCGTCATTGGAAGGAATTATGGCGCCACAAACACGCCACAAACATGAGACTTTCCTTATATTGAGAGCCTCCCGCTCACTGGCCGCATGCCTCAACCGCGAACAACAACACACAGTCAGCCAACGCGTCCGTCTCCCTCTAGCGAGAGCATGCACAGGGATCAAGCTTGGCGGAAGAAAGCTGGGGCTGCGTTGAAGGAATTGAATGGGAATAAAAATCACTCGCAATCGCAACGAAGAAGCGGGACTCACCCAGCAGCTCAGAAACGACTCCGCACAGCTGATGACACGAACTCTGGAAAGAGACAGATGGCAAGTCCTTTTCCCAATTCATCTGCTGATTTCAGAATGTTCCAAATCGAACTTCGCCACTGGACAAGGAGATGGAAAGGAGGCGTCAAGCGCAGAGGAGCATCGACTCCGATGAGGAAGAATTCCTTCGTATACAACTCCCAGGGTATACTCCTGCACACCGCGAAAGTCAAGATCCACGGTCACCTCAATCTTTTCATAGCAGTCCTCCGAACTCTCCATCTACTCGACTGCGGGTGGGACCTCCAGCTGGGGATGGAATGATGACAGTTCAGGCAGGACCTAGTCTGCGAAAAAGGTGCTCCAATGCAAACTCAGGACCATCCTCGAGCGGCGGAAGTGGTGAGTCAGGAAATCCTCAGAGAAAGCGTTTCTGTATGAGGGACGTTGAAAATGCTGACACCGAATTGTGGAGGCGGTTGCATGAAGCAAATCTATTAGACTATGTTCAACGTGGTCCAGGTGATCCACCGGCGGAGGCAGAGTCGCGACTGAGCAGAGATACTCTCCAGGATGTGCAACTCGCTCACATTCAACAGCGTTATCGAGTGATGTTTGGCTCGACAGCGCCGGACCTAACCAGGCCCCAAATACGAGCGGTATGGTCTAAACTGTTGTGCAACTGATTAATCTTGTAGTGCGAACAACGGATTTGGAATTTTGCCAATAAGTTGCGAAATTTTGTGACGAAACGCAATGGATTAAGTCATTATAATCTCACAGGGTTGAGGGGGGACCAGCGGGACCAGCGACTCCGTCACCTCACAGAAAACTTCAATTTTGTGTGGAGAACAAGCGACCAGGTACCGTGCCTCCAGAGTGACTGCTGGAGTCGCTTCATGAATTATGGACTAATTGTGTGGCAGGGCGGGAGGCGAGGGAGATTCAAGCACCCAGCGATAATAGAAGGCGTTAAACAAGTCTACTTCAACGGTGAGAAGAAGAAGGCTATAGGTAACCTGGCACCATGTGAGGACATGATTTCGTTACGTGAGGACATGACGGCAGAAAGTGTGGCGTGGGTATGCATTGTGGTTTGATTTCTCATTCAACTGTTTCTGATCTTAGATCTATTGGGGCCTCAAATTCATGCAAGTTTCGACAAGCTACGACGGGATCGACTTCAAGCCCCGAACTATGAAGGCGAGGTGGCAAGGTTGTGTTGAACAACTGAAGAAGAAACCGGAGACTCTAACAGAAATAAGGACACTCATTGTCAGTGCAGAGGTGGTGCATCAAGCTGACAGTGACGACCTGGACGCTATGGGAGAATGTCAAACTGATAGCGATCCAGAATAGTTGGAGTCAATGGCGGAGTCGCAAGGACTTGGAGTCAATGGGGGAGCCATTTAGTTAAATAGCAGCGATAATGCGAGTCTGTTACTTTCTACATTTAATAGCGTATACCAGGCTACCCAACTTCAATAGCTCGACCATCTTGAAGAAAGGACTAGTTTTCTCCAATAGCCTAGCAAATTCGGAATAGCCCGACGAAGTCGAAATATCCAATCGTTTGTGAGAATAGCCAATCGCTTGGGAGAATAGTCAATCGCTCGCAGAATAGCCAATCGCTCACAGAATAGCCAATCGCCCGCAGAATAGCCATCACTTTTATTGATCATGGCTATTGAGCTATTAGGCTATTTGCATGTAATAGCCATCAATATCCAAAAGTAAGTTTCCTTGATGAAGTAAGTAGCCCAGGGGTGATCTCATACTGGTGTAGATCTCTTACTTATAATTTAGCCCAACCACATTGTTGTAAAATAAACCATCGATGACATGTCCCAAGAAACAAGAACTTGTCGAAAAGGAAGCTAAACTCCAAGAGGCAGTAACTGCTGTCTTGAGAAAGTAACACACAGTGCCTTCTGCTGCTCCTGCCTTCAATGTTCCTCGTCAAACATTGTATGATTGACTGAAAGGAAACCACCGCGCAACAAAGCTCATGAAGCGGAACAATTACTCAGCCATGCCGAAGAAAAAGAGCTTGTATGATGGATAACATGTCTTACA
>Ga0184626_10000761_pt1 | contig 10508 bp, 10 predicted proteins | sample PLM3_60_b1_FD_133142 | JGI IMG/M metagenome (GOLD analysis project Ga0184626, IMG submission 133142) | Groundwater sediment microbial communities from an aquifer in East River, Colorado, USA - PLM3_60_b1 | ecosystem: Environmental > Terrestrial > Soil > Riparian zone | place: USA: East River... | reverse complement strand
GACCCGCGCCTGGTGTGGGAATGGTACAACTGGCGGCGAGAACTCATCGCCACGAAGAGTCCCAATCCTGCCCATTACGCGTTGGCTGACCTCGAGCGGCGACTCGAACAGTTCTGGTTGATCACGCAAAACGTGGACGGCCTCCATCGAACAGCCGGTTCCCAGAAGCTCTCCGAGATTCACGGTAACATCTGGAAGGTCCGGTGCATGCGGTGCGGCCGCATGGATGAGAATCGAGAGGTGCCGATCACGATTCTTCCCTCCTGCGCCGCCTGCGGCGGGTTACTGCGACCACATATCGTCTGGTTCGGTGAATCGCTGGCCACGGAGGATCTGAATCGGAGTTACGAGGCGCTCGGGCGCTGCGAGCTGCTGCTGATCATCGGCACATCAGGCATCGTGTATCCGGCCGCCTCGTTCGCGCCGGTCGCCAAGGCGGCGGGGGCCTTCGTCGTCGAGATCAACCTCGATGCCACACCCCAGACGGAGGTCGTGGACGTTACCCTACGGGGTCGCGCAAAGGAAGTGGTGCCGGAGTTGCTCTCGTAAGAGCGTGTCTTCCTTAAATGGTGCCAGCCGTGTGTTCTCTGTAGCGATGAGGGCGATCAGTCAGGAACCGGGCAAATTCTCTGGCCCCTCTCATGCGTTGGGCGATCGTTCCTTCCTTCATTTTTTCTTCTCTCAGGTGTTGTTCGAATTTCCTGAGCGCCTGGCTGATAAATTCCTCAAAGAGCGGCTTCTGAAATGGGAGTTTCATGGTTCAGGCCTTGGGTTAGATCACTGGATTTTCGCGACCAGTTGAGGCAGTTCTTCCAGCGTATGGATCATCCGCGCCTGAGCGCTCGGACGCTCGGCTTCGCTTGACATGATTGGCTCGCGCGCAATCAGAATCCCGCAGAGTCCCGCCGCACGAGCCCCTTCCACATCATCACGGATACTGTCTCCCACATGCGCGGCCTCTTCCGGATCTACCGCATGTTTCTCCAAGGCGAGCCGGAACATCCGGGGCGCCGGCTTGGCGGCACGCGCGAGGCTGGAGATCGTCACCGTATTGAACAGGTCAGCGATGCCGAGGCCACGCAGCACATTGAACAGCCGCGTATCGAAGTTGGAGATGATGCCCAGTTCGAACCCATGCTCTTTCAGTTCTTTGAGAACGCCCAGCGTCTCAGGATAGAGCTTCCAACGCTCAGGACCGTCGAAGGCGTGAAAGACCTCCTCGAAATAGTCATCGAACCGCTCGAACATCCCGACACGGTAAAACACGTTGTGGACGATGTCGAACCACCAGAGTCGTTCGCACTCCTTGATCTCCGATGGGTCGCTCACCGCAAACACTGGCGGCGGAGCCTCATGGAAGGCACGCTTGAATGCTTCCTGCACGGCTGCGAGTGATTTACTGGTTCGCTTGAAGCCATAGTTTTCCGCATAGCTCAGATAAATCTCTCCCACCGAGCCTTTCACATGGAAGAGGGTTCCTGCCGCGTCAAAGAAGATGACTTTAACCCTGCTCACGAGGGCTCCATACTGCCGCGCCGGAGTTCTTGGGCCGGAATGAGCCCCGCTGGGGTGACGCTGTCCGCTGCCCGCACTCGTTCGATGCCGTCTCGGCAGTAGCCCAAGGGTAACCAGCGGCACTGCCCGCAAATGCTCGGCAGGCTGTCGCCTGTGAGAGAGGTCCGGATGCGATCCAGAATTTCACTCCACTGCACTCGGATTCCCGCCGTCAGCCCAAGCAGGCTGAGGACGTGTCGATCCTGCGCTTTCATACTTTCTTCAAACCCATCGCTATTGAGCGAGCAACCAGAAGAGGCCAGATGGGGACAGGCTCCGCACACCGTGTCAGGGGCATCCACGACTTCAACCCATTGATCGGGATGCTCGGCCAGGTCACGGTGAATTCGAGCAAGATTGTCAATAAAAGACGGGCTATACCCCTCGCCTCGAAATCCCTGGAGACAGAGGAGCGTGTGGGCCCTCAGCCGAACGTCTGCGCGACTCTCATGACCGACGGCATCTTCTGCCACGACGGCTTACCCCTCTTAGGACTCGTACAACCCCGCGCTGCGAAGAATTACGGCCGCTGTGCGGAGATTGTAAGCACCCCTCGTTACGAAGTCAAAACGTCGCTCAAATAGCAGGTTTCCTTGACAAAGAGGAGTCCCTTTGCTAGCTTCGAATTCGTTCAGAATACTTTAACAATATTGGTGACTTGCATGGCCTCCTGCCTCTTCATCATTGACAGCAGTCCGGCTGTGCGACGGCTGGTGGAGAAAGCGTCAAGCGCAGAAGGATTCGAGGTGACTGAGTTCGATGACGGTCCCTCTGCCCTTCACGCGGCGAAGCGCCTGCGGCCCGAGCTGATCATCGCTGATTATCATCTCGAGGGCATCAAGTTCACCAACTTTTGTGAAGAACTAGACACGCTGGAAAGTAGGCCGAATATCTCCATTCTTTCACTGATCAACCATGCGGATCGACCAGATGAGGAACATTTGCGCTCCCTTGGCGTCAAAGCATTCCTCAAGAAGCCCCTCCAACTACACCACCTTAGCGAGGCGCTCAAGAAACTCCGCAGCGATGCACAGCAAGCCGCTTCCCCACCGAAGGTAACTGTCCGGAAAGCCAGAACCTGGCCGCCCATTTCTCAGGCGACTGTGGAAGACGGCGGCCAGGCGCCGGACCAGCATGACTTGGATGAGGTAGAGACATCCGATGAGAGCGTAGATGTCAATCCCGTTGTCCCACCTGCTCCACCAAGAGAGCCGAACGTCGCTAAGACCCCCGTCCAGGCAAGTGCCCCTGTAAAGTCGGAGGCCCCAGCAGAAGAGGCGATGCGCGGTTTGTTGTCCCAACTTGCCCTGACAACAGCGGAACAGGCTGAACGCAGGATGTCAAAACTGGTGCCTGATCTCGTCGCACGGGAGGTCGCGACACATCTCAAACAGATCGTCCGTTCGGAAATTTCGACCCAGCTTGCCATAGCCATCTCGCTTGAGCAGATCACGAAGGTCTTGCGGGACGCTGTGGAACGTGAGCTTCCGACCATCGCAGACCAGCACATCTCAGGAATGGAACGGACGATCCAACAGAATCTCACTGACACGGCTGGCCAGGCGGTCGAAAAGATCACGGATAAGCTGGTCAGAGAACTCGTGGACCCGACAGTGCGGAAACAGCTCCCGGAAGTGGTGCGGCAGCAGCTTCCCTCGATCGACACACTTGTGAAAGAGGCGGCACAGGAAGCTGCATCCCAGTACGCCCGTCAAGCGGCGGAAGACATCGTCCGCGAGATGGCGAAGGACGCTATCAAGCAAGCAGTGGATAAGATCGTTCCGGACATGGCTGAAGCTGAGATCAAGAAGGAAATCGAACGACTGACTGCCTGAAACTGACCACAAGCCCGACGCCTACTTCTTCCCGCCTCGTTTCATCCGCCTGCTCTTGGCCAGCGCCTTCATCCGTGCGATGTTTTTGCGGTGCTTCTTTCGAACTTTCCGGTCCTTATCTCGTCCTCGCGCCATATGAGGTGATCTCCTTGCTCCTTTCAGCCTGTATGCAACGTGGCGGCATGTCCCTTCCACCGCCTCCCCAGCGGCGCGATCTATACCACAACCCTCTTCACCGGTACAAGCATCTGGCCGGGAAATCCGCGCCTTGCGCTTCGGCTCTCCTTGTCGGGCAACGGGCAGCATGTTAAGATTCTCTCCCGTTCGCTCCAACTAGGAATAGCCAACGATGGCGTCTCGACAGTTAGAGAAAACCTACGACCCCAAGCAGGTCGAAGAACGGTGGTACCAGTTCTGGATCGAGAAGGGCTATTTCCATGCCTCCGCCGACGATCCGGGCACGCCCTATTCGATCGTCATTCCGCCCCCCAACGTTACTGGCTCTCTCCACATCGGCCACGCCTTGAACAACTCCCTCCAGGATATTCTGATTCGGTGGCGCCGTATGCAGGGCCGCAATACCCTCTGGATGCCAGGAATGGACCATGCCGGCATCGCCACGCAGAACGTCGTGGAACGACAACTCATGGCAGAGGAAGGGCTATCGCGCGATGATCTCGGGCGTGACAAATTCATTCAACGTGTCTGGAACTGGAAGAACACGTCTGGAGGGGTCATTCTCCAACAACTGAAGCGGCTGGGAGCTTCCTGTGACTGGGACCGTCTCCGTTTTACGATGGATGAGAGTCTCTCCAAAGCGGTTCGCGAGGTCTTCGTCCGGCTTCATGAAGATGGGCTCATCTACCGGGGCGAACGGCTGATCAACTGGTGCCCCCGATGCCTCACCGCTCTCTCCGACATTGAAGTTGAGCACGAGGAAACAAAAGGCAAGCTCTATCATATCGAGTACCCGCTGGCCGATGACCCGAATACCCGACTCGTCGTCGCAACCACCAGGCCTGAAACCATGCTGGGCGACACCGCCGTCGCCGTCCATCCGGAAGATCCCCGCTACAATCATCTGATCGGCAAGAAGGTGAGGCTACCATTAACCTCTCGTGACATTCCGATTGTCGGTGATCCAATCCTGGTGGATCGGGAATTCGGCACGGGAGCCGTCAAGATCACGCCTGGGCATGACTTCAACGACTTCGAAGCCGGAGAACGACACCATCTGCCTCGCCTCTCGATCCTTGACCGCCATGCCAAGCTGGATCCTTCAGGCCTCCGAACCGCTTCGGTGGAAGAGCCGGTCATTGGCGAAATTGCGTCGCTACCGGTTGAGAAAGCGAGGCCAAAGATTGAGCATCTGCTCAAGGCTCGAGGCTTCCTGACCAAAGTTGAAGACCACAAAATGGCGCTTGGCAAGTGCTACCGGTGCAAAACCGTCGTCGAGCCGTATCTTTCGCCACAGTGGTTCGTCAAAATCAAGCCGCTGGCCGAACCGGCCATCAAGGCAGTAGAAGACGGTCGAATTCGTTTGATTCCTGAAGGGTGGGTGAACAACTACCTCGGTTGGATGCGGGACATCAAGGACTGGTGCATCTCTCGTCAAATCTGGTGGGGCCACCAGATTCCGGCATGGTATTGCCGGAGTTGTAATGAGGATGCGATCTTGGAAACAGCCTCAAAAAAGTCGTTCACAATTGCTGCCAATGCCAAACCAATCGTGGCCAGAACGGCACCTGCCCACTGCCCAGACTGCAGCGCCAGCGAGTTCGTTCGAGACCCGGATGTCTTGGACACCTGGTTTTCCTCTGCCCTCTGGCCCTTCTCGACGCTGGGCTGGCCGGAGCAGACGCCGGAGCTCAAGACCTTCTACCCAACCAGCACGCTTGTTACCGGCTTGGACATCTTGTTCTTCTGGGTCGCCCGCATGATCATGATGGGCCTCAAGTTTACCGGCCAAGTGCCGTTCCGGGATGTCTATATCCATGCGCTGGTGCGCGACGTGGAAGGCCAGAAGATGAGCAAGTCCAAAGGGAACATCATTGACCCGCTGAGCGTGATGGAACAGTACGGGACTGACGCGCTGCGATTTACGCTGGCCTCCATGGCCTCACCGGGGCGCGACATCAAGCTGGCTGAGGAACGGATTGAGGGATACCGGAACTTCGCCAACAAAATCTGGAACGCCGCGCGGTTTATCCTGATGAATCTGGATGGCCCGTGTGAACGCATTCAGCCGAAAGATCGCTCCTTTCCGGATCGTTGGATTCTCAGCCGTCTGAATCGCACGATCCGTGAGGTGAACGCGGCGCTCGATCAGTACCGGTTCGACCAAGCCTCCAGCCTGATGTACCAGTTCATCTGGCATGAGTACTGCGACTGGTATCTTGAGTTGATTAAGCCGATGCTACAGGATAAGACCTCCGTCGAGGCGCAGAGAACTCGCCAGACACTCTTCGAATCGTTCGACACTCTACTGCGGCTGCTCCATCCCTTCATGCCCTTCATTTCTGAAGAAATCTGGCAGACGCTGCCCCACCAGGGAGAAAGTCTCGTCGTCAGACCCTATCCCAGCGTCAAGCCTGAATGGGAGTTTAAAGAAGCGGAATCGTGTTTCGCCCTACTGGAACGCGTTGTGACACTCATGCGCACTGGCCGGTTACTCCTGACCTACCCTCCGGCCAAGTCTCTGGTGTTCCATGTGACCGGGGCAAGCACGGAGCACCTCCGCATGTTAAAAGAGCTGAAACCGCATATCCAACACATGGCGCGAGGGGCTGTGGAGCTTCAATCACGCAGCCATTGGTCTAAAGGAATACGGTTCGCTCTTGATGAATCTGGTGAACCATCTCACTCGGCAGCTGGGGTTTCTTATCCTGCTCGTGATCCTGGAACCAGTGAACGTGTCTTGTGGCTGGCCACCGAGGGCCTTGAGATTGGCACCAGAGTTGATGAGGATGTGGACCTTCGGAACGCACTGGACCGTGTTAGGAAGCAGAGAGAAGATAGCGATAAGGAAATCGTTCGTCTGAATAGTAAGCTTAGCAGCCAGGAGTTCACCTTGAAAGCTCCAAAGGATGTCGTCACAGAGCACCGGGAACGCTTGGAGCTTCTCAAGCGAGACCAGGAAATCTTGAACGGTAGCTCAGCGCAACTCCACGCCATGCTCCATCCGAGAGAGGAACATGACAGCCCATCTTGAGTCCATCCGCGAGGTCGTGCGACGGGCTCTCGCTGAAGATTGCTCGCTTGGCGACGTGACCACCACCGCCTTGTTTCCTAAGCCGGTCGCTGCCAGAGCGACAATCATTGCTGAGCAGCCTGATGGGCTCGTCGTCGCTGGTCTTAGCGTGGCAGTGGAAGTCTTTGCGCAGGTTGATCCGACATTGGAATGCATGGCTTCGCTGGCGGACGGAGACCGTGCGACGAGGGGCACAATTATTCTCACCATCACAGGTGATGGCCGTTCCATGCTGAAGGGGGAACGAGTCGCCTTGAATTTCCTTCAGCGCCTCTCCGGCATTGCAACCCTCACGGCAAAGTTCTGTGAAGCAGTGAAGGGCTATCGCGTCAAAATCGTGGATACGAGGAAAACGACGCCCGGTCTGCGCTTCCTAGAAAAATGGGCCGTCACTCTAGGTGGCGGATATGACCATCGGCAGAGCCTTGCCGACGGCATCTTGATTAAAGACAACCACCTTGCGTTAGCCGATGGCGATGTCGCTCGATCCTGTCGGCTGGCCCGTGAACGGGCTCCCCACGGCTTGAAGATCGAGGTCGAGGTCCAGACCCTTGATGAAGTACGGGCCGCCCTCGATGGACGATCTGACATCATTCTCCTGGACAATATGGACCTGATATCAATCAGAAAAGCTGTGGATGTGATCAAGGGCCAAGCCCTGATTGAGGTCTCCGGAGGAGTGACATTGGCCAACGTTCGAGAGATCGCGGCCGCTGGGCCTGATCTGATTTCCATCGGCGCGTTGACTCACTCTGCCCCGGCTGTAAACCTCAGCATAGACATCGTGCCGGTTCGGAGTCGACGGTCCAAAAAGAGATGATGGCATGTCAGCACCTACCGACTCCCAAGCCCTCACTCCTGAAGCCATCCGCGCGGTTCTGCGCACCAAAACGTTTGGTCGAACGCTCCACATCCTGCATGAGACCCCCTCGACCAACACAGCCGCCCTGGCCCTGGCCCAGAAGGGAGCAGAAGATGGTACGGTGGTCGTCACGGAACGGCAGACAGCAGGACGGGGGCGGCTCGGCAGGAGTTGGTATTCACCTGCCGGAGCGAATTTGTACTGCTCAGTGATTGTCCGACAGACGCCTGGACCAACTCAACTGACTGAGTGGCTGTCCTGGGTTCCGCTTCTCTCGGCAGTCGCGGCAGCTCGTGCAATACAGGAAGTCGCTGCCTTACAGGTTCGACTCAAATGGCCTAACGACATCATCATCGGTCAGCGTAAGCTAGGCGGGGTACTCTGCGAGAGCAGCGGCTCCCACACACAAGGCACGTTCGTCGTGGTGGGGATCGGGATCAACGTGAACACTGCGCAAGACGCTTTTCCAGACGACCTCCGCGACCTCGCTACCTCACTCGCAGCCGAGGCCGGCCACCCTTTTGACCGAGCCGCACTCTTAGCCTCCCTGTTGTTGGAGTTGGAGCGCTCTGAAGGTCTCCTCTTGGGACAATCCGCTGATTTGAAACGCGAATACATGAGGTTATGTTCCACGCTCGGCCGCCACGTGCAAATCAGCCTGGCCGACGGGGAGATCGTGGAAGGGCGGGCCGACTCGATCAACCCTGACGGCTCATTGAGAATCATCCAGAACGGAGCGAACGCCGGAACCATACTTGATCTTCGAGCTGGAGACGTGACCCATCTACGCTAACTCAGATGCTGCTTGCCATCGACATTGGAAACTCCAACGTGGTCTGGGGGATCTTCGAGATCCACACCTTGAAACAACACTGGCGGCTGAATACCGATCCAGCCAGAACCTCTGATGAGCATGGAAAGATTTTCGAGAGCCTGCTCCGCGCCTCTGGGATCGGCCCGGATCAGGTCACCGGTGTGATCCTCTCCAGCGTGGTGCCGGCTCTGAACCCTACCATCGAGCAGATGTCGGAGACATTGTTCCACCACAAGGCGCTCCTGGTATCTCCCGATCTTGATACCGGTCTCAAGCTCTCGTATACCAATCCCCGTGAGCTCGGAAGCGATCGACTGGTCAACGCTGCCACAGCCTATGCACGATACAAGTGCGCGCTCATCATCATTGATCTGGGAACTGCGACCACATTCTGTGCGATCACTGAGGGTGGGGAGTACCTCGGGGGTGTCATCGCGCCTGGCCTGGGTATTGCCGCCGATGCCCTGTTTTCCCGGACAGCCAAACTGCCTAAGGTCGATCTGGTTCGTCCCAAGACGGTCATCGGGAAGGATACAGTCAGCAGCATCCAGTCAGGGCTGATCTTCGGGTACGCCGGACTGGTCGATGAAATTGTGGTCCGCATGCAGCAGGAGCTCGGGGAGAAAGCCAAAGTGATCGCGACCGGTGGTCTGTCTTCAGTGATCGCCCCAGAGTCCCGTACAATCCAAGAGGTGAGCCCTTTCCTGACGCTGGAAGGGTTGGAATGGCTCTACCGCCGGACGCGCGGTGACGGCTAGGCTCCCCGAACTGCTTCTTCCTGTTCCCTCCAACCGCTTGAGGTTTCTCTTCAACAAAAGTGAGCTAACCGGTTGACTTTAGAACTCCCGGTGGCTATCTAACCCCCTAATAGGTTTGCATTGTGAACGAAAAAGACGAAATTCAAAATACAATCAGTGAGTTAGGCCGGGCATCATCTGAATCCAAGGAAGGGCCGGACTCCACAGGCACGGAACCAGATTCATTGGAGGAGATCAAGGCGCTACAGGACAAATACCTCCGGTTGGCAGCCGAGTTCGACAATTACAAGCGATTGTCGCTGCGAGAACAACGCGACTCTGCGCGCTTTGCGAACGAGAGCCTCCTCAAGGAATTGCTGCCGATCCTTGATAACCTTGAACGTGCGGTTCGGTCTTCAAAGGAAAAACAGAGGCGTGACGGACTCATCCAAGGAGTGGAACTTACGTTGAAGCAGTTCATGGAAACCCTGGCAAAGTTTGGCGTTTGTCCGATCGCCAGCGTCGGCCATGCCTTTGATCCCTCCCGTCATGAGGCAGTGGCTCGCGTGGAATCGAACACCGTCCCAGCTGGCTCAGTGGTTGATGAATTTCAGCGGGGATACTATTTGCATGACCGAATCTTACGGCCAGCCATGGTCACGGTCTCGGCAAACGAGCAAGCAGACCAGGGAACGGCCTCCGAAGGACCTCAAGAGTCATCGAGTGGCGCCCCGAACTAAACTCATGCGTTTTGAGGAAGGAGAGCACACATGGGAAAGGTCATAGGCATTGATCTCGGGACAACCAATTCGTGCGTCGCCATCATGAGCGGTGGAGACCCTGTGGTCATCGCCAATGCGGAAGGCACCCGGACCACTCCTTCCGTCGTCGCGGTCACGGACAAAGGGGAGCGGCTCATCGGTCAAATCGCCAAACGCCAGGCGATCACGAACCCGGAAAACACGATCTATTCGATCAAGCGGCTCATGGGGCGAAAGTTCAACAGTCGCCAGGTCCAGGAAGCGATCAAGCGCCTGCCCTACAAGGTGGTCGAGGCTAGTAACGGCGACGCCCACGTCGAGATCCGCGGGAAGCGTTACAGCCCGGCAGAGGTATCTGCGATGATTCTCCAGAAGATGAAGCAAACCGCAGAGGACTACCTGGGTGAAAAAGTGACCGAAGCGGTCATCACCGTGCCGGCTTACTTTGATGACAGCCAGCGCCAGGCCACCAAGGATGCAGGACAGATCGCGGGCCTCAACGTCCTCCGCATTATCAACGAACCAACCGCGGCCTCGCTGGCCTATGGACTCGACAAGAAGAAGGACGAACGGATCGCTGTCTATGACCTCGGTGGCGGAACATTTGATATTTCAATCCTTGAGATTGGAGAAGGCGTGTTCGAGGTGAAATCCACCAACGGGGATACCTTCCTTGGGGGAGATGACTTCGATCT
>Ga0184626_10000760_pt1 | contig 10509 bp, 12 predicted proteins | sample PLM3_60_b1_FD_133142 | JGI IMG/M metagenome (GOLD analysis project Ga0184626, IMG submission 133142) | Groundwater sediment microbial communities from an aquifer in East River, Colorado, USA - PLM3_60_b1 | ecosystem: Environmental > Terrestrial > Soil > Riparian zone | place: USA: East River... | reverse complement strand
TCCCTGAGGAAATGAACGGCCGTTCACATCGACATTGCCGCACGGGACAGTTGTTCGTTTGCAGAGACTGGTCATGGGAACGGAACGGTTCAACTGACCTACAGAACGGAACGGTTCAGCTGTTCCATTCTGGAGATCAAAACGGGAACGGCAGGACCGTTCCCGTCCCGTTCCGTGGCCGTTCACCGTTTTTTGCACCGCCAGTTGCCAACTCTGTAAAGGGCAAGTTGATTGTTTCAATGGATAAGATGCAATGAAAGCTGGTAGAGGCAGAGCAAGCAATGAAGGAATAGAGGAATAAAACGAACACTTCAAACAACACAGTTAGAGCTTGAGGTGGACAGTGAGGAGCTAGTAGAACTTATTGATTATGAACAACAAGAGATTGATAACTGTATTGAAGTGGAATTGTAGGAGAAGTAGAATTTAATATATTTATCCCCATTATCTCTTGGGCGACTCTAAAGATAAATAGACTCTTCACAAAACCATCATGTAACCAGTTCAGAAGTCTAAGATCAAGGGCCTTCATATGATCAAAGTTGCTATTAATGCTCAAAATGACAATGATGATATAACAATTGGTACTACATATCACATACACACTCTGGCTGAGATATGTCTTCATGTGCTTATGTACTGTGCCCTCTGGGGTTGGGCACGGCATGCAACTTGTCCAATCCCAGGCCTAGCACAGCACATGAGTATGTAGTGCACAATTAATTAATTCTATATGTTTGCGGACATTTTGTGCCCTACATTTTCTCATGTACAGGCACGAGTGTGAGGAGCACAGGCACGTATGCCACATGCCATACTTTCACCGGTTGTGCCATGCTAAGCCCCCTGGTCCTGCTATGGTAGTGAGGCTCAAATCGAGGGCATGGCACAGCACATGCATGGCACAGCACACAAGGCACAGCACAGCATGGCACATTAAGCCATGTCTGTATATGAGATACTGGATAATACTATTCACCTTGTAGCACAAGCAGGCAAAGGAGCTATCATTACAAAGTAAGATTTGAAGTCCACATTCCATCAATTATCTATTGATTCTTGTGATCACTGGTTGTTGATATTTGAATAAATGGGAAAGTTCTATGTTAATATGTTCTATTCGTTTTGGTTTATATACTGCCCTGTGAATATTCAATCTGTTTTCACAAGCTGTATATACTTTAATTGCTTTGACAGTGTTCAGCTGCATTATTACTTGAAGAATAACAATAAGTCTACTGTGATCAAGGAGTCAGGTAGAGAGAGTATACCTGCTGAAAAGGCATTTGACTTCTGTTGACACAACTGGAATAGTCAATGTCTCCATTGCCAATTTTATCAAAATCGGCTGTCATAAGAGCTCATGCTGCTCCACAACTGGATTTGGTTGATGCAAAATTGAACGTTGTTATAGCTCTGAGCAAAAGCCAAACAAAACAGAAAAGCGGTGGCGGATGTTCGACCGCTGACAGTCAGCAGACAAGAGCGCTGCCGTCAGCCAACTCGCTGACATTCAGCAGACGAGATTGCTGATGTCAGTCATTTCACTGTCGATTGATACACCAATCACTATTATCAGCGGTACATGGCACTGACAGTCAGCCGTTTAGGTAGCTCACTTCAAGAATCACTGCATAGGACTGGTTCTCAACTGTGCTTGTTCCTCGATACCATGACAGACAATATTGCATTACATTTAACTACCTACTTATCAATGTTGTTCTGTGTCTTCTTCCTCGACTGTTTCATCTTCGAAGCACTCTTCTCTAACCCCGATTTGATCCTTGCCTCCTGTTTCCGACCGTACTGTAGATGCTTCAACGGGTCGAGGATTACAGGTTGACCGCCATGATCCACTGGAACCTCTTGCCATGTAACCCCGTTCAGCAACCTTAGTTCCTCGCGTGTCTGTTCGTTCGCCACTGCAATCTGCTGGGTGAGGGTCTGCTGTCGGGCCGGCGAATTATTGGTTTTCATAAAGGCGTCTACTTCGTTCTTGAAACCGCTGGCTGCATGCCTTTTGGTGATGGCGCTCTTGACCTGTCTTGGTGTGAGATAGGACCCCTCGAACTCAATCATGGATTCAGGTTCCTGCAGAACTCCCGTTTGGAGGGGGTCGAAATCTGTGTTATGCGTCTCATCAAGGTGGACCAGAGGTACGCGCTGAACCAGAGTCTCAGTGTTTCGAGTGACAGCATGCCCGTTGGCATCTCTTTGCAGATATACCCATGGCCGAACCCTCGTTTCACCTATCAACAGTGGATTGATCCAATGCTCATGGACTTGTGCAATGTTGAAGCCGTGCGGTCTTTTTGCGTATTTGACGACAGCAAAAAAATGCCGGCAAGGAATCCCTGTATGACGTCCATGTAGACATGAGCAGATCTCATGACCTTCGGAGTGAATGACTACATATCGTTTCCTCTTGTACTCCACTAGCCCGAGCGTATTGTATACACTTGGGGGTTTGACTCGGTACACGACGACCGATGAGCGAACGTGTGGTGGCACCAGATCCATGATGGAGGAGAGTGTCATGTGTCTGGCCTCTGCTTGTGCATTCAAGTCCTAATCGTCAATTGTGCGGTCCATCGCAGGAATGTACTGGCAGCGTTCTTGCCTCTTCCAGCGGATTAAATCCCCCAACGATATTCACCAAAGAATCCGCCTCAGCATCAGGTTCGCCACCGAATCTTGGATCCCACGACACGGGTACGTCCACCAGCCGGATATCGGTGATGGTTAACGCAGCTCTGAGTTCTTCGTACACAGCATGGTACGCGTGGCTCGTCAGAAATTGGCGGCACTCCGCAAGGATGGGCAAGTAGTGAGGGTCCAGCTCCTTTGAATGTGGATGTCGAGCAAGTGACTTCTACTCGGTCAGCACGGATTCGACTCTGGGGTGACCTGGTATCGCGATTGGAAATCCAAAGCCAACTGCTCCGCGGAACGTTCGTATAGTTTGGTGAAGAGATCGTTAATGGCAGTCCTTCTGTTGAGCCCCATCCGTCGATAAGCTTTGTGCTCGGATTCAACCCTGCCGGTTGTCCTGATTCCCACCAGGAATCGAGTGCCAACCCATGCCCAAGCCCACTTGATTTTAGCTGCTATTCACATGGATGGGCGGTGTACCTTCTGTCGATCAGGGAAAATGTTGTTCTTCAAATATGTCACCGCTTCCGGATACTTTGCGAGCAGTCTTTGCCAGCCGATGACAAAAGACGGTGGGGAGCCGAGGCGGTACACTTCCCAGAAGTCCCGCATGAAGAGATAGAAGTTCGAACGTAGGACAGAGCCCAAGTTCTCTGTCAGATTCTTCTGCAGATGCCACAAACAGATTCCATGGAATTTGTCCGACCAGATTTCCTGAAGAGCAGCGTTCATTGCTGGATCACGATCCGTGAATACAGCGGAGAATCGAGGAGACAAATATTTGTTCATCTGCCGAAACATCCACAGGAAAGTGTCCTCATCTTGTCGCTCAGAGATGCAGAAAGCTACGTCTCGAGATTTGTTCTCACCATCGATGACGACGAACGTTGTCAAATGGAAGTCCACATCATTCCTCCCTTCACAGACATCCACGAGAATGACGTCTCCGTATATTTCCACCAGTGTTCTCTGGAAGGGGTTAATCCACCATAACCGTGACAGAGTCCCATCCGACCTGGAATCAACGGCCCAACCCCATCGCTGATCCTCCAATTGGTAGTCAGTCAGACGTTTCAACAGAAGGGATATTTCACCCCCAAATGCTTGCGCGTGGTTTTGCTTGTCACGCCGAGCCTGGTCCATAATGTTCGAGATTTGTTTGGGATCGAAGAAGCGGTGCTTGTCAGATTTGCGCAAAATCTTATGTCAATGAGAACACGATACCAAGAGTACACACCTCCTCGATCTGTCTTCTGTGAATGTTGCCAACGAGGCTAAGGTTTTCGGCTAACTGGAACAACGGATCGGACGGTTTGAGCTTGACCTCGAGATAGCGTTTATCGAACTTCTCATAGAGCGGATGCGAGTGTTCCAGCACAACATGAGAGACGTAAGGACTAGCAGCATTGTCTGGTAAATTGAAGTTGATTCGGAATGGGCACTGACACTTCTGAGAAGGCCTCACACGGAGTGCTTCGGGAGCCAGGCCAGTGCCCTTGTTGACAGGAGCTTTGCCCGCTCGGTCGCAGTAGAGACTTAACATGCGGAATTTTGTTTGGTCTACGCGTCAGCAAGTGCCCCATGTAGGAGGCCTACCATGTGGCATTTTTTTGCTTTTGCCATGCTTTACCTTGAAACCGTGAGGTTTGGCGATATGTTCCATGATGTAGCGCTTGCCACATTCAAACGAGCAAACCGTTTCCCCCAATAATTGCGGGATATCTTCGAATGGGGGACCGCACAATTGGCATGGCTTTCGAAGATTCACAATCATGCTATATGGCAGAGCTTCATCTCGACGCTTGCGGCCTGGCACAAACTCGTGTGTGGTGAGCAAATGTTCGTGCGACCCGGTCAACAACTTGACAATATGTTGTGATGATCTGTCATCGCCACGCTCGTGTTGTCCGGGACCATGAGGAACCCCCCCTTCCACTTCAGACTGTATCTTTCTCAGGAGGCCATCCAGTTCGGACGAGGAGGCCGAGGGCACCGACGGGGGGTGAGGGGGATGTTGACTGTTGTCCCTGGCACCAGGATGAGCCGCAGCAGGTTGAGACGATGTCTGCAGAGGTGATTCGGGGGCACGAAAGGTCGTGCTATTGGGTTGGGGTGTGGGTGAGTCGGGATCTGGAGGAGATGACGAGCGAGTACAATATGGAGCCAAGCTGTTGGCATGGGGCGTTGGAGGCCAGCTCAACCCAGATGGGGATAACGTAGTATTATGGGTCTGCAGTTAACCAAGTGGGGACAGCACTTACCTTAGGTACAAGATAGGGCTTGGGTGCCGCGGTGCCCCTACGCTGTGGCATCTGCTGCGAGGGAGTAGGAACGTCAGTAATCAGGGCAGTGGCCTCGTTGTGACGTCTGATTACTCTGGTCATCCAATTGATCCGAAACGCTACCGCTCGAGCTGGTGTCCAAGGGTCGGGTGCCTGTCCAACTCCCTCCTCAGCTAGAACCGACTCCAGCAAGCACAGAACTACAACCCCACAGCTATGAGTGTCTCTCTGCAAAGGACATGGAATGCGCTCGTATGGCCATCCCTCTTCGCATATATCGATTTGGCAATATTGGTTCAACACCTTAGCCAATATCGTCCCGAAATGTTCCATGGGTTCTCTTGACATTCCGTCTCCCGTTCTGAAAGTCTCATCTCGAAAAGAGATACAGCCGAGATACCAATGAGACTGAAATGCGAAAGGGAAGAGGATTAGATCGATCGTATCCCGGACTTGTTCGAACTCTTGCAGAAACGTCTTCAGGAGAGAAGGTGAGTGCCCATGTTGAACTACCAGTTCGCACGATGACCAAAATTTTGGCGGTTGAATCAGGATCTTTTGGGAGAAGTCACGGCCAGATCCATCCAGGGCATTTCGAAGTAGGTCGATGCCGGATTCCATATTGGTTTCATCTAGCCAGCGGGGAGGGATGAATGTCAACAGTGACTTTGCAGTGATCTGGTTGGCAACTCGGAACCCATTGAGCCGTTGGTTCATTGGTGTTACATTCATGAAGGACATTATTTCCCCTCTGGCAGGAAGGTTCGTACACATCCATTTGTCAGCGTTCTTGAACGGGGACAGAATTCGATTATGGATGTCGAGCCAATAACGCAATGCGCATGGAGGCACGCACATTGTGGATGGCAGGGGGCCAGTGTCTTTGACTTTGATCGATTGGGTCTGTGGATGGTGTACGCATTCGATTTGTCGATAGAGTTCACGCACTCTCGATTCCGTGGGAATACCGAACTGGAACCAACTCCATTGGAAATTGCTGTATGCTGGGGACACTGGGGACAGGCTCCACTCCAATTCCAGGTTCTCGTCGATGCCTGGGACATTCAATGTACTGAGCTGGTGTAACGTCTTCGATGCGAGTGTAGCCTCTGAGAATGGCAACGTGGGATCCGCTGCAGTTTGGTCCAATAGCCTTCTCTAATATCAGCGAGAGACACCAGTTTCACACTCACGCCTACATCAGAACATTGTGTCGGATTGATCAATCGGAGCGGAGATGTCAATAGTAGGTCCGGCCATGTCCCCGTGAGATCAATGATACTAGGCTGCAGTGTGGGGGTGGTTGGTCACGTCACCGGTACCGCCGAAGATGGTGTTTTCCTACGTTTCATGGCCGGATCCAGCTCTCTCTTAGACGGTTCCGCCTTGCGTCGTGTGGGCGCGTGTCTCCGAGGCGCACTCGCTGATTGCTCAGCTGCCTTGGATGAGGGCTTCCGTTTGCGTGGTGAGATTCGTACCGGAGGGCGGTGGTCGTCCATTACTGAGTGCCTATCTGCGAGCGATAAAGGAAGTATTGCGATGCTGGAAGTTTCGTAGAAGGAAGTGTAGAGAAGTGCGGTGCGGAAATGTGTGTTGTTGACAAAAGGCGGAGGGATGGACCACTTTAATCTCCTTGACTTGCTGGCGCTTTGCTGTGCCCAATCACGCTGACTATGCCTAATTCAGCGGACTGCCCCACTGAATTGAGTTCCTACAGCATCCAATAACGCTGACCAGTCGGCGCATGAGCCCCCTGGAAGACGCGTTTAAGCGGTGTGACGCGCTCACGTGTCAGAGCTTTGGTAAACATCAAACATTATGTCATGCCTCAATGCCACTGACGCGTCAGTGTGATTTCCGGAAAAGAATTTTCGACCCTCATTCACCCATATCCCTCAGCGCTTGCTCATATAAGTCCAGCACTGACACGGCAATACCATGAATTGTCCCCGCGATCAGTCACAAGAGAATCCTGGCACGACCTCCACGTCTTTGTCGCCCGAAGATCGCTACAAGCGAGAAAGACGCCTGGCCAGTCAGCGACGTCGAACAGCCCTCTCCCGACAGTTCAAAAGATGGAAGCTTGCCAACCCATGGGCAGAGGCATTATCCTCAGCTGAATTGGCGGCGGTCAGGGAGCGTATGAAGGTCGAGACATTCGCCACGCGTTTAAAAGAACAGCACTGTGTGACACAAAGATATGCAGGTATCCGCTCAATCAGTAGAACACAGTTTAACCTGGAGATGAACTCTCTGCGCAACTTCAACAATCATCGTTAGCCCACGAATTAGACCATCGGACTTTTACGGACGACCCCCAATTAGAGGTTTCCCGAGAGATCGAACGGCGGCTGCATGAGCAACTTTTCGAGGATGTGGCAGCGTTAAAGGCTGGTTTGACTCCATGTGGTCCCCGTCCTTAGCATTGCGATATATCTCTTTTCTTGTTGCTGCATAGATTGTTCATTTGCAGACGAAATGCATAAGCTGAGTCAAACCCAGTACATCGATGTTAAGCTGACTAGTAATTATTTATGAATGCTGACCTGTTAGCAAAGGAGTTGTTGACTTAGTACTTCTACTGACGTTTGCTGACAAGTCAGCGCCTGTAACTCCTTACATGTCAGCGTGAGTTCATCCGTGTGTTCCCCGTGTGTGGTCAATACGCTGACATGTCAGCCTATTAAAATCACCCATCAGCAACTACATTTGCTGACTAGTCAGCATTCCGTGCTGGCACGTGTGGTAAACCCCGCGCCCTAATGACGCGCCTGTGTGGGTTTGGGCCACGCCTCAACAACACAAGTCTCTGCCAAGTACTACGTCGACGTACTCTTTCACGACAGACCATGCATCTAGATCACAGGGATGGATTGTTCCGTCCCCGCCAAGAGAGTAGGACATTCTCACGCAAACCCAGCACGGTGCGGGTACGGGAAAACGAACTCCGCCGGGCTGGGCTCGATGCTGCTACCTTGAAAATCCAGACGAAGTGGCGTGGTCGTAGGTTGAGGGCGAGAGAGCGGTTAACGGCTGTGCCAGCGTTCAACGAGCTGCAACTGTTGGCTCCACACATATGGCAACGATATTTTCAGGTCATCGATCGCCAATTCAATCGACTGCGAGATGAGGAGATCGAATTCGTGTCGCACGTATGGGATAGCCTCCGACATAATGAATAGTCGCAAAAGTCCACCCGCCTCCGAATACCCAGCGTGGATACCCAATTGTCAGCCGGTGTAAACCTTGAAAGGTCTAATTTAAAAGCGCCGTCACCAATTTTCTTCACCATCACTCACTCACTGTCATCCGTTCATCGTGTTTGTATTCAACCATTGAAGAACTCTTTCTTTTCTTGCTTCTGAGGTTAGTCCCCACTGCGTTTTACTAATACCTAGTGTCATCACTACACAAATGGCTATCGCTCCGATCGTCCACAAACAAGTGGTATGATGCATTAAGGGTACCTTGCTGACTGTCCAAGAACATTCCTCTTTGCATTTCCCGCAACAACGTTTTGCCATTGCCCCCTGTCTGTCGTTTCCGTATCAACATCGCGCCTCCCCCTGTCCCCGCCCACACGCTCGGCAAACGTCTTAAACGAAGAACATATATGCGGTAATCCTTGACGAGGAAGCGCTGATCAAGTAGATTCGGCCACTACGACCGGGGGGCAGTGGGATTGAATGAGTACCTCTTTCTCTTGGATGAAGCAAACTATTTTCTCAGAGGGGACATTTGGAAACCACATGCGAATCCCGCTTGTACACATTATGGGCATTGAACGCTTATACAAAACTTGGAGGCTGGTCATGGAGGGGTCAAATATGCGGATGTGAGACGCTCGTTGTAGGCAGTGTGTAGATCATAGCAAGACAAGGGAATATCAATAGGATCTAAGTTTGATAATGGGGCTGACATGGTATGGTGATCTCCGACTTGGCCATGGACCCAGCTGTAGCTCATGTCTCCCTACTAGCTGACAGTCAGCATCGCTCAACGCCGAAGTCGGTGACCAAACTGGCTGAAATTGTCCTGGAGCGCGAGTAACACCGGAGTCTGGATCGCTGACGGCCAGCAACCCAAACCTCTGACGTCGAACTTAAGCTGAGGGTCTGCGTGATCCAGGATTCGGTGGGCGAACAGCTGAAGTCAGCGGTTAAAAACAACTACAGGTGGGCTAAATAGGACGATGAGTGTAAGTGGTTTTCAGCCCGCGGCGCTCCGATGGAAACTGGATACAGATTCAATCCACACGCGAAAGGAGAAAGAGCTGCAATAACATGTTGACCGGTCTATCCTAAGTAGCTGTCAATAATCCTGTAATCCTCGCACTACGACGTACTTTGATAACGGTCATGACGCCGGTACCCCTGTCCACACGATCCACCTCAACATCCGCCCTTCCGTATTGCTTGTTTTGTTCCATACGCATGCTCTTCTGGGCCTCGACCACTCCAGCGATCTCAGTCGCTCGGATGCGGCAGTAACGGGACAGTCCACTAAAGATATACTGCATGAAAGATCGGATCCCGCGGACTTTGGCTCGCTCAATGCGTGGTCGCGCGGGAGACACTGCCGCACTCGTCACCTTGGCTGAGGGATGGACGATAAGGGCACGATCTGGGGGAGTGGCAGAACGAGAGGGGAGCGATATAGTTGTACTTGCGTTGGCATGAGGGGGGAAGAGAGTGAGACGTTCGACAGGAATGGTTGGAGAAGGAGAACGGGGTGGAGGGGTTACGCGACGCCATTTCACGGGCGAGCTGTCGCCTGCAGATCAATGCATGCAAAACAAAGAATAATTACCGTGATTTCGATAGATTCTAAAGGGATCTTTGGGGCCTTTAGGAGACGAGGAGTTATTGTTGCCGATTGACGAGAGAAGTTCAATGTTCGGTCTCTTGCGTTTCACTACAACCCGTCAATAATCTAGCAATAGGGGCGTGATGAAACATACCGCAGTGAGCGGCCGGTGGAGTCTGGAACATAGTGAACAAATATAAGAAGGGATCAAACGATGAAGCGAAGGAACTCGTGGAGAGGGAGAGTTGATGTGAAGTGCGTGTGGGGAAATTAGCTAGGAGGCTTTCGGCGTTTCAGGTGACATGTCAGTGGTCTACATGCTGACAGTCAGCATGGGTAAACCTATTGCGATAAATAGAGATTGCATCTGTTACAGAAATGTCCTAGACACGTATCTGTAGAGTATTTGAGCCTGAAATAGTCGTTTTAGCTTTGTTTGAACGTTTTGTGACGTTTGAATGTCACCGAAATCTGTGACAAGGGGCATATAGCCGAAACAAAAGTTCGAATTGCGGCTTTAAAAGGGGGGTCGACGTTTACATAATCATCCGGGGGGTTGACCGTTAGAATCATCGCAATAATACTCTCTCTTTATGATGTTTCCGATAAGGAATTACCATCAACACTCCGGTCGCTCTGGCCACAGCCACGCATTTAGGACAAAGGCCAAATATATCTTGAATAAATATTCTCATTTCCTCGGCTATCCTCATCTTGAAACTCGACAATGCGACAGGACTGGGAATTGGCATTTTACATAGCATTTTGC
>Ga0184626_10000759_pt1 | contig 10513 bp, 9 predicted proteins | sample PLM3_60_b1_FD_133142 | JGI IMG/M metagenome (GOLD analysis project Ga0184626, IMG submission 133142) | Groundwater sediment microbial communities from an aquifer in East River, Colorado, USA - PLM3_60_b1 | ecosystem: Environmental > Terrestrial > Soil > Riparian zone | place: USA: East River... | reverse complement strand
AGCGACTGCCCTCAGCTCTACCCCGTTGACCGGACAGAAGCATGTAGCCGGCGCGCCAGATAAGATAGGGAAAGGAAACCGCGACTACCGCCAGCACTGCGAGCGAGAATCCCGATTGCTCCGGCGCGCACCAGATGATCAGCAAAAGCAGCCAGAAAAAAAAGTGAAAACAGAGCTGCGGCCGGCCACGAATGACGGCGGGCAAGCGCTTAAAATTGACTGCCGCGAGATAGAGCGAGTAGATGATTCCGAGAAGCAGCAAGAATGCGATCCCGTGAACCAGCCAGGGGGTAAGAAACCGATACTCGTGCCAAGAAGCCTGACGGCTGAATGCTCCGACAACGCCGGCAAAAATCGCACCGATGAAAAGAATCTGCCGGCGTCGTGCCACGCTTAACCAGATCACCAACCGACAAGACTGAAGCCAGGCAATAAGACGCTCGTTCTCGTGTAATTGAGCTAACTTTCGGTATGAGAGCTGCGAAGCGTTCACGACTTGAGCTCGCGGGCGATCAGATTCAGGATTGAACCCACCGATCTCAACTCCGCTGGATCGAAGCCGATCTCACGAAAATCTAAATCGTAGGCTTGCTCCAGGTGAGTAACGATTTGCAGCAAGGCCAAAGAATCGATCAGCCCTGACTCGATCAGGCTTGAATCTTCATCGATCTGATTGTGCGGATAGTCGGGTCTCTGGATGGTCCGCAAAAAGCCTATCAACTCGTTCTTTTTTTGTTCTCGGTCCATTATTTTCGTATATGACGAGCGATTTCATGATTTCGCGCCGCCACTCGCGCGATCACGCCCGCGTAAACCACCTGGCTTGCGGGTTTATTTAAGACGGTGACCGCAGTAAAGCCGGCAAATCCAGCGGTGGCAATCCAGCGCACATCTCTTGCACGCTCTGGCGGCTGATTTTTCCTCGCGAATTCTGCGGCAGCGAATCGACCACGTACCAGCGCTGGGGCATCTTGAAATCGGCGAGATGCTCCTTCATCCAGCGATGCAGCGCTTGGATCGCCTGGGCATCTTGCCGTTTCAAGACCACCGCCATGGCGACGTTTTGCCCGTAGAGCGGGTCGGCGATGGCGAACGTACAGACCGATTGTGCATACGCGAATTTTTCCACCACCGCATCCACGTCGGTCGGATAAATTTTTGTCCCGCCTTTATTGATTTCTTCGCGCTCTCTGCCTTTGAGATACAGCCAGCCGCGCTCGTCGATGAGCCCCATGTCGCCGGTCAGAAACCAACCGCTGGAAACGGCTTGATCGGTTAGTTCCCGCTGATTGAAATAACCCTGCATGAGCGCCGGTGTGTTGATCCACACGTAGCCGATCTCATCGGCTCGGCACTGCGCATTGTTGTCAAACAGCGCAGCCGTCTCGGCGCTTCGTAGGATCTTGATTACAGCACCCCATGGCAAACCGACCAGGCCATCCTCCGGTTCGAACTCTCCCACGGTCGTTCCCGCTACCCAGCTACCCGTCTCCGTAATACCGTAGGCGTTATAAACCTCTTTGATGCCCGCCCAATCTTGTATCTGACGCCACAAATACGCCGACAACGGCGCCGAGCCGCAATGGATTCGGCGCAGCTTGTTCGCCTGTGGCGGCTTGCTCGTTTTCAACGCCAACGCCCACATGGAAGGTACGGAGGACAGAAAACTGATCTCATGCTCGTCGATTAAGCGGCCAAGCTGCATCAAGAGATCTGTACTAAACGGCGGCGCGATGAAGAGATGCTGGGCGGAAAGCCACGGGAATAAACTATTACAGATCAGACCGTGACCGAAATGCGTCGGCAATAGACAGAGCGTCCGATGATAGGATTCAACGCCGAGACATTCGCGCAGGGCCATCCAGCGGGCGCGCAGCGAGCGATGGGTATGAACCACGCCCTTGGGCGTCCCGGTTGAACCGGAAGTAAAAAGTATCAGCGCTTCATCGTCCAATCGCGCTTCTCCCCTAGGCGCATAATTTTTACTGGAACGGACACCATCGCGATCGTGCGCTCTTATATCGAGAGGCGATACACCGTGAACCGACAAAGCTGTCATCGTTGCGCGGTCTAACGTTGAATCGATAAACGCAAATCGGGGTCTCACGGTCTTTACAAGGTTTTCGATTTCGAATGGCGTCAAGCGGCCATCTATCGGGACCGCACATGCGCCGACGTACCACAGAGCGAGTAGGTCGGCAAAAAACTCCAGGTTATTGCCGTTAAATAGGAAAACGCGCTCACTTCGGCGGATTCCCTGATTGCCATAAAGTTCAACTCGCTGGAAGATCTGTGCCATTGCTTCTTGGCTCTTCCAACTTCGTCCGGTAAGCGGTTCGGTAAGATCGCCGACCTGTAAGTCAACAAACATGCGGGATTTTCTTGCGGCAGATTTGCAACTCACTTGTATCAGCGTTGCCACCGACAGGCAAGGTAAAGAAGCCCATGACGATCATTCCGATTCGCCTTTAACCCTCGTCTTTCAATACTTTTGTTGCTATAAAACGCCGGATGAGCGATCAACGCCGCCGACTCGCCATTCGCGGAATTATCTTCATCGTTTTGGTGGCTCTGCTATTCTTTTTCAGCCGTTATATACCGCGACCATTCAGCGCCTTCGCTCCGGCGGGAGAAGATCTCGACGATTTCGAAGGGATTTACTCGAGTAGCGACAAGCTAAGTAAGTTTCTTCAAAACCTCGGTCCTTATTCCCCGGCTGTCTTTGTTCTTCTACAGGTACTCCAGGTCATCGCGGCACCGTTTCCGGGTGAGCTCACCGGCGTGGCCGGAGGTTACGTGTATGGTGAAATGTTTGGCTTTCTCCTGTCCACGGTGGGTCTTTCGCTCGGCTCCTGGGTTGCTTTTGAGTTGGCGAGCATTCTAGGTCGCCCGTTTGTCGAGCGTTTCGTCAAGCGGGCGGTGTTGGAGAAATTCAATTTCCTCACCACCAAGACCGGTGCGCTGATTTGCTTCGTGCTGTTTTTATTTCCCGGATTTCCGAAAGACTATCTTTGCTATGTACTGGGCCTTAGTCGGATGAAATTAGGCACATTCTTGTTTGTTTCTATCGTCGGACGGCTGCCAGGCACTTACCTGCTTACCATGCAAGGGGCAACGATTCGAAACGAGGAATACCATGCTTTCATAATATTTACCGTCGTCTCCGTCGCCATCCTGGCCGTCGCGTTTTTCTATCGCAACCAAATCTTTGATTGGCTCAAGCACCGGCACGAGCACGACTAGTCATCGGCATCGGAATAGGCGCAAGCCAATTTCAGCCTGGCTGCGCGTCTCTGTGTTCCTTAGAAGCTCAAGCCGCGGGTCAAATAATAGAAAAGCGGCGCGACCATGATGCGGTACCAAGCAAAGGGCGTGAGCTTGCCGCGCTCAAGAAAACTGACAAACCCCTTCACCGCGATCAACGCGACGACAAAGGATACAATAAAACCGATGCCCAGCTGTAAAAGATCCTCGAGCGCTAATTGATTTCTCATCTTGACCAGCTCATAGCCGGTCGCCGCAAATAGCACCGGCACAGCAATTAAGAATGAGAACTCTGCGGCGCCTTTCCGATCCAAACCGAGCAGCATTCCTCCCACAATAGTCGCCGCGGCCCTCGAGGTGCCCGGCCAAAGAGCGAGCACTTGAAACATGCCGATGCCGATGGCTTGCCCGAGAGTGAGAGTGTCGAGCGGGTTGGATTTGCGCGGCAGGCCAAATCTTTCCACTATCAGGATCGCCACACCGCCGACGGCCAAAGCCAATGTCACCGCCTCGGGAGTAAAGAGTTTTTCCTTGATCACATGGCGCGCCAAATAGCCGATGAGCAGGGCCGGCATTGTCGCCAAGCCGATCCGCCACCAACCGGACTGTCCACGCAACGTGGAAGTGGAACCTGCCGGCTGGGAAAATTCGCTGCTGAACGGTATGAGGCCGAGAAACCTGCGCCAGTAGAGAAAAACCACGGAGAGAACGGCGCCCAATTGAATGGCAACTTCGTAGCTCGACGCTCTGTCGCCGACAAAACCGAGCAAATGGCCCGTAATGATCAAATGTCCGGTCGAGGAGACCGGCAAGAATTCGGTTAGGCCTTCGACAATCCCCAAAACCACCGCGATCGCCAAGCTATTCATGAAGGTCTTCTCGGCAGGTCCACCCGAACTCACGTGACCGACGCGGTTGCGCAAACTCAGTGCATGAAAGTTTAGCCGCCGACCTCATTGCTTGGTCACCAACAGGTACCCGTCAACCTCGGCGAGCCGCTTTGGCGATTCTCCGACATTCGCTATCAAACGTCTCAGATTCTTTTTCTTGACGACAATCAGCAGCGGCTGTTCAGTGCTTTGCCACTTATCACGAAACTCTTCGTATTCAAAAATGGCGTCTCCCCATCGAGAGATCGGATTGGTTTTGTTCACGCTGGCATAATAATTTCCCAAGAAGGTGCGTTTCTTGTTGCCATGCGTTACCAGCCAAATCGGTCGCTCGGAACGGAGGTAAAATGGCATACCCGCCAGATGGGTTTCGTAAAATACCAGTTGCGTCGATGCGTTGATATGTGGAACGGCCATTTCCGCAACCGGCTTCGCCGAGCGATCGGGCGAGATCAAAATCATGATCTCCACGCTAAACGCGAGAAACAAGAACAGGCCGAGGACGTGGGCGATGAAAAGCTGACCCTGAGTTTTCAGTCGACGCTGATCGTTGCTCAGTCCAAAGTAAGCAAGCACAAGAACCAGAGCAGCTCCGCAGACCCAGAGAAAATGCGGCATGCGGCTGACGCCGGCGCGAATTTGGTCAAACAAAATCATCGGAAAGACTGATCCTACAATTAAATAAAGTACCGCCAGGCTTTGCGTGAGCCAAGCGAGCGACAGAGCCAAGCGTATTTTCGATTCGGTATCTCGGTATAGACTTACCAGTGCCGTCGCCGTCAGCATCGCTAAGGCGGGAAAAATCGGCAAGATGTAATGGGGCAACTTTGATTTCGAAACGGAAAAGAATATGAACGGCAACGAAACCCAAAGGATCAAAAAGAGTGTCTTGTCGTCGAGTTTGTTTTTCCAATACTTCCGCGCCACAAAGGGAAGCAAAAAACTCCACGGAAGAAAACCGACTAATACGACCGGAAAAAAGTAATACCACGGTCCGCCACGTTCGAACATTCCGCTGGCAAAGCGGCCAAAGTGCTCATCCCAAAGATAATATCGCAGATAGCCGGCATTGCGCGCCTCCGCCTGGAGATACCAAGGTAGAACCATTCCAAGAAAGACGAGCGCGCCGGGAACAAGATAAATTCTTTTTAGGATCGCCCACCGCTTGCCGAGCAACAGATAGAAAAAGACCACCATCCCGGGGACAACCAGTCCGATAAGACCTTTGAGCAGGGTGCCTGCGCCAAAAGCGGCGTACATAACCAGGCAAATAATTAGTCGCCGACGCGCGTCCTCAGTATGAGCCGCTTCATAGAAGGCGCATAAAGCCAGCGTCAGAAAAAAAGTCAGAGACATATCAAAGATGACGATCCGCGCCAGACCGAAAAATTCTATGCTGGTGAGCAAAATGAGCGTGCTCCACAGCGCCGTCCATCGCCCCCATCGCTCGCGGGTGAAAAAATAGACAAGAACTAAACAACTTAAAGCCGCCAATGCCGAAGGCAAGCGGGCCGCCCACTCGGATATTCCGAAAAGTTTGTACGAGAGCGCGATCAGCCAATAGAAAAATATCGGCTTGTCCAGGACTGCGTGAAAGTTTTCATGGGGTGTGATCCAGTCGTTCAGCGCGAGAATTTCGCGCGCTTTCTCGGAGTTTCGACCTTCGTCAGGGTCGAATAACGCGGCCGCGCCCAATTCATAGAGCAAAACCGCGAATACAAACGCACACAACAGCCAGGGTAACCAACGATCGAATGCCCGCGATGCCGCAGATTCAGAGGATTGAGTTTCCAATATGGAGTCGCTGCTTGACACGGGGTGGCTTAGAGCGAACTTCAAGCTTCAAAACTTACCTGACGGACGCCGATTTGCAAGCCAGCTAAGCAAATTTGTACCCTCGGCCGTCATTTGTGTTCGGCGAAATCGGCGACGAGTCAGCTGCCGTATCTGCCGGGTGACATGTCTCTAAGCACGTGACGATTTTCCCACGTTGACTTCGCATACCCCGTGGCGTAGCGTGAGCCGTGCTTGGCGGAAAGTGCTATGCTTAGTAGTCTTGGTTCCCCGGAACTTCTTGACCTATTTCTGGTTGCCTTAATCATCTTCGCTCCAAATAAATTCCCCGAGATCGACAAATCATTCGGCGAAGCAATCAAAGGGCTCGAAGAGGGCTCAATGGCGCTGAGAAGATTACTGTTGACGCCTCTGCTCCGCCGAGGGCAGCCGGAAACCACGAAAAGTCGTGATCTGGCGCGACGCAGACCGAAGGCGATCGTGAAGCAATGACACTGCGCGAAAATAATCTCGCTGGATTTCTTTTGACCCTGCTTTTGTGCGCTTTCTCAGCGCCATCGGTACACAGTCAACAGCCCGTGGCGAGTTTTTATTATGACGAGCGCGGCAACGTTATTCGTCAAGAGCAAGACACTAATGGCGATGGCAAGATGGACCGTTGGATCCATTACAGCCGGCAAGGCCAGACCGAACGTGTCGAACAAGATGTCAATTTTGACGGCAAACCGGACGTCCTTATCTATTACGAATCGGCAAGACCGGTGCGGCAGGAAATTGCCAGCAAGAACGACGGGCAGATCGATACGTGGCTCTATCTCAACGCCAAAGGCGAAATCGAACGCAAAGGCCAGGACTTGGATCGCTCGGGGAAACCGACGCTATGGGTATACTATCAAAATGGCCAACCGGTCAGAAGCGAGGAAACCGCCACATCGGCCGGCGCATCGAACCGCACGGTGCACTATCAGGATGGCAAGCTCAGCCGCGTTGTCGAAGATACCAACGGCGACGGCAAGCCGGATAGTTTTTCATATTTCGAAAACGGTCAGCTGATAAGAAAAGAGTTGAATCGAAAGAATGTCGGCAAGGTCGATCTCTGGGGCTATTACCAGAACGGCCGATTGATCAAACAGGAAGAAGATCTGCACGGCGACGGGAAAGTCAGCCGTATTGTTTACTTTCAAGGCGATGAAGTCGTGCGGCGCGAAGAGGACACAGCGCGGCGCGGTCGCATGGATATGATCGAATCGTTTATCCAGGGCCGGCTCGTCAAACGACTGCGCGATACCAAAGGAACCGGGAAATGGGATACGGTTTACTATTTTGAGGACAATCAACTCGTGCGCGAGGAACGCGATACCAACGGCGACGGGTTCTTCGACTTGAGGATCCTCTATGATAAGGGTCAGAAAGTTGCCCAGGAAGCCGACACAAATGCTGATCGCCGGGTAGACGTTTGGGTCAATTTTCAGAACGGCGAGCGAGTCGAACAGCTAGAAGACCAGAACTATCAGGGCACTGTTACCGCTCGGTATGTTCTTAAAGGCGACCAGGTGATAAATCAGGAGCAGCTGCCGAACACGGCGCCGCCGCGTGCTTCGGCGCCCTTTGCTCGGGTCGACGAGGAACTTCTAAGCATAAGAAGTAGTTCGCCGTCAACGATCGCAGAGAAGCGGATCGTAACGACTGTTTCAGGGATGGAGTCCGGCAAGGAAATAAAGTAAGATCTGACCCTTGGGTTAGGTGTCATGAACCGGCGATACGGCTTAATTTTGTTAGGGACAATGTTCGCTGTCACTGCTTGCGATCCGGTGGCCGTCCAGTACCCGCCAGGCTCGGCGCAATATCCATATCCTAATCCCAATGCTCCGGCGGCGCCTCAATCCCCGCAGGTTTCGGGTTCCCAGCGTTGGCAACACGCTTGGACCAAAGCGATGGAAGGCGTCAGCATGGGCGGAATGATCGGCGGACCTTACGGCGCCGGCGGCGGACTGGTTATCGGACTGATTACCGGGTTGATTCCGGCGGATTCACATTACTGCGAAATCAATCGACAGATCAATACGGAACAGCAGAAGGATCAGCGGCTCGAAGCCGCCATCGAACAAGAATTGGCCCGGCAACGAGGTTTGGATAATCAAATCGCCGACGCGATCGCGCCGTCATCGACTGTAAGCCAGCCCCAGGTCCAACCCGTGACAAGCGGCGGGTCGGCGGACCGGTCTCTACCAGCGGACAAGCCACAACCCACTAGGCCTGCCGAAAAGATTGTTTTGTCGTCTCTCAGCAAACCATCGCCACCGCAGGCGCCGCCAAGTCCGTTTAAAAATGTCGAGGTCAAAGACGTCAACGGCGACGGCATTCCGGATCTATGGATTTACTATAATCCGAAGAAGCCAGGCGAAATCATGCGCCAGGAGGAATCGACCAAGGGTGACGGTCGAGTCGACACGTGGAGTTATTTCAAAGACGGCCAGCTGATACGGCGCGATGTGGACACCAAAGGATTTGGCCGACCGGACACGGTTTTCTACTACGACAACAACATGATCGTGAGAGAGGAGCGCGATGAATCCGGCCAAGGATTGATGACCTATCGTGCGACGTATCAGAATAACCGGATTGCTAAAGTAGAAAAGGACACGAGCGGCACTGGCCGGCCGGATCAATGGATCTATTATGACGTCACCAGAGACGGCGAAATCGTCATCAAAGAGGAACGGGATCTAAACGGCGACGGCATCGCCGACTTGTGGTCCTACTACGACAATGGCCGTCTGGCTCGACGCGACGTGAGTGCCATCGGGCTCGAGATACTTACCAAACAAGAACAGCTCCCCGCGCCATCCGCCGAAGTTGCTAGAGTATCGAATCCTGGCAGTTGAAATGATTTATCAGAGCACCGCTGATGGGGGAGAGTTGGAGTTCCTCTCTCTTCTGCGCAGTCCATTTCTGTTTTCGTCTCTGTTATTCCACGGGATACTGTTGATTCTCGCACTCAAGGCGGCGACGTTGACTATCCCGAAACCAGCAGCGAATACGCCGATCTCCGTGCAACTTTTCGAGTTGAGAGACGGTGGTTCGTCGAATAAAAGCATCGGCCCGGGCAGTGGTCCCAGTGGACCCCGAACCATGCCGAAATTAGGTGTGCCCATCGTTCCCCAACAAAGAACCGGCAAACTCGACAGTGGCTCGATCGAAAGTTCCGTTCCCAGTAATAATCCCATTGAAACCGCGCCGACACCCAAGCCCATAGTGTTGCCTGGTCCAAAAGTCTTGGCCGCAGATACTCGCGAGGCGGTTAACGTCAAGGAAACCTCTACCGATTCGTTGGTACGACTGCCGACCAAAGAAGGTCCGACAAATCTGCCCGGCAGCGCGGCTGCGGACTTGGAAGCGAATCAACGAAGTCTAGCCGCGCTGAAAGGAGTCGGCGAAGGACCTGGAATCAACGCACTCAAGGAGGGCGCGCAGATTCCTGGAGCGCTCAAAGGCAGCGGCACGGGGAGTGATTCGTACGGAGTTCCGGGTGGAAGCAGGAGTGGTACTGGATTGACTGGCGGCGGCACGGGCGGCGGCACCGGCGGCGGGAGTGCAACCGGGCTAAGAGGCATTTCAAATGCCGACTACGATCAGTATCTCAACCAACTTATGAAACGAGTGAAATCGGTCTGGAAATATCCCGACAATGTAACTGGAATTCAGAAAGTCGCCATTCGCTTCGCCCTCGACCGCGCCGGTAAATTGACTCTCGCTGAAGTGTTGGATTCCTCCGATTCACGGTTAAACGTCAGCGCGCTAGAAGCGATGAAGCGCGCGTCGCCTTTTCCAGCGATTCCAGAAAGCTTGAAAGATCTTGCCAATGAACCCTTGATTATCCGCTTTGAAGTCGCGATTCGCGTGCGCAGTTGAGCCGTTCTAGATTTTCCTAAATTCACCTCGACCATTTTGTTGATTAAATTTTCCTATGAAGGTAATCTTCGTCGGAACAGCCGGAAGGACCAATTATGCAGCCACAGGGCCTTGATCTCATTGACATCATTCACAAAGGCGCCATCGCCACTTATCCGTTAATTCTGATGTCGATCATCAGCGTCACGGTTATTTTTGAACGGCTTTGGTCGCTCAAAAGCATCAGTTCAGTTACTCTGAGAATTACCGAATCGATCCTCGAACCCATCAGAAAAGGCCAACGAGACTTGGCGATCGCAATCTGCAAACAGAACTCCAATTGGCCCGCCGGCAGAATCTTTCTAAACGTTTTAGATCGAGAAACGAGCGGGCTGGAAGTTGCGAACAGTTTTGCTACGGAAGCGATGTTCGAAGAAACGCAGAAACTAAAAAAACATCTCTGGATTCTCGGTACCGTCGCTAGTAGCGCGCCGTTTATCGGTCTTTTGGGAACCGTCGTCGGCATCATCAAATCTTTCGAAAGCATGGCGGTCGCCGGCACCGGTGGTTTCGCCGTTGTCGCCGCCGGCATTTCCGAGGCATTGGTGGCGACCGCGCTCGGTCTGGGAGTGGCGATCATCGCGGTTATGTTTTACAATTATTTCCAAACCCGT
>Ga0184626_10000757_pt1 | contig 10545 bp, 12 predicted proteins | sample PLM3_60_b1_FD_133142 | JGI IMG/M metagenome (GOLD analysis project Ga0184626, IMG submission 133142) | Groundwater sediment microbial communities from an aquifer in East River, Colorado, USA - PLM3_60_b1 | ecosystem: Environmental > Terrestrial > Soil > Riparian zone | place: USA: East River... | reverse complement strand
TTTGGCGCTGCGAAAATCGTTGGATGGATCTACACGCTGCTGCTGCTTGCAGTCATCGTAATCGTCGCACGACGCTCGCTTCGAACAGGAGAAGATAGCCCGCTGGTTTGGATGGCGATCCTGATCCTTGCCACCTTGCGCAGTCCATTCCTTCCGCAATCCTATGGCAATGTCCCATCCATTTGGCTACTTACATTGATCGCCGCTACTTATGTTCCGAATAGAAAAACGATTTCTGTCCTGATCCTTGCATGGATTAGTCTCAGCATCATGGTGCCGCACGATTGGGGTGTTGATCCCAAGCGACTCGCCCTCATCAACGCGTTGCCACAAGCAGTCACCATCATAGTTGCTGTGTGGGGCTTGTGGCGCTGGAGCAAAATCAGCATGCCCGTTTCCGAGTCGCAAATTCCGGTTCATTTGAACGCTTCCGCTTTGCCAACCGCATTGTGAGATTCGAGCCGGGACAGCGACTCGAGATGGAGGTACGAAAACGGAAGGACTTAAACCGCAAAGTACGCAAAGACCGCGAAGTGGAAAATAATTTACCCTTTGCGCCCTTTGCGGTCTTTGCGGTTAACCCTTACATCAAAGGAGTAAAAAATGACTAAAAGGAGAAGAAACCATGACTAAGAAAGCAAGTAAAGAGACTCAGAAACGAAAGCCGAAAGCCAGTAAGCTGAGACTCAACAAAAAAACCATAAAGGATCTTGATGCCAACGATTCGTCACAAGTCAAGGGTGCTGCCATCCGGACCGGACATTACACGTGTTATGTGCGCCATTGTGAATAAGGAAGGTGCTGCACTGAACTAACGCGAATAAGAACTGGTACGCTCCGTGATGCTGAGGACGGGGTTGGATCGAAACAAATCCAATTTGGCACTTCGAGCTATACACATTTATTGACATACACCTTATATGCATTAACATATGCATGAGGCAAACAAATGAGGACAACTCTTGACATTGACGAAGCGTTGGTCGAAGAAGCCAGAATGCTCTCCGGGGCGCAAACAAAAAAGGAAACAATTGAGACAGCATTACACGAGTACATCCGTCGGAGAAAAGCCAGAAAACTGCTGGATCTGGAAGGGCGGATACGACTTACATATAACGTGGCAGATCTGATCAAGAGGCGGAAGAAAGATGTACCTCATCGATAGTTCCCTTTGGATTGATTATTTCCGGCCAAGAGGTTCTTCCGCCATTAAACATCGAGTCCGACTGATCCTTCAACAAGATCAAGCGCTCATTTGTGGGATTGTCCTTGTGGAAGTCTTACGCGGGGCCAGAAACGAGAATGAATATTCCATTCTGCGCGAGTCGTTGGCCTCGCTTCCTCAGATCCCTTTTGATGACGAAGTATTCCAACGCGCTGCGCACTGGGGATTTCAGCTGGATCGAAAGGGTAAGATTGCGTCTACGACAGATCTTCTCATTGCCGCGGCTGCATACGAAAAGGCATCGCTCTTACATAACGATATTGATTACGAAATGATCGCCAGTGAGGTGCCGCTGCAACAAGAAAGATTGCTCTGATCAATTACTTCTTTTCTCCTCCGATCAGGAGTTGAGTCAGTGTTGCACGGATGCGGTTGATGATGTGGTGCGGGCGGAGGCTGTTGAAAAATGCAGGACCAGGATGTCCTTAGCTGGAGCGCGGGTTCCAGCCCGCCGGTCATCGGGTAACTATAAAATCTGGCGAACTGGAAGTCCGCGCTCCCACTGCATTTTTCAACAGCCTCGGTGTCCCGCCCGACCATGCCTTTTTTCTGTTAATCTAAGATTCGACATTGATTGGCAAAACGCTTTCTCATTATGAAATCCTGCGCCAGATCGGGCAGGGCGGAATGGGCGAAGTGTACCTCGCAAAAGACACGAAACTGGAACGCACGGTCGCGTTGAAAATTCTGCCACCGGAAGTTGCATCGGATGGCGACCGCATGCGACGGTTCGTGCAAGAAGCAAAGATCGCATCCTCTTTAAAGCACTCCAGCATCGTTCCAATCTATGAAATCGGAGAAGCAGATGGAACAAGCTTCATCGTGATGGAGTACATCGAAGGGGAAACTCTCGAATCGCGGATCCACTCGCACCCATTGCCGCTGAATCAAATTTTGGACATTGCCATACAAGTTGCGGATGCGCTTGACGAAGCTCATTCCAAAGGGATCATCCACCGGGACATCAAGTCGGTCAATGTCATGGTTACTCCGCGCGGGCAGGCAAAAATCCTGGATTTCGGACTTGCAAAATCGTTGCTCTCCTTGCCTGCAGAGCAAATGAGCGAGCTTCCAACGAAAGCCGGGACCGAGCCTGGAATCGTCCTGGGAACGGTCCAGTATATGAGTCCTGAACAGGCTCTGGGAAAATCCGTGGACGAGCGGTCCGATATTTTTTCCTTCGGCATTGTGCTGTATCAAATGGCCACCGGGACGCTTCCCTTCACGGGGAGCACAGCAACCGAAACCATGAATCGCATCATCAATGCTCCGCCGGAAGCTGTGGCACGGTTCAATTACGCAGTGCCGCAGGATCTGGAGCGGATTATCCGAAGATGCCTGGAGAAAGATCCGGAACGCAGATTTCAATCCGCGCGCGACCTGCTGATCGAGCTTCAAAATCTAAAACGAGACACAGAAAGCGCGCAGCAGACTGTCGCCCGAACGCCGGCCCGCAGGACCTGGATCCCATTCGCTATCGCAGCCGTTCTTGCCGCAGCGATCGTTGCTTATCTGTATTTGCGCCCCACTCAGATAATCCATTCGATTGCGGTTTTACCGTTCGTAAACGAAACGGCGGATCCACAATCGGAATATCTGAGCGATGGAATTACGGAAACTACCATCAACACACTTTCACAACTTCCGAATTTGAAGGTGATGGCACGAAGCACGGTCTTCCGTTTTAAGGGCGGTCAGGGCGATCCGCAGAAAGTCGGAAGAGAGCTGAAAGTGGATGCTGTTCTGACAGGCATGATGAATCAGCAGCAGGAGAATCTGCTGATCAGCGCGGAGTTGGTGAATGTCAAGGACGGCACCCAGATTTGGGGGCATCAATACAACAAGAAACTTTCAGATCTCATCGCAGTCCAGCAAGAGATTGCTACACAAATATCAGATCATTTGCGCGTCAAATTGACGGGCGAGCAAAAAGAAAAATTTTCCACAAATTCTACGGAGAATGCAGAAGCGTACCGCCTGTACCTTCAGGGCCGTTACTACTGGAATAAACGGACCGCTGATGGGCACTACAAAGCGATTGAATATTTTCAACAGGCGATCGGAAAGGATTCGACTTTTGCGCTTGCATATGCCGGCCTGGCAGATTGTTATCTTGTGGACAGTTCCCCCTTTCCACAAAAGATTCGATATCCCAGAGTAAAAGCAGCCGTATTGAAAGCGCTTGAATTACAACCGGACCTCGCGGAAGCGCATGCCTCTCTTGCAGGAGCTCTCTCCTTTGAATGGAAATGGGAGGAATCGGAAAAAGAGTACAAGCGGGCCATTGAATTGAATCCCAATTACGCGTCGGCTCATCAGTGGTACGGAGAAATTCTCGTGCAGCGGGGCCGATTCGATGAAGCTCTGGATGAAATGAAACGGGCCGGAGATCTGGACCCCTTATCCTTGATCATCAACGCAACAAAGGGATGGGTTCTTTACTTTGCCGGTCAAACGGATCTCGCCGTGGCTCAATATAAGAAGACTCTTGAAATGGACCCGACCTTCGAAAATGCACAGTTCGGCCTGCTCCGTTGTTTGTTGCTGCAAAACAGATACAAGGAAGCATTCGAAATGGTAGATCAACTGCGTGGGGGAAGGGAAGAATTCAAAATTGTTCAGAAACTGAAAAACGTGTATGCCGATTCAGGAGCGAACGCATTCTGGCAACAATTGCTCGAAATACAATTACAGGGATGGACAGAAGAGAACCCCGCTGGTGCAAGTGACATCGCTGTTACTTATGCGCGACTCGGGAACAAGGAGAAAGCAATTGAATGGCTCGAAAAAGCCTACTCCCTTCACGATAGCCAGCAACTTCCCTACTTTTATGTGGAACCGGCGTTTGCCCCAATTCGCAAGGATCCACGCTTTCAAGATCTAGCGCGAAAAATCGGCGTGTTGCGATAATCTTCGCCGACGGTCAAGGATCCACAGATTCAAAAACGGCCTGGCTCTGTGCAAGCTACATCATGCACGGCCAGTCGTCAGACAAGTTATTTTTTTCTGATCGAAAGTGCGGATCCATGAATCATCAATGCAGCCCCAGGCTGATGCGGATAGCGTTGTCAACTTCCGACACTCTTTCCGGTTTGACTGACCCGAGTCTTTTTAAAAGTCTTGTCTTGTCGATGGTAAGCAGTTGGGCCAGATTCGCCATGGAAGGGTGTTTGAGTCCGCCTTCCATTCGGTCGAACAAAACCGTAACCGGGTATTTCTTTAATGTTGTAGTGATCGCCGCAATAATCGTTGTCGCGGCATATTCGTTGCCGATATCATTTTGGATGATCAAAGCAGGCCGGATTCCTTGTTGCTCACTTCCCCGTCCTGGGTTGAAGTTTACCAGCCACACCTCGCCGCGGGAACACGGACGTGTACTCATTTTATCGCCTCAGCCCCGGCTGGAAGATTCGTTTCTGCTGTTTTTGCGTCTTCCTCAGCCATCGCTTTGTACCCTTCGACGAGTTCAGCATGAAGCTGTTTCTCGTGCCACAAACGCACCGCTTCTTCCACGAGCCGGCTCCTGTTTTCCTTTCGCCGAACAGACCACCGGTCTAGTTCTTGAATCATTTCTTTCCCAATCGTTACCGTAATCTTGGCTTTACTCATCTTACCTTCTGGATCTCATATTGGTATGTTAATATTGTAAGGCACTATTGCGGGCAAATCAATTCTCCCTTCGGCAAATTGCTGTGAAAAGCATGCGAGTCCGCCGGCATTGCCGTTGATTCTATTCTACAACTGAAAGGCTTGGCGCGCAGGCTTCCAGCCTGCAAAGCCGGCAGAATGCCAGCGGACATTTATGCCGGCTGAAAGCCGGCGCTCATCTCGCGGTTGCGATAAATGAGCGCCAGCCTCCGGCTGGCATTACTCACCGCCGGCGTCCCAGCGGTTTATAATGGATTTTTGTGAACGTCGTATGAAAAACAAAGTCTCCGTTGGATTGGTCCAGATGCATTGTGGTGACAAGGTGGACATCAATCTCGACAAGGCCACGCAGGGTATTCGGGAGGCAGCTTCCAAAGGCGCGCAAATTGTTTGTCTTCCTGAATTGGTGAACTCTCCATACTTCTGCCAGCAGCGGGACGACCGTTATTTCGATCTCGCGGAGCCTGTGCCCGGTCCGACAACAGCGATCCTGAGCGAGGTAGCTGCCGATTGCAAAGTTGCGGTCATTACTTCCCTCTTTGAACGAGCTGAGAAATTCTACAATACTGCTGTGGTCGTAGATGCGGGCGGACAACTGGCAGGAAAATACCGGAAGATGCACATCCCCGATGACCCCGCCAATCATTATGACGAAGCCTACTATTTTGCGCCGGGAGATCTGGGGTTTCACGCCTTTCGCACGGCGTACGCCACCGTTGGTCCGATGATCTGTTTCGACCAGTGGTTTCCGGAAGGCGCGCGCATGGAAGCGGACGAAGGAGCGGAGATCCTCTTTTATCCGACCGCGATTGGTTGGCCCTTATCTCAAACAAGAGAAGAGTTGAATCGGGCGGAGAACAATATGTGGAAAACGGTTCAGATCGCGCATGGCATCGCGAACAATTGTTTTGTCGCAGCAGCAAATCGAGTGGGAGTGGAGGACCGGTTGAATTTTTGGGGAAGCTCATTTGTGAGTGATCCATACGGAAGGGTACTGATCCTGGCGCCGGCAAATGAGGAAGCGATTGTGGTTGCGGAATGCGATCTGAATGTAATCGATGAGAAAAAGAGAGATTGGCCTTTTCTGGAAGCCCGCAGAATCAAGTATGAGCAGTCTTAAATATGTTCAAGATGCCTGCCGAATGGGAGCTGCACGAAGGGACCGGGCTTGCATGGCCGCATAACGAAGACCACTGGCCCGGAAATTTTTCTCCGATTCCGCACGTTTATGCCGCAATCATTCGCGCTCTCGCCGCAAGCGAAAAAGTCTTCGTCTGTGTCAATGATGAAGCGATGGAAGAGGCGGCCCGCAAGGTGCTTCAGACAGAAATCAGCTCTCCCCTGCTTGAACAGGTATTCTATCTGCGTATCCCAACGGATGCTTCCTGGTCGCGGGACCATGGTCCTATCTTTGTCAGGGATCAGGACGGCAATCTGGTTGTGACCGATTGGATCTTTAACTCCTGGGGAGGCAAGTATCCTCCATGGGATCAGGATGACGCCGTGCCACAGCACATTGCAAGGATCTTCCAATTGCCTCTGGTGCAGCCAGGGATGGTATTAGAAGGCGGCTCCATTGATGTGAACGGCAAAGGAACACTTCTGACAACAGAGCAGTGTCTGCTAAATCAAAATCGCAATCCTCATTTGAGCCGTGGACAAATTGAGGATTCCCTGCGCCGGTATCTTGGCGCAACCAACGTACTCTGGCTGAAAGAAGGAATCATTGGCGATGACACGGATGGTCATATTGATGACATCGCGCGATTTGTGAATTCGAGTATTGTGGTTTGTGCAGTGGAGGAAAACGAAGCGGATGAGAACTATCAAATTCTGAAGTGGAATTACGAGGATCTCAAAACAATGCGGGATCAAGATGGTTCCCCTCTAAAGGTTGTACCACTTCCGATGCCGGATCCGGTCGTTTACGAAGGCAATCGTTTGCCTGCAAGTTATGCAAACTTCTACATTGCGAACCGCGCGGTGATCGTTCCCACATTTCGCTGCCGGCAAGATAAGACTGCGCTTACGATTCTTCGCGAACTTTTCCCGACCCGCGAAGTGATCGGCATCGATTGCGTCGATCTGGTGTGGGGCCTCGGCACCTTGCATTGTTCGACCCAGCAACATCCATCGCGTATTTGAAGAGAGTTTGGGAGTTGACTGTGCACGCGACTAGGGGGCAGTCGTCATTCAACCGGGGTCCGAGTAGTTTCGCAAGGAATTCGACTAATCCACGGTTGGTGTCTGATGCTGTTTTGATGAACTTGTTTTTGACTAAAATGGGGAGATCAGCGGAATCCGTTCTCTTTTGTTTCTGCGATAGACACCAAAGTCCTTTACGTCGGTTGTGATGACACTATAGGAAGGATTCATTTCACTGATCCGGATCACGCAAAGGTCCGCAAGATCCGGTTTCCGGTCTCGATAACGGTGAGCCAATTCCAGGAGATGAGGCAGTTCTTCGTTCACATTCAAGGCGGGACGGATCAGTCCGTCATTCACCATGGCAAGCACCAGCCATGTGTTCCGAAGATGGAAAGCAGTCTCAGCCAGGACGGCTTCACATGTCAAAAGCGGATCCGAAACCTGTTCCGCAAGCGCAACCGCCCAATCATGGTAGCGATCGCGACGGTTCGCGAAAGCAACCAGAAAGCCGGTATCGGCGATCCCTTTCAAGAGCGCGAGAACCCTTTTCGGGAAGATAAGTCCGGATCACCCGAGACAGCGCCGGCAAGACGCATAAATGCGCGCTTCTGAGATTTTCTTGCTCTTTCCAGCTCCGTTCGAATGATTTTCCCTTTCTTAATCTTCGTCTTGCGAGATGTTTCTTCCAGCCATTCCTCAATTTCATCTGTAAGACGAATAGTAATTGTACGACTCATATGACAGAATTGTAATACAATTTCGATAGGACCTCAACCAGGATTTGATTGGAGCGCAGGCCTCTGGCCTGCATTACGGGCCGCAGGCATCTTGCCTGCACCTAGAGTTGATCGAGACAAAACGTGGATGTAAGCCATCTGCTTTCGCCTTTCTTGCGACGTCGACAAGAGGAGAGTAAATTGAAAGAACGAAAGGAGGATCATACAAATGCCAGATGTCCCGAACGTATGGTTCATCAACTTCGTTGATAACCCTGCGGTTCTTAACTACAGCCAGCACGGCGAGGCGCAAGTGCCGCTCGATCCCCAAACGGGCAGTATCATCGATGTCACCGGTTTTAGAAGAGTGAGTATACTCATCGGCTCAACAAACGCGTCCTCGTGTGTAATGTACATGGGTAAGATTAGCGGAACAACGCTGTCGCAAAGTTTCAGCGTCCCGCTCGATGCAATGATCCACACGTTCGAAGTCATAGGCCCACAGATGAATCTGTGGCTCATGGGCGGCAAACCGAACGCAATCGAAAATGTCCAGCTGTGGGTCTATCTCAGATCATAAGAAGACGCTACAGTCACATTGAAGACTTCCGGCGTGACGGCTAAAGTTTAGCCCACAACTTTCTTATTAAAGCAAAAGCCACTATCCTTTAATAACCCGGATAGCAATTAAAGCCAGTTTATCGAAACGATCCATCCTTTCCTGGATGGCAACGGAAGAGTTGGCAGGTTGCTGATCAGATGGAGCACGGACTCAAACGGACAGGATTGACTGCGCCTACTGTGGCAGCCGCGCTGGGTACGTTGCAAAAGTTAAACATTGTAAGGGAGATCAGCGGGAGAAAGCGGAATCGCCATTTTTCTTATCAGCGTTATCTGAAACTTTTCATCGATTGACCCAATCCTGAATCTGCGGTAGGCTGACGTCAATCTCCAATCTGAAAAAGGAAGGTGAACGTGAAAGGCAAAATCTTTTTGGTCCTCTCTTTACTTCTTTGCAACGCGTTGATTTGTGCAGCCGATGCAGCGGCAGATTTCAAAGCAGCTGTGTTGGCCGCCGCCAAAGACTTTTCGGCGGCGATTGCCGCAAAAGATGCACCACGCGTAGGTTTATTGTATGCGAAGGACGCGATCGCGTTTCCGCCGAATTCCGAAATGGTTCAAGGAAGGCAAGCGATTCAAGACTTTTGGAAAGGTTTCATGGATGGTGGTTTCACTGCGCCTATCGAAACTGTGGAAACCGAAACAGATGGCAACCTGGGATTCGACGTTGGCAAATACACAATCGTTGATGCTGCCGGAAAAACAGTGGATCAGGGCAAATATGTAGTTGTCTGGAAAAAAGAAGATGGAAGCTGGAAGCTTTATCGGGACATCTGGAATACGAGTATGCCCGCGATGCCACCGGCAAAATAGTAGATTCTTAGGGGTTGAACCCCAAAGACCGCGAAGTCCGCAAAAAAAGAATAAATATTTTTCTTTTTGCGTACTTTGCGGTCTTTGCGGTTAAATCCTAAACTGGAATTCATCGAACAAAGCTGCAAGCGCCTCGCTTAATGCGTTATCTCTCTTTAAGTGAGCTACTGGACCTTTATCCGCAAATAGTATTGAGAACCTTCTGAAAAATCATCCCTGACTGGAACAGGAAGACGCCTCAAATCCAGCGGAGACTGTAACTCACACTGCGGCCCTTTGCATCATTTTGCCGAAAGATCCCCTTCTTCAACAATTCGGTTATTTCACGGTATGCGGTGACCCTGCTCACTTTGGTGAGGGAGGCATACTTACGAGTTGTCATTCCACCCTCAAAGCCTTCCCTTCCGGCATCCAACAGCCGGTTCACTACTTTACGCTGGCGTTCGTTCAAATCCGTTGTTTCCTGTTGATGCCAGAACGTCGCCTTATCCAGGACGTTCCGGATCAGTTTTCCAGCTCCTTCCACGGCGCGGATGTAGCACTCAAGAAACCACTCAAGCCACTCAGTCACATCCTCGCCGCCCTTTTGGCACTTCTCCAGGATCAAGTAATACTCATTTCGTTCGGCCATGATTTGAGACGAAGGACTATAGAAGCGCGCAGACAGATTCTCATCCTGCGCCAAAGCCATATCCGTCACGGCCCGCGCAATTCGCCCGTTGCCGTCCTCAAAAGGATGAATCGTCACAAAATAAAAATGCGCCAGCCCGGCCCGTAAAAGACCTTCCTCCCGGCCCAGGCTATCGGCCCACCAGGACAAGAACCGGCTCATTTCCTCTTCCACTCTTTTTCCGGGGGGTGCTTCATAATGAACTCGTTCGTGTCCAATCGCGCCGGAAACAACTCTCATGGGATCCTGCAGCCCCCGGAACTTTCCAGTCCGAATACGCTTGAGACCAGAATAACCTGTTGGAAAAAGGGCCGCTCGCCATCCCTTGAGTCTTGCTGCTGTAAGGGGCTTGCTGTAATTTGTGGTTGCATCCAACAAGACTTCGACCAGCCCATCCACTGCGCGATCCGGAACCGGCAACCCTGGAGCTGGCAGCCCCAGGCGCCTTGCAACGGAAGACCTCACAGAGTTCCAGTCCAAACGTTCGCCCTCGATTGCTGATGTCTTCACGGCCTCCTCAACCAACACTTCGGCCTGCGCTTCACGAACGAGCTTAAAGCCCAGACCGGTCATCTGAGACAACAGTTTCCCCTGATCAAACCGTGCCCGGCTGATCAACGGCAACAACGGACCGCTCTTCCAGGTTAGGTCCGGCCACTTTGGGTTCTGCCAGATATAACGAGCTCCACGTAATCGCTTCATAT
>Ga0184626_10000756_pt1 | contig 10553 bp, 9 predicted proteins | sample PLM3_60_b1_FD_133142 | JGI IMG/M metagenome (GOLD analysis project Ga0184626, IMG submission 133142) | Groundwater sediment microbial communities from an aquifer in East River, Colorado, USA - PLM3_60_b1 | ecosystem: Environmental > Terrestrial > Soil > Riparian zone | place: USA: East River... | reverse complement strand
TCCACAAAACATGGGCTCAATGCGGTCGTGCTGGTGCTCTTTGTGCTGGCAATTCTGGCTCTTGGGAACTGGATTGTAGCGCGTCATCCACTCAAATACGACACCACAAAGGATAAACAATTCAGTCTTTCACCACTGACTCTCAATGTCTTGAAAGACTTGAAGAAACCGGTGACACTGACGGCCTTTTACCGGGAAACTCAAGATGAAAACGAACGTGCCCAGATGAAAGAACGGCTCGACTTATACAAGGCGCATTCCAAATTTCTGGATGTCAAGCTGGTGGACCCGATCAAAGATCCTCTGACCCGGGAAAAATTCGGGATCACAACGCCTCGTACAACCGTTGTGGAATCGGGAAAGCAGCGTACAACGATTTCTACGATCGAAGAAGAGGACATCACCAATGCGATCCTGAAAGTTACCACCGATAAACAGGCCAGCATTTATTTCCTTCAAGCACACGGAGAACCTTCGATCACCGATGGAGAGGATGCGGGATTTTCTTCCATTGTAGATCTGCTGAAAAAGAGAAACTATGAAGTGAAAGAACTTAAGAATTTCATGGCAAAACCTGAGATTCCAGCGGATTGCACTGTTCTGGTAGCTTCCGCTCCCCGGGTAGCTCTCCTGGAATCGGAAATCAAAGCGATTCAAGATTTTCTTGCGGCGGGCGGAAGAGTAGTTCTGCTCGATACTCCACAATCCGATCCTTCTTTTGCAAAAATTCTTTCCGGATATCCCGTTCGCACCGAAGACGATGTAGTGCTGGACAATCAGTATTTCTATCCTGCAATCGGACCACAGGCCCCGCTTGTGGAGCCAAAACCGGGAACACCGGTCACAAAAGAATTCAATTATGAAATGTTCCTTCCGATCAGCAGAAGCATTGATACTTCCGCAGATGCGGGAAACGCAACAGTCACTCCGTTTGCCAGCAGCAGCGATTCCAGCTGGGGCGAAACAGATAAACAAAAAGGACTATTTGAAGAAGGAAAGGACAAGAAAGGACCTCTGACTATGGGTGTCCTGTACAGCAAAACCATTGAGAAGAGAGAGGGAAACAGCAGATCCGGAGAGACTCGACTTACGCTTTTCGGAGGATTCAGTTTCCTGCAAAACGGCTTTATCAGCCTTGGCGCCAATCATCTGATCTTTTTGAATTGTGTGGCATGGCTCACGGAACAGGAAAACTTGATCCATCTTCCACCTAAAAACACGCGCAGCGATACGATGGTACTGAACAGCAATCAGGTCAAATACATCGGAATCATGCTGGTGATCGTTTTGCCGCTTGCGATCCTGACAACCGGAATCGTTGTCTGGAAACGCCGCAAGCGTTTGTAATTCACGGCTTCATATGAAATTCCGTTCCACAATCATCGTTGGATTGTTACTTGCCGGACTCGGCGCGTATGCATATTTTGTCGAATTCAAAGGCGAGGACAAGAAAAAAGAAAAGGAAGAAAGCAAAAAGACTCTGCTGGAATTCAAGAAGGATGACGTGGCTGCTCTGGAGCTGCAAACCGGCGGACAAACAATTCGAGTGATCCCTCTCTCCGGCGAAAAATGGCAACTTACTTCACCGATGGAAGCCCGCGCGGACGAAAGCACGGTCAGTCGAATCCTGAGCAACTTCGAGAAGCTGCAGTATCAGGACATTGCCGATGAACAGCCAAAAGATCTGGCCCCATACGATCTCAAAAATCCAAAAGCTGTCATCCGGATCCTTTTGAAAAAAGGAAACACCGCACACACCGTGATGATCGGCGCAAAGAATCCGGTCAATGACGTCTACTATGTCCGCCTGGATCAAGATCCGCGTGTCTACACCGTCCCGTACACGGTCGGAGATGTCGCGTCCACTACACTGTTAGATTTAAGGGATAAGAAGTTAACCGATTTTTCCAGCGAGAAAGTGGAAGTAGTGGATTTGAATACAGGAACGCTCAGCCTCCAGTTCCGGAAAGAGGGAGATGTGTGGAAGATGAAGAAACCCGTCGAATCGCCGGCGTCGGACAGCGAAGTGACTTCCCTTCTCTCCTCCCTCGAAGTATTGAGGGCATCCGAGTTTATCGATCAGCCATCTACTGATCTTTCTGCGTACGGTCTTGAAAAACCGGACGCGGTTGTGGAACTAACTCTGGAAAAAGGTTTGCATCAAAAAATCACTTTTGGCAAGAAACAGGGCGAGCAACGCTACTGCCGTGTGGAAGGAAGCTCCGGAATCGCAAAGGTATCCGATGCGTTCTCCAGCCTGTTTGAAAAGAAACTGGAAGATTGGCGTGAAAAGAAGCTCGTTGTCTTCAATCGCTTCGACGTAACGGATCTTCGCATCAAGATGAAGACCGCTGACTATGGTTTCAAAAAAGGCAAAGATGAGAAGTGGATCCAGGAAAGCCCTGCAAAAGGTGAAATTGAAAGCGAGAAAATTCAGGATCTGCTGGAAAAACTGGAGAATGCAGAAATTTCCAGTTACGGCGACAAGTCCGCGCTAGAAGGCGCTCCATCGATTGAAATCTTCTTTACGCAGAAGGACTGGCAGGACAAAACTACGCGCAAACATCTCGCCTTCGGTGAAATCAAAGAGAACCAGCAAGCAGTCAAAAACGACGATTACAGTACGATTGTCTTTGTTCACGGCGCGTTGCAAAAGCAGGTCGAAACAGCCCTCGCCGAACTGAAAACCAAGAAACCACTCACCAAGTAGGTCTTACAACCATTGTTTGACCCATATATACACAATGTGTATCATTATGTGTATGAGAACAAACATAGAACTAAACGACGACCTGCTGACAGAGGCTCAGAAATACTCACGCGCCAAAACCAAGCGCGCGCTGGTGGAGGAAGCGCTGGCCCTGTATGTTTCTGTAAAACAAGAGCATCTTCGCACCGAGACTTATAAGGAGCGTCTCGAAAGGCTCCGTAACCAGGTTCGCTCCCGTAGAATCCGCAGCGACACCCGGGATATCTTGCGGAAAGACCGGGATTCGCGATGAATGTATATGTGCTGGACACCAGTGTGGCCATCGCGTGGTATTTGGAGGAGTCTTTTTCAACGCCGGCGCGAGTTTGGCAGGAGAGCGTGCTTGGCGGTAAGATCGTTCTTCTGACACCTCTGTTGCATTACTGGGAGTTCGCAAACGTGCTGCGGACCCTTGTTTACCGTCACGAATTGACTCAGCGTCTTGCGCATGAGATCTATGAACTTCATCTGGAGGCTCCGCTGGAACGCGCTGAGCCTGATGAACGGAAAGTTCTGGATGTAGCATTTGAGTATGGAGCAACCGCATATGACGCTGTCTATATCAGCTTGAGCATTTCCAGATCCATACCGCTAATCACGGCTGAGAAAACCACGACCCCATGGGTGGTCAAACTCAAAGACCGCATAGAACTGGTCCGGTAAATCAGATTCTCAGGTAATATTCAACAGTTAGACTGCTCCCCCGGACTTTCCATTTCCGCTTACAGGTTGTATCGTTAATAGTTTCACCTTATGCAAAACGTTCTGGCTGCAATTGCGATCCTGTTCTATGCGCTGTCCGCGGTGTATTTTGGCATCAAGTTTTTTCTGAAAAAGGATAAGACCCGGACACTGGCCTTCCTGTTTCTATTGATCGCCTTTGTAACTCACGCCTTGAGTTTGCTCGTTATCGGTCTGGATCATCACCGGTTTCCCGCAGCAACCTTCACCGAGGCGTTCTCCTTGTTGACGTGTTTTGTGATCCTCATATTTCTTCTGATCAACCGTACGGGTGAAATGGATGCCGCCGGTGTGATTTTGCTTCCGGTGACCATCGCCTCGATCATCCTGTATGTGATCCATCAAAGGATCGATCAAGCAGTCGAACCAGTTTTGAAAGGAGGGTGGATCTACGTTCATATCCCACTCATGATTCTCAGTGTGGCGGCATTGTCGATTTCGTGCATTCTTGCAGCCATGTATCTTCTTCAGGAAAAGCAATTGAAATCGAAGCATCCTGCTTTTTTTTACTATCGTCTCCCCTCTTTGGAAGTCTGTGAGGAGTGGTCTTACCGCAGTCTGTGGTTTGGATTTTTTACACTGACTTTCGGCATCCTGACAGGCATGATTTGGTCGAGGTATCTACGCGGAGTTTTTTGGAGCGGTGATTACAAAGAGATCTGGTCTGTTATCACCTGGTGTCTTTACGCCATTCTGCTTCATGGCAGAACGCTTTCTTCCTGGCGGGGAAGAAAGGCCGCCTATCTGGCAATTCTGGGTTTCATGTTTATCCTGTTTGCGTTTGCGGGCGTCTCGCTCGTAACCAAAAGTTACCATTCGTTTTAATATGGCGATTTCACTGATCGGCTTAAACCACAAGACGGCCCCGGTGGAGCTGCGAGAGCGGCTGCACGTCCCGGAAAACCGGCTCCCGGAAGCTCTTCGGGCTTTGTTGCAGCTTGTTCCGGAGGCGTTGATTTTTTCCACCTGTAACCGCGTGGAATTTCTGGTCAATCAGGAAAATCTGGAAGATGTCCGCGAACAATTAGTGCGCTTCTGGAGCGAACAACGCGATCTGTCCATCAGCGAGTTTGAGCCGTTTCTATATCATCACAGCGGACCGGATGCCGTGCGGCACGTATTTCGTGTTACCAGCAGTCTTGACTCCATGGTTGTTGGCGAACCGCAAATTCTCGGTCAGATGAAGCAATTTTTTGCGATTGCGCAAGAAACAAAATCGATTGGCGCCACACTCAACTCGTTGATGGAGCGCTCTTTCATGGTAGCAAAGAGAGTAAGGACGGAAACAACGATTGCTGCGAACGCAGTCTCTGTCAGTTCGGTTGCCGTGGAGCTCGCCACAAAAATTTTCGGCAAACTGGATGGAAAAACAGCGCTGATCATCGGAGCCGGCAAGATGAGCCTGCTTTCGATCCAGCATCTCCAATCGCGCGGAGTCCGTGTGATTCTGGTCACCAACAGAACCTTTCAGAAGGCTGCCGAGCTGGCCGAGCAGATCAAGGGCCGCGCAGTTCCTTTTGAAAATCTGATCGATTGTCTTTCGGAATCCGACATTGTAATCAGCTCTACGGGATCTGAAACCTTTATCGTTCGGAAAGAACACGCTTTGCGCGCGATGAACGTACGCAAAAACAGACCGATGTTTTTCATCGATATCGCTGTTCCACGTGATATTGATCCACAAATCAATCAGATCGATAACACGTTTCTGTACGACATCGACGATCTTCGCGCAGTTGCAGATAAGAACCGTCAGGAAAGACAGAAGGAAGCGCAGCGGGCCGAGGAAATCATATCGCAGGAGACGGAAGTCTTTTGGGGCCGGCTGAAAGCGCTGGATATCGCGCCCACAATCCGGGAAATTCAGGCGCGCGTTGACTCGATGCGGAAGCGTGAAATGGAGCTAACCTTAAAAAAGCTGGGACCTCTCACCCCGGAGCAGAAGGAAGCCATCGAACAGCTTACCGCAAGCGTCACGGACAAGATTGTACAATCCTCATTTTCGGAACTGCGCCAACTCGCCAATCAGCCGGATGGCGTTGAAAAGATCAGTTTGATCAAGAAACTATTCCGGCTATGAAGATCGAATGAAATACACTGTTGCCACGCGCGGAAGCAAGCTCGCGCTCTATCAGGCGAACTTCGTAAAAGACCGGCTCTCGGAAAACTTTCCGGAGAATCAATGGGAAATCCGGACGTTTACAACGACGGGAGATCGTATTCTGGATCAACCTCTTTCCGGTTTTGGCGGGAAAGGAGTTTTCCTGAAGGAGATCGAGGAAGCGCTACTATCCGGCGATGCCGACCTGGCTGTCCACAGTCTGAAAGATGTTCCGGGTGTAGAAACTCCGGACCTGCAGCTGGTTGCGTTCTTGCTGCGTGACGATCCGCGCGATGTCTGGATCAGCAAACAGGACGATCTGATGCATCTTCTTCCTGAAAAACGCGTGGGCACAAGCAGTCTGCGCCGATCGCTGCTGGTCCATTTCTACCGCACGGACTTGCGTGTTGAATTGCTTCGTGGAAATCTGGATACTCGACTGCGAAAGCTGAGCGACGGAAAATATGATGCTATCGTAGTAGCGGCAGCAGGATTACATCGTCTTGGACTTTTTGATGAGTCCCATATGCACTATTTGTCCGAAGAAGCATTCATTCCTGCGATCGGACAAGGAATCCTGGTTGTGCAAATCAGAAAAGACAAAGAAGGCCTTTCAAAAATGCTGAGCGCCTTGAATGATCCGGTGACTGAGTCTGCAGCCAAGATCGAACGCAAGTTTCTGGCGCACTACGACGGGGGATGCCACTTGCCGATTGGAGGGCTGGCCACGTATACCGGTGAAAAATGGCGCTTCCGGGCATTTATCGGCGGGGTAAACTCGCGGCGGATCATTCAGGACTTTGTTGAAGAAAAGGAACCGGATGCATGCGCGACAACGATGTATCAAAAACTGGAACAGCAGGGCGCGCGGGAACTCCTTAAGGAGCTGGATTGAAATGCAAGACGGCTACTTTAAGGATCTGACAAAAAAAGATCTGAACACTGTTCGCTGGGCCTCTCTTGTCGCCCTGGAAGATCCTCTGATATTGAAGATGGGGCGCGATCAGATCGCAAAAATTCTGGAGGCGCTGGTTTCGCAGGGACTCGGACCGTCCACACCCTGCGCGATCTTTGAGAACTATCCTGGCACCGCCGCAGTTTCCGGAACAGTCGGCGATATCTCTATCAAACTCAAAAAGACAAAGTTGAGAACGTTCTATCTGGAATTGGGAGAGAGCGTTGCTGCCGGACCGCTGACCGGCTACACGGTTCTCGTGACTCGCGCCGGGAAACAGGCACACGATTTAAGCTCGCTTTTGCAGCGCGAAGGGGCCACTGTATTGGAAGCTCCTGCTATAGAAATAGTACTACAGCAGCGCGAGATCCGCGTGTTGGAGCGGGCGGTGAATGAAATTGCAGACTACTCGTGGCTGATTCTCACAAGCGTCAATACGGTCTCGATGCTCGATGAGATTCTGCGAAAGAAGGGCGCTACCTGGAAGATCTTTGATCGATTGCGCATCGCGTGCATCGGCGCGACGACTGCAGACCGGGTGCGCAAGCTGGGCGGTAAGGTATCTCTGGTACCGCCACGGTATCAAGCAGAAAGCCTTGCGGAAGAGATTCTAAAACAGGAGGTACGGAATGCAAAGATTCTGTTACCCCGCGCCAAAGGATCCCGCGAGGTTCTGCCAAAAGCACTTGCCGATGCCGGCGCCGTTGTTCACAATGTGCATCTGTACCGGGCTGATACTCCTGGAACCACCCCGTCTCTTCTGAAGAAACTCTTGAAAGAAAAGCAGATCGATTACGTCACGTTCACGTCTTCTTCGACCGTTCGCAACTTTGTTGAAATGACAGGAAAATGGCTTTCGAAAATCGATCCACTGCGAACACGCATCGCGTGTATCGGACCGGTCACGGAAACCACCCTTCGGCAACAGGGAGTAAATTCGGCGATCGTTGCAAAAGAATTCACGATGCCGGGTTTGGTAAAAGCCGTCGTTGAAGACGTGACACAAAGGATGAAGGATGAAAGAAGAGCCGACCGCTCCGGTCATTCTCTATGACGGCGTGTGCGGGTTATGCAACCGTTTCAACACCTTTATCTTGAAGCGAGACCGGAAAGCGGTGTTTCGGTTTGCTCCATTGCAAAGCGAATTTGCAACCACTGCACTCGCGCGCCGTGGTAAGAATGCCGCTGATCTGGACACCGTCTGTCTGGTAGAAAATGGCGCGCTCTATATGCGCACAGATGCAGCTTTGAGGATATTGCAACGTCTCGGAGGAATCTGGAAACTCGTAGTAATTTTCAGAATCATTCCCAAATTCTTGCTGAATGTTGGTTATAACTGGGTAGCACGAAACCGCTACCGAATTTTTGGAAAGTACGACACCTGTCCGGTTCCAGACCCAAAATGGAAGGAACGGTTTCTTGCGCCCTAGAATTACCAGTTAGACACCGCCGGCAAGGATGCCGGCGGTAAGTTATGCCAGCCGGAGGCTGGCGCTCATCTATCGCGACTCGAGATGAGCGCCGGCATTTTGCCGGCATAGATGTCCGCCGGCTTTCAGCCGGCTCTGCAGGCTGGAAGCCCTGCGCCCTTAGACTTTGCGAGCTTTGCGTCTTTGCGAGAAATCCAATTTTGCGAAACTGCAAAAATCCACTATGCTGATGAAAACATATGAGCACGAATCCGGAGAGAGCACGAATCGGACAGGGAATCATTCTCGCAGGACTCTGCATTCTGTTCCTGATGGTGACCCGCAAACTGCTGATTCCGGTTGTCATGGGACTTCTGATCGCTATGATCTTTCGCCCTGTCTATGTATGGCAGCTTAGACTTTTGAAGCAACGTGCAGGCCTTGCAGCGTTTGAGTGCACACTATTGTTAACTGTTGGTGTGGTTTTTCCGATGACACTGATCGGATCGATTCTTGCGGACGATATCGCACACCTGGTCCAATCGGTAACTGATCTCGTCCAGAGTCAACAGCAAGGTCAGACGCAGATCATGCAGATCCCGGTGGTATCACGGATTTACGAAAAGCTGAAAGCATGGACAGGACTTTCAGATCAGGAACTATTGGAGCGCGGAAAACAGATTGGTGTCGAAGCTCTTTCTTTTATTACGAAGTTCGTCGGCGGTGTCGCCTCCTCTCTTCCCGGCAAGGTCGCCGCCGTTATCTTCTTTCTGATCTCCTTCTATTACGGTCTCACCGATGGTGCGCGGTTCGCCGATTTCCTGCGTGGACTGCTTCCATATTCGGAACAGGAAATTGACGAATTATTCCGGACAGCTCAAGGGATCTCGCGAGGTGTAATTCTGGGCGCACTAGTCGCAGGAATTGTTCAGGGAATAATCATTGGATTCGCATACTGGTTTACCGGGATTCCGAGGCCCTTCTTCTTTGGCGTGTTAACCGTGATCTTTTCCTTCATTCCGCTTTTTGGCAGCCTTCCCACGGGAATCGGCGGTATGATCTATCTGATTCTCACACACCATTATGCGGCTGCAGTTGGAATGGGGATTGCGTTCTTTCTTGCCTCCATTTCAGATAACATCGTGAAACCGTGGGTCTTGAGGGGTCAAGCTGAGCTGCATCCGCTTCTGGGACTGATTAGCGTTTTAGGCGGACTCGGCATCTTCGGATTTTCGGGGATTTTCTTTGGACCGTTAATTGCATCGCTGGCGGTGGCTGTTTTGCAACTCTCACGAAAAGACCGGAACGAAGCAGTATTAAGTCTACAGGTCCCCGACTAACTTCATCATTGCAGGCACATCTGTTAGGGGCGAATCGCAGACCTGGTTTCGACACACATACGCGGTTGCCTTGTTTTGGAGTGCGGTCTGCCGGAGAGTAAATGGAGCAATCCTTGAAATCTCAGGAGCTTCCTCCTCGGCAGGTCGAAATAACAGGACCTTGTTTGGAAGAAATTCGCTCCGGATAGAACGCAGCATGTTCAGTGTGTCCTCCGCCTGCAAATTGCCGGCAACAACGACTTCAAAGGAAGGCCCGATCGCAAAATTCAAGGCTGTCATTAAGAAAGAGTAGGCAGAAGGCGCCTGACTTACGTTGTGTGAAAAGGCGCGCGCAATTCTCGCTGCACGCTGTTCCCAATCGGGGTTGCCGGTAATTCGCGCGAGACGAAGAAGATTCAGCATAGCTACCGAGTTTCCGGAAGGACTGGCCCCATCATATATTTCCTTGGATCGGACACGCAATTCTTCTCCCTGATCCGATGTAAAGAAAAAGCCTCCATTCTTGTCGTCCCAGAAATGATCCAAACAATATTGATTCAAATCCACGGCCACCTGAAGAGCCGCTGGATCAAACGTCGCCTCGTACAGTTCGACCAGTCCCCAGATCAGAAACGCATAGTCATCGATGTGTGCAGGGAGGCCTGCTTCGCCGGCACGATACCGGTGGAGAAGTCCGCCATCAGGTTTCCGTAGATTTTTCAGAATGAAGTCTACTGCGGATTTCGCAGCTTCCGCGTACAAAGGCTCACCAAATACCTGTGCCCCCTTCGCGAGCGCCGCAATCATCAAGCCATTCCAATCCGTGAGAACTTTGTCATCTTTGTACGGATGGACACGCTTTTCGCGGTATGAAAACAGTCTTTCCCTGGAAACTTCCAATCGTCGCGGGATTTCATCCGGTGTCAGGCCGAGTTCAGCGCTTAGCTCATCCCAAGATTTGTTCAGATTCAAAATATTCTCACCCGTCAGATGACCGATTGTCTGCTCGATAAAATTTCCTTCCTTCTTCACGTTGTAAGCTTTGAGGACAATGCGTGCATCTTCAGCATCTAAAAGAGCTTCTATTTCTTCCGGCGTCCAGAGGTAGAACTTTCCTTCTACACCTTCACTGTCCGCATCTTCAGCCGAGTAGAATCCACCCGCGGGATCGGTCATATCGCGAATCACATAGGTGAGGACCTCCTGCGCGGTTTTCTTATATTCTTCTTTGTGCGTTGCCTGAAACAGTTCCGTATAGGCAAGCACCAGAAGGGCCTGA
>Ga0184626_10000753_pt1 | contig 10557 bp, 12 predicted proteins | sample PLM3_60_b1_FD_133142 | JGI IMG/M metagenome (GOLD analysis project Ga0184626, IMG submission 133142) | Groundwater sediment microbial communities from an aquifer in East River, Colorado, USA - PLM3_60_b1 | ecosystem: Environmental > Terrestrial > Soil > Riparian zone | place: USA: East River... | reverse complement strand
TGACCGACGCGCAGGCAGAGGAATGGTCGCAACGCACCGGCTGGAACCCGTTCGACCTGACCAAGGTCTGGCCGCACGGCGACTGCCCGGTGATCGACATCGGCACGATGGAATTGAACCGCAATCCGGACAACTATTTCGCCGAGATCGAGCAGGCCGCGTTCTCGCCGTCCAACATCGTTCCGGGCATCGGCTTCTCGCCGGACAAGATGCTTCAGGCGCGCGTCTTCAGCTACGCCGATGCGCACCGTTACCGGCTCGGCACGCACTACGAGGCGTTGCCGGTCAACGCGCCGCGCTGCCCGATGCACCATTACCACAAGGACGGTCCGATGCGATTCTTCGACAACAACACGAAGAATCCGGACGCCTACTACGAGCCCAACTCGTTCAACGGCCCGAAAGAGGACAAGCGCTACGCCGAACCGCCGCTCCCGCTGCATGGTGACGCCGACCGGTACAACCACCGCGACGGCAATGACGACTACACCCAGCCCGGCAAGCTGTTCCGCCTGTTCAACGCCGAGCAGCGGCAGCGCCTGTTCTACAACATCGCTGCGGCGATGCAGGGCGTGCCGGACGAGATCAAGTACAGGCAGATCGCGTTGTTCGCGAAGTGCGATCCTGCCTATGGCGCCGGCGTGGCCAAGGCGGTAAAGCTCGAGCCGCCCGGTGACGATCGCCTCAAAGGCACCCGCGCGACGGACGAGCCTGAAGAAACATCGACCGTAGCCTGAGTCTGGTTCCTCATTGACATGATTGTGTGAAGCATCGGCGCGCGTGGATCTGGAAGTGCAATTTGACCTCATCTTGCACCTGGATCGCGCCGCCCAGGATCGAGAGCGGGGCAATGCCGAAGTCGGTTTGCTTCACGGCAATGCTTCCGTCTACGGTGATCTCATCGTTTTGGATCCCGATCCGCAGTGGCATTCGCGTCGTACGCGTGGTCCCGTGCAGGGTCATCGCGATCTGCACGGTGGAATTGTCGGCGCCGGGCACGACCTCGCTCACGGTAACAAATGCGAACGGAAACCTTTCGACCTCGAGTACTCGCCCAAGCATGTTCTCTCGCGTCCCGGCAATGTCTGCTTCGGAGGGCTTGGTGTCGAGGCCAGCCTCCGCGCGCAGCGCCGCTTCATCGACGATCAACCGATCCAGCGGTACGTAGAGATCCGCCAGGCCCTCTTTCGGAGCAACATAGCCTTGTACGTCGTGGCTCGCGACGACATGGTCATGCCCCAGGCGCGCGAGCGATCCTGCCCGGCGCACCTCGATCACGACCAGCGAACGTGCGGTGTCGATCCGGAATACGGGCTCGCCACGCGCGATGGCTGCCAGATAGTGCGCCGCGGGGAAGGTAGCCGGAACCTGCTCGACAGGTTCGGTCGGACGCGGAAGGGGCGGCGCGCAGCCCGCGGTCAATCCGGCAATGATGGCGAGGGCCGCGAGCGCCTTCCGCATATCAACCCATTCTGCGCACAATCGTCCTGAACCTGTTCGCGCTCAGGATGTCAGCGCCGCCGCCAGCGCGCACCTTTACTCGCCGCCCTTCAGCGGCAGCAGGCCATCGGACCGGGCGCGGCTGGCAGCGCTCCGCCTCTCGATCTCGTCGGCGAGCGCCTGAAAGCGGCGTGCGACATTCTGCTTGACGGCAAGCCGCTCGATGGCGTCGAACAGCGCAAATCCCGAGTCCAGTTTCCCAGTGTATTCGAGGCGCACGCCATTTCCCACGGGGGTTAGCACGTAGCGGCTGTTCAGCGCGCGCAGATCGCCCGCCACGACACGCGAAATCAGACTGGTAGGCGCCATTTCGGTGATCTCGAAGGTGACATCCAGCGGGATATGCAGCCGCCACAGCATGACATCTCCGGTCTGCTCGACGGTGACGGTCGCGCCGTTGCGCGCAACGACACGGCTGCCCTGCAGGTCGGGAATGAAGTCAACGTAACGTTCGTAGTCGGTCAACACGCGCCATGCCGTCGCCGCGTCGGCGTTGAGCTCGGCACTGCCCTCGATCTCAAGTGCGTCGGGGCGGCTTGCGAGGTTGATGGCGATCGTCGCCGCAACGGCGCTTTGCGCCAGCAGCGCCAGAAGCACGAACAGGCACCGCGTAGCGGCCACGATTCGACGGATTGGATCACGGCATTAAGACACGCTCACCTCGCCACATGCGAGCACGAGGGAGACCGTCTTACTCTGCTCTATTGGTTGGGATCCATTTCCTTCGTTTACAGATGTCGGGTGATGCATATTCCTCGCACTGGCAAGAAATTCATTTGAGGGAAAGAAAAGGGGATTCGCCGGCTTCGGTGCGCACATCGCCGGTGCATGACTGTGTCCCCTGACACGGTGCGCTCGACTGCGGGACATGCGGGAGCCGCGCCCGCGAGAAGCAGCGGCGCAAGCGTGGCCGCCGGAGCGGAATTGGTCGTGGAAGGCGAGGGCGGTGAAGTGAACTTTCTCATTCCTGCAGTGGGACATCGCTGCGGATGCCTATGCTGAAGGGCAAGCCACGGGGCGCGACGAGTTCGCGACTTCCGCGTATCACGCAACCCTTGAAGATTGGTTCGGATGGCTGCTGGATGCCGGCTTTGCTGTGCGAGCCATCCGCGAGCCTGCGCCAACCGCTTCGACTATGCAGGCGCGCCCGGACCTCGAGGATGCCGGCCGGATTCCGTACTACCTCATGTTCGACCTGGAGCGAATGGGATAGGAAATGCCGAGCATCGGCTCGCCACCGTCGCGTCCGCGTCGAACCGGACAGGCGCTTGGGGCGCGACGCAGCAGCTCGATTGCCCGACACCGAGGTGTCAAGTTCATGGCGGTTGGCTTGCGTGAGCGCGGTCGCGCGTGCTTTCCAGCATGGCCCAGGCACTGGCCGCGCTGGCCAGTGCGAGCGCGGCCGAAATCAGCATGATCCATCGAAAACCCGTTACGAATGCTTCCGCGATCGCCTGCTTGGCCAGGGCGTCGTCATGAGCACTCATGCTCGCAGGCAGTTCGATGGCGGCGAGCTTGTTACGCTGCTGCTCCACTGCCTCGATCACGCGGGGCGCCAACTGTGCGCGCTCGAGGTGGCCATGCAAGCTCCGGTTGAAGATCGAGGCCATGATCAAACCGAACAACGCAACAGCGATCAATCCGGCAACGCGCGACGCGGCATTGTTGATCCCCGAAGCGGCACCCGCAAAACCGACGTCGACTGAGTTCATGACCGTGGTCGTGAGAGGCGCAACGCTGATCGACATGCCCAAACCCAGTACCACGGTCGCCGGGAAGAACGTGACCCAGTAGCTCCCCCCGACAGCAGGCACGGCGAAGAGCGCAAAGCCGCAGGCCGCCAGCGTCGGGCCGACGATCAGCGGCATCTTCGCTCCGTAGCGGTCGATCAACCCGCCCGACCAGCGCGAGAGCATCGCCAGCATAAAAATGAGCGGCAGCAACGCAGCGCCTGCGGCGGTCGTGGAATAGCCCTGTACCTGGATGAGATTCAGCGGCACGAAGAAGAGGCTTCCGCCGAGCGCCCCGTACAGCAGGAACGTGAGCAAATTCGCGCCGGCGAACGCCCTGGAGCGAAACAAATGCGGCGGCATCATCGGCGCCGCCACGCGCATTTCCGCGGCGACGAAGGCCACCAGCGCCAATACGCCCAACAGGAGTGAAGCGACGATTCCCGGATGAGACCAACCTCCGTTGGACGATTCGATCAGGCCGTAGACGACGCCGCCAAGCCCGAGCGTCGCCAACAGCGCACCCGGCCAGTCGAGGTTCCCGCGCGCGTCCACGTTGCGGCTTTCGGGCACGTGCCGCAGCGCGATGGCGATGACCACGATGGCCAAGGGAAGATTGATGAAGAAGACGGCGCGCCACGACAGATGATCGATCAACCAGCCGCCGAGCACCGGCCCGAGGGCCATGGCAATGGCCGTGGCACCCGACCAGGTGCCGATCGCCTCGCCGCGGTCGTGCTCGGCAAACGACGCACTGATGATGGCAAGACTGCCCGGAACCAACAAGGCGCCACCGACGCCTTGAAGAGCGCGGGCAAGGATGAGCTCGCCCACGCCGCCGGCGAGACCGCACCAGATGGAGGACGCGGCGAACAACGCGACCCCAAGCAGGAAAATGCGACGGCGCCCGAAACGGTCGCCCGCGGCGCCGCCGACAAGGAGCAACGCGGAGAGGAACAGCATATAGGCTTCGATCACCCACTGGACGTCGACGAGGCTGGCGTTGAGCTCCTGCTGCAGCGCCGGCAGCGCTACGTTGACCACCGTTCCGTCGATGAACGCCATGCTGGAGGCAAGGACCGTTGCCGCCAGGATCCATGGCGTCGTTGTCGGTGCACACGGCGAGGCGCACGGCGCGGCGCGGATGACGCCGGCGTCGGATGGCGGCACGCAGAATCCGGTCATTGCATTTCAAGATCGAGCCATGGGCAGGCAATGCTCGCACATTCCCGGGCAACCGCGGTGGCGCGAGGATGCGCGCTTCGAAGGACCGCGACCAGCAAAGCCAAGTTGCGTCTGAGCTCTGTGCCCAGCACTCGACGCGCTCCTGTCAATGGGCGGCTCGCGATAGCTGACGTACGCGTCACAAACGCAGCATGCAGTCTTCAGCCGTCAGCACTTTGACCAGCTCCTGCACGGTCGCATCCGAAAGCACGCTGATCCGCTCGAATCCCAGCTTGCGCTCGAGATCGATCATAACCATGCCTTGACAAGCCCAATACGTGTAGATACACTAATTGCTTCGCAATCGCCATGGGCACGTACTTCAGGGCAGCCGATGAAATCGTCAACCAGTCGTTCGACCTTGCCGCCGGCCGCCGCTGAGATCGCCGGGGTGGCGACCCAATGTACGTGCCTGAACCTTCGGCGCATCACGCGCAAGGTGACGCAGCGCTACGACGAATGGCTCGCACCTGCCGGACTGCGGGGCACGCAATTTTCACTCCTGGGGATGCTGCACGCGCCCGACGAGCTCTCGGTGTCCGCTCTTGCCGAGAGACTGGATATGGACCGGACGACGCTGACACGGAATTTGCAGCTGCTGGCCGAACGGCGCCTCGTTTCGATTGTCGACGGCCCGGATGCTCGCAGTCGCGCGGTGCTATTGACGCCGCAAGGGCGGCAAACCTTCGCCCGAGCGCTACCGCTGTGGCGCAAGGCGCAGGACGAGGTAAAGACAAAACTGGGTGCCGAAGAGCTCACTCGACTGCACGATGCGCTGCGCCGCTCCATGCAGCTCCTGTCAGCGGGGTGATGCGAGTGAATGGCGTCGGCTGTTTTTTTGGCGTATTATGTGTATATACACGCATTGTCATGCATGAACAAGGAATCCAACCATGACTGCTGAAACGCCATCAGGCACCGTGGCATTGCCGCGAGTCTGGTCGTGTTCGGCCTGATCAACGTGATCGCGTTCGCGACCGGACTGTCGTGGAGCGAACGGAAGGTCTCCGTTGCACGCGATTGACGAGCCATGCCATGAACATCCTCACCGCGAATCTGCTGTTCAGCACCCTTGTATTCTGGATTGCCGCGAAGCTCTATCTTTTGCCGAGGCTTCCGGACCTGAAACCACGGAGCGTATTGCTCCCGATTCTCCTGTTGCATTCGTTCCGCCACCTGGGACTGATGTTCCTGGCGCCAGGGGCCACCTACGCGGGCATCCCGATGGCGTTTGCGTATCCCGCGGCGTTCGGCGACTTGCTTGCCGCGCTGCTCGCGTTGGCGGCGATTCCGGCCGTGGCGATGAATTGGAAAGGCGCACGACTTCTGGTGTGGATTTTCAGTGTCGAAGGAACGCTGGATCTCGTCGCGGCCATCGCATTGGCTACAATCCATGGCGCTAATGCCTTCATGGGGCCCGCGTATTGGATACCCGCATTCTGGGTTCCCGCGCTCTTGGTGACGCACTACGTGACGTTCGTGATTTTGCTCAAATACTGGAAATGAACGGCCTGACCCCGCGCTCAACCTGTCGATCAGCAGCACATTTGCGCCGCGATCGATCACTTCGGATAAGCTCGCCGCAGACGCGATAATCCTTCGACGATGTCACGCTCTTCGATCGCGCCATAGCCGAATACCAAACCCGGCTTCGCGCGCCCGCGGAAATAGTAGTCGCGCAGGGGATAGACCCCGACGTCCAGCTCGCGCGCACGCTCGGCGATCGCGTCCATATCCATCGATGATGTTGCAAACGCCGCCACATGCAATCCGGCAATGGAAGGAATCGGTTCCAGCCAGCGGCTGAAATCGTTCCGGAGGCAGGTGAGCAGCACTCGCAGGCGTGCGCCGTAGACCTCGCGCATCTTGCGCAGATGGCGCGCCATGTGCCCTTCCGAAATAAACGCCGCGAGCGTGTCCTGCTCGATCACCGCGCAGTGCATGTCGGCGCAGAGTTTGGCCGCGACGAGTGCACGTCGTGCCCAAGGCGGCGCAACCACGAAACCAAGACGAATCCCCGGAAACAGGCTCTTCGAAAAGGTCCCGATGTAGAACACCGACTCGGTGCGATCGAGCGATTGCAGCGCATCGAGAGGGCGACCCCCAAAGCGAAACTCGCCGTCGTAGTCATCCTCGACGACGACGGCGTCCCGCGCCTGCGCGAATTCGAGCAGAGCCGCGCGGCGCCGCATGGACATGGCGACACCGAGTGGAAACTGATGCGATGGCGTTACGCAGATCACATGCGCATCGCGGGGCAGCTTGTCAACGATCATGCCTTCGCCGTCGACCGGCACGAGCACGATCCTCGCGCCGACGGCCGCGAGTGCAGCGTGCAGCGCGGGATAGCCGGGGTTTTCGATGGCGACGACGGTACGCCCCCGAGTCACCAGGATCCGGGCAAGCAGATCGAAGGCCTGCTGCGACCCCGCCATGACGACGATGTCGTCCGCCTGACAGGCTACCGCGCGGGCAAACGACGCATGCTTCGCAATGGCGTCGCGCAATGCGTACCGTCCTTGTGGGCGTCCGTAGGTGGTCGCCTGGCCCGCAAACGCGCGCAGCGCCCTTGCCGATAGACGCCGCCAGAGCTCGAACGGAAAAAGCCGTTTGTCGGTGACACCGAGCCTGAAGTCGAACCGCGCCGTCGATCGCAGGCTCGCGGGCATGATCGCTGGCGGTGCGCGCCAGAATGCGTTCAGGCGGCGATTGATCGCACGATCGCCGGTCGATCCCTTGCGATTGCGCGTCTGCGGCAGCACATCAGCGACGTAGGCTCCCGATCTTGGGCGCGTTACCAGATAGCCCTCGCTCAACAGCAGGTCATACGCGGCCACCGCCGTGTTGCGCGATACCCCGTAGGCGGTGGCGAGCGCGCGCGTCGCCGGCAACTGCAAGCCGGGCTGCAATCGGCCGTCGAGGATCGCCGCCCTGAGTTGCTCGTGCAGCGCGCGAAGCAGCCTGCGCGAGCCCTCGGGCGGCAGGTTGATCGGGAAGGGCAGAACTGGATCCATAACATTGCCCGTCTTTGGTACTTATCTCATGCCAGTCTACACCTTAAGCTACGGTCATCAACGGCAGCGAACACATGGAGAGCATGATGGTCCCGGCAGCATTCGCAGGGAGCGTCGCGGCGTCGATCAAGGCGCTGGGCGCCGGTATGTGCCTGGTGTGGCAACGCCTGGCAGCTGTGCCCAGGCGCGGCCAGCGCCGGGAATACGAACCTTTGCTGGCCGATTCGGTCGATCGTTTCGAGCTGGAACGGCGCGAGCAGGCCTGGATGCGATGGCAGAGCAGCGACGCAAGTCTGCTCGGACGGTGAGGTCGCGGGATGATGAGTCAAGCTGTGCAAGACACGATCAAAATTGCCATCGAGACGGGCGACTTGGGCCCCCTCTATGACTACTTCGCTGACGACGTTGCGCTCAAGATCGCGATGGCTGTCGGGTCGCCCGTCTCGGACGAGCGTGGCAAGCGATCCGTAATCGACTGTTTGCAAAAGCTCGGCGAAGCCGACGAACCGCCGGACCAGGAAGCGCCGGAATTCATCGCCAACGGCGAGCGCGTGGTTGCCTTCTGGGACGAAAGTGTCGCGTTGAGGAGCGGCGTGGCGATCCGCGTCCAATGCACGCTGGTATTCGATGTCCGCGACGGGTTGATTACTCGATTCGCGATCCATCACGACTTGTCGCCGGTGCGTGCAGGCGGGCCCGGGCCGCGACACCGGCCGGATTCACCGACTGCAGGATCGGCTGTGAACGGCGGACAGCGCAATCGCGCTGCCGGGCCGCCCGCTGGCTGAAATCCGGGCGCCCATCGCCGGCCCACCGGCCCATGCGTCCAATGAGCGGCGATCTTCCGGCTCGACTGCGGCGAGACCGTAGTTGCTCGATCCGCGGTGGGTCCAGCTCAAAATTTGATGCGAACCGATGTCGATTCGGCGCGCTGGCCAATCGACTATGGATATACCCCACGACGTTCGGGCCTGTACCCTTTATTTTCGAGGAGAGATGGCAATGCGATTCATGATCATGGTCAATGCCGACAAGGACTACGAAGCAGGGCGCCCGCTAAAGCCGGAACTGCTCGGCGCGATCGAGAAGCTCTCTCGCGACATGAGCAAAGCCGGGGTGCTGCTCGAGACCGGGGGTCTTCTTCCCAGCTCGAGAGGGGCCCGCGTGCGGGCTTCCGGCGGAAAGATCTTCGTGACCGACGGGCCGTTTGCCGAGACGAAGGAACTCATCGGCGGCTACGCGATTGTTCAGGCGAAGTCGCGCGAAGAGGCGGTCGAGCTCGGCAAGCAGTTCATGGAGGTGCACACAAGGGTCCTCGGAGCCTCGTACGACGGCGAATGCGAGGTCCGCCAGATGTTCGATGGCGCGGACTGCGCTTCGGGGAAGTAGCCGATGACGGCACCGCCGCTTCGCAGATATGAAACCCCGAGGAACGTTTCAATGCCGTCGGAGCGCGTCTCGGCGCGACGGGCAGCGGTCACAAGCGGCGCCGCTAATCTTTTGGGAAAGGAATTCGATGGGTCGTCCGAAATTTCTGTTGGGGGTGATGATCGGATTGGCGGTCACGGGTCTGATTCTCCTGGTTGTGTGAAAGCGGCGCGGGACGGACTGTTGCCGCAGCCACTGGGCGAGGGCGAAGTGATGCAGCGCTCCAATGAGAGAAGGTTGAGGACGGCATTACCGACTACGCAATGCGTATCACGCCGCGACAATTGGAGGGCTGCATGTCTGATGCAATGAAAGCGCGCGCTATCGGGTTCAATCATGTCGCTCTCGAGGTTGGCGACATCGAAGCGGCCCTGGCTTTCTACGGTCGCTTGTTCGACTTTGAACTTCGAGGCAAGGACGCAACTTCCGCCTTTATCGACCTGGGCGACCAGTTCCTTGCGCTCCAGAAGGGTCGTAAACAACCCGCCGATGACGGCCGTCATTTCGGACTTGTCGTCGATAACAAGGAGGCCATCCGAAAAGCGTTGGCCGATGCGGGTATCGAGACGCTCCCCGGCCCATTTCTCGACTTCCTCGACCCGTGGGGCAACCGTGTCGAGATTGTCGGGTACGACAACATTCAGTTCACCAAGGCGCCGAATGTATTGCGCGGCATGGGACTGGCGGATCTGGCAAAGAGCGAGACGGCGATCAAGGAGCTTGCTGACAAGGGCATGGCGCCGGGCTGAAGAGTGTCCAGCCAGCCAGGCCGTCTGCCCGCGGCTTGGTCGAGTCCGGTTCGGGACACATGACGCGTACCAATGCGCGGCGCCCCTCTCCCGGCAAATACCGCTTGACAAAAAGAACGATCGGTCGTACAGTTCTGGCATGAGCAAAGGCGAACATACGCGGGCCGCGATTCTCGACGCCGCGCTGGCACAGGCCAGCAAGGCCGGTTTCGAGTCGCTGACCATCGGCTCCTTGGCCGAGCAGGCCGGTTTATCCAAGAGCGGCCTCTATGCGCATTTTGGATCGCGCGAGGAGTTGCAGGTGGCCGCCATCGAGGCCGCGGCCGCGCGGTTCACCGAAATCGTGTTCCTTCCCGCGTTGAAGGCGCGGCGCGGGCTGCCCCGCCTGCGCGCGCTGTTCGACCGCTGGCTCGACTGGACAGTGCGCGGTGGGCTCACGCACGGCTGCCCGATGCACGCGGCAGCAGTGGAATTCGACGACCGGCCTGGGCCGGTGCGCGACGCCGTCGTCGAGCATTTCGCGCGGCTCGAGCGAGAACTGGGCCGCGCAGTCGAGCTCGCCGTTGAGCAAGGCCATTTGCGCGCCGATCTCGACGTCGGACAGTTCGTGTTCGACATGTTGGGTATGATCTTCGCCTACCACCACGGCGCACGCCTGTTCGATGTCGCCCGGGCCGAATCGCGGGTCCGCGTTGCCTTCGAGCGTCTGGTTGCAGCCGCTTCGCCGACCGCCTGAAGACTCCGAGGAGACTTGCATGAACGCTTCACTGGCTTCGTCATTAAATAGCACGATCGTTCGTACTAGAGTTTCACTCTGGACCATTGTCCGTGCGTATTTCGCGGTTGCCTCGCGGCTACTGCCCGATCTGGCGCGCCGCCACGCAGAGCGGCTGTTCACGGTGCCGCCGCGTT
>Ga0184626_10000751_pt1 | contig 10567 bp, 9 predicted proteins | sample PLM3_60_b1_FD_133142 | JGI IMG/M metagenome (GOLD analysis project Ga0184626, IMG submission 133142) | Groundwater sediment microbial communities from an aquifer in East River, Colorado, USA - PLM3_60_b1 | ecosystem: Environmental > Terrestrial > Soil > Riparian zone | place: USA: East River... | reverse complement strand
GCTCGCTGCCGATCACGACAGCACGGGAAAACGGCTTTAGGTGGGTGAGATACACCATCTGCTGCAACGCGCCTGTCGTCGTGATGCCAATGGGCCGTGCGCCGGTGACCAGGCGCGCGCTGCGCGGCGTTTCCCGAATGCCGGTGGCCAGCAGCACACAGCGGCCTTCGAGCATGCGCGCGCCGTCGGCGGGATGCACGGAGTGAACGCGCCCGCCGGACTCGATCGACGTCACGGTCGTCCGGGTGCGGATATCGGCACCCGCGGCGGAGTCGACAAGACGCCGCGCATAGTCGGGCCCGCTCATCGGCAGGCTGAGATACTGGCCGATGCCGAATCCGCTATGGCCGCAATGGCGCGGGATGCCGCCGGCCTCGCGCTCGCGCTCGAGGACGACCACGTCGCGCACGCCCGACGCCAGCAAGCGCCGCGCCGCCGACAATCCCGCCGGCCCGCCGCCGATGATGATGACATCATGGGTGGTCATGCGACTTTCGCGCTGCCCGGCACATCCGGCAGTTTCCCTCGCGCCAGCTCGAACACGTGCGCGCTGCAATAGAAACCCTGGCAGCGGCCCATCATGCAGCGGGTGCGGCGCGTGAGGCCGCCGAGATCGCCGGCAGGGCGCGGACCATGCAGTGCCAATTCGATTTCTCCGCGCGTGACCAATTCGCAATGGCAGACGATCTCGCCAGAGCCCGGCTGCTGATAGAGCCGCGGCAGATGCTCGGCGAGATTGGGCATCGGCGTCGCCTTCGGAATTGCGGTCTCCCGCAGTGTGCCGAAATGCCGGCCATAGAGTCCGCCGACATATTGCGCGATGCCCAGGGCGCCGGTGAGACCTGTGGAGCGTATCCCGCCGACAGTGATCCAGCTGCGATCCGGCAGCGCCTCGATCTGATAATCCTTGAACTGCGTCGCCGGCCGCAGCCCCGCATAGATGGCGGTGACGGCTTCGTTCGCCAACCGCGGCACCCGGCGGCAGCCCTGCTCGATCAGGTGGCGCAGCATGGCCTGATCGACGCCGGCATCAGCGCGATCTTCCTGATCCTCCGCCGTCGGGCCGACGATCAGATTGCCGAAGATCGTGCGGCACATCATCACGCCCTTGGTGCGCTCGGTCGGCACCGGCAGGATCGACGATGTGATCAGCCGGGAGGCCGGCTTGTCGAACACGACGAACTGCCCCTTGCGCGGTTTGATGGCGAAAGGCGAGGGGCGGGCGATGGCCTCGACGAGATCGCCGTAGTTGCCGGCGGCATTGATAACGATGCGCGCCTGCGCCGGACCCTTGTTCGTACGCAGGGTCCAGAAGGCGTCGGCGAGATCACCGCCCTGCACCTCGGTCGCGCGACGCACCTCGCCGCCATGGGCGATGCCCTGCAGCACATAGGCCAGCGACGGCGACCAGGGATCCATAATGTGCTCGCCGGGAATGGCGACGGCAGCGCGCGCCTCCGGCGCCAGGTTGGGTTCGCGGCGCCGCAACGCCGCGCCGTCGATCAGATGAGCATCGGCGACGCCGTTGGCGCGGGCATGCTCGGCGATGGCGGGCAGTTTCTCCTGCTCGAGTTCGGTCCAGGCGACCAGGAGACCGCCGGTCTCCAGCAGCGGCAGATTCAATCCTCGCCGGATCGCGAGATACTCCTCATAGCCGCTGCGGATGCAGGCCAGTTCCAGGCTGCCGGCGGGCGCGTCATAGCCGGTATGGAACATGGCGCTGTTGCCCTTGCTGGCGCCGGACAGGATGTCGGCGCCTTTCTCGATCAGCAGGGCGCGCGCACCGCCGAGGCAGAAACGGCGGAAGAGGGCGCAGCCGACGACGCCGGCGCCGATGATGGCGACATCGTAGCTCATGAGGAATTCATAACCTTGCCGCCGTGGCCTGTCGAACGGGCGCAAGAAAATGGGCGCCGGCCGAAGCCGGCGCCCTGAGAGACGTCTCTAGTTTTCCCTATTCCGCGGCGCCGACGGCCTTTTCCTCGGCGAGGATGATCGCTTGGCGGCGCCTTACGGCATCTTCTGTCATCGGCGGCCCTTGGAAGCGCGTACGCTCAACCGCGAACCAACCAACCACCATGGCGACGATCATAATGACGATCAGATATCCGACCTTCTGGTTCGGCGGCTGTACGCCGACGAAAATCAGGATCAAGCAGCCGATGATCGCGAGCACGGCGATCAGCTTCGAAGCGCCGCCCAGGCTGAACGGCCCCTTCTTCGTCCACTTGCCGTTGATCTCCGACATCAGACCCGCGGCGCAGGCCATCACGTAGGAGAGGTACAGGAACACCGCGCATCCCGTAGCGAGCACGAAGAACGCGTCGCCATACAGAGTTGCCACGATTGACAAGATCGCGCCGACCCAGATGGCGTTCACCGGCGTGCGATACGTAGCGCTCACATGCCGCAAGGCTCTCGACATAGGCAAGCCGCCGTCGCGGGCGAATGCGAACATCATGCGCGAGCAAGAGGTGAGTCCGGCGAGCGCACAGAGGAAGTTCGAGACGACAATGACAACCGCCAGGATGACCTTGAGACCATAGGGCATCGGGTGCTGGCCGATCAGCCAGTTGAAGGCATTCCAGCCCTGAGCCGAGCCTTCCTCGACCGATGGCATAGCCAGAACAAAAGAACAGACCATGACGTAGCCGAACAGGAAGGACCACCATACCGAACGAATCATGCCTTTCGGCACTTCGGCCGCAGCATTGCGGGTCTCTTCCGAGGTGTGACCAGACGCGTCGAAACCGGTAACGGTGTAGACGCCCTGCAGCAGTCCCAGCACGAAGACGAAGAAAATCGACTGGTACGCTGTTGGCCACACGCCACCACCGGCATCACCGGAGAAGTTGGTGAACGTAAACAACCGGCCGAGTTCGAACGTCGGCGCCCAGAACAGCAGTGCCAGTGTCAGAATGATCGATCCGGCAAAGATGATATAGCCGCTGATGTCCGTAAGGATCGTCGTGAGGCGAATACCCAGATGGTTGAACAGCGCCTGGGCGATTGTGATCGCGGTGATGAAGATCGTCTGGATCCACCAACCCTGATCCATAAACCCGCCACTCACCCATCCCGACATATCGATGCCGAGCACGGTTGCACAGAGCAAGTCGCGGAACAGAAGAAACACACCGAAGTTCACCGAGGAGACTACGAACAACAATCCGGCCAAGTTGAACCAAGCGGCTGCCCAGCCCCAGCCCTTGCCGCCGAGCATCGAAGCCCAGTGATAGATGCCGCCTGCCGTCGGATAGGCCGAAGCGACCTGGCCCAACGACGCCGCCACGACGAGCGAAAAGAAACACGCCAGCGGCCAGCCGTAGCCGATCGAGGCACCGCCCGCGGCGCTGAACGCCGCCGGAAACGCCGTGATGCCACCCGCGAGAATGCAGATGATGGAAAACGAAATCGCGAAATTCTGGAACGCCCCCATGCGGCGCGAAAGCTCCTGGGCATAGCCCATACTATGGAGTTCCTTCACGTCGTCCTCTAAGCCTTTGTACTTCTCGTCCATGACCGACCCCTGTCTGTTGTTTCTTGATTGCGTCACTGCCGTAGAACAGCGCAAAAGATCGGCACCACGACCTCGTTCGTGGCAACATGCTCAGTTGCCTATGTCGATGATGTCCGTCTATGCGATGTAGGCTTTTATCCTGCGCCCATGGAGCACGACTTGTAAAGCCGTCTCGAGAACGGCGGTTAACCATATGATTGTCTGAGACCTTTTGCGATTCACACCGCGCCCTCGGAAAATGAACGGCGGTTCAAGGGGAATCGAGTCGCAAATCGTCAATGCTGCGTCGCAGCGAATCACCTCTCTGAAAATTTTCTTCAGCGCCGGACATTGCGCGGGCTGTCCGCCCACAAGATGATGCGCGCGCAGGCACGAGAACGATGCCGCGGGCAACAAAGGGGGAAGTGATCTTGGGTAAGATTGCCGAGTACGAGTCCTATGACGCGCTGGGTCTGGCCGATCTGGTGCGGCGAAAAGAGGTGAAGCCGGGGGAACTGCTCGATGAGGCGCTGGCGCGCAGCGAGCGGCTCAATCCAAAGCTCAATGCGATCGTCCATGCAGTGCCGGACAAGGCGCGGGCGCTGATCCGCGACGGGCTGCCTGACGGACCATTCACCGGCGTGCCGACGCTCTTGAAGGATCTGGGCTGCGAGGCCATCGGCTATCCGACTCATATGGGCTCGCGGTTCTATGCGAACTATCAGTACAGCTACGATTCCGAGATCTACCTGCGCATGAAGCGCGCGGGCCTGGTCGCCTTCGCGCGCACCACCTCCCCGGAGCTCGGCGTCAGCCCGGCGACCGAAGCGCTCGTCTATGGCGGCCCGACGCGCAATCCCTGGAATTTGAATCACACCTCCGGCGGTTCCAGCGGCGGCAGCGGCGCAGCGGTCGCGGCAGGGATCGTGCCCCTGGCTCATGGCAGCGACGGCGGCGGCTCCGTGCGCATCCCCGCGTCCTGCTGCGGCCTCTTCGGGCTCAAGCCGACGCGGGCGCGACTGCCCGACGGACCGGCCTCCGGCGAGGGCTGGGGCGGCATGTCGATCGACGGCTTCCTGTCCCGCAGCGTGCGCGACACCGCGGCAGCGCTGGATGCTTGCCAGGGCGCCGACCTCGGCGCGCCTTACTGGGCGCCGCCGGTCGTACGGCCGTATCTGGAGGAAATCAAGACGCCGCCGCGGCGCCTGCGCATCGCCATGTGCCGCACGCGCTTCACCGGCGAGGCGATCCATCCAGAGTGTGCCGAGGCGGTGGATGGGGCGGCCAAGCTCTGCACCGATCTCGGCCACGAGGTCTTTGAGGCCAAGCCGGCCTTCGATTTCGACAAGGTGGTGCGCGCCTGGGCCAATGTGGTGATCTGCGGCACGGCGCTGTCGGTGCAGATGCGCGCCCAGGCGCTCGGCCGCAAGCCGGGAACGGATGACCTCGAGCCGGCGATTCTCAATGCCTGCGAGATCGCGCCGAGCGTCAGCGGCACGGACTATATGGCCGCCATCAATCTGGTGCATGCCACGGGGCGGCTGTTCGAACGGTTCATGCAGGGCTGCGACCTGCTGCTCAATGCGACGCTGGCGGAGCCGCCGGCGGCGGTCGGGCGCTTTTCCATGCGCAATCCGGACTTTCTCGACTATCGCCTGGGACCGAAAGGCATTGTCCACTATTCGCCCTTCGCGCCGCTGTTCAACATCAGCGGCCAGCCGGCGATGTCGGTCCCGCTCCATTGGTCGAAGGCGGGCCTGCCGATCGGCGTGCATTTCGCTGGGAAGTTCGGCGACGAGGCGACGTTGCTGAAGCTGGCCGCGCAACTGGAACAGGCGCAGCCCTGGTTCAACAAGCGGCCGACGATTTGACGGGCACCGTCACGCGCGCCTGCGCGGCCGCACCGTCATCGGGCTGCCGGAGATCAGGAACTCCTTGCAGAAATCGGCGAAGGCGGTGGCCATGCGCCGTGCTCGCAGGTCGCGGCGGCGGGCGATGCCGAGGCGCGTCGGCCTGATCTTCTCCGCCACCGGCCGATAGACCACGCGCCGCCCATCGAGAGCCTGTTCGCTGACCGGCCGGGAATGCATGACGGAGTAGCCGTGGCCGTTGGCGACCAGGCCGCGCACCATCTCGAAGGACGGCGTCTGATGCGCGACCCGCGGCCGCAAACCCAAGCCGTAGAAGATCGACAGGAAATAGTCGCGACTCTGGGGATAGCCCAGCAGCACCAGCGGCTCCTCAGCGAGTTCCTTCAATGACACTGTCGGCCGCCGCGCCAGGCGGTGACGCGCCGGCAGGACGGCATGGAACGGCACTTCCGCCAGCGGCTCGAAAGCGATGTCCGCGCCCAAGTTCAAATCGTAGGTGAGGGCGAGATCGAAACGGCCGCCGCGCAGGCCCGCCGCCAACGCTTCTGTATGGTCCTCATGAAGCCGCACGCGGATATCGGGAAAACGTCCGGCGAAGGCGCCGAGCAGCGCCGGCATCAGCATGGGCGCGAAGGTGATGAAGCAGCCCACTTCCAGATCACCGGCAAGCTTGTCGGCCAGGCCGCTGACATGCTGGGTCAGGTCGTCGGCATGGGCCAGGAGGCTCCGCGCCTCCAGCAGCAGCCGCTGTCCCGCCGGCGTCAGGGACAGCCCCTGGGCGTGATGGCGGATGAAGAGCTGCAGGTCGAACGCTTCTTCCAGATGGGCGATCGCTTCGGAGATCGAGGGCTGCGACACGCGGATCGCCCGCGCCGCCGCGGTGACGCTGCCTTGCTCGGCCGCCGCCGCGAAATAGCGCAGCTGCTTCAGCGTGTATTGCATCGGATTTTCCGATCTTCTGCCTCGCCGAATTATATTTTCCCTTTCCATGGCACCGCGTCAATATGACGGGACCTGGAATCATTCCAAGGCGGGGAAGGCGGCAATGATCAGAACGGGCGAGCAGTACCGGGAGTCGCTGCGCGACGGCCGGCAGGTCTGGATCAACGGCGAGAAGGTGAAGGACGTCACGGTCCATCCGTCCTTCAAGCCGATCGTCGATGTGCGGGCGCGCATTTATGACATGGCCCATGACGCCAAGACCAAGGACCTGATGTCCTATGTGGACAAGGACAGCAACGAGCCCTGCTGCATCGGCTATAAGCTGCCCCACACCCAGGACGACTGGCATATCAAGCGCCGTGCAGTCGACGCCGTGATGGACGATATCGGCGGCGTGGTCATCCGCGTCGGCGACGAGACGATCGGCGAAATGTGGTCGCTGTATGACGGCCGCGACGTGCTGGACGAGGTCGACCCGCAATTCTCCCAGAACATCGAGAACCACATTTTCCGGGCGCTGCGCTCCGATACCTTCCATGTCTCCGCCAACACCGATCCCAAGGGCGACCGCTCGAAACGGCCGCAGGACCAGGACCCGGACATGCTGCTCCATCTGGTCAAGGAGACCGATAAGGGCATCATCGTGCGCGGCGCCAAGTATGAGACCGCCGCGGCCTACGCGAACCAGGCTTTCGTCAAGCCGACCATCGCCAACTGGGGCGACGACAAGCTGTCGGACTATGCGCTGGGCTTCATCTGCGACATGAACGCGGCGGGGGTGAAGCATATCTGCCGTACCGGATTCGCCGGCCGCGCGCCGGCCCGCGATTATCCGCTCTCCAGCCGCTTCGACGAGGTGGACACGCTGGTGGTGTTCGATGACGTGCTCGTGCCCTGGGAGAATGTGCTGTTCTACCGCCATACACGGGCGGCGAGCTTCATCCGCGGCACGCTGCACCGCTACAGCGCCTTCGCCTTCGTGCAGCGCATCCAGAAGATTGCCGACATGCTGATCGGTGCTGCACTGTTCAACGCGCGGCAGACCGGCCTCGACCAGCAGCAGGCGGTGCGGGAGAAGCTGGCGGAACTTGCCGTCTATCGCGAGACCATCAACGCCCATCTGACGGCGTCAATCGCCTTAGCGCAGCAAAGCCCGGCCGGGCTCCTCATGCCCCATCAGTCGCTGCTCTATACCGGCCGCGTTCAGGCCTGCACGCGCCTGCCGGCGATGGTGCATCTAGCCCGGGAACTCTGCGGCGGCCAGATCTGCGTCACGCCGGACGTGGCGGCTTTCGAGCATCCGGAGACCAAGGCGCTGCTGGAGAAGTACTACAGCGTCAACGAAAACTGGGTCGCCGAGGACCGCCGCAAGTTGCTGGCCTTCGCCCGCGATCTCATGAACTCCGACTATGCCGGCCACCGCGTGACGTTCGAGCTGTTCGCCCAGGCGCCGCCCTTCGCGCACCTCAACGCGGTCTATATGAACTTCGACTGGAAGGAACCGTTGACTTTCGTCAAGAAGTCCGCCGGCCTATCGGACAAAGTGATGCAGAGCGCGAAGCGCGGTTAGAGGCGGGGAACCCATGGCTCACATCAGGCTGCGCAAGTTCAACACCAAGGCCACCTATCCCGAACAGAAGCTGGACAACGATCTCTGCATGGTCGTGCGGGCCGGCAACCACATCTTCCTGCGCGGCCAGGTGGGTCAGGACTTGAAAGGCAACATGGTGGGCATCGGCGATCCGCGCAAACAGGCGGAGCAGGCGATGCGAAATGTAAAACAGTTGCTGGAGGAGGCCGGCAGCAGCCTCGAGCATATCTGCAAGATCACCACCTACATCACCGACCGCGCCTATCGGGACGCGGTCTACCGGGAGATCGGGAAATGGCTGAAGGGGGTCTATCCCTGTTCCACCGGGCTGATCGTCCAGGGCCTTGCGCGGCCGGAATGGGTCATGGAAATTGATGTGGAAGCCGTCATCCCCGCAGGCGAGGAGGGGCGGCGCAAGGTGACCGGCCCGGAATGGTCGGAGAGCATGCCGAAAGGAAAGCGCCGTGGCCGCCGCTGAGAAGGCTCCGAGCACCCTGACCCAGCAACAGATCGAAGAGTTCTGGCGCGACGGCTATGTCACGGTCGAGAACGCGGTAACGCCCGCCCAGCTTGCCGGGCTGCGCGGCGAACTCGCCCAATGGGTCGAGGCGAGCCGGACGGAAACCAAGCCCTTCGGCACGCCCACCATCGACGGCCGGCCGCGCTTCGATATGGGCGCCGAGCATACGGCCGAGCGGCCGGCGCTGCGCCGGGTCAACAATCCCTCGGACATCTCGCCGCCCTATCGCGAGGTGATGGAGAATGCCGCCATCGTCGACATGGTGACGGACCTGATCGGGCCGGACGTGAAATTCCATCACTGCAAGATCAATGTGAAGCTGCCCGGCAGCAACACCGAGGTCGGCTATCACCAGGACTTTCCTTACACGCCCCATACGAACGACGACATCGTCACCGCACTGCTGATGCTCGACGACATGACGCCGGAGAATGGCTGCCTGACGGTCGTGCCGGGTTCGCATCGCGGGCCGCTCTACAGCCTGTTCGAGAAGGATGTATTCGTCGGCTCGATCGACGCGAAGGTGACGGCGAAACTGAAGCCGCGGGAACTCCACATCGCCGGCAAGGCGGGCAGCGTCTGCCTGATGCATACGCGGCTGGTGCATGGTTCCGATGCCAATCGCTCGACGCGAAATCGCGGTCTCTATATATGCGTCTACAGCGCCGCCGATGCCTTTCCGCTGGCGGCGAACCCGCTGCCGAATCCCAACGAGGGCAAGGTGGTGCGCGGACACAAATCGCGGCAGGCGCGGCTGATGGATGCGGTGATCGAGCTGCCGGCCCAGGCAAAGGTGGCGTCGTTCTTCGCCACTCAGGGACAAAGATCTGCCGGCGGCTGACGGCCGGTGCCGGGGGAAAGTAGGGGGAGTCTTGCAATGACCTTTTCGCTGATCGGGCGCTGCGGCCGCACCGGCATGTTCGGCGTTGCCATCACCACCTCCAGCATCGCCGTGGCCAGCCGCTGTCCCTGGGCGCGGGCTAGCGCCGGCGCGGTCGCGACGCAGAATATCACCGATCCGCGCCTCGGGCCGCTAGGCCTGGACCTGATGGCGAATGGGGCGGGCGCCGAAGAAGCCCTCCGACAGGTCGTGGCCAAAGCGCCCCATCCCGAATACCGCCAGGTCACGATGATCGATCGCAAAGGCGGCACCGCGGCACATGCAGGCGTGAAGATTCTCGGCATCAACGCCATCGCGCCCGGCGAGGATTGCATCGCCGCCGGCAATCTGCTCAGCAATCCCGACGTGCCGACGGCGATGGCGCGAACCTTCTCAGGTCATCCGGAGATGCATCTGGCAGAACGGCTGATGCTGTCGCTGGAGGCGGGCGTCGCCGCCGGCGGCGAGATGGGCTCGGTGCGCTCGGCCGGGCTGCTGGTGGTTCACGAACAGCCCTGGCCGCTTGTGGATCTGCGGGTCGATTGGGATGAGCAGAGTCCGGTGAGTTCCCTGCGGCGCATCTGGGACCGGTATCAGCCGCAGATGGCGGATTACGTGACGCGGGCGCTCAATCCCGCCGCGGCGCCGGCCTACGGGGTGCCCGGGGATCCGTAGGCTAGACCCGCTCCCAAAGTTTCGTTTCGGAGTCCAGCCGGGCCTTCTCATCACCGGCGAAATCCCGGCGCGAGACGATGCCGACGAGATGGCCGTTGTCGACGACGGGGAGGTGGCGATAGCCGCCATCTTGCATGCGGCGAAGCGCGACGAGCGCCGTGTCATTGGGCCCGACCGTGTCGGGGTTCCTTGTCATGACCTCGGCAAGCTTGGTTCCGTCGGGATCGAGCCCCTCGGCGACCACCCGGTTGACCATGTCGCGTTCGGTGAAAATGCCCTCGAGCCGATCGCCGGCCACGACCAACACTGCGCCAACATGCCGGGCCCGCATGTCCCGGGCCGCCTCGCGCACCGTCGCCGTCGCGGGCAGATGCAGCAACGTCTGATCGTGAACGACCTCGGGGATGATCTTGCGGTTCATGGCTCGTCCCGGCGGGCGCCTCTAGGGCGCGCCGCTAGCCGATTATTCTACCGCAATCCGCCACGGACAATCGGTATCTTGGGGATCGACCGGAAGCGCCGCCCCGGCCCATGGAACGCTTGGCGGCTCGCAACGGCACTTCACCGAGACTATTCAAAGGCGCTACGC